>Ga0102593_1000743_pt1 | contig 44097 bp, 47 predicted proteins | sample AraplaCol_mMS_r2_2_FD_76862 | JGI IMG/M metagenome (GOLD analysis project Ga0102593, IMG submission 76862) | Arabidopsis root microbial communities from North Carolina, USA - plate scrape MF_Col_mMS_r2 (SPADES assembly) (version 2) | ecosystem: Host-associated > Plants > Roots > Endosphere... | reverse complement strand
TTTTCGCAATCAGACTCTGTGAGAATCGCCTGTTCTAAACTGCTGGTGTCACAAACCTCAGCGAGACGAAGGTCATACATGGTCATAACACTATGAACAGAAGGTCTCTTAGCGGTGTAGCCTCAAGAAAGAAATTATTAGAATTTGATGTATACTAGTATTGAAACGTGTGCTAGTGAAGCAATAAAAGAGTACGAAATTACTAGTATGTAGAAGGAATGAAATAAATGAAATGAAGAATTGTAACAGAGGAAAAGCAGTCTACACTACTTTACTAGAAAGCATAGCACTGAAACTTATGCTGCCTAGGCAGGGAAGTATTGTTACAAGTAGCATGATATCTCATATGAGGCTTAATTGTGAGTCTGATGGTCAAGATACTGCATAACCGCCCAGGAACATGGCACCTACTGTGTTCATGAGCGGTTATACGGTATTTATGTCCCAGTCTTGGGTGACATGCAAGTCGACTCGGCGCAGCTATCAATTTCTGTTTCTTCTGGCTGGCCACTCGCTACTATTAGTACTATGTGTATCAGTATCACATCTATACTGGAATTCAAGCTTCTATCAAAATACCGAAGAGTATACGTTTTCTTTTTTGGCTAACATAGCATTCCGGATTCAGATACACGTGTTTGAAACCCCGTCTAACAATGAACGGACAGTGGGAAAACTAACAAATACCTTGCATAACCCGAAACCCCCACAGCGCACAATGGCAGCAGGTTCATGCCAAATGCGGCCTTTTGCTACGACTGGTTTGGGTTTTGCCATACTAGGCATCTTCACAAAATGTTGATAATAACACACGTCCTTCCCCAGGCATTCCCCTCAAGATAATACAAACTTGAACGATGCCAAATAGATCTATATCAATTCTCCTTGGACAGTATAATCGATGGAGTTCCTAGGGTTGCGAGATATTAAGTACCCTCAAATTGATAATTTTCCGGAAAGCTACCTAACCTTCTATGTTGAGTCAAGGCGTGAATACAGTACATCATAGGCATTAGCCAATCAATGATGCCCACTGGGAACTGGCAGTTCTTCGGAAGAGGGAATTCCAATATGCCATTTTCGAATTACTTTCAATGTCAGATGCCCCCAACCCAACTTATATAAGAACTACAATAATCCTTATCTAAGGTGGGTTGAGGGTTTAGAACACTACATTAGTGTTCTAATATAGTTTTATCTAGCTGGACTCCAAGATAATATGTAGGTCGCGTAGCCTTTGATGAGAAAACTGCCCAAGCTTCGCAAACCAGACTGCGACAGGGGATGTTCTCAAGATCAAATTTGATTGATCCACCGATTTACCTAGGCTCATCAGGCTGTCATCTTCCAAATGCCGACTTTCACAGCCAGAGAGCACTGCCCCCCGCATTTGTGGAGTCCCCGCATTCCTCATCAGGGCGAGTTAGGGTTTCGTTCGCAATCTCCGGTTTTGCTTATGAAGCTTTTCACCCCACATCGCTCTAGGATAATCGTTAAGCCACTGCTTCATCTTGATCCACCAATTCAGCGGAAATGCCTATCATTCGCCCCACCTCCTTAGAGGCCTCCTGGTGTCGGTTTATCCTCGGATATTTCCTATATCGGGTCGTGATCGACTCTCGACACGTACGGGAGATGATCTCTCCGTCAGTGCCGATTCTCGGTTGCGCTATATCCCGTAATCATCGACAGGGGAGGGGCAGGCAAGAAATGTGTTGGTGACAGAGGAGCATAAATATTCTCCGAAAGTATCAATCATGATCGATCTGCATTCTGATTCATTTTTGCGACGGCTGTCTTGCTTTGAGGCGTCGAATGTTGGCCATGGCTCGACTCAGTGCACTCCTTTCGTTAGCTTTGGGATCGTTGGTGTTGGGAAGTCAAGATGCTTTCCAAACCAAATGCACCGAGTTCGGTGACAAGATTGACATCCCAAACGTGAAGGTCAACTTCGCTCAGTATGTGCAGGGCGGCACCAACCTGACTCTGGATCAAGTGTCTAGCTGTGCTTCCAATGATGGATCTTCGCAGTCCGTTTCGGTAGATCTTTGCCGTATTGCAATGGCTGTTTCCACTTCCAACAGCAGTGAAATCACATTGGAGGCCTGGTTTCCACGGGAATATAAGGGTCGCTTCTTGAGCACTGGAAACGGTGGTCTTGGTGGCTGTGAGTAAACACATAAGGAAGAAAAAAGGAAGACCTCATACTGACATCTTGACAGGTATCCAATATTATGATCTCGCCTACACCTCGCAATTAGGCTTCGCTTCGGTCGGGGCTAATAACGGACACAATGGCACTTCGGGCAAACCATTCTACCATCATCCCGAGGTCATTGAAGACTTCGCCTATCGTTCTATCCACACTGGAGTCGTCATTGGCAAGGAGCTGACCAAGCAATTCTATGACAATGGTTATGATAAGAGCTACTACCTCGGATGCTCCACGGGTGGTCGGCAAGGATGGAAATCAGTCCAGAAGTATCCCAATGACTTCGATGGTGTTGTTGCAGGCGCTCCTGCGATGAACTTCATTGGATTGCTCTCATGGAGTGCGCATTTCTACCCCATCACAGGACCTCCCTCGTCCAAGACTTATCTTTCCACTGCAGAGTGGAAGATTGTTCACGAGGAAATTCTTCGACAATGTGATACCATCGACGGAGCTAAGGATGGTATCATCGAGGACACAGATCTCTGCCAGCCTATCTTGGAGACATTGATCTGCAAGTCAAACTCCAAGACAAAAGCGGACTGTCTTTCTCCAGAGCAAGTAAACACCGCTCAGCAAGTCCTATCTCCTCTGTATGGACTGAATGGAACCATGATCTACCCGCGCATGCAACCAGGATCTGAAATCCTGGCTGCACCTATCATGTACAATGGCCAGCCCTTCACATATAGTAAGGATTGGTGGGACTACGTCGTGTATAACAACCCCTCCTACAGCGCCAAGGACTGGACTGTCAAGGATGCCGCTGCAGCATTGGCTCAGAACCCTTACGATATCCAGACTTGGAACGCCGATATCTCGCCTTTCCAAAAAGCCGGCGGCAAGGTCCTTCATTATCACGGGCTTCAAGACCAGCTGATTAGCTCGGACAATTCCAAGTGGTACTACTCCCGCGTCGCAAAGGAAATGAATATGGCGCCCTCTGATCTTGACGAGTTCTATCGCTTTTTTACCATTAGTGGTATGGGACATTGTGGCGCTGGAGATGGTGCCTATGGTATTGGCCAAGGCTTCCGCAGCTATGATGGCAATCACCCCGAAAATAATGTCCTAATGGCTATGGTAAAATGGGTTGAGGAAGGTGTTGCTCCCGAGACTGTTCGTGGAGCCAAATTCTCGAATGGACCTGGCTCGGAGGTTGAATATTACCGCAAGCATTGTCGATACCCTCGTCGCAATGTTTTCAAGGGACCAGGAAACTATACCGATGAGAATGCCTGGCAATGCGTTTAAGCAGATGATCCATAATTTTCTTCACCTTAACTTGAAGCTTAACGCGAATATCCACTTGCAAATTCACCATGATCTATCGTTCTACATTTGGCAAATGGGCTCCCCGGTTGTGTGTAACAGATATTCGTGGACGAAATAGCAGTATACGTGACAGATGTTCAATTGTAGTAATGAGAAACCATCCTCCTAGCCATACACGCTTACGCAACCTTCCACTCGTAATGATGCGGGCCTTTCATGACTGGACCTGGATCCTCACCCGGGATTCCAGGTTTATTATAACAATGGGCGCCAAAATAGTCCATCTGTGCTTCCATGAACTTAGTGGGCAGCTCCAGTCCTCCCTCGTACTTGAGATATTCCAAGGTCGCCGACAATGCGGGCATATACTGATCAGACTGGGTGCCCTCGATGATGATGGTCTTCAAATCATCGAAGTTCCGATGCAGCTCCCGCGATACCTCATCAACGAATTTCATGTTAGTCATTGGCTTCTCTGTTAGAGCTGGCTGCAGAAGATCCGCAATATACTCCGACTGAATGATACAACCAGCCCGCCAAATCTGAAGACAATCACCCATATTGATGTTCCATCCTTCGTCCTCGGATGCGCGAGCGATTAATTCGAGACCTTGAACGAATGATGCCAAGAATGAACAATATACCGCACGACGAAGTTGTTCAAGCACATTTTTGCGATCACGCTTATGTTCGATCGGTCGGGGAGATGGCATGTGTAGCTTCTTCGAGGCGCGAGCTCGTTCTGCGCGGTTTCCACTCGCAATTCGCATATAATGCGCAGCACCGAGGGTTGGGCAGGAAATATGGCGAGCGGCTGATTCCATAACGCACCACAGAGGTGTTCCTTCGGTGTTATCATCATCCTGAACAACTTTATCAAGAACATCATCAAGGACATATCCGTCATCTTTGCTTGCTCCCTCGCCACTCTGGTCACCTTGTGGAGTTCTCTTGGTTCTAAGTATGTCTGCTCCAATTCCCAACAAGAAATTCTGACGCAGTTCGCCCTTTTCATTCCAGCTAGCGAATATATCACTGATTTCTTCATATTTCATCCCTAGCCCAAATGTCATGTATGCCCAGGCTTCCGCGAGGGCAGAGAGCATACCACCCTCAATACCATTGTGAACCATCTTCACAAAGTGACCTGATCCTCCAGGTCCGATGCGAGTCACGCAGGGTGTCTTTGTCTTAGGATCCTTCGCGGCATATTGTTCTAACAGAGGCATCACGAGTTTAAGAGCCTCTGGGTCACCACTAGGCGAGAGACTAGGGCCTCTTCGAGCAGACTGATATCCTCCAGAAACACCCATTCCAATCCAGCTCACGCCAATAGCCTCGCATTCCTTCTGGCGTCGCTCAGTCTTGCGGTAATTCTCATTACCGCCGTCCAGAATGATATCCCCCTTTTTCAGATCAGGCTTTATCTTGCTCAAAACCGAGTCCGCTGGATCTCCATGAGTGATTGAGAAGATGAATAGTTTTCCTTCACCCGTGCCCTCAAGGCTCTTGGTGAAGTCATGAATACTATAATAACCGTGGATGTTTCCTTTGGCGTTCTTGTAATTCTTCGCCCAGTTTGTCACTTTGTCGACATTGGCCCTATCCACATCCCAAATAGAAACGTCAAGTCCAAGGTCACAGAAAGCGAAGGTCATCATTGACCCCATACTTCCGGCCCCGACAACACCAATGTGTTTAAACCGCTGAGTTTGGTTGGACGGCATAATGATGTGGCTAATTCAAATGCTTTCTCAATAAAATCGATACAAGTGGATTTTGTTGAGCTGGCTTATATATTTATACCCTTTCTTGGTATAGTCGCGGCGCCAATTGGCTTTCTTGAAGGAACAACTGTGGCAACCGGATGAAATGCCCGATATCCCTGTAAATATGAAATCAGTGAGGCGATCCTTCATGTAGTGGATCATTCCCAAGATCTCAAATCCAGTTCTAATTCTAATGCCTTATTAGTATGAGTTGTTGAACAAATCGATACAATTTTAGTAAACATCTTGCCCCCCTTTACTCCGAATGATGCATCCCTGACGACACAACCCGAGTGCCTCTGAATATCAGGATTAAATTGCATCATAATACTCTCAGGAAAATACAAGCCCAGCAGATTGTTGAAATCAAAATATTCACTTCAATTATGGTATCTGACAGAATAAAATAATTCTTTACTTTTATGCAATTCTTCCTTTCAACGGTCAAAAACAACTTACACGCCCTGTACAGCCAAACTGCCCGCAAAATGGCCCCCATCACAAATCAATCCCTCCAGAAAATCCCACTGTCTTATGCCTCTTGTTCTATTGGATGCAGATCAAGCGATACACTTCCTCGAAGATTAGAGGCAATCAGCAAAGCAGGCTTCATTTCTATTGAGCTTTCCTTTCCTGACATCATCGATTACGGATCACATCTACTCGGCCATGCAGTTCAACCAGACAATTACTCCGAGCTCTTGATCGTATCTTCTGAGATTAAAAAGCTATGCGATGCCAATTCGTTAACCGTCATGATGCTGCAGCCCTTTGCCAATTTTGAAGGTTGGCCGAAGGGCTCGGTGGAACGAGATGATGCGTTTGCCAGGGCTAGAGGGTGGATTGAGATTATGAGGATCGTTGGAACTGATTTGCTTCAGGTATGTATTGCATTGATCAATGAAACTGGATTATTTTTTTTTCTTGGTCCTTACAGGTTATGCTGCGATACAGGTCGGCGCGACAGATACACCTTCGCACAAGATTTCCACCAAACGCGAAGACATTATCGCTGATCTCCGCGAGTTAGCGGGAATGCTTGCCGAGTACAAATTCCGCATGGCATTTGAGAACTGGTGTTGGTCAACACATGCGATGGAATGGAAAACCATTTGGGAAATTGTTCGCGACGTGGATCGTCCCAATGTCGGACTTTGTCTTGATACTTTTCAAACTGCTGGAAGCGAATTTGGTGATCCAACCACTGCTTCAGGTTTAATCGAAAATGTCTCGCCTGAAGAGTTGAGGAAGAAATTTGACAAGAGTATGCAAGAGCTTGCGACGTCTATCCCCGCGGACAAGATATATTTGCTTCAGATATCAGACGCATATAAAGTTTCTCCACCTTTGGAGGATAAGGTTGTTGGAGGATTGAGACCGCGGGGGAGGTGGAGTCATGATTATCGGCCTATGCCGTATGATGGGGGTTATTTACCAATTGAAGATGTGGCCAAGGCAGTCCTCAGGACGGGATTCCGTGGATGGTTCTCTATGGAGATTTTTGATGCTGGGCCAGAGGGTAAGGGGAAGAAGTATGAGTTGGAGGATTTTGCGAAGAAAGCGATGGATAATATGCAAAAGCTTCTAAAGGCTTGCGCAGATGAATAAATAAAAACAGATTCACTGCTTCTTGAGCGAGGCAATTGGCTTTTATCTACACAGGAGCCCTGGATGTAATGTAAGTCAAATGTTATCGTGTTTATCTAGTTGAAAGTATGAGGTTTTTTGAAGAAACGTTGACAAGTAGAGTTGCATTTCGCAGCTGTATATTCTGTAAATGTACATATTTGGCAAAGTGAACAAAAGTAAGATAAAGAGTCACATTGGACTTCATTCTGAAAAGAACGCCATTTTTAAATGCAAGTCGACGCCGGTGATATCATGAGGCATAGAGTATAAACAAAAGCAGTCGGATAGTGCGTTGTCTGCCTTAGTTGGCGTTGCTGGGGTACTCGACTGTGTAGGTAGGAACAAACTCCTCCTTCACCGAGCGGAGGCTGACGAAGCGAGAAAGGAGGTTGGCACTGCCAGCCTTATCGTTTGTACCGCTAGCACGGGCACCACCGAAGGGTTGCTGACCGACAACAGCGCCGGTGCTCTTGCAGTTGATGTAGAAGTTTCCTGCGGCGTTACGCAGAGCCTCATCGGCAACTTGAATGGCCTCGCGGTCCTTGGCAAAGACGGAACCGGTCAGACCGTATGTGCCAGTGCTGTCGATCTTGTCACAGATCTTGACAAAGTCGGCCTCAGTGGCATCGTTGTAGGCGTGGATGACGATGACGGGGCCGAAGAGCTCACGAGAAAGGAGAGGGTGGTCGGGGTTGGAAGTGCGGTAAACGGTAGGCTGAATGTACCATCCCTTGGAAGAGTCATAAGAGCCACCAGCCAGAAGCTCCAGCTCAGGATCATTCTTAGCCTCGTCAATAACACCAGCGAGCTTGTTGAAGGAACCCTCGTGAATGACAGGGCCACAGAAGTTAGAGAACTCAGTAGGCTCGCCAATCTTCAGCTTCTTGACCTCGGCAACAACGCCCTCAATGAACTCGTCGGCGATGGAAGAAGCGATGTAGGCACGAGAGGTAGCACTGCACTTCTGACCCTGGAACTCGAAGGCACCACGGACGGTCTGGACCACGGCGTTGCGCACATCGGCGGACTTGTGAACTAAATGGAAGTTCTTGCCACCGGTCTCGCCCACAATACGGGGGTAGCTGCGGTATTTGCCATCCGCCACGCCCTGGGAGATTTTGCCATACAGCGAGCGGAAGACATCAGTGCTACCAGTGAAGTGGAGTGCGGCGAATTCCTTGTTGTCGAGAACGGTGCTGGTGACCTCCTCGGCCTCACCGGGAACAAATTGGATGACGTCCTTAGGCAGGCCAGCCTCAAGGAGAATCTGGTGAACAAGCCAGTTGGAGGCAATGGCAGAAGGTGAAGGCTTCCAAATGACAACGTTACCCATCAGAGCAGGAGCACCAGCCAGGTTACCACCAATGGCAGTGAAGTTGAAAGGGCTAATGGCGTAAACAAAGCCCTCCAGAGGGCGGTATTCGAGGCGGTTCCAAACGCCAGGTGCGTGGTGGACGGGCTGCTGGGAGTAAACCTCCTCGGCATACTTGACGCCGAAACGGAAGAAATCGATCAACTCCGCGGCAGAGTCGATCTCGGCCTGCCAAGCGTTCTTGCCTTGGCCGTGCATAGTAAGAGCCATGATATCGTAGCGGTACTTGGTCGAGATCAGATCGGCGGCCTTGAGGAAGATGCTAGCACGCTCGGCGAAGGGGGTAGCAGCCCAAGACTTGCGTGCGGCCAGAGCAGCGTCAATAGCAGCTTGAACATCGGCCTTGGAGGCGTTAGAGTAGGTAGCAAGCGGGGCGTGAGAAGCTGGGTTGCTCTGGGTAAAAGTTTGCGAGGCTTGAATCTCCTTGCCGGCGATAACGAGAGGGAGGTTCAACGGAGCCTGTTGCTTGTAGGAGGCCAGAGCATCCTCAAGACCCTTACGGTCTGGGGTACCAGGGACATAGTGTTTCTGTGTCAATTCAATTAGTGTCTGTCACTGCTGACGCGTCGCGAATGGCAAAGTTGCTCACGTTGGGCTCGTTGTTAATCTGGGGAATCTTGAAATTGGCATAAGTGTTGATAGCACGCGACGGCATGCGGCATGCCAGCGGCTGGCACCGCGAGAGAGGGACTCTGGCGCGCAAGATAGACTGCATTGTGTATAGAAGTTGGAAACTAATACGTGACAAAACTAGCTTCCAGCTGAAGTTGGAGATTAAGAGAAAATCAAGAGGAGAAAAAAAAATAAGAACGCGGGGTATGAATGATGAAATGACCGGCTACCGCCGGGGCAGCCCTGGCAAAGCTGCTGCATGAAGCTGTCCGGGATTGCAGTGGAAGAACGGCAAATCAGCGATGGCCGGTAAGACTGCCGGGTGGAGTCACCGGCCCGGAAATGGCGGTGGTTGGCGGGGATCTCTCCACTAAGTCACTAGAAGTACAACTGGACACTTCTATGGGGTATTATCATGTTGATAGCTTTGTATACAGCTGGAAGGCATTAGAATACAATTAACTATCATCATCATCAAGCCCATTGATTGTGGAATACTTTTACCCATACCAATCTGGCCGAGGTCTGAAAGGAGTTCTCGGCAAGCATCAGAAAACTCACGTGATGGTATCGACTTGAGACTTTTGTTGGCTCTTTTCTTCTCATTGCGCGCCTGGTAAGACATAGCTCTGTATTAGAGCCGTGAACTAGGCACTGGTTCAGGAAATCATCCAGAATGGATTCGAGGTCGACTACATGTGAACCAGTTTGGAAACTATTATTATCTGCTTCGTACCTACGAAAGTCATAGGCATGACCTCAATGAATGGAAAGGAAAGGTTTCCTTTCGCGCAATCCTTGTGATATTAGAGCTTCAGATAGATCTGATCAATAGTGAACTAAATTTACGCTCGGGGCACTCAATTCAGTTGAAGCCACGAATACTATTCAAATGTACTCCTCTGCCTTCTCTACTTCAATGATTGCAAGCTTATTGAATAAGCTAAACTATATTAGGTGTAGAATGGCGCTTTGACCATTGTTTAATGAGAGCCTTACAGACCGGCGACCTCCTCCTATGGACAGTTGTATATTCACTGTTAATCATTATGCTAGAGCCAGCCCCGGGGGTAGGAGGAATAAGAAACGAGATCACTAGCTCTCGTGACTATATTCTATCGTACTATTGCCCCGCCTACCCTGCGTTGACTATGGGGATGCTGTCACCTGACTTGACCGGCCCGGTCTGCGGCTGCCTGGTGGGTCCGTATGCTTTGTATAAAGATCGAGCTAGTCCTAAATTGGTAACAAACCGGGCCGTGGGCATCGCCGCTCGTCATTCTGCAGCGATTTGAGATGCTCACGAACGAGGATTTTCTCAGGGAATCCCTGGCCGGCAGCCTCGTGATCTGACCGGAAGTAGAAATATCTGGCTTATCACCGGTCGGATCACCTGCCCGACTGTCGCTTGTCGTGTCCGTTAGAAAGCATAGGTGTATGCTAAAGGCAGGACGTGCCGGTAGATCGGTTTGTGGGGACTATGGCCCTGAATAGTTTGTTGGAGTATGATATTGAATGATTCTATGAATAATAATAATTGTGAGATTTCTGACCGACCCGGTCTGCCGTACCTAATCTCATACTCCATATCAGTTTTTTTTCACCGAGAAGTTTTGGTCCTGTATTCTCCAATTGCCGGCAGTGAATCGCATTCACCGTACCGGTCCCGTTTTAGACGCTTGCCACCGGGCCTTGTCAGAACCCTGATATTTCCAGATAGTAAAATATTAAGGCACTGGAACCAGTTATCTGCCCAAGTTTCCTCTGTCCCTTCTACCAACCAGCTTTCTTGACTTCTTCCATCAGCTTTCTTTTAGTTCCTTCTTTCCTTCCCATACTCTTTCCTCTTGTCATCACTTCAACCTTCAACCTTCAACCTTCACCAAATCACCAAACACAAACACATCAATGAAGGCTGCACGCGCGGTGCGAGCGGGCACTACCCCTGCTGGCACTCGTCTTGTTAGTGGCACTAGCAACACCAGATCCTCTGTCGCTGCTAGCAACATCTTGCAACAATTCACCCAGTCTCCACCCCCACCACGGAAGTCGCTGGCTGCACCCCTCGCCAAACTACCTTTATCCTCTGTCTTGCGTTCTCTGCTTGTCCTATCAGTCTCTTCATCTTCCCTTCTCCTGAAGCCATGCATCTACACTCTTTCGCAGCTGGCACACCCTCGCACTGCTCTCCTGGATGTTTCCAAGAACCCGCTATTGAACTTCCTTGTCAAGCACACTATCTACAAGCAGTTCAACGCAGGTGAGAACAAGCTCGAGGTTCAGGAGTCGATCCGCAACATCAAGCAGTTGGGCTGCCGTGGTGTCCTCCTTGGGTATGCTCGTGAAGTTCTGGTCGGAGAGAACCAGGATGCTGCTTATGATGAAAAGGCCGCACTGGCTGAGATCCAGACGTGGCTCGATGGTACTTTGCAAACTGTTGACATGGCTCAGAAGGGTGATTTCGTTGCCCTCAAGTAAGTTTACACTTGGAAGTTTTCTTTTTTTATGCATTCTATATCTAACAGATTGCTATCAGGTTCACTGGTATGGGCACCGATGCTCTTCGTCTTCTCCAAAAGGAAGCTGAGCCTACTGAATTCATGGATGCTTCTATCCAAAAGGTCTGCGATTTGGCCATCTCCCGCGGCGTGCGCCTCCTTGTCGATGCCGAGGAGCAGGCCGTCCAACCTGGTATTGAGGCTTGGATCATGAAATATCAGAAATATTGCAACTCTCAGACCCCCGGCCGTGCCATCTTCTATGGTACCTATCAAGGATATCTTCGCTCCACACCCGCTACCCTGGCCCGCCATCTTGAGACCGCCCGCCGTGAGGGATACACCCTCGGAGTGAAGCTTGTTCGTGGCGCTTATCTGAAGACTGAGCCCCGCCACCTGATCTGGGCTGAGAAGGAGGAGACCGATCGCTGTTATGATGAGGTCGTCGAGGCTCTTCTTACTCGCAAGTACAACTCCATGCTGCAAGCACCCACCAAGGACACCCCTGCCGAGCTCCCTTCGCTGGACGTCATTATTGCTACCCACAACCGCGAATCCGTTCGCAAGGCCCACGCTATCCGTATGGAGCAGGCCCTTCGTGGAGAGGATTATGACGTTGACCTCAGCTATGCCCAACTGCAGGGCATGGCTGACGAGGTCAGCTGCGAACTGCTCGAGGGATTCGAAAACGCCGAGTCTAATGTCGGTGCCTCGCCTATTGCTGCTCCCAATGTCTTCAAGCTCTTGACCTGGGGCTCTGTCCAGGAGTGCATGGGCTTCCTGCTGCGTCGTGCTATCGAAAACACTGAGGCTGTTGGTCGTACCAAGGACTCCCAAGTGGCCATGTTCGCCGAATTGAAGCGCCGCTGCCGCAGCGCTTTCAGTCGTAGCAACTAAACTTGCTTGCTTTTGAGAAAGACCATTCTTCTTTTGTTACTATCCCATTTGCAGTGGCCCAAATGGGCCCTTTCAGGATTTTTTTTTTCTTTTTTTATTTGCATTGCGCATACCCCCCAATATTGGGATGCATCCATAGAGGGCGTTTACGTTTCATGAATCACGGCTTGCTGTTTATTATGATAAATAAAAATGTTCAAAATCGATAAGAATCTTCAATAATTGCTTCCGAATGGCTGTATCTGGTTACTCCTTTTCAATGACTGTAGTATATTTCTTATCTGCTTTATAATGACTGTGGATTGCCACAATCTACAATCAACACAGGGTGTCTATAGCCAATTGTTATCGGCGATGCGGAACTTACTGCCCCCCGCAAGGCCAACCCGGAATTGCCTACTCAAAAGTATTTCCCGTCCCCGCCAAAGGTAGAAACCCCCGCGTTGAACGCGAAATTGTGGATTGCTCTTCATATACAACACGCCACTCTGGCATACCTCAGTTTGCTGTCAATTTCGTCTGGCTAGCTCTATATTACAACTTCCTTTCTTTCAAGCACTCTCGCTGCCTCGTTCAAGATGCACATCCTATCCGAGCCCGATGTGGCCAAAATATTCCGCAGTCTAACACAATCTCAATGCCACGAGTTCATTGGAGAATTGGGCAAAGCACTCGTTGCCATCTCTGCTGAATCCAACCCAACTTTCCCTGTCGCAGACAAATTGATTCATCAGCCGCTGCGAACTGTCTTCGCTACAAAGGCCGACAACACATGCATCTTCATGCCAGTCTCCAACACTGAAACAACAGGTATCAAATGCGTAACAGTTGCGCCAGGCGGTATTCAAGGCGTAATTAATCTGTTCTCACCGGACGGTCGTCTCCAGGGTCTTCTTGCGGCCGCGGAGATTACAGCTTTCCGCACCGCATTAGCGTCAATGGCGCTCTTCGTACGCAGCCATGGAATTCGGAAAGAGAACATTCTGGTCTTTGGCTCTGGTAGACAAGCAGAATGGCATGCTCGTCTCGCATTGCTTCTATACCCTGAGGAAATCCGACAAGTTGTATTCATAAATCGGGGTCGTGCTCGTCTGGATGAAATGGAACAAGATGTGTTCTGTGATCTACGAGCTCGGTATCCGGCAATTACAATTTCATCTATCGCAAAGGAAGACACCCCGCATTATGATGAGACTCTATTAAGGGAATTGCAAGTTTGTGATGTGATTTTCTCGTGCACGCCTTCTCTCCAGCCAAACTTCTCGTTCTCTGCGCTGCAATCTGTGCCAAAGCAGCGGTTTATTTCTATGATTGGCTCCTACAAACCGCCTATGCATGAGGTTGATACAGAGACCTTGCTCTCTGGGGGTGGGAAGATTTACGTCGATTCTAAGTCGGCTTGTTTGGAAGAGTCTGGAGAGTTGATCACTGCGGGTGTACGGGCAGGCCAATTGACTGAGATGGGAGATTTACTGGATTCTCTTGGGCCAGAAGAGGGGATTAATATACCTGCTGGTTCGAACGTGATATATAAATGCGTTGGAATGGGACTGATGGATCTTGTAGTCGGGAAGAAGGTACTCGATATTGGAGCTGGTCAGAAACTGGGGACTCATGTTGATGGTTTCTGAATTTGGTATTTTAGACCTCAATTTCGACCTCTATATGAATGACTCCCAAGGATGCTATTCTGCGTTAGGTTAGTACTAGATTGTAGTGCATGCATCATGCATGACTGGCAGTGGTTCATCATGGTTTCGTCTTTCATTAAATTGCATTAAGTATAGATGTAAATATAAACGAGCTTCGTCAAATCTATAGATATTGAAGGTCCTGTCAAGTAAACTAAGATTTTGTAGTCGACATGGACGAATGGGTCACTATAGAGCATTGCTTATCAGAGTCTGCGGACCGGCTACTGTATGCCGGGCACTCGGCCTCGTCGCCGATGACGGTCAATTTTGTCCCTTTAACTTCTATATTGTTAGATATATTATAGAGACCAAGGACTTATTTGATTCAACTTAATTTATTTATTAGATCAATGGAGATACGGAATGGAAATTGAACGATGACTAGTAGATAACTATCATAAATGCTCGTTTGGTGCAAAAAAGACAGGATGCGGGGCCGCGACCCGCGGTTTGCCTTTGATCGTCTCTAACTGCTTTCTCCTTCTTTTCTTTCCCGACTTCCCCGATTATCCCACACTTGTTACACCTTTGCGCACTAATACCTGATACTTCTACATATTGAAATCCTCCTTCGTTCCGAACCTCGCCCCTTTCGCCCGCCTCATCCTCGTGGGTACTGCCTCTCCGCTTCTCCGTCGCCTTCTCCGCAGATGATGCCCGGTCCTCGCCCACGTTGAAACCGCCCGTTATGGACGACCCGACTTCGACTCCAACCCAGCAGCAGAAACGCCCTCGCGTAGCCGAAGAAAATCGCAAACGAGCAGTCCGAGCGTACGCAGATCCCCCAGAATGTGTGGGGTGGGAACCTCAAGACAAGCTAGATCACTCGCTAACTCGAATCGTCCCACAGATGTGATGGTTGTCGCAGAGTGAAGGAGAAATGCGAAGGTGGCGTGCCATGCCGTCGTTGCCTGCGCTATCGTCGACAATGCAATTTCACCCACATCGATCCGACTGAAAAGACTCGTTCAACCTCTGTTTCGTAAGTGCTGGCGGTGTGAGCTATGCAAGTCCGGCTGTGACTAACCGATCAAATTGCCGGCAATAGACTATTGGATCGGGCTGCCTCAGTGAGTCGGCATGAAATCGCAGAGGCAGAGCGTGTGCGCTGTATGGAGCGCCTTCTCTCACACTACGTTCCCAATATTACATTTGACATCCAGTCTTTGCGACAGGCGGCCGATGAGTTAAAGACCAAACATCGTGATTCAGAATCCGACGTGGTCTCGACAAAAGTTGATGCCAATGAGCTAGAGGATCTGGCTATTGACGAAGAGGATTTTACAATAAAAGCTCTACCAGATAACACCACTCGTGAGTATATCCTTCTGACGTTCCAATCCACTCCAGCGGCTTACCAGAATGTGGCGACAGAATATTCCGGCGAGTTCTCATATCTGAATTTTTCGGAGAAAATCCGAAAGAAAATTGATGAATGGATGAAAACAGCGGCGCCAGATGTAAGTACCCATCTCGTTCGATTCCAAGACACCTTTATTTATCATTTTCCTGCAGGCCAGTACAGAAGTCGAGTTGTTTGAGGATCGATGGCGAGCCACTCAACTTCAGTCCAGTTCGCCGCAGGTATCGGCATCAATTACCTGTCTTCCACCGCGCTATGTAGCGGAATTTCTCGTTCAAATATTTTTCAAATATGCACAAACGAACAACTTTTACGTGGAAGAAGATTGGCTTTGTGAAAAACTTAACATCTGTTATACAAATCCGTCCGACTTGTCATCCGATGATGCAGGTGCGGTGTGTGCTATCCTCATGGTTCTAGCGGTTGGCACTCAGTTTGCACATATGGAATCGCCCACGCCGGTAAATTGTCTCCCCTCGGACGCTGCTCAAGACCACCATTTTTCTGAAGATGAGGTCGGCTTGACATTCTACCAATTTGCGTCGAAACTTTTGCCGGATATAATTGCCAATGCGTCCGTGCGGAGTGTACAAGCATGCCTTTTGATCGGAACATATCTCCTACCTCTTGATACATCGGGACTGTGTTACACCTACTTTGGCCTCGCATTGAAACTTGCAATTCAAAACGGCATGCACCGAAGATATCACGGCGAAGGCCTGTCGCCACGGATGATTGAAGTTAGGAATCGCGTGTTCTGGACATCGTACACTATTGAGAAGTATGTTCATCTCCGCTCAGGCCTCATAATATACTCTAACCATACCATAGACGTATCAGTATTCTTCACGGCAGACCTGCATCGTTGGCCGATGCTGATGTTGATGCGCCATTCCCGATTGATTTCCCCGGTTTGATGCCAGCTTCACAACCTTCAAATCACACCAACATGATTGCACTTATCACGCTGACCCTGAAACTAGGTCAAGTGTCAAATGAAATGTATGTCCTCCATCTACGGTGTCTAAAGGGTTTAGTTACTAACAGAAATCACAGTACTTCATTGCGCACAAGTCCAAAGGGTCAACAACAGGATTGCCTGGAAAGGCTGCTGAGTATTCGCAAGAACCTCCTCGAGTGGTGGTCTACATTACCTGAAGAGTCCAGTTGTCGCGATCTCAACCCCAATGGAGTTCTCTTCCGCTCCAACGTCCACCTCAAGCTTGACTATTGTCTTACACGAATATTTATTGGTCGACCGTTCCTTTTCAGTAACATCAAGGCTCTTTCTCAGACTCCAACTGCGTTTAAAGGTCCTACTGGAATTTCCAAAAATCGGGCAACATTGGTCACAGATTGCGTTGAAGCTGCTCTAGAAATCATAGATCTTTGTCGTCTTCTCCGCGATGAGACTGGGCTTGCTCGTGCTTCTTTCACCGAGTTCAGCTCATGCCGTGCGGCACTTTTAGTCATTCTCGCCCAAGGTCTGACCAAGAGAACCGAACGCCTCGGTGCAGCTCTTGAACAAGGGATTTCTTTGATCAAGATCATGTCGATGGGTGTCGGATCTGCACGCTCCGCTGTGAGTGTCATCGAGGCTCTTGAACGAGCCATTCGCCGCCTTGAAATGTGGAGCGAGTCTCAACAAACCCAGAATAATGGAAACAGCATGGAATCTGCCTACGACCGTTTCAAGAATTGGGAGATGCTTTGGAAGACGGGCCCAGTCACCCCATCTACAATGGCATGGAAACAGGAAGAAGCATATGCAAACGATTCCAATGCCAGTCAGGGCTTGGGCCAGACTACTCCTGGGCCTTCTGCCGCTGCCGCTGTTGGATCTGGCATATCCGTCGTATCACCAAGTCTCCCTCTCACGACGGGCACTAAAGATGGTGAAATCGGCATTCCTGGGCCTGATCAAGGCATTTTGGATGGGGATATGCCTAGCAGTGGTCTTTCGGCTTCAGACAACTTTTCACTGTCACATCCCTCTCTATCCCAAATGCCTCACTTTGGTTTCGATCATTTCGTTTCCAACTTTCCGCAGGAGCTTGGTGAATTCACGGCCATCCCATGCTTTGAGCCGGATAGCCAGGGGAATCCATCCGGTCTTGTTAATTCTGACCTCAAGGTACCCTCGGGGACTGCCGACTCACACTGGCTGCAGTTCATGAACGATTGAAAAACGATACCGAGGAACGATGGTATAATAATGGCTGAAAGAGTTCTGCTAGGGAGTTTGTCATCATTGTCGAGCCAATTCTTCTCGATCTTCATTTATCTACTTAGTTGATACACCATTTTGCGACGCTCTTACTTTTTGACCATAGTCCTTCTTAGATGCAGTAATTTATTATACTCGAGGTGTTATGCCATCGCGTACCCTATGGTTCTATCAAATGAAACTCAAGACCGTAAATAATTTGTTGTTCAAGATGGTATATGCGTAGAATTTGCGCTTCAATAAATTTTTTACATGAGAATATGATGTCGTTAATCGAAAGTGACCTTCTTTCCTTGGAAAGCAGCAGTCGTCTGTTCTTTTTGCTTCCGCTTGGCCTCCCATGACGGATGCAGAGGACCTTCATCCTTTGGAGGGCCCTTGGGCTTGCCTCCATGTCCACCTGTAAACCCTGAACCAGATCCTGATCGATCATCATATCTGTCCTGTGACCTTCCACCAAATCCTCCTCGTCCTCCTCTTCCACTGCGACCACCATCAGTTGCTCCTCGCTTCATGTCCCATCCACTATCCCGATTCCTCTTCTGCTGTTGCTGCTCCTTCTTCACGTGGTTCGCACCCGCGCCATACTTCTTCTCCCAAAGGGCACGACGAGCCTGTTGACCCATTCGGTTCTTGCGCTTTGGTGGGCCAGCCGCCTCATCGTCGCTGGCTTCTTCCGAGCCGGACCAATAACCACCCATCATCAATGATGGCAGGAAAGTTGTTTCCTTTACAGGCTCAGCGGGTGCTTTGGCGCCTTTCACCTTTTTAGAAGGAGGGGGAGGCGAGTCTCTTGCAGAGAAGTCGGGAGAAGATGAGCGGGAGACAGAGTCAGAGATGTCGTCAGTTCGAAGACCACCACTCTCACCAGCGTCTTCAGACTCGGATTCATCTTCAGCATCTGATCCCGGCGCAAGTCGTGAGTTGAATTGCTCCAGTTCATCACTGTCAAACTCGCCACCTTCAGAACCACTGACATCCTCAAGCTGTGAGTCCTGCTCAGCACCCTTACTTGGCTTCTTCGTTACTTTCTTGACCTGCGTCTCGCTTTCAGATTCAGAATCGGATCTAGGCTCGGTCTTTCGCTCTTTGGCCTTCTCTTTTCCTGGCGCTTCTTTCATACCACTCTTTCCAGTTGGAGCTTCATCCACGCCAAGTAACTTGCGAATCTCGGCTAGAATGTTTGGCATCACATTCTTCACCGGGTTCGATTTGAATAGTCGCGCCAGAATATTCGCTTCGGCTGTACTCTTTGGTCCCTCAGTGGAGACATTCTTAGACTCTTGGAATTCCTTGAATGTCGGTGACTCCGCAATCCGCTTGGTCTTGGACAATTGTTTGAAGAGATATCGCTCGGCCGTAACGTGATAATCAAGCGCCTATAGTCAAGAGAAGACGTTAGCATTTTTGAGAAGTCATATATTTGCGCAATAACAGCTCAAAATGGTTATTAGTTTGCGCGATAACTAGAAATTCCATACCTTCAATGCTTCAATCTCTTCTCCCAGCTTGATCAGCGTGATACGGTTGTTGTCTGATCTCGCAGTCTTCTCCCGACGGCTAAGCTTTTGTCTCTCGAATCCACGCGCCGTCTTGAGACCCTTGGTAATAATCTGAACACCCTGGTCAAACTTGACTCCCAGTCGAATGGCCTTCATGGACATCTTGCGGGCCTTCTCACCAGACCGCTGAGGTCCATCAAGCTCGCCCAGCTTGCGTTTAGGCATGATTTCGATTATAAAAGAAATCTGCGCCGAAAATTTTTTGTAAAGGTTGGATTGACGTGAGGTAGTCAGGCGCCGAAAGCGAGCGTAATTTTTGGATTTAATCCGACTTGGAAAAAAAAAGTTGGAGATGCGGAGTTCTATTTTTCGGACGTGGATCAACTGCCAAGATTCTCCGCCTCGCGTATGCGTGCGATGGGACTAGAAATAGTTTAAACAACTAGAATTGTCATTTCCTGAACTCGTTTTGGAGTATTTGGGTAATTTATAGATTGGTTTTTATCTCTTCTACATTTATCCATTTGAATATTCAAGTAACACTGAACTCGATATGGTTCATTTCGACATGGGCAATACAGAGAACTGATCAGTAGTACCCTTGATATATTCAAGTTGAGCTACGAAGACAACCATGCGGAGGTAGGAAACACCTTCGATTAACGATATGTACATACAGACATGGCAAAGAAAAATGGTAATACGCATACAGAATCTCTCTATTTCTTTTCTTCCGGCTTCTCCTCGGGCTTAGGGGTGGCAAGCTTGAACTGTATCGAATTGGGTTAGCAGATGTCGCGCATAATGCGAGAAGACATTGACTTACGGAGTCGGGAGTTCGGTCCTCGCCAGGTCCGACAGGCTCCCAAGCAGTCGAGCCGCTCTCAAAGTTGCGGAAGGCTTGGGTAAGCTCAAGGGGCTCAATGACGACGCGCTTCTTCTCTTCGTCGTAACGGAGCTCAGTGTAACCAGTCAGGGGGAAGTCCTTGCGCAAGGGATGTCCATCGAAACCGTAGTCGGTCATGATACGGCGCAGATCGGGGTGACCGGAGAAGAAAACACCGAACATATCATACACCTCACGCTCGTACCACAGGGCACCCTCGAAAAGACCGGTGACACTGGGGACGGGGGTGGCCTCGTCACAGTAGGTCTTGACACGGATGCGGGAGTTGAATCGGACGCTGAGCAAGTTGTAGACGACCTCGAAACGCTGATCACGGGTGGGGAAGTCGACACCAGTAATGTCGGAAATTTGAGTGAACTCAGCAGCAGTGTGGTTCTTCAGGAAGCTCATGAGGGGAAGGATACCGGAGGGAGCAGTGTAAACGGTAAGCTCATCCTTCCAGACAGTGAACTGCTGGACGTATTTGGGCAGGCAGGACATGATGTACTGTCCATAGGTGTGCAGGCTGTCGGCCTTGTCCTGATACTTGTCGGCCGGGTTGACACGAGGAGCACGGAGGGGTCCCTGGGCTAAAGAAAGAGGACTAGTTAGTTCAATTGCAATTGAATCGATTGACCCTCAACTTTTTCACATACGAGGTCGTTGCGCCTGGCGCATATTCTGGGGCTCCGGCATGTCCGGTTGTGTTGACGCCTTCGCAGCATACTGGAGGGATGTCGAGGCAAAACCACGGATACCCATGGACCTGGAAGCCGAAGCAACCGAGCGTCCAGAGCCCAGGCGCATCAAAGAGCGTGCGGATGCCATTGTGGGAAGGGGAGCAATGGCTGCGACAAGGAGGGGACAAACGTAATTGGGATTGTGAGGACGGAGGTTGGTCGAACCTGCCTGAGTCACGTGTAGCTGACATAATAACTCACCGCGCTTAACCCAATCAGGCAATGCCAGCAAAATGGAAGCCGCGCCTCAAAGTTCTTCTCCCTCCCTCGCCGTCTTCCATCATCAACTCCATATCCTCTCCTATTCTCTCTCATCTTCTCTATATCTTCTTCCTTGTTGCGAATTTTCAGGACCTGGAGTAGCGTTGTATTCCCTGTTTTGATTTTAGTGCCCATCTTTTCGATTGGGTTTCGGCGTTGATATTCACCTGTCGCCTTTGTCCCTCCTCCCCCCATTCTTGCAGCTTTCACCGCGACCATGTCGAGTCGCCAACAGATCGATTCTGTTATCGATGACGATGACGAGTTCTGGTATGAGATAATCCTCTTGGATAATTATGCGACTTGGAAGCTTACCTATTCGCTAGCCCCCTTTGTATCGAAGAGTTTGATCTTTCCGACAAGAACTTCAAACCATGTCCTTGCGGTTATCAGGTATGTTCTAGCAGAGACAAAACAAGCATTCGTGTGCGTCTTGTGGGCGTGATTCTGATTTACCCTCTCCACAGATCTGTCAGTTCTGTTACAACAATATTAAGACCCACAGCGATGAGGGTCGATGCCCGAACTGCCGCCGTACCTACGACGATAGCACGATTCAATACAAGATTCCTGATGCCGAAGAGTTAGTAACCCTTGTTCCCATACACTCGCATTCATCGAACTACGGAAAGGCTGACCCAATTTCTGTGTCTCTAGGTTCAAGGCGGATCTGGCATTGAAGCATCGCAAGGCGGCTGCGGCGAAGAAGAAAGAAGCAGAGAAACGTGAAATCGAAGCGTCAAGCCGGAAAAATTTGGCTGGCGTTCGTGTGGTTCAGAAGAATTTGGTCTATGTCATTGGGCTGAATCCAACAATCCGTGACGAAAACCAACTTCTTCAAACCCTCCGCGGGAAAGAGTATTTCGGGCAATATGGTGATATTGAGAAGATCGTGGTCAGCAAGGCTAAGCCAGGTGGCAACCCCCACCAAGGTATTGGAGTCTATGTTACTTTTACGCGCAAGCAGGATGCCGCAACTTGCATTAACGCTGTTGATGGCTCTGCGAACGGTGATCGCGTCTTACGGGCCCAATATGGAACGACCAAGTATTGCTCATCATTCCTACGGAACGAGCAATGCAACAACCGCAACTGCACCTTCTTACATGAGACAGGTGAAGATAGTGAGAGTTATACTCGGTCCGACCTTTCATCTATGAATACATTGTCTAGTCAGCGCTCGAATCATCCGCCTCAAACATCCAACCCTCGCCCTACCCAACCCATCGCTCAGCAGATGCGCCGACAACCAAGCAAGGACGATTCGATCAGTGGTCGCCAATCCGTTCCAGATGGCCCGGCCCTTCCTTCATCTGCCAGCTGGGCCAATAAAGACGTGAATGCAACCATTCGAACAAGGAGAACGAGCTTGACTGGTTCTCAGGCGTCACAAAGCCCTCGCCCAGCAAGCGTCAGTATTTCAACTGCTACTGAAGAGGCCAAGCGTTCTGAAAGACCCTCACCCGTTGTTCAAGATTCACAGCGGGCATCCCTGTCAGAAGCGCGGTCTCCCACTATTAGGCCCCGACCTCGTGATACAAAGTCCGCCTCGGAAATTGCTTGGGAAAATGTGCTCAAGGATTTTATGTCCCCCGACTTCCGATTCTCCTTCTCAACCGCCGATATTCCGGCCGATGAGTTGAAGGTTATCCAATCTTATCCGTCTTTCATTGATCCATATGGTGGAGTGAAACGCCGAGCAATGCGCGAGAAGGCCGAGCAAGAACGGATCAAACGCGAGCAAGAGCTTTTACAATCTGTTGCCACTGAAGAAGACAGTCGGGAAGCGGGCAGCCTTCAACTCGGAGGAGAACCGGAAGATTCAAACCCCCCGCAGGGCCGACAAACTCGGGAATCACACGGCGCTATCCAACCTCCTTCATCTCAACAAGGAACTGCTGATAATTCGACTGTTGGTTCGCCGGTTTCTGCCACTAGTCATCAATTCCAGGGTCTTAACCTCGCTGGCCGAAGCCTCACTCCGCTCCAGCAGCAGCAGTTGATGCTTCTCAAGTCTGCTGGCAATCAACAAACTGGACTTTCCGATTCTCTGAACTCAGCTGCATTAGACCAGGCGGCTCAAGTCCGACATGGTCTTTTGCAAAACCAAATGGCCCAATTTAATGCTCTGCAGGCCCAAAGTCGCCAGTCTTCCCGTTTTCCCTTAAGTGAAGGCGGCACGAAAAACATCAGCAACGCTCGTATGTTGAGCCAGATGCAGTCTGGAACACCGAATCCTCTTTCGGCACCAAGCCCGCAACATAATCTCGCCAGTGGTTTTTACGCTAGTGGCGTTCAAGGGCCCCCCCCTGGCCTCAAGACAGCGGGAACTCCCCCAATCAGCGGAGGCGGCATGTTTGCACAGGGACATGGCTTCACCGCAAATGCCAATCTCGGGCTTGGAGGTAACATTGGGAAGCAGGACGCGACCCCTGAACTGATGCGTGAATTGCTGCGTGGTCGAAGCGGCACAAATGTGGGTGGTTTACAAGGCCAGGAGGCCGCGAAGCGTGAGTTCATGTTCCCTTTTCTTCAACAGCACCAAACCCCACCTCCCCTGACTCCCGTCAATGGCCTTCTTAGCTCTTTCTATGGGTCCCAGGCCGGTGTAACAGCCGACTCTGGTAACTCACAGAAACAGAAGAAGAAGGGGAAGAAGCAAAGACACGCTAACACTTCCTCCGGTGGAGGCGGTGTAGTAGATCTTGCGGACCCGAGCATCTTGCAAGCGAGGATGCAGCAAGTTGGTGGCAATGCTACTGCTGGGCAGGCGTTATACGGGAGCCAGGGCCAAGGTGGGTACAACCCTTCAATGATGTATGGAGGAGGTGGTTTTAGCCGCTGGTGAATTGCTCTATCGTTACTCCTTCTACACCTTCATCTTCATGAATTTTGCATTCTCTGTTTTTTCTTTTCTTTTCTTTTTTCTTTTTGCCATGATGTTTCCTTGACATGTGCTTTGACGGGCGTGTTTCACATCTGATGAAATGATTGATTGATTGTTTTCCTTTCTACTTTTGAACCTGTGCTGTCCGTGTTTGCATTTTGCTTTAAGCAACCAGGCAAGATGTCCTATAACAATACGACTGGCCGGCGTGCCGCAGGCGTATTGCAATGGGCCTTGAATTCTTTTCATGCATGTTTTATTCCAGCTTTTGGTCCCTGGGTCATGGCGTTTTTGCATTTTGTGGACATAATCGCATGTCTTCTCGGGGCTTCCTTTCCTGTATTTGGCGCCTGCTGTACCCCGACTTTCATTCTGCGTTCGAATATTCATTCGGATATCTGCAGCGTCTTGAAGACCGCGGATGTTCCTTGATTAATGTACGTTAAGACCTTCCCTACCCTACTATCGCAACTCGGAACTGGGTCTCATTCGAAAACAGTTGTCTCACTGCCGTTGTTTCCATAGACACTGCCCTACTTTGTACCTGACTATCTCGGGTCAGTCGGTGCACACGTCCTGTAATTAGTCGTTTCTGTGTGCCCTGCTTAGTCGTTGGCTGTTCTTTCTCGTTCACATATTGCGGCGTCATTCACCTGCCCACCTTTCTCCTCACCACCGCCCTGTTGTGATTGATACAGTTTACTAACAGGCGGTTTGCAGTGAACGAGGATTTCCCTCCCCTGGGAACGCCGGGCAAGGAAAGTCAGCCCGTTGATACATTTGGGTTTTTGAAGTCTCAGCTGCCCAGCGAGTCTACTGGCCGTGTCGGTACTCCAACTCTGCCACCTGGTCTCCCTCTGCCTCATGCCCATCCTTCATCAGCCGCCTTCCAGGAACAGCTGAGTTCGTCAAAGCCATCTTCTCCTGCTCCAATCCTGCCCCCTGGCCTCAGTCGTACTATTTCGCCGTCTGGAACTCCATCTCAAAGGAATGCTTCCCCATCGCGTTCCATGACGCCAGAGGCCGTGACACGCATTGAAGCTATCTCAACGCGCACAAGAGATGCTTCTCAAATTTCCCTCGGCTCTCCTGTTGCCAAATCCAGCAATAAGGCTCGAATGAGCAACAAGCTGGATATGACAGATGGAATTGAAGACAAGAGACCCACTCCCAACTCCGATGGAAACCCACATATTGGAGTCAAGCCTAGCCCAGCTGTTCTCAACACGACTCTGGCTCAAGAAACCACCCCAGCGAAGCCAGAGCGTACTGCTTCCGGAACATTCGCTTCTGTAGCGGGGTCGACTTCTGCTGTAGGCTCTCGTCCTAATACTCCATTGACAGCAGCCTCTCGAGCTTCCGACACTTCGATTCCTCGCCAGCCACGTATTTTACGCGTGGTAGAAACACCCAAGCCTGAAGCTTCTGCGCCTGTTAACACCGCACCATCGGCAGGTGTATCTACCGCTGGAGGGGATAAGTCTCGCTCACGGCGCCAAAGCCTTTCTTCAAACAGTCACCCAGACACTCCCGCTGACATTGGCTCTGAAGTTGACTTCGACGCTTCGACAACGGCATCGCGTGCGAACTCTCCACCTCCCACTCGGATCGGTTCAGCTCCCGTTCGTTCTGTGACGAAGAGCCAGGCCAAAAAAGACCGACGTCAGAAGGCAAAGGAAGCCGAAGCCAAAAAGGCTGAAACCGCACCGGCTGCTGAAGAGCCTGTCCAAGCTCCTATCATTGGTCGGAAACGGAAGACCAAGAAGGCACCCACTGCTACTTCTGAAGCAGCCAATGCGACTGCAAGCACACTTAGCGAAGTTGTCAGTCCTGCCAACGTTACGCCTCCTTCCAATAAATTGGAAGTGAAGCCAGATCCCCCGAAAAAGATCAGCGAAAAAGAGCAGCCACCTTTGGAAGCCAAGGCAACTCCCCCAAAAGAGGGACCTCCTAGTTCACAGAAGGCTATTCCAGAAGAGGCCTGGCGCTCTCATAACACCGTGGAGCAACTTGTCAAGGATGCCGAAGAGACGGGACGTTCCATCAAAGACCTTTTTGTGGAACGAACAAAGCCACTCCATCAGCTCCTTGCAGAGATGCACAAATCTGGCGATATTGATTTGAACAAAAGCTCATTGTTCAATCCTGCAAACCTCGGCCAACGAACGGATATGAAGTGTACTTCAAGTGATTATGATCTCCTCAAGCAACCCACTAAGTTGACTGACGAACATCGCAAGACCTTGTTACGTGGTCAGCCGGTGCGAGCGGGATGTGATGAGCTCAAAAACCGTGTATTGATAACCCCTCGCGGTTGTGTTCTGCGTCATCTAGAATCCGAGGAGGAGCAACGGTATTTAGATTTGGAGAAGCGTCGCAATGGCGCTGTTGACCCATTCGTTGTCGGCGATGACTCTAGCAATATCAATGGTGGCCTGGAGGCGCTATTTGCAACACCTGAGAAATTCAATATCTGCTGGATTGATGACGATCAAACCCGCATAGGCTCTACTTCGCCAGCTAGTACTCTCGACACGAATGACGCTGTTATCCCTCCAAACGTTATCTCTGCCATGGAAGCCGACAGTACTCGGAGCCATGACTGGGCTGTAGCTCATTCCGCCGAGCTCTTACAGACAACCACCGCCGCGGTTCGATCATTCGCCGCTGCCACCGCTAAGCAGATGCTGGGAACTGCTGCTCTGCCAGGAAGCAACCCCAGCTTGGATGATGTTGCTGCCATGACTAACGAGGAGCTTAAGGGGCTCTCTGTCAAGTCACAGAAGGATCTTGAGACAACCCGTAAGGAATTGGATTCTTTGGATAAGAAGTTTGCTGGCCTTCTAAGGCGAAACAAGAAGCTTCAGCAGCATGCACTCTCTATCGCAGAGGACACCAATGCCGGATCGGACCTGTGATTTGAATTGATCAGTCAATCGCAAAGTGGTCGGCGGCCGAAACACGCCGTCAGTGGGACTCTTCGACTTATATATTATTCCCGTACCTGTGTCAAAGTCTTAGTGGCTGACAAGCCGCTGAATTTGTAGTATAAATGCTGCAGAAATAAGATGAAAAACATTTTTAAAAAAAACGACGCCTGGTCTAGATGCCCTTCTCAATAAAATCAGAGTCTGATACTCTCTAGTAAGTGTACATTTTGATTCGAACATCTTCATAGATGTTTTTTGTTACAACCTTGTAAAGTCAACTTGAACAACATACATATTTTAAGGTCGAACAAACGTTGATGGGATTGGAATTTGTATAATGAACACAATGGCCTAGTCGTAGCTTAATCAATCAAATTTAAGTTCCAATTGTCAGCCGATCTCTACCAGCATTAAAAAGTATAACTTTGTCCGAATATGTATCATGAGATTCAAGTTTAATTCACTTCTAGATCTAATCAAGTCCTTTCGCCCCGTCCTTATAGGGACGCAGATCGTACTCATCTGGATATGTTTCCAGAATGCGCTTCAGCTCTTTCATTTGTTCACGGGCTTCCTCTGTAATCTCCTCATAAACATCCGCAAAAGCTTCACGAAGCGGGGGCTTCTTCTCGCGTTCAGCTTCGCCGAATTCTTTCAGGACGGCCTTGCGCAGTGAGTCCCTCATTTCCTTATCTTGGTCCTCGCTCCAGAGTCCCTTGTTCTCAAGCCATTTGCGCAGTCGAATAATGGGGTTATCACGGCGTTTCCAATCCTCCACTTCCACGCGTGCGCGGTACGCAAAGCTATCATCACTGGTACTGTGATGCGAAACGCGATAGCTCATCGCTTCAATAAGTACCGGTCGTCCACCGTCGCTCAACGCTCGCCGGCGAGCTTCTTCCATAGCCTCATATACAGCAAATACGTCATTTCCGTCGACTCGAATAGTGTCGATTCCGTAGCCGACCCCACGGCTAGCAATTCCATCGCCACGATATTGTTCTAATGTTGGGGTTGAGATGGCGTATCCGTTGTTTCGGCAGATGAATACAATTGGACAAGAACGGGTTGCGGCAATGTTCAGAGCTGCATGGAAATCACCTTCACTCGCGGCACCTTCGCCAAAATAACAGGCAACTACTCGCGGATCACGGTCACGGTTCTGTTGGTCCTGGATTTTGAGAGCATAGGCTGCTCCGGCAGCTTGAGGGATTTGAGTTGCAAGGGGAGACGAAATGGTGTGCTAGTTGTTTCTTATCAATATTCTTTTGTCCAATTGGAATAGTAGGGCTTCGCGATATGGGTCTTACCATGCGAGGATAATTTTGACCGTAATGAACAGGCATATTGCGACCCTTGCCGGTGTCATTGACATTGGCAAATAGTTGGCCCATGAAATCCTTGAGGGTAAATCCACGTTGTTGGAATACACCTGCCTCCCGATACTGAGCAAAGACTACATCATCAGGAGTCAAGGCTGCTGCAGAGCCAACAGCGATACCCTCTTCACCGGCTGACACCTGTACACAAATGTCAGTCCAGCTCTTAAATTTCCTGGTGACGAGATTTTGATGCTTACCATGTAGAAACTTAATCGGCCTTGTCTTTGGGCCTCGAACATCACCACATCCATGACACTCACTATCAAGGGTTAGAGCAATTCGGTATGACTGACGATGCGGAATACTAGCGGTTTAACCCACCCGTCAACATGTTTTTGTACCAAGTCAGAACTTGTTCATCTGAGACATTCGGTTCCCCTCGAGACTTGTCAACCAATTCACCATCTGAATCCATCACCCGGTAGGTAGGGATTGCGGGGAGATCGGAGGCTTTGAGGAATGCCATATCGGTCGTGAATTTACTATCGACAGCACCTGGGAAATGAACCCTAACAGAGTAAGATATTCAGCATCCATTACGAATTTATTCTTGCAATTCGAAGTCCAGAAGTGGAAGTTCTTCCATACCGGTCTGATCCTGGACGCTGTGATATGGAACTTCCCCATCGTCGTGCGGGGGATGATAGAGACGGTACGACACGCCCAGCTCGATGGCTGGCTTGCCATGTTCGTCTAAGAAGAAATCTGGACGACATGCTATGAATTGTGAGGAGTCTCTCTATGATCAAGAGAATAGTTAAAGAAAGAAAAGACAAGAATTCAAATCAAATGCAGATTGTCCTTTGAGGGCGTCTTTGCAAGTCCGGGGCAAATGCGGAGGGCTCGGTTGGCATCGGCAATTGGCGTCACCAGCCCCGCTGCCAGCCGAGATTGTCTCCTCTTTCTTCTTTTTCTTCTATTATCATTCACTTTTATTCTTATTGTCTATCCATTTCGAATAAAATTTGAATTACAATTCATGTACAGAAACATTTCAAATGTATTAAAATGAATATATCAAACGCTGGATTTCAGACTATATTAAGACAGGTTTTCAAAAAAGATCTCTTGTAGCGAGGGAAAGTTTCGCTCAAGGTTCCAGCTAACATTTTCCCTTGACCTCTGGATATCAGAAGCAATATCAAGAAGCTCATCTGAATCACTTGAAGTCCCATGCAATTCTGGATCCGGATCATTATTTTCAGTATTGATATGCTGTTTCATAATCCCGAGAGACCACCGACCCACGGACTCAGCCTTGCCTCCTCGTTGAATATGCGAGACAGCCTGCTCCATCAGTGTCGACGTGTTGAAAATGTTTGGAGTATGAGTGGCAAGCTCGACTAGGGTCACCATGGCAAAGGAGCAAAGGAGACTCTCATAAACAGGATGAACATAGGTTGTCAGGTCAGATATTGACAAGAATAAGTTCAGAATTTTGTGAGAGTGGCAGACTGCAAATTGACTAAATTCGACTCGAGATTTTTCTAGATTCGAGGACTGGGGAAAATCCCGGCCATCTTCTTGAAAAATGCTAATGTGCTTCAATGTTCGTCGTGCCAAAATCAAATACGCACAAGAGTAGGCGAACTGGAGAGGCTCCGAAGAGTCGAGATCTAATACAAGGAGACATTGGCAATTTTGTGTACTAGTCGGGAGAGACTACTTACTGTAGATATGCTCGTGTTTCTTTCTCATATTTTCAATTTCAATCCAATTCACGTTGTCGGTTTGTATCTTGTCAGACTTGATCAACTCCCAAAGAATGCGATATAGTTCGATCTCAGCTAAGACCAGTTCATCCCGGGAGTTATAAGAAAGAAACTTCAAAATATTAGCACATTTGTTAAGATACTCAGGTGGTATCACAGAAGGGCGACCGGAGCAGATCGCGAATCTAATCAATCATTAGGCCTTCTTTATTGAGGAGGCATCGCTTCTGGGCGATGAAGGGTATGACAAACTGAATATGACAAAGACAAACGAGGTTCCAAGTACGTAGCAGCTCCCTGGACTTAGATCTTTCCATCAACTGATCTGTCTGGACCAATGACTCAAATCGTGTGGTCCTGATGACTTGCATGGCAGCTATGCCACTTAGTAACCAAGAGTTGTTGTGGTCATGATCCTGAGTCGGCCTGAGATCCCACATCGAAAACATCATCAATGCTTGAGTTGTATCAAGAAGCTCACCCGAGGCAAGCTGCGACTGAGCCAGTTTTCCGTGGACATGATTATAGAGTTTGTGGTGCGTTTCCGATCCACGTAGAGATGGGGTTGTATGGACGCCAGCAAGGATGCAAGTTCCAAATAGCAAAGGCGAGTTTCTGCGTAGCTCAGCAGGGTCTGTGCTCATAAATAGCCAGCGACTTGATAACTTTGAACATCTGCAAGATGACTGTATTAGAGACAATCGGCTCGGGTACCTCGGAAAAGAGACGTTTACCCTTCAAGCGAAGTCCGAGCCACGTCTTCGGAGACTATACCATTGGCGATCACATCTTCAGAGTGATTTTGGAGCTGTCATGTCTCTGGGGGATCGAATGTATTCGTTTTGGTCTTTTGCGTGAGACTCAAACGTGCATCACATGTCATTTCCTCAACTGGTGCCATCGTTCTATCCACTGAGATTCGAAGTGAATGTTTTTCCCCAAGCGAACTTTCTTGGACACTTTCATTAATCCAAGAGGATAATAATGCTTTAATCTCAGAAAGAGACATTTCGACCGCCGAGAGTCTGATTTGTCAACCGGTTTGAATTCTCTCATCAGCCTGGCTTTGTACATACCGAGATTCCAAGTCAGAACAATTCTCTTGTTCAGGACTGCTATCCATTTGAGCTTGGCTTGCTTTGCGAAGAAAAGCACCATTGAAGTAGCATTCAACTCTTGAATATATTGGCCTTTAAAGGGTTTGAGTTCGCGAAGGAGTCTGTTTCACCGAAGGACATTGCATCTGTGGCACTTGTCAGATGCATGGTACACCTCCCATCAAGTCTCTAGTCGTTGGTATTCATGGCAGGTCCGTGTTTCAGTAAATTCAACGAACGTTTGAGAGACGTTTTTGTAATTTCTATTTCGACATGAAGGACTGAAAATTCACATTAGAAGCAAAAAGGCTGGTCTTTATCAACTCCATTTTCGACCACAGGTTAAATTAGTACATGCAGGCCCGCCAATCAAAACAGCGCCAAAAATCAAACCTTTGATTCAAGAACAACATCTTTCTTTTCCGGTGTCCCTTTTCCTCCCTCGGACTGGGGCTATTGTCTATTGTCTCGCGATGATGATCAATTCGATTATTTCATTGCTGATGAACCCATTATTCTTGAAAAGATATGCATACAAATTTGAGTTTACAACCTAGCCACTTGTAATACCCAAGAGGCTGAACATAGTAGAGGAATACTTAATATATAAAACAAATGTTCTCCTTTGCCTTATTGCAGACATGTGAAAGGCATCAGCCGGTGCAAAGTCGTAACCACATTCAAAACCAGGATGAAAGTCAGGTCGGGCCAGTAAGATGCCATCTATACCCAGACGAGTCTGAGATGCTCATTAATTGTGATCAACTGCTCTGGTATAAAATAATGACTGATCTTCGAGTTCTAGAATCACCTGCGATCCGATGACATCGCTACCCGACGCACCCCAGCGTCATAGCAAGTCGGTGGAGCCGACCCCCCCACTGATTTTTTCATGCCAGGGAAATGTTCGATGGATATGACATAGCCTAGTATCAGGGCTGCGGTACCTGAGTTCTGGATCCCTTTTAAGATTCAATCGATTTCGGTAAGTCGTTGTTCTACTTTTGAAATCATTCAAACAACTCATATTCTAACATCTATCATTATGATTGACACGGAAAATCTACGTGAAGTGCTTGACACTGATATCAAGACACCTATCCCAGAAACTACAGTGTCTAAAATAATATCTCTCCCGCCTTTCATCGCCGTCCCCGGTGTTACAAATTTTCGTGACCTAAGCCAGGATGAAAAGCTACGACCCGGGTTTGTCTATCGCTCGGGAAACTTGTCCGACATAGCCGAGGAAGGCAAGACAATCTTAGCGAATGAATTGGGAATTACCACGATCTTTGATCTTCGGAACGAAGGGGAGAGACTGAGGGCTCCAAGCCCCGAGATCAAAGGTATCGACACAATATGGATGCCCTATGGGACCCGTCCAGCGTCCTTGGATCTTCGAGATTTCGATGGAGAGGATGGAAGTGCGACGGGTTTTGTGAAGATGTATACTGGAATTCTTAATGCAGCCCAACCAGCATTTACTCAAGTGTTCAGTCATATTCGAGATCAACCTGATGATCCATTTGTCTTCCATTGTTCAGGTTAGTAACCTTGTTTCCATATCTAATTTGAAGACGTGCATGAGCTGTCCACTCAACCACCGGTATTTCCGAACAGTTACTAATGCTATTTATTGAATTCTAGCTGGCAAAGACCGCACGGGAGTTCTAGCGGCTTTAATATTACTCTTAATTGGCCGATCCCATGATGCCATTATAAACGACTATATTCTCACGCGTGTCTCTCTGGAAAATGTTCGGGAGAACTTGACCGAGGCTTTGGCTCTACAAGTTGGCACTGACCATCTTAGTCCCGAGGCAAAGGGCATGCTTGAGCTTAGTGGCGTTCGAGCAAACGCCATGGCGGCTTTTCTGAAAACCTTCGAGAACACCTACAAGGGTGGCGCCGAAGAATTTCTTACCACAAAGCTTGGATTTACATCCGAGGATATTCAAATCATCCGCTATAATTTGACGTCATATAACTAAGGAATAAGAGGATGGTTAGAGATATAAATAATGGTAGCCTGTGTACAAATATATAAGAATAGACTCCATTATGCTTGACTTGAAGAAGTGTTACTAGTTCAAGAGTACTGAATATCATGTACCTTTTACTACTGTAGTAGAGATCGTACCTGGTGGCAAGGAATAGATGGGACACCCGAATCCAGGGGTATCATTCCACAACATCAATATTTTGACCCTGAGTTTGACCAGCTTTATTCGCTCTCAATATTGGATACAATGATGATGTTTGATCGAAATGATAAATGGCATGCAACTTGAATCTCCTCCAACTTGCATCGTCGCTCCTTCTGGCCGGCATCGGTTCGACCCCCTCTCGACTCCGCAGACTCCGCAATCAAGCAATGCAGATCTTCGCTTTTTTCCACCACACGCGCCCCGAATTTTGGTGCTTTGTTGCCTCATTACCTGGAAGATCACCCCTGTTCACTACTAGACAGTGCTACCGTTGCTTTCACCCCGCTTGAGGAGGTCCCGTCTGCTCATCTGGCGATATTAATATACTAAATTTCTGACTCTGCCGTCGATGGATTGCCTGACACGGTCCATCTATCCCAGTGGTTAGCGTCGATTTATTGCAACAGCCGAACTATCAAAGCGCAATTGGCTCCACTTGGATGACGGTACCCTCTCAGGGTAGTAGCCAAGCTGTTGCGCAAAGTGGATCGAGGAGATAGTCCCGAAATCAATATAACATTGGTTGTGGCCCCATTCAGGCACAATTTCTCTGGTCTTCACATTTTAGCCATGCACTCTTGGAAGACATTTACACTGGTATCCCTTCCGGCGATTATCCAGACTGCCCTAGCCCAAAATGTGGTCGATTTGAGCGGTGATGGCTGGACTGTATCCAGCAAGGCATTGAACATATCTGTGCCTGGTCGCCTGCCTTCTCAAGCACATCTAGACCTCTATGCTGCAAAAGTGATCGGTGGGTTTCCATCCCTTGAGTTGGATGACCAGAAGAGATACTGACTTGATCTTGAGATGACCCGTTCGTGCCAACACTTGAATTTGTCAACTCCTCTCAATATTTGTTTTTATTAACTGGCAGGCAGGTATTACGGCCTCAATGACTTCGACTTGCGATGGATTGTAAACAACAACTGGACCTACACTAGTGATCCAATCCAGGGACTGTAAGACAGATATCGCTGCCGTTTACCTATCGGGCACACTGTTAACACTAAACAGATCTAAGGGCTCTAAATCGTCCTTTGTCGTTTTTAATGGACTCGATACATTTACAACCGTCGAGCTTTGTGGTCAGATTATCGGTACAACCAACAATCAGTTTCGACAATATACCTTCGACATCTCGGACCCCCTGAGCAACTGCATCGACAACGCGGTTTTGTCACTGAACTTTGGCAGCGCACCTAAGATCGTTAATGATATTGCTGAAGATCCCAATTCTCAAAGTATGGTCCTAAATCAAAGCAAATGAAAAAAATTCTAACCATCTGCTCCTCAGCATGGCCATATGGTCCGCAGCAAATATACGAATTTCCAAATCGATGGTTTATGCGAAAAGAGCAATCAGACTTTGGATGGGACTGGGGCCCAGCTTTCGCTCCGGTTGGGCCATGGCAACGAGCATATCTCGTACAGTTCGACGATGATGAGAGCATTTATCCCTTGAATACAGACCTGGATATATTTCGTCGGGGCCAAATCAATCACCTGGCCCCAGACCAAAGTCAGCCGTGGGTGGTAAATGCGAGCATTGACTTCTTGGGAAATCTGCCGGACCAATCCTCGATGACTGTCGAGGTAAAGGACCTCGAATCGGCGAAGGTGATCAAGTCTGGCTCGCTCGAGAATTTGACTATATCTGGTCAAAGCATCACCGGTAGCATTCTCATTGATGCCGACGGACCCAAGCTCTGGTGGCCGACCGGCCTGGGTGAACAAAATCTGTATTCTGTGACTGTCAAGATTCAGAATAAGGATAACAAAGAACTTGCCAGTGTTACGAAGCGCACCGGCTTCCGAACAATTTTCCTCAACCAACTGAATATCACCGATGAGCAATTAGCCAAGGGCATTGCGCCGGGCGCAAACTGGCATTTCGAGGTCAATGGCCAGGAATTCTACGCCAAGGGCTCGAATTTCATCCCACCCGATGCTTTCTGGCCTCGAGTAACAGAAGAAAAGATGCAACGCCTTTTCAATGCTGTTGTAGCTGGAAACCAAAACATGCTTCGAGTTTGGTCATCTGGCGCGTATCTTCCCGACTTCATTTATGATATTGCGGATGAGCGTGGTGTCCTTCTCTGGAGCGAGTTCCAGTTCAGTGATGCGATGTATCCGACTGATCAGCCATTCTTGGATAACGTCGCAGAGGAGATTGTCTATAATGTGCGGCGTGTGAACCATCACCCGTCACTCGCCTTGTGGGCCGGTGGAAATGAAATCGAAAGCCTTGAATTGCCTCTCATTCAGGAAGCAGATCCTCAGAATTATTCATACTGGGTTGGCGAGTACGAGAAACTTTACATCAGTCTCATTCTACCCCTCGTGTATGAAAATACGCGGTCGATCTCCTACATGCCCAGCAGCACGAACAACGGCTATCTTTATGTCAATCTCTCTGCTCCAGTTCCCATGGCCGAGCGGTATGACAACACTACTAGTGGATCATATTACTCTGATACGGACCACTACAATTATGACAGTAGTGTTGCTTTTGACTATGGAAGTTACCCTGTCGGCCGCTTTGCAAATGAGTTCGGCTACCATAGCATGCCAAGTCTACAAACCTGGCAGCAAGCATTGGATCATGATGACCTTCATTTCAACAGCAGTACTGTCGTTCTTCGAAATCACCATTATCCTCCCGGTACCACGGACACTCATAATTTCAGAAATTCCTCGATGGGCATGGGCGAAATGACCATGGCGGTTGAGCGCTATTATCCGATACCGAACAAGCATGACTCTGTTGCTAATTTCAGCGCTTGGTGTGATGCGACTCAGATGTTCCAGGCGGATATGTACAAGTCTCAAATCCAGTTCTATCGTCTTGGAAGTGGCAGACCTGAACGCCAATTGGGGTCTCTATACTGGCAATTGGAGGATATCTGGCAGGCTCCCACTTGGGCAGGTATTGAGTACGACGGGCGTTGGAAGAAGCTCCATTATATGGCCCGAGACATCTACCAACCTATCATTGTCTCCTCCTTCTGGAATTATACTACTGGACATCTCTCTGTTTCCGTCATCTCCGACCTCTGGGATACTGCCCGTGGAACGGTCAATTTGACATGGGTTGATTTGTCTGGCAAGCCCATTGCAAGAAACGCCGGTACTCCTAAATCAAAGCAGTTCACAGTCGGTGGTCTCAACACGACAGAAGTATATTCAACAAATTTGTCCGACCTGTCTATTCCCGATGAGACAGATGCTGTTCTTGTCCTCTCCATTAACGCGCATGGTCGCCTGCCAAACGGCGGCAGTGCCATCTCCACATTCACCCACCGCAATCAATTCACGCCAGTGTTCCCAAACAAGCTCTCTCTTGTCGATCCAAAGGTCGGTGTCTCTTTCGATGCTGAAAGTCAAACTTTTACGGTCGAGGCCAAGAACGGAGTCTCTCTTTACACTTGGCTGGATTACCCTGCTGGTGTCGTGGGATATTTCGATGAGAATCATTTTACTCTTCTACCCGGAGAAAAGAAGGACATCAGGTTTAATGTACAAAAGGACGAGACTGATGGGAAGTGGGTTAAAGGTGTGACGGTTCGCAGCTTGTGGGATCAGACGACACCCGAGTAGAACTGATATCAATGTGAAGGCACTGATCATCTCAATTCGTTCGCCTCGAGCACATATTTTGAATGGAAAGACCACTAACTACTAGTTAAAATGCGGGGTAATGCCTATGTATTAAGCTAGTATATATTATAGATGTTTTTGACATTAAAAATTATACTATCAGTCACTCCTCTTCAAGATTTCATCTCGAGTGCCACTAGCTTGTAGAGGTACGAGATCCTTTGCCAATACCCCTCTTTCAATTACGGCTAAGCTTTGCTCGAAGTTTTATACCAAAAAAGTAAAAAACAAAGGGTATCAGTACCATTGCCAACCCGATGAAAGCTAACAACCAGGATGCCCACTGGAGCCCGAGGCGATCATACATCTGTGTGATGAACAAAGGAAAAGCAGCACCACCGCCAGATCGGAGAAAGACTTTTGCTGCCAAGGCCGAGGCTGCATATTTCTGATACGCATCTATAATGTAGTTATTCACGGCGTAGTAGCATAACACCATGCCAAATCCGAAAGCAATACCAGACGAAGCCGGTCCAACCCAGATGATATGTTTGAAAGACGTGGCTCCGAGCAGGAAAAATGCGATTGGAATGAAAGGGGCTCCATACAAGGCAGCGATCAGTCTGTCTTCTGGAGTTGGAGCTCGTGATTGGCAAATTCTCTTAAATTGTTTCTCGATAACAGGAGTAACGAGTAACGAGATACCTGCACCGATCAAAATCGGGATGAACATTAGACCGATTTGTCCATCATTATAACCATAGAGCTTTCCGAAGATGACAGGATAGGCAAAGAAGAAAGCGTATAACATCGAGTAAATGAGAATGATGTACATGCACATCAAATCCAGAACGGGCTCTGTCATAATCATAGTAATTGGACGAATCAAATTTGTTCGAACGATGTCGCCCAGGGACAGTTTCCTCTGTTCTTGTTCTGTCACTATATTTGGATTCCCTGTTTCCTTGCGCATTTTAGCAGCCCGTCTCTTTAAAATCACCGGCGCATATGTTTCTGGGATCAAGCAGACCATGATCATGATCACACCGGCAAAGGCCATATTCGTCCAGAAGAATAGATCGAGACGATGACTCCCAACATTAATCCAACCTGTTACAATTGGTCCGATAACAGGGCCACAGTATGGAGCTGCTGCGAAGTAGGCAATGGCCATGCCCCGTTCTTCAGTTTTCCAGATATCAGCGATGGTTCCACCAGCGAGGGAAAGTCCAGAGCTGGAAAAGACACCACAGAGAAATCGACAGACTAGAAGTCCTCCAACATTGGGCGATAAAGCACATGGAATATTGAAGATAACGTAGAGACCCAGTGAGATAATGTATACCGGTCTGCGTCCAATGATCTCTGAGAGTGGTGACCAGAGTAATGGCCCAACTGCAAAACCGCAGACCATAATTGAACATGTCAAGATAGCAACTTCTAGGGAGACATTGTATTTTTCCTCAATCAGCCCCAGACCACCAGTCACAATAGATGAGCCATAGGCAACACAAACGACGAGTGCAGACGCGACAAGAGTGATGTACCATCGATAAGCACGAGACCAGTTGTAAGGGTGTTCGGGATCGTTGACCGTGAATGTAATGAATTCAGACTCGGGAGCCATATTGTCACCTTTTTCCACATCTCTTTCCTCGTCGTTATCTGGTGCTCGAGCTGTCGACGAGGATGCGTGTGATCGAACTTGTTCCAATGTCCTTTGAGGAACGAGTCCGGTCTTAGTTTCCACGACATATTCCTCAGGGAAAATCGGGTGAGCTTTCATTGTTGTCTGTGGATAATTGTACTCGATGGCAGGGGCAGTTTCTGTAATTCCTGCATTGCGAAGGCTTTCGCGAGTTTCATCTCGAGGCCGGTCATTGTTTATGCCAGCTTGTTCAGTGGCTTCGTGTTCAGGTGGTATTGAATTAGCCATGGTAGAATTAGGTGGGCATTTAGATATAATGAATAGAATCCCTCTTGAAAGATGCTCTGGCATTTATAATGTCGAGCTTTGGACTATGTGTGAAAATCCATAGGGGACAACGTATATCATACTTCTTATAACCCACGCCGAACGATCACCGAGACATGCCGTGACGACCTAGCACGTCTTAGACCCGCAGGGGCTATTCATTTTTTTGATATGACAGATCGTTACAGATACGATTGCATCACAAATGTGCCTGAAAATACTTTCTTTTTTTTGTCTTGCATACACATAATCCGGAATCTTGAGCCGCTTTGCAGGGCAGGCATCGGTAGAACTTCGGTACCGAATGATCGCCGAGTCTGCCGCGTTATCTTTGGACATCAGAATCGATCGGATCTATAAACCCAAAGCAAACCTTGGAAAATGAGTCATTATTCGGGGTTTGTTATCATTTGCAGCATCGAAGCCGAAATTCATTTCCTAACTGGAGTCTACCTAGTAAAAGTGTTACGGCTATGACTGCCATTGATCTTCTCAAAGGCCTTTATTATCTTTCTAGCCGATCATTACGAAATTCTAGCATTCCCGTGCCCCCAGCTAAGGATTACCACCTCATCTTTTTTTCACCTATCTCATGAGCTCCCGGAAGGAATGTATCCGCAGGGTCGGGGGTTGTCTTGCATCGTGGTTCTGGTGGAGCTACCGACCTACTATGGAGAACGCCAGGGCCATCTGACAAGAGCCGTCGAGGCTAACCATGACAGGAAAGAAAGTATATACTCTAACGAATTATACCGTATTCTGAAGCCGTTTGGGGAATACTCGGACTATTTAGGTATGTTGATACGCTCGTTTTCCCGCGGCTCGGAATGAAGCCATTCTCTCTCAGAGCATATCCTTGCTGCTACACGTTCACAAGATTATATGCAATCCAATCATGACCCAGTACCTTACGAAGAGCTAGAAGTTCCATTAATTTCCAATCGTCGAATAGAGAATTGCGCAAGAAACCTTCTGTATCAGAATAATTGTGTTCTTTACAACTGACTCGATGATGCGCTCGTCTGATTACCATTTGTTGTTGAAGACCTTGCCATCAACATAGTTCACAAGCTCTTTCACAGGGGCCAAATGATCCCGACCAGCACCAAATAGCATGCCATGGCGTAGAACCTTCCGATAATTTTTCCCAGGGGATACCTTTCCCAATACATACTCTTGGCGGTTTTCCACACGAGTGGGAACCGGGATTGAACGACCAACAATTGCTTCCATGCCTTGCCAGGCAAAAGTTATTGCCTCTTTTGCGCCTCCTGGAATACCAGCATCATCAAGCATCAAGATATTGGTATTAGGATAGTTCTCTTGGATGAAAGCTGTGATGTTGGGATTAAGCGCTCCTCCGCCACACATGAAGATTTCTGTGATCTCAAGACCATCAGGTGCATAGCGACGATAATGATCGACAATAGCTTGTGAAGTGACACGAGTGATAGAGGCGACGACATCATCAGGTTTTAATCCCTTGGCCTCAGCCTTCTTTATGAATTCATGCGCAAGCGTGTCACGGAACACCTCGCGACCCGTAGTTTTAGGGGGCTCTAAAGCGAAGTAAGGATGACGCAGGAAATCATCCACGAGTTGTTGATCTACTGAGCCCCGAGCCCCCATTTCGCCATCTTTGTCATATTCCTGTTGGCCATTAGTGTAATGTCGCACTACAGCATCTATAAACACGTTTCCAGGGCCAGTGTCGAAGTCATAGCATGCATCGACTCCACCATGCGTATCTGGAGGTATAAAGCAAACATTTGCGATCCCACCAATATTCTGACAGGCGCGTAACTTGGTCGGATGATGCAATACAAGAGCATCGAAGAAAGCGATCAAGGGTGCCCCCTGACGACCGGCTGCCTGATCGCTCACTCGAAAGTCGGTGACAGAAGTGATTCCTGTTCGGGATGCCAGAAACGAGCCTTCCGCCATAGTCAATGCACTACGCGTCTCACCGGGCTCTGGCATAGAGAGTAGCCATATCGTCTGTCCGTGGGAGCCAAGTGCATCGATTGAGTTGATATCGACTTTGTAATCGTCGCAAAACTGATGTACTGCAGACGCAAAAGTCTCGCCGAGGATCACATTTACTTCTGACAGCTCAGACGGTGAAGTATGATTGTGTAGAATCATATTCATCACTCGCTTCTTGATCACTGGCTCCAGCGGAATTTCACCATACTAGAAGTCTGATCAGAGGTTGAACCTTACGGGGGTATTCCCGATATCCTACCTTAAGCAGCTCAAAATCCAACGCACATTCCGGGGTTTCTTGTCTGAATCGGCAGAGTGCGCAATCAATACCATCCTGAGAAGATATAGTACATTATATTAGCTATCAAGTTACACCGTTCCTCTATATTCTCATTTTCGTACTCACCATCGACGTGCCACTATTTAGACCAAGAACAGTCAGATCCAAACTAGAGCCAGAGATCTGATCTGCGGGGTTTGTTGAGCCCATGGTTGAATCAGATCAAAGGTTCGAACTATGTCGTGATGTCACTGGGAAACAAAGAAGTTGAGAAATGGCCCCAAACCCCCAAAAAAAAGATGGGCTAGTTATATTATAAAAGAAAGGAAGAAACCCTTCATCATGCAACCTCCTCCTGCTGTAAACCAGGATCAATTCGTCCTTTGTCACAATCCCACGAACCAGATATGAGATATTGAAATATCAGCTGCAAAAAAGGTGTTCGTGCATGGCAGATGGTCCTATGGCCCGCCAGACCGCCTGAACGAAAAAGGGCAAAGTCGGCAAAACGCCTATTTTCCAACACGAAACTAAAAGAAATTCTGTTGATGCTAAATGGTTACACGCTCTAAGAGTGGTTCCCCCCGGGCGAAGTTCCAGAAGATCTACCCATAGCTGGCGTTCCCACGGTTGCTCTTGGCGTTTTCTGATCACATCTAGAACTGGGATCGACCCCCATCCAAAGGATCGGCCGGCGCGTCGAGCTGCACGTTGGCCGCTCGGATGCTGATTTGGGGGCCATGGGCTACACCACGCATTGGAAGCGGTTGACGCCGCGGCAGTTGAGTATTGCCATTCATATATTCTCACTCATCTCCATCTTCTTCGAGGGTTATGATCAGGGGGTGATGGGAGGAGTGAATTCCTCCCCTACATACGTGACAACGGTTGGAATAGGCAAGGTTGATGGGACTGTCACCGGGAACAGAAACACCACCCACCAAGGGGGCATCGTGAGTGTATATTACTTGGGCGCGATCTTTGGTTGTTTCGCTGGCGGATGGCTTGCAGATCGCGTTGGACGCATCAATGGTTTGCTTGGGGGATCTTTGTTTGCGTTGGTTGGTGGTGCCCTGCAAGCTGCCATTACAAACTCAAATTTCATGATCTGCGCGAGAGTCGTGACAGGGATTGGCACTGGTGGTAGAGTATCCCCTCCTGCTAGTGTCTTTTAGAGAGACCCGTATTCGTACTTTGACTAACTCGTGGGGTTTGGGGGGGCCTTTTCTAGCATTGACCGGTATTACCCCTGTACTAGTATCTGAAACTTCGACCGCGAACCATCGAGGAGGATTTCTGGGTTATGTTTTTATCGCAAACTGTATGTTTCTTCTTATATGCATGAGACACGCGACCCACCCGAGGACTTGAGGCTAAATAAGCCCAGATCTAGGAATCTCCGTCGCATATTGGATCTCTTTTGGCCTTTCTTTTGTTAATCATGGATACTCGGATGTACGATGGCGCTTCCTCCTCGCTTTCCAGTGCCTGCCGGCTCTTCTTCTTGCATTATTCATCAAAATGCTACCGGACAGTCCCCGGTTTTTGGCTTCAGTCGGAAGAACGGATGAGGCATATGAGCTCTTGACACTTTTACGTAAAGACAAGGCTACCCCGGCGGAGATCGATCGAGAGTATCTCGAAATTATTACCACGGCCAAGCTCAGTAAACCGAGCTCGCCTTTACAATTTGCAAAGATACTTTTCGGCAAAGGTGGTGAGAAAGGAACAAATCTGGGCCGTCGAGCATGGCTATGTATATGGCTCCAAATTATGGCTTCGTGGACGGGCATTACGGTATGTTGCGGCTGTTTGCTACTCCTGATCGACTGGTGCAAGTTGCTGATATGATTTTTCTTTAATTACAATAGGCCGTCACTGCGTATGCTCCAATCCTTCTTGAGCAAGCTGAGTACACAAAAATCCAGATTGCCGGGCTTTCCGGGGGTGTCAATACAGTCGGAATTTTGGGAACTATCATTAGTGCTCAGATCATCGATCGTTTGGGCCGCAGATCCTGTTTGATGGGTGGGTCTGCTGTGTTATTCGCAGTAAACTTGATTGTATGAGCTGTGTCCTTAAGCTGGATTCTCATGAGGCTTGCCATGTTAACATTAACAATTTACAGGCCGGTGCGGTATACGAAGCGTCATATCATCAACCGAGCAAAGTCAAGGAATATGCACCTGCGGCGGTTACAATGCTTTTCTTATTTAATCTTGGGTATGTCTGAACTCCAAAACTGCCACACTGGAGGCGAGCAAGTCTAATTCCTGAAAGGTATGCGGCTACTTGGGGAACTGTTGCATTTTTGGTGCCCACCGAGATTTTCCCGAGTGATCTTCGAGCACAAGGAAATGGCTTTGGAATTACTGGCTGGGCCATTGGTGTTGGAATGACTACGCTGGTGAATCCAATCATGTTTGGCCATCTTCATGTGAGTGATGATCTTTCAAATCTTTTGCTTCAATGATAATACTCATAACTATATAGAGTCGGTCTTATTTCCTACTCGCTGGGCTCAACGTCATCTGGATTCCAATTGTGTTCCTTTGTAGGTTGAGCATTTGCTCACAATTTCTTTTGTTTTTCTTATCTTTGCTTACAATACTATTCACAGTCTATCCTGAGACACGGAATCGATCCCTCGAGTCAATTGAGGCTCTGTTCTCGACTAGCAGCCCGTTCTACTGGAGAATGGAGCAGGCCTATAGGCTGCATGGCGATGTTCTAGCTTCACACGGAGTCCAGAAGAACGAAACCTACGATCGACCCAAGTCAGCATCGACAACGACCTGTGATGGCGAGCCCGAGCGTTCTGCTGCCCTCACGGCATAGAACATAAATTCATCCTACATCTCAATCTTCTACTACATCATTTACACCTATCACGATGCTTAACTATACCAAGAACAAGACATGATCTGTACCACCATCTAATTAGAACATCAGCGTTACACTTGATAAATAATACTTCCGAGACGAGTTATTTTCAATATTTGCCACCTAGTCCCTATTTTTTTTTTTTTTTTTGTATGATGGTGGAAATTCTTCAAATTTTATTTTTTTATTAAAAAAAAAAAAAAAAATAGGTTATTTGGGCA
>Ga0102593_1000741_pt1 | contig 44146 bp, 44 predicted proteins | sample AraplaCol_mMS_r2_2_FD_76862 | JGI IMG/M metagenome (GOLD analysis project Ga0102593, IMG submission 76862) | Arabidopsis root microbial communities from North Carolina, USA - plate scrape MF_Col_mMS_r2 (SPADES assembly) (version 2) | ecosystem: Host-associated > Plants > Roots > Endosphere... | reverse complement strand
CTTGTACATAAATTGGCAAGAACGTCGTCAACCCCATCAACGCCATGCTTGCCAGCAATGTTGCGCAATTTGCTGCTGCAATTGAACGGCGGCGCCATAGAGCCAGCGATATCATAGGCTCTCGCACGCGCTGTTCCACGATTAAGAACCCGATAAGGGACACGAGGAAGACAACCGCGCTCAAGACCGTCGTGCCAACGGAGGCGCTTTGCATGTCTGTTAGGGCAATCATCAATGCTGCAACCGAAGTCGTAAAGAGCGCCGCTCCCAACAGATCAATCTCGACGACGGTTGGTTTACGTTTTTCGCGGAGAAAAACTAAAAAAAGCCAAGCTCCCGCTATTCCAATCGGAATATTGAGCCAGAATATCCACGCCCAGGAGAACGAGTGTACGATTGCGCTTCCGGCTATTGGCCCCAGAACCGCAGAGATTGCCCAAACGCTGGCCAAATAGCCTTGGACCTTGCCCCTTTGCTCCCCCGGGTAGAGGTCTGCGATGATAGTCATGGCCACGGGTTGGATGGCCCCGGCGCCAACACCCTGGACAAATCTGAATGCTATCATCGTGGGCATGGACCATGCGAAGCCCGCAAAAAATGATCCGATCAGGAATATCGATATTCCCAAAAGCATGATCGGCTTGCGGCCGAACATATCTGCAAGCTTTCCGAACACGACCGTCATCGCCGTCTGGGCGAGGAGGAAGGACGAGAAAACCCAACTGTAAAGCGTGAGGTCTCCGAATTGAGCGGCGATTCCTGGCATTGCCGTCGACACGATCGTCGCCTCGATGGAGATCATTGCCATGCTCGCCATGACAGCCAGAACAACATACCTTCGCCCTTGCAGAGAACCCTCTCGCATAGGTCAACTCCAATATCTCGTTAATTCATGTCCAGGGATCTCTGAACGGTGTGGCGTGCAGGATCAGACCTTAACTCAGGTCGCGGCGGGTCGGCTGGCCATGCCGCCATCGACGGTCACGACGGTCCCGGACATGTAACCGGCCCGATCGGATGCCAAAAATGCGATAACATCCGCAACCTCTTCGGGATTTCCAGCGCGTCCGAACGGGAACTGCTCCGTAAATTTCGGCCATTTGCTCTCGTCGCCGAGTTCGTCTTGAGCACGTTTGAGCAAACGCTTCTTGAGACGCTCCGTTAGGATATGCCCCGGATTGATCCCGATCACGCGGATATTGTCTGCCGGGCTGGCCGACCCGAGCGCACGCGTAAATCCGATCAGCGCCGCATTGCCACTCGTGCCTGCAAGATAGTTTGCCATCGGACGCTCGCCAGCGTAGCCGATAACGTTGAGAATGACGCCACCACCGCGAGCCGACATGTGCGGATAGACCAGGCGGGTTAGCCGAATTGCCCCGTGCACCTTGAGATCCCAGCTCCTTAGCCAGGTTTCGTCGGAAATGTGATCGAGAGTTCCATGGGGGATTGCTCCAGCACAATTGATCAAGATATCGACATCGTCGAGCTGACCATCGAGTGCTAAAATCGCGGACTGGTCGCTGAGGTCAATCTCCAAGTATCTGATCCGGGTATTGGGCCAGCGCTCCGACAAAGATTGCGAGGCCATCTTGAGGGCCTCGCCGTCCGAAGAAATCAATGTGACCGCTGCGATGTCCTCACGCAACAGCGCTTCTGCGGTTGCGAAGCCAATGCCTCGCGATCCACCTGTGATGACGGCATGTCTGTTTTCAAGGTTCAATCTCATATCAAAATCATCCAGGCGTTCTCCGCTTGATAGGGGGATCGAAGCGGAATTAAGTCATCGAGAGAAAATATGTATCGAACATGCGCCGTGATCAAACCCGGTGATGCCGCCACCGGTCGCATGGGTCAGGCCGACCTTTGCGTTGGGGACCTGCCTCTCACCGGCTTGCCCGCGAAGCTGCCGGACTATTTCGACGACCTGAGCAGCTCCGGTGGCGCCAATGGGGTGGCCCTTGGCAAGCAACCCTCCTGACGGATTGACGGCGATACGGCCATCAATATTGGTCTCGCCGCGTGCAACCATATCGCCAGCTTCGCCATGCTTGCAGAAACCGAATGCTTCATAATAAAGAAGTTCCGCGATCGAGAAGGCGTCGTGAACCTCGGCGACATTGATGTCTTCTGGTCCCAGGCCCGCTTCCTCATATGCTTCGGCTGCACCGCGCACGGTGATTTCCGGAATGGTCATGTCACGGAAACCGGGGTTGTATTTTCCAGATGTCAGATCGGAGGCACGCACGAAGACCGGGTCGGTTCTGAACTGGCGAGCAACCTTTTCCGAGCACAGGATAATTGCGGCGGCACCGTCGCCTGTTGGGCAGCACTGCAAGAGTGTGAACGGGTCGGCAATCGGCCTCGACGCCAACACCTCCTCCACGGTTACTGGCTTGCGCATCTGCGCATCCGAATTGAAGGCACCGTTCCTGCGGTTTTTGACCGAAACCAACGCAAGCTGTTCGCGGGTAAGATTGAAGTCATGCATATAGCGTTGCGCGCGCATGGCGTAGAGCGCGGGCATTACCATGCCCTGGCTCACTTCCCAGTCTTCCTCCTCGAGCGGCAAGGTGCCGCCACCAAATTTGCTGAGCTTCTCTGCGCCAATGACAAGGACAATGTCGTACGCACCTGCCTCGATGGACATGACAGCCTGCCGCAGCGCCGTAGAACTTGACGAGCATGCGTTTTCGACATTGGTGACTGGGATACCTGTCAATCCGATGCGACCAAGGATGCGCTGACCCGCCATCATGCCACCCAGGGCCGAGCCGCAATAGGCGGCCTCTATCCGTTTCGGATCAATTCCAGCATCTTCAATCGCAGCTTTCACTGCTGGCCACCCGAGATCAAGCAAGCCTCGGTCGGGATATTTTCCAAAGGGGATCATACCGACGCCAATAACCGCCACGCTACCCATCGATGCTACTCCTCCGAATGTTCGAAAATAAACGTTTCTACCGCCACGCCATCGGCGCGATGTCCGACAGTCGCCAACTTCATTCTTACCGGCTTATCGATCGTGAGTTTCTCACCACGCAAGTGAGAAAATACCCGTACGCCGTTTGGAAGATCGACGTATCCGAGCTTCACCGGTTTATCGAAATGTGCCGGCCCGACGGCAAGGATCGAATAACTGTAGAGCGTCCCTTTATCAGGCATGACCTCCTCGGCAACCTCAGCACTCATGCATGAGGGACAGACTGGCGCCTTTGGGTACATCTTCGTTCCACACGAGGCGCAGCTTCCTCCGATAAGTCTCGCCTTGCCGGTGGCATCCATCTTCACGGCATCGCCTGGCATCAGCAATGCTGATCCTTCAGGCGTGACATCAGTAACAGCCATCATAATCTCCAAATTCCGGTAAACGGAAGAGTTTTCCGATAAATGAGAATATGTCGTATTGGGACGTGCTGTCAAGGTTGAACGGCTCTGGCCTCTGCTTGACACCTAAAGGCAGGAAGCGTATCAAATCAATAAGCGAAAAAGTATTCCGTTTAACGGAATGACGCTGATGGGAGGAACATCGAATGTTGAGATCGTTGAAAATCGCGGCCTGCGGGATTGGTGCGACACTACTTGCTGCCGGCGTTGCCTTCAGTGATGAGGTGGTAATCGGCGCGGCATTGCCGCTTACCGGCAACACGGCCACTTGGGCGGGAGGGCCGGTCAAAAATGGGATGGAACTGGCGGCCGATGAGGTTAACGCCCGAAAGGAAGCAGGCGATCACTCGATAGCGCTGTTGATTGAGGACATGGCGAGCGACCGGACGCAAGGTATCACATTATCGTCGCGTTTCATCAACAGTGACAACGTTTCAATGGTGCTTGGCCTGCCAACGTCCATCTACGCGACGGCAGTAGCGCCGATGGCAAATGAGGCGGAAACGCCAATGCTTGCGGTGGCGGTCTCCAAAGCGGTCACTGCGGCTGGCCCTTGGTCGTTCAAGCTTTGGCAGGGATCGGATGTGCCCTCCAACGCTGTCGCCGACCTTATCGTCAACAAGCTTAAGCCGAAGACGGCGCTGATTGTCTATAACCGCGACAACGACGCCTATGTGGAAATCTCGCGTATCGTGAAGACGCGCCTTGCCAAGGCCGGCGTTGAGATCTTGGCTGACGAGGGGACTTTGATCACAGACACCAATTTTACGGCACTGGCCACAAAGATCGCAGATTTGAAACCTGATATTCTTTACGTGAGCGGTGTGGCGGAATCGATGGCGAATGTCGTTGTTCAGGCACGCCAAGCTGGTATGCCAGATACCGTGCAGATCGTTGGCGCGCCAGGGGTTGCTCCGCCTGCTTATCAACGCCTCGGCGGAGCAGCCATCGAAGGCACTATTTTCACGGGTAATTACTTCATCAACGCACCGCAAAAGGTGAACCAGGAATTCGTGGCCGCTTATAAGGCTCGATATAATCAGCAGCCTGACGAGTTTGCCGCGGCCGGTTACACGTTGGTGAAAGTCGCCGCCAACGCGATCAGATCGGCAGGAGGCGATCGCACAAAGCTGCGCGACGCTTTGGCAGCTACGAGCAATCTGCCGGTCGTCATCGGAAATGGTTCCCTCACATTCCAACAGGGCAGTCGAGAGCCGGCTTATGGCACGCTCTTGTTGCAGTGGAAAAATGGAACTGTCAGCCTCTACGGCGATCAAAGTAATTGATCTTTGCCCGTAAGCCCTCATGCCGGTTCACTTGAAAGCGTCCCAAGTGGCCGGCATGCGAGGTCCACCCGAAGGAGAATGCATCATGGAAAGAACGGGGCTGAATCTGCTCAGCAATGATATTGCGCTTGTTACAGGGGCAGCATCGAGCATTGGCCGAGCAATCGCTTTTTCGATTGCCAGGGAAGGAGCGCACGTCATCGTGACGGATCTTCATGGCGATCGCAATCGTGAGGTCGCTGACGAGATCAATCGGCAAGGTGGCCGTGCTGACGCCTATCAAAGTGATCTATCTAACCGAGATGCCTGGAAGGGATTGCTCGAAAACCTTGGCGACGTCCGGCCAACGCTATTCGTGCATTCTGCATGCCCTCCAAGGGTTGAGTCCGATACGGTATTTGGCGTCGATGAGGAAACATATGATGCCATGCTGACCACCAACGTGCGTTCGGGGTTTCTGCTGGGGCGGGCGCTCGCCGGAAAAATGAAGGCGGGCGGGGTCAAAGGGCGGATGCTCTATCTCACATCGCTTCATGCTGGCACACCACGAAATTTGCCGCACTATTCGGCCAGCAAGGCTGCCATGACAATGACTGTCCAGGAACTCGCGCGCGAACTGGGTCCTGCAGGCATCCGCGTCAATGCGATTGCGCCCGGCGCGGTGCCAGGCGGCGGCGCGAACATACCAGAGACCTTCATGCAGATGATTCCACTGAGGCGGACCGGTAAGCCTGACGACATCGCGCAGATGGCGATCGCGTTGTTGTCTGACCGCTTTTCTGGCTACGTGACAGGGACGACCGTCGTGGTTGACGGCGGGATTTCCCTGTTCAACTGGGTCCCCTTTACACAGAGTTAGAAGAGGCTGAACCAACGTCAGTCTTAGATAGAGGAAATGCCATGACCGACCATGTTCAAACGGCGCTGCAGGCAGATATCTTGTTTCCCAAGAACCGCGCTCTCTATTACGGGGGTACCTGGCACGCTCCCGTGAAAGGAAAAATGGGTGCTAGCGTTAGCCCCTCCACGGGCGAGAGCCTCGGAGATTTCCCGATCGCGACCCAAGAAGACGCTGAACTGGCGATTGCCGCAGCAAGAAAAGGCTTCGAGGAGTGGCGAAAGGTGGCGCCGCTTGAACGCGCCAAAATTCTCAGAGAAGCCGGAGCGCTCATCCGCAAACATGGCGACGAGTTGACGCTTCTCGATGCTGCCGACTGCGGCAATCCTATGACACCGATGAAACGCGATGCCGCTCTTGCTGCCCAGTACTACGACTTCTTTGCTGGACTGGTCACCGAAATGAAGGGCTCCACAATCCCGATGGCGCCGGACTTTTTGAACTACACCTTGCGCGAGCCGAGAGGTGTCGTTGCGCGCATCGTCGCGTTCAACCATCCGTTCATGCTCTGCGCCGGTAAACTGGCTGCACCCCTTGCTGCTGGCAATTCCGTCATCATCAAACCGCCCGAACAGGCTCCCCTCTCGGGTCTGCGAGTTGCTGAACTAATCGGCCCGCTTTTTCCGGCCGGCGTCATCAGCATACTGACGGGAGGAAGAGAAATTGGCACTGCTCTATCGAGTCATCGAGACATTGCCATGGTAACGCTTGTCGGGAGTGTCCCAACAGGACGTGCAGTCATGCGCTCCGCATCCGAAACCCTCAAGCAGGTTCTTCTTGAACTCGGCGGCAAGAACGCCCTCATCGCCTACCCAGATGCCGATCCGGACAAGGTGGCTGCCGCCGCCGTGGCCGGCATGAACTATGCTTGGTGCGGGCAATCGTGCGGCTCTGTCAGTCGTGTCTTCGTGCACGAGGATATCCACGATGCGGTCGTGGAGCGCATCGGCGTGCATATCGCCAAGTTCAAGCCGGGATTGCCCACACGGCCTGAGACGACGATGGGCGCGCTCATTGACAAGGCGCAGTATGACAAGGTTTTGGCCTATATCGAAAGCGGAAAGGAAGAGGGAGCAACAGTCGCTTACGGTGGGAAATCTGCAACCTCCGAGGAGCTCTCGAAAGGTTTCTTTGTCGAGCCTACCGTTTTTGTGGACGTCAAGCAGGAGATGAGGATTGCTTCCGAAGAGATCTTCGGGCCGGTCCAGTCGGTGCTGAAATGGACTGATGAGGCTGCAATGTTCGAGCAGGTCAATCGCGTTGAATATGGCCTGACTGCCGCAATCTTCACCAATGACCTGGCCAAGGCTCACCAGGCCGCAGCGACGGTTCAAGCCGGCTATGTTTGGATCAACGGGACAAGCACGCACTATCTTGGTGCGCCATTCGGCGGTTACAAGCAGTCGGGCATCGGGCGTGAAGAATGCTTCGAGGAACTGATGGCGTTCACCCAAGAAAAAAACGTGAACGTAAATCTTCTCGGTGCACGCGCCTAGAACAAGCCGCGGCCCGCTATGGGCCGCCTCACCCTAACTCGGCGTGTCGCAATGAGCCTGCTGTTTTATGACCTTGTTGGCGAGGACGATCGGCGATTCTCGCCCTACTGTTGGAGAGTCAGATTGGCCCTCTGGCACAAGGGACTGGTCTTTGAAGAACGCGCCGTCCGGTTTACCGACATCCCACAGTTATACGGGGGTCGCTTTCGCACGGTTCCTATTCTGGCGGATGGGAAACTGTTGATCAACGACAGCATGGCCATCGCAAGATATCTGGAGAGCGCATATCCGAACCCACCGCTTTTCGAAGGTGGCTTCGGTGAACCGGCCTGCCAATTTTTAACAGACTGGTGCGCAACCGAAATTCATCCCTTGGTCGCTAAGATGATAGCGCATGACATCTTCACGCGTTTAAGTGACGATGATCAGGTCTACTTCCGAAGTACCCGCGAAAGGCGCTTTGGCATGCCGCTGGAGGATGTCCAGGCCGGGCGCGACTTGATCCGTCCGCAGTTGGCCGCCGCGCTATCACCGGTGCGAGCTCTGCTTGCGCACCGGGACTTCTTGATAGGGCGGGCGCCCACATTCGCGGACTACATCATCTTTTCCGTGTTTCAGTGGGCCGAGACCATGAGCGATTACACGATTTTGGATGACAGCGATGGTGTCATAAATAATTGGAGAAGGCGTTGCGCCAGTTTGGTTGATGCATACGCTACGCCATCTGCTGGCGCAGCATTGCAGTCCCCGAGAGCTTAGAGGCAGCGGTTCTTAGCAATTGCAACAGCCGTTCGGTGTTCTCGTGGGCATGCCGAACCTGCGGAACAGTAAACGCAATGCTGCCGGTTACGGTCTGTGGAGCGCCAAAGACCGGAACCGCTATGCCAATTGCGCCAGGAAGCTTCTCTGCGTGGCTTATTGCGTAGCCCTTCTCGCGAACCGTCTCCAGCGCCAGCTCCAGTTTCGGAAGTTCGATGGGCAAACTGCCGACCGGCGAGCGTCCGGAGGCGGCAATAGCCCTCTCCCGCGCGTCCTGCGGGAGGTAGGCCAGTATGGCATGCCCGGTCGCACCCCATGCCAGCGGATGCGATACGTTGAGGTCGACCCGATAACGCAGCAATTCCGGACTATCCGACTTCGCAGCAAACATCATGTTATTCGTGGACGGCAGGTAGATCGTGAACAAGGACGTTTCGCCCGCGTTGCTGGTCAGCTCTTCGAGAACCGGCTGAACGAGACTATTGAAGCTGTATTTCGAAAGTGTCAGCGATGCCAATCTGAACCAATCTATACCCACCGAGTATCGATGCGTTACAGCATTTTTCTCCAGAAACCCTTGCGATATCAGGAGGTCAAATAGACGGTGGCAGGTACTCATCGGCAACTCGAGTGCGGTCGCGACCTCCTTGACACCGACGGAATCGCCAGCTTCGATCACGACACGCATCACAGCTGCCACTCGTTCCACCGTGCCTGTGAAATCCCCGCGTGCACCTTTCATAACTTCCTCACATCTAGAGATCGCGCCGTCCGGATTATTTGCCGGGGAAAAGGTCGTCTGTACCGCTTATCGACGCGCCCGACAAAATTCTTGCAGTTTGCTGCACTGCCTTTGTCGCTCGTTCAATCGCCTCGCCCGAATTTCGGAACTCCGGAATTGTGATCAGCACGGAACCGATTACATCGCGGGCCGAGGACCACACGGGGGCAGCAACGCCAATCGCGCCGCGTATTCGTTCTCCATGGGAGATTGCGTAGCCGTCCTGTTCGACGCGGGCCAGATCTTGACGCAGCTTATCTCTGTCAATGATAGTTGCGTCGGTTACGGTTTTAAGGTCTGTTCTTTTCAAGTAAGCGTCCTTTTCCTCTGCCGATAACGAGGCCAGGATCGCTTTTCCGCTCGCACCCGCATGAATGGGATCGCGCCTTCCTATTTCCAAGTCATACCCGAGCGGACTAGGCCCGCGCTCCACCATGGAGATCACCATTGTTTTCGTCGCGGCTTCGTAGGCATTGAATGCCGCGGTTTCTGACAGCTCCTCAGCGAGCGCGCGAAGCAAAAGCCGCATCCGGCCAGCAACACTGGTATCGTTCAATGCTTGCGCCGCGAGACGTAAAAACTCGGCGCCGATCTGGTATCGCCGGCTGACAGAATCGTAAAACAAGAGGCGTTCCTCAACCATCGCATTCATGGCGCGGTGGACGGTGCTAACGTTATAGCCAACCGCATTGGAGACCTGCTGGATGCCCACGGCGCCGCCATGGTCCAGGATGAATCGTAAAATCTCGAAAGATCGGCGGACAGCGCTCTCGGCCATGAGATCAGAATAGTTCCTGTTATCGGAATAGTTTTCATTTTTAATACAGGACGTTAACCGCGGATGCAACCCAATCGCGAAGGGCTAGCGCGCGCGCGTTGGAAGCCACGTTGACCTGAGGGCATTTATATGCTTCTATATTTTACGGAAAAACATTCCGATTAACGGAATTAATGAATCCGCGGAGGCTTCTGATTGTGGCGCGCGGGGTAGGAAATGGGATATGCAGGAAAACACGGGACCACTTGCCGGAATTCGGATTGTCGATCTGACACAGTTTTTGTCCGGTCCATTTTGCACACAGATCTTGGCTGACCTTGGTGCGGAGATAATCAAGATCGAGGCGCCGCAGGGCGATCTGGCGCGCCACATACCGCCGTATTTCGTGGCCGACGACAGCGCCTACTATCTTTCGGTCAATCGTAACAAGCGCAGCCTTGGTCTCGACCTGAAGACAAAGGAGGGTGCCGCATTGCTTCGCCAGATGATCGACAAGTGCGATGTCGTCATCGAAAACTTCCGGCCGGGCGTTCTTGAGCGACTGCTGGGCGTTACCGAAGCGGAGTTACGTGGCGCAAAACCGGAGCTGATCTGGTGTTCGATCAGTGGGTTTGGTCAAACAGGCCCATATCGAGACAAGCCCGCTTACGACATGATTGTTCAAGCCCTCTCCGGCGGGATGAGCTTGACCGGGGAACCTGGACGAGCAGCGGTTCGCGCTGGCATACCAATCGGCGATCTTGCGGCAGGGATGTATGCGGTGATGGGCGTCCTGGCGGCATTGGTCCGACGCGGAAGCAATGGCCGCGGCAACAGTGTTGATATTTCAATGCTTGACTGCCAAGCTGCTCTTCTCTGCTACCAGGCCGCCTATCACCTTCATAGCGGCAATGTTCCAGGTCGTCAGGGAAGTGGCCATGACTCCATCCCGACTTACCGCTCGTTTGCGGCAGGTGATGGCAGGGAGATCGTCATTACCGCAAATACCGAGCGCATGTGGCATGGTCTGTGCGAGGCCCTGGAGCTCCACAGATTGATCGACGATCCCCGCTTCACAACGAACAAGCTTCGATACGCAAACCGATTTGAGCTTTGGCCGATTCTCGAGGACGCGTTTTTGGCCAAGAGTGCGGACTATTGGGTGGAAGCGTTGGAGCGCAAGGAAGTCCCTGTAGGCGTGGTCAATACGCTCGACCGCGTTGTCGCCGACCCGCAAATCGCCAGCCGAGAAATGGTCCTTGAAATTGACGCGACCGATGGAAGAACGACAAGGGTGATGGGCAATCCTATCAAGCTGCGCGAAGACGAACGCCACGAGCACAGCTATCCCCCTGCTCTTGGCGAGGACAGTGTCGAAATCCTCGAGGAAGTCCTTGGATTGAAGGCGAGTGAGATCGGCGGCTTGATCGATAAAGGTGTTGTTCTAGCACAAACGCGAAAGCCAGAGCCTGCTCTGCCTCGCGCGCTCAATGCCGTATAAGCCGCAGCCTTCAGGAATGCGGCAAAAATAAACTCGATCCGTCGCCGCGGCGCTCGACAATGTTTGTCTTCAATCGAAGACCCGCCGGCGCCGATCGGCCGGCCTGGCGTCGGCCTCAAACCGAGGGGGATACCTTAATATGAAGGGAGATAAGTATGAGCGCGCAGCCTTTGCTTACGATCGCAGTAGCGCGTGAGCGCCGCCCCGGTGAACGGCGTGTTGCGCTTGTTCCTGCCGATGTGGCGCGTCTCAAAGAGCGGTTTCAGATCCTGGTCGAGCGCGGGGCTGGCCACGAATCCGGTTTTGCGGACGAAGACTACCGTCACGCCGGCGCGACCGTTGCCACCAGCAGGGACATATCCGTCAAGGCAGATGTCATCCTTGCGGTGCGCGCACCAGAAGATGAAATCGAACTGAGACGTGACACGATCCTGATATCGCTTGGCGCATACGACGAAGACGTTGCCGCCCGCCTCAGGAGTTCAGCGGTGCTTCACCTCGCTCTGGAACGACTACCCAGGACGACGCGAGCCCAAGCAATGGATGTTTTGTCGTCCCAGGCCTCGGTTGCTGGCTATGCTGCTGTGCTAGAAGGCGCACGCGAACTTGGCATCATGCTCCCAATGATGACGACGGCGGCGGGCGTCATCAAGCCGGCGAATGTCGTCGCGCTCGGCGCCGGTGTCGCGGGGCTGCAGGCTCTCGCGACCGCACGAAGGTTGGGTGCCCAGGTTCACGCCTTTGATGTCCGCGCTGCGGCACGCGAACAGGTCGAGAGCGTTGGAGCAAAATTCATCGCGATCGATGCGGACCAACGTGAAGACACCGGTACGGGAGGCTACGCCAGGCAACAGTCTGGTGATGAACAGCTCCAGCTGAGACGCGACCTGACACCTCATCTCTCACGCATGGATCTGATCATCAGCACGGCGCAAATTCCTGGCCGTACGGCGCCTCTGTTGATGGACGAAGATACCCTGCGCGCTCTGCGCCCCGGGGCAGTTATTGTCGATCTTGCTGTCGAGACGGGTGGAAACTGTGTTTTCTCTCGGCCTGATGCGGTGGTTGTTATGCATGGCGTCCGAATTATAGCGCCCACTAACCTGCCGAGTTACGCAGCCGCAGACTCAAGTCGCTTGTTCAGCGCGAACCTGCGCAACCTCCTGACGCTCCTGCAAGGCCCGGACGGCAGGCTCGATCTCGAACGCACTGACCCAATTACGCTTGCCCTCACTCAAGACCTTGCGGCGAAATCCGTGCCGGCTGCGGTCTAGGAAACCTTCGATGTCATCCACACTCATGATCCAGCTCTTTGTTTTCATGCTTGCCGGCTTTGTCGGCTTTCAGACAATCAGTCGTATTCCTCCGTTGCTGCATACGCCGCTTATGGCTGCGACGAATGCGATCTCCGGCATATCTCTCGTTGCTTCTCTCGCTGTGGCTGGAAGTGCTCAAGGTGTATTGGCGACTATCCTCGGGACGATAGCTGTAGGTTGCGCTGTTGCAAATGTTGTAGGCGGCTTCCTCATCACAGATCGAATGCTCGCAATGTTTCGCCGTTCAAAGGACAAATCTAATCGGGGTGAGAACGGCAATGACTGAAACGTTCATACAGTTTGCCTATTTGGTTGCCGCGTTTCTTTTTATCACGGCGCTGCGGGCGCTAGGTCATCCCGACAGTGCGCGTCGGGGCATGCACTCAGCTGCCCTCGGAATGCTGGTTGCGATCATCGCAACACTGTTCGAGGCTCGTATCATCACATATGAATGGATTGCGCTTGGGGCTGTAGCCGGTGCGGTTGTTGGCTATCCACTCGGCATGTGGGTGCCTATGACGGCGATGCCGCAACGAATTGCGTTTAGCCACGCCTTTGGCGCGCTGGCTGCAACCCTCGTCGGGGTGGCGGAATATCTCCATAGCTATGGTGAGGCTGGGTTATCGGCCGCCCAAATGACAGCACTGGGTTTTGAAGTTCTGCTTGGAGCCCTCACCGTGACAGGCAGTATTATGGCCTTTGCGAAGCTGCAGGGGTTGCTGCCAGGGAGGCCTGTCACGTTTCGTTTCCAAAACATGTTGAATCTCGTTGCGTTAGTATTCGTCGTCATCCTGCTGATGGCCTTGATTTACGACCCCTACCGTGTCGATCTCTTTTTCGTCATAGTGTGTGTCAGCGCGGCAATCGGAATATCGCTGATCCTGCCGATCGGCGGCGCGGACATGCCAGTTGTCGTTTCACTGCTCAATTCTTATGCGGGTTTGGCGGCTGTCGCGACCGGGTTTGCTATCAACAATAACATCCTCATCATCGTTGGTGCACTTGATGGAGCCAGTGGCTTCATCCTGTCGATCGCGATGAGCCGCGCAATGAACCGATCTTTTTCAAACGTACTGTTCGGGGCGTTCGGGTCTTCCTCGGTTGTTGCCACTGGCACTGAGAGCGAAGGGGGAGAAATGGCTCAGGTAAGCGCTGAAGATGCTGCCTTGCGTCTCGCATTTGCAGGCAAAGTTGTTGTCGTTCCGGGGTACGGGCTTGCAGTCGCTCAGGCTCAGCACCAGGCGCGCGAGCTCGGGGACCTCATCGAGAAGCGCGGCGGCGAGGTTCGCTATGCCATCCATCCCGTCGCAGGACGTATGCCGGGGCATATGAATGTCCTCCTGGCAGAGGCCGGCGTTCCTTATGACAAGCTCATCGAGATGGACGAGATCAATGAGCGATTCCACGAGACAGACGTTGCTGTTGTGGTCGGTGCGAACGATGTCGTTAATCCTGCTGCCGGTTCCAACCCAGCTTCGCCCATATACGGCATGCCCATCTTGAACGTGTCCGACTCAAGAAGCGTCATTGTTTTGAAGAGGGGCACGGGGAGGGGTTTCTCCGGCGTTGAAAATGACCTCTTCTTTCACTCGAAGACAACTATGCTATTTGGCGATGCGAAGCAGTCCCTGATAGACCTCGCTGTCGAGGTCAAAGGGGCCTAGTCTTTCGCGGGCACGAGGTTGCGAGCAGAGCCGGCACTTGCGCCGGCTTTTTATTGTTCGAACTTGAATGAGTACCAGCAATAAAAAGGCCGGTTGCGTTTGATGGCTGTACCCGCCGTGACGGCATCGGTCGGCAAACAGATCACAGGCGCAGACCACGGGCTCGACAAGGAGGGTGATTTCCAAGAATGGAAATGGTTCCTCGCCGGTTGACCCGAAACTCTCGTTAGAAGAGTGGCCGATCCGAGAAGCACAGCGGGAATTTTTACCTGAAGTGCGCGAACCAACCATTCTTATGGTGCTGGATCCCAACCAAGAACCCGCGTCCCGGTGGGTGGCGTTTTGGCCTATCGCGGCTAGGTTCGACTACACGCCAGCCACGTTCCATGAATGGGTGAAGTGGGCAAAGGGTGACAGCGCAAACGAGCAGCCTACCGGGTGACGCGACCGAGACGATGAAGTTCTTGCGAGAGAACCGCAAGCTTCGCCAGGCGAATGAGATGCCGGGCAAGGCCACTGCCTGGTTCGCGATGGCTGCGCTCCGCAGTGCATTCAAACGATAATCTCGCCATCGAAAAATACCGAGGCATGTTCGGGGTCTATCCGATCTGCGCTCTGCCGAAACGGCTGGTGGGGCCTGGCGCCGATCCTTCTGTCGTAAGCGTCGGCGAGAAGTTACGACAACGCCCGGCTGAAACGATAACCGGTCGCGCCATTGCCGAGGCATCCATCGGCGCGGTCGTGGCACATCGAAGAGGCTAGTTCGCTATACAAAAATCGCTTGATTGCTTCAAACCACCGATAATTCAAGCGCCGGTCTGATACTGGCCTGCCCTGCCAAGGAGAAACATCACGCCCGACTGGCCAGCCAAAGCATACCCTGAGCAGATGCCCTTTGATAAACCCGGCGCTATAAGCCCTTGCAAGCCTGTTTCCACTCGGTTGTTACGTCTGCGCCTAAGCGGTTTGACCCGGCGCCGGCTGCCAACAATTAGGGGATCTGTCCAGTCTGGAGATTTGCAGCAAAGCGCCTCATATCTTCCACTTGGTTCAACGCCAGGCTTTCATCACAAATCTGCCGAGCCCTTGCGTGGCCTGCCACCGGTGCAATCAAATCAAAAGCTTTGTCTGAAACCTCTTGCTTGGTCATCGGGTTGTCAGATGTTCCCCTTACGGCATCGATCCTGATTTCTCGACTCTCTCCGCTTTTGAACTTGAAAGTCACAATGGTTCGTCGCTTGGGAAGATCCCTTTCAAGATCATCATCATAGATGAGGTTTATTTTGCTGCGCTCCTGCAAAACCATGGGATCGTTCATCAGCGCCACGTTGTGGCACATATCGAACGTAAGCTGACGCCGAACGAGCAGAACAGCGAGCACATGCTGCAAGCAAACTTCCGGCATTTGCCTGTTGTCGACGACTTTCGCCTCCCGAGTGCCTACGCGGACGTCGATTGCGGCAATTTGATCCCTGTCGCCCCCGGATTCGAGGAATTCGACGATAGCGTCAAGTGGCGCCTGCACGGGAGAACCTACGGACCATTTCTTGATATTCGAATGCATCATCGCATAACGTTGGCCGAGCGCTGCAGTCAGTTCATCGCGACTGCCATCTGGCGAATAGGCCTCGAAATAATTATCGGGGCCTTCAAATACGTTCGCTACCCCCGTAAAACCCGCCTGCACCATAAGGGCAGCAGAAACCCCGTTGCGCGCAGGCATGCCCCCGAAGACGAATGCTTTTTCAATGTGATCGGGGTCTCGCTGCCAACTGGCGATCCCGGATGATTGTTGAGCGGCATAGGACAGGACGTAGCGCATCTGGATTTCGTCAAGCCGACACAAGGCCGCCGCAGCGGCCGCCGCGCCAAATGCGGCTGCCACTGCATGCGTCGCCTTATGGCCTTCGACATAGAATTTTCGGATGGTAAGCGCCTGGGTGACGCGCGTGCCAATGTCATACCCCAAGGCGACTGCGGTTAGGAAATCCCTTCCATTGGCCCCTACCCGTTCGGCGACGGCAAGAGCTGCCGGCACGACACCGCATCCCGGGTGCGACAATGACGGTGCGTGGGAATCGTCCGTCTCGTCAGCATGGGCCAGCATACCATTGGCCCATGCTGCATTGATTGCGCTCGTGCGAATTGCGCTGCCGGCGACCGATGCCTCACCGCGCTCTGATAGCGTTGCGATGAAATGCCGAGCGGCCAACCCCGGCCGCAGCAGGCTGCCAGACATCATCGCAGCGATCGTGTCCAGGACATGGTGACCGGTCTTTTCCGTGACTTCGTTTGGCAATCCGCGCTCAAGGGCGCTCGCCATGTAGTTCGCCAGCCGCTCTGTGAGCGCCGTTTCATGAAGCGTTGTCATATCGAAATCCAAGGAGACTGTTACAGAACGACCTGAAGATTCACTTTTGAGGGGGAAGGCCCTGCCGGTGACTTTCCGTGTCCGAGATAGTGCGCTTCGATTTCCGGGTCGCGTGCGAGCTGTTCACTTGGACCTTCATGGACCAGACGGCCGCTCTCGATCACATAGGCATACTGACTGACCGCGAGCGCCATGCGTGCGTTTTGTTCGATCAACAGGATAGTCAGACCACCCTTGTTCAATTCAACCAGCGCATCGAAAACCTGCTTCGCAACCAACGGGGCAAGTCCCAAGCTGGGCTCGTCAAGCATCAGCAATTGTGGTCGGCCCATGAGCGCCCGGCCGATCGCTAGCATCTGCTGTTGACCGCCAGACAGAGACCCTGCTTCCTGCTGTTTGCGTTCCTGAAGAATTGGGAAGAGGCGAAAGATCTGCGCGAGCGTTTCCGCGTCATCGTCCCTTGATGGGCGCGTTCCCAACGCATGTGTGCCCAATAGCAAATTCTCTTCCACAGTCATCAGTCCAAACACCTGACGGCCTTCGGGAACGTGGAGAATACCCTGTCGGGAGATCAGATGCGGTTTCAATCCGACGATCTCGGCGCCGTTAAGTTTGATGGATCCTTCCTGGATATTTACCAGCCCTGAGATTGCCTTGAGCAACGTCGACTTTCCGGCCCCGTTCGGGCCGATAAGGGTGGCAATCTGGCCTTTTTGGATCGTCAGCGAGGCGTCCGAAACGACGCGAAGGGAACCGTAGCCTGCGCAAATGTTTGATATATCAAGCATCATATTTCTCCGGTCCCAAATACGCCTCGATAACCTGCGGATTGGACATAACCTCGTTGGGGCTACCCTTTGCAATCATCTTGCCGGCGTTAAGCACGCACAACCTGTCGCTGATGGCGTTGACGAAGCGCATGTTGTGTTCGATGAGCAAAACCGCGAGGCCGTCATTTGCAAGTTCCCGGAAAAGAATGCCAAGGTCGTGCGCTTCGGTGTCGTTCATTCCTGCAACCGGCTCGTCAAGCAGAAGAACGCCCGGTGAGGAAGCCAATGCACGCATCATTTCGACACGTCTTTGATGACCGTAGGACAGACTGCCAGCGGGCTGCTGAGCAAAGCGTTGCATATGAAATCGTTTGAGGAGGCTATGTGCCTTTTCCTCAAATTCAGCCTGTTCACGCCAAACCGATGGCAGGCCAAACATATTGGCGAGCATGGAAGTCCTCCCCTGCCGATGGAACCCGATGAGGACGTTTTCAAGCACGGTTGAATGTTTCAGCAATCGGATGTTTTGGAATGTCCGTGCTATCCCCAGTCGGGCAACGTTGACAGCGGTCTCCTGGGTGATGTCTTTCCCATCAAGACTGATCTCGCCGGAACTTGCCTTGAGCATGCCAGTGATCAGGTTGACGACGGTCGTTTTGCCGGCGCCATTGGGTCCGATAAGCCCGACGATCTCTCCGCTTGAAACATCGACGCTCAATTCCGAAACAGCTTGCAGGCCGCCAAATCGCTTTGCAATTTTGTCTAGTGATAGGTGGGTCATCAGCTGCTCCTTGGCTGCGGCTGCAAGACGAGATGGCGAGCGGATCTCGAAACTTTGATGCGGTTAAGAACTGTATCGACGATGCCGTCGGGCAGGTACACCATGACGAAAATCAGGATGCCGCCCTGCAGGAAAAAGCGCTGTGCAGCCAATGGGCGGGCGAGTTCCGGCAAGATAGTCAAGATGGTGGCGCCGATGATCGGTCCTGCGACCGAAACTCGTCCCCCGAGAACCACAGCTGCCAATACCGGCACCACCATGATGTAACCAAACTGCTCGGGAACGATGCTGTAAGTGTTGAAGGCGAGCAGCGCACCGGCAAGACCGCCGATCGTTCCGGAAATTGCGAACGCGAATGCGTGATATTTCCGGACGTTGACCCCAAGGGAAACGGCAACCGTTTCATCCTGACGGATGGCGTCAAAGGCACGTCCGATGCCGGAACGTGAAATCGTCACGATGAGAATGGTCACGAGGACCAGCGCGACGAGCAGCCCCAGCGGTCCCACGACTTTTGGGATGCCATTAATTCCCATCGCGCCCTGTGTAATAGGCTCGGCGTAAAGAGCCATGGCGCATACAACCTCGCCGAAGGCGGTCGTCGCAATTGCTTGAAACGTTCCTCTCAACAAGGCCAGTGGAATTGATAGCACAATCCCGGCAATCAACCCGACGAGCGCCGCCGCAGCAATCCCCATATATGGTGACACCCCATACTGGGTGACCAGAACGGCTGCGCTATAGGCACCAAGACAGGCATATCCCGCCGTCGCAACGGAGAATACGCCCGCCCGCAGCACTGTGTATTGGCTAAGTGCCAACAGGCACTGGATCATCGCTAGTTCTGCAAGCGGCAGAAACGCATGAAGCAAACTTATCATTGGCGGACCACCCGTGCGTCGCGTCGCATTCCCGGAAAGAAGCCAGTCGGTTTGACCAACAGGATTATGAAAAGTGCGGTAAAGAGGACTGCGTCGCTCAATTCCGAGGAGAGATAGGATACTGCTAAGGTCTGGATAATCCCCAGGAGCAGACCAGCGATAATTGCTCCGCGAACGCTGCCCAGTCCACCAAGGATAATGACGACGAATGCCTTGAGAAGGATTGGCTCGCCCATCAAGAAGCTAACGGAATTGAACGCGAGGCCGACGAGTACGCCCGCAGCGCCAGCAAGCGCGCCGGATATGAAGAATGTCTGGAGATATACCCCCAATGGATTGATGCCGACGAGCGATGCGGTCGTCTCGCTCAGTGCTACGGCTCTCATTTGCCGACCGAAGGACGTCTTAAAGTACCATCCCATCAGCAAGACCGCAGCAGCGGTAAAGGCCAGGATTGTCAGCTGTAGAAGCGACATCCGGATTGAAAGGAAATGGAATGTTACAGCCGGAAACGTGCCGAAGGGATAACCCATAATCTGCGCGCTTGTCAGTTGCTGCGCGATATTCAGGAGTATGAGGTTGGCACCGATGCTCGAAACGAGCGGACCAAACTCATCGGTCCGTTTGCGCAGTGGCCGGAAGGCCACAAAGTCCAGGCCGATGCCCAAGACCCCACCGGCCAGAGCGCCGACGAGGAGGGCCACGGGAAACGGTAGGCCAAGCGCCGTCACGACGTAAAGCCCGGCCATGCCGCCCCACATGAATAGTGATGCATGCGCAAGGTTGAGTACATGATGAACACCAAACACCAGTGTCATACCGAGCGCAAACAGCGCGTAGGTACCACCGACGACGATGCCGTCGAAGATTTGCTGAGTCAGCATTTTCTGCTCCTCGGTTCCCGGGTCGGGTTTACGGATTAGGCGGCCGGGAGCAGGCGGTCATGCTTTTCCCAATCAAGACGCACGCTGTCATTTATCTGAACCTCCCAGTTCAAGCATTCCGTTAAACGGAATAACTTTCCTTATTTTGAGATTAGGCGCTTGTCATCTGTTTGTCAAGTAAACTCGAGATGGGCCATGGCGACGATTTAAACTTACAGCTCCGTGCCGGCGAAGAATGCATGCCTGCTGCAACAGTCAAAGAAACGGAACAAGGCGCGCAACATTGGCAATGCCGACGCCGCCTCGCTAGAACATGCCTCACCGCACAAAAGATAGACTATTGTGAGCTCGAGGGTGTTTCACCCTTGAGCGTTCATTGCCATCCTTCCCGTCAACACCAAATGATGCGGAAGGCCGAAGGTTATCTGGAGGTGACTGCCATGGCACTGAGGAAGTTGTCCGAGCCGAAATCCAGGACGTCGGGCCGCCGACCGCGTTCTGTCCTACCGGCATCTGCCGCGCAGAAATGAGTGGAGAAGATGGCAAGGGCACCTTCGTCATCACAGTGAAGGCTTGCGATATCAACGGTCGCAGGCGGAGCATCATTGGCCTCGTCACAGGCGGTGAAGGGGCGATGCGAAGTGTGATCGCAAGATACTAAGGTTCGTACGCCCACTCAACTTTCAACAGCAGTATGTCGGGCATAACGGACGCCCCACGTCAGCTCATTTTCTTTCCAAGTGTCAGTTTTTGATCCCAATCACTCGGCCAAATAACCCAGTGCGGCCTTCGCAGCGTTGCGAATGTGTTCTCGGCAAGCCTTGGCAGCAGCTTCGGCGTCATCTTCGTTGATTGCTTTGGCAATAGCCTGAATTTCTGCCAATGATGATGCTGCTCTTTCGGGGCTGCCCAGCGACACTCGCCTCAGAAGGCTGACACGCGCCTGCATCGTTTTCAGCGTTTCGGAGATGATGTCGTTATGAGCGCCCAAAAAAATGGCGCTGTAAAACAGATCTTTCGCAGCCAGAATTGCCTGCACTTCATTCGATTCATAAGCGATCGTAACGGCGACCAAAGCCTCCCTCAGCTTCTGACGCTCTTCCGAGCTGGCCCGTTCCACAAAAAGGGAAGTTGCAAGCGCCTCGAGTGCTTCTCGCACCTCGTAAATATTCCTCGCTTGCTCATCGGTCATTACGGCGACGATCGGCCCTTTATTCGGGACTACCTGGACGAGGCCTTCCGTCTCAAGTTGCCGCAACGCTTCTCGAACGGACGTGCGGCTTGCACCGGTGAGTTCGCAGAGTTCCTTCTCTCCCAACCGATCGCCAGGTTTGAACCTGCCACTTAAAATCGCAGATCGAAACGATGCCGCCACCTGCTGACGGACAGGTGCGGCGACGCTCACCACCCGCATTTCTGGTTCAGACATCAGTTGCTCTACCCGAGACAGACCTAAGAGTGCGACCATTTCCGCCCTCAAGTTTCATTAGTGCGTCACTCTTGCACCGGTCAATACCGTTACAGCGGAGATCCCACAGTATCGTCTTGCTAACGGCTCATCCTTCGCGATCGGCTTGCTCAAGCGCCACCCCGATTGAAAGGCCCCCATCTACCAATATCGCTTGGCCCGTTATTCCCGCCGCTTCGCGGGAGCACAGAAATTCAACCGTTGCAGCAACTTCAGTTTCGGTTACGAATCGTCCTATTGGTGTGGCCTTTGTCCAAGCCTGCCGAGATCGGTCGTCATGAACACGTCTGGATGCGGCCGTGTCGACCGGGCCAGGACAAACGGCGTTCACGGTCACGCCGTGAGCACCAAGTTCCATCGCCATCGTGCGGGTCAGGGAGATGATGCCAGCCTTCGATGCAGCATATGCACCGCGGCGTACAAAACCCGTGACGCCGGTGACGGATGCGATGTTGACGATGCGGCCTGAAGTGCCTCTCAACAGCAGCGCGCCGAAGATTTGGCTGGCGAGGAAGCATCCCGTCAGATTGGTTGCGATAACTTTTTCCCAGTCCTCTTGGCGGTAGTCCATGACGCGTGAGAGGAGCGCGATGCCAACATTATTGACTAAAATGCGAGGCCGCGCTTTGCGCTTTTCAAGATCGTCGGCGATCTGTCGCAGAACTGTTGCATCCGTTGCGTCAGCAGTAAAGGTGACGATTTTCGATCTTTCGGTTTCGTCCCGCAAACGTTCCAGAGCGCCGCCATCGACATCGATTGCCGCAATCATGTAGCCAGCCTTCGCTAATCGCTTTGAAATGGCTTTGCCCAAGCCGCTTCCAGCGCCGCTTACGATTGCTGTATCAGGTTCATGGTCGGTCATCCGTTGATATCCGTCTCGTGATGGGAAGTCACCATTGCGCTTTAGCCGTTACGGGATCGAGAGAAGTTCGTCCAGCGAAGCGGTGAAGACGGCAAAGCTTTCGATATGCATCATGTGAGATGCCCCCGGCAGCAGCCTGAAGGTCGCCCCAGGGATACAGGCAGCAAGTTTTTCGACCATGGCTGGCGGCACTGCAACATCCATTTCGCCTGCGATGCATACCGTTGAAACGTCCAGGGATGACACAGCCGAACTGTTGTCAAGTTTGGAAATTGCAGCCCAGGCTGATGCCCATGCGCGCGGATCATCGCTGAGCAGTCTGTCTCTCACCGCGCCGGCCAGCCCTCTGGCGATGAAGTCCGCGCTGAACCAACGCGAGAGCGTCTCGTCGGCCACGTTAGCCATCCCGCCTTCTAAGGCGCGAGAGCCTCGCATCGCGATAGCGGAACGGTTCTCATCTGCAAAGCTCGCAGGGCATCCGCACAGGATCAATTTGCCGACGTCGTCTGGATATGCGACTGCAAGGCATTGGGCGATCATTCCGCCAAAAGACAATCCGACGATGGCTGCCTTGCGTAGGCCCAGCGTGGTCATAAGATCATGCACAGCGTCTGCGTAGTCGAAGATTGACGTGCGCTCAGAGTGCGGGGAGCTTCCGTGCCCAGGCAGATCAATCATATACGAGCGAAAGCGCTCAGCGAGCGCTAGTGCAACCGGGCGCCAAAAGGATCCATCAAGGCCGACGGGGTGAAGGAAGACAATTGCTTGCCCCTGCCCTATCGCCTCGTAATGGAGATCTGAGGACCCCAGTTTATCTTTCCCTGTCCGCAGGGACGTTGCGTTAGCTTTCCCGTCCATTGGAAAGCTCTTCGCCTGCCTCTGCAAACGCTGCTCGCACTACTCGCATGGCGTCCAGTGCGGCGGGTCCCCCGCAATAAAACAGACATTGCAGCACCACTTCCACAATTTCCTGCTTCGTGCAGCCATTCCGTAATGCCCCCAGCACATGCTGATGCAATTCATGCGGGCGGTTAAGCGCAATAAGCGTGCCAAGATTGACCAAGCTTCGAATGTTTCGCGCCAAGCCGGGCCGCTGCCAGATCGTGCCCCAGCAATATTCAGTGACCAATGTCTGGAGTGGGAAGCTGAGCTCGTCGGTCCCGGCAAGGGAACGCTCGACATAGTCGGCGCCGAGCACTGTTTTGCGCATTTCGAGACCACGTTCAAAGAGCGAAGACGTTTCCATTCCACATTCCTTTATGTCGGCAGTGCGATCGAAGTTTCGGCTCAACTGCGACGGGAGTTACCGGAAAATCCGCTTGCGGTCAATTCCCGTACTATGACATTATGGTATTACGAGAATATTAGATGGTTTGAAATCAGCTGATGTTCGCTGGATGATTGGAGGAGAACAGGCATGCCAACTATCGACATCGATGGAATCGAAATTTTCTATGCCGAACAGGGAATGGGCGACACCTTGGTTTTGCTTCCCGGTCTCGGGTTCGATCACCGCTACTATAGGTTCGCCGTGCCGCTGTTTGCGCCGCACTACCGGGTAATCTCGTTCGACCCGCGCGGCATTGGTGCATCAGAGAAGGTCGACGACAATTACACGGTTGAGATCTGGGCCTCCGACTTTGTAAAGGCAATTGCAAAGATTTCTGAAAAACCAGTCCATCTTCTGGGTACATCGCTTGGCGGATCGATGGCGATGGCCGTTGCCGAGACAGCTCCCGAGCTGCTCCGCTCGCTGACAATCGTAGGCTCATTCAGCGAACTCGACCGTGCAGCGGAAATAAACTTCTCACTTCGCTCCAAGCTGATCGCGCGCCTCGGACTAAGCGAAGAGGTTGCGACCTATATGGGTCTTTGGACCATGTCACGTTCGTTCATCAACTCGGATCAGGGATATGAGCAAATGAAGCAGAACCTCGCGCTCATCACGCGAAACGATCCGGTGCTCTATAAGAAGTTCGTTGACTCGGTTCTTGCATGGGGCCGCTGCCTACCAGGCCAAGAAAATGAACCAAAGTTTACGGCCAAGCTATCCAACATCAAAACGCCGACCCTGGTCATAGGCTCTGGTAACGATCATCTCATTCCGCTCAGTCTGTCTGAGAAGATCGCGTCACATATCCCCGGTGCGGAGCTATTTGTGATGCAGGAAGGCGGGCACATCCCCTTCATCGAAAAACCCCATGATGCTTGTGCCGCCGTGCTAGAGTTCCTCAAAAAGCACTAGATCCGCGTGGTGCGTAATTGGTTTCCAGTCTATGGAACTTGGTCTCGCGCGCCTTAAAGGCGCGATCGTGGTTTCACAGAGCGTTTGACGTCTGCCACAGCCGATCTGACACCGAATCGGATTGGCTGCCTGGCCTCGTCCGGAAGGCCGCGGCCGCGCAGCCAGCGCCCCGGCGGGTTGTCGACGCCCAAATCGTGGTCAACTTGAGGTCCGCGGTCTCATTCCTACGAGTAGTCCTGGCTTCTGACGTTTAACTTTACGTTCGAGGACGTCGATATCAGTGCGGTCGAACCCGTGTTGGAACGTGGCCAGCTGGATCGTGTCACGATTCGAAAATGAGCGAGCTTGCGATTGTGACAGCGTTCCTTTTTGCAGTAGCGTCATTGGCAATGGGCAGCAATCAATATCAAAGTTGTGATTTGGTCTGGGTTTGGCGAGAAGCGGAGGTCACTTAGCGAAGGGTTCGCTTAAGTCCTCGTGTGTGCGGGTGAGATCGCGCACGAGACGATCGACATGCTTCGCATGCGCCAGCATCTTGGAGAAGCTCGTCTTGGCGGCATCAGCGTCTGGCAATGGTCGATTGAGCCATCGATAGCCAGCCTGAGCTTCAAGCAAGAGAGCTGTTAGGGAGAGGTTGATATCGTGAACGCTCTGGCTCAATCCATCCGGCGCTCGCAGATGCTCTGGACGGGCCTCGCGAAAGTCGTCGTATGGCGACGTCTCTTCGAAAGATTTTTTCTGGTCCATTGTATCCTGTTTGGTCATTGAAGCTATTCCCGCAGCGCTCGAAATGTCCATCTTTCTCAGCACCGACCAAGTCTTCGTTATCCCGTCGCGGGTTCTCCGATATGTCCTTTGCCCGCAGACCAACAAGCGTGGTCGGCGGGCGTTCGCACGTATTATTTTCTTCCCCGATGGCGTACACCACTGCGTTGCGTCGGCATCTTGCTGGTGCCTTAAAGGTCTCCCTTGCAGTTCCTATCGACATCCACGAAGTCAGGCAGTTCAGCGAAGCGATCCATTATAGGCGCATAAACTCATATTTGGACGGCGTCGTAACTCCTTAGGCACTGTAATAAACTGTCATATCAACGTCCATAATGCAGCTGCGCTCACGCCACCAAGGCAACTTCTTTCGACGCCCGGGACGATGTAAACCGAGGCTTCCTCGCAGATAATGCTCAGGGAGATCTCTTCCGTGACGAATTAAACGTCACAAGGGACGTCTGCTCAAGATTGGGAACGGGGCGAATTTGTCCCCTCTCTGTAGCCAGCATGTTTGCAAACTGGCCCCAGGGCATCATCTGGCAGCGGCATCTGTTCCTCGTTATATGGTTGAAAACTATATTCGTTTCACGAAAAAAGCGTTTTCGATGCTCCTGCCGTCAAAAGTAAGACGCGGCGTAAAATCCTCTCGAGGCTGCACGGTGGTTACAAGAGCGCAACGTCTCGATCCGGCACGTGCATTGACGCGTCAAATATTGTTGACTATCGTCTATTTATAGAAACGCTAGAGCTCGGTGATGAGATGTTCCCCCCATACGCGGCCTTAGAGCAGGACCAGAAAAACAACGATTGCGGTGACAGTGCTCGACGGCTGCGCACGCAAAAAGCCGTCAGGAACTGGTTGGTTTTTGACCTTGCCGTTCAGTCACGCGTCTGCAAGGGAACGATTAGCAAAACCGAAAGAGGTGATGCAAGCCCGACGGCGGTTGGCCTTATGACATTCAGGGTTACGCTGGCCGGCTTTCTCCTGAAGGCTGAAAACGCTGGCGACCCCGGTAACGCGTTACGGCGAACAACCTGGATGGGAGGATCCCAAGAAGGGCTACAAGCGCCGTCAGATCGTCGTCAAAAGCAGCTAATCCGATCGACTTACGGCTATCGAATTTCCTCCAAACCGGAATCAAGTTTTCCGCAGCCGGGTCTGGTGCCCGCAAGCACTTGATCTGGGTCTAAACGCGGAGATCACCGATCCGGATCGGCGAGGACGCCCATCGCCTGACGGCCGGAGATAGCATCGGGATCAACTTCCTAGCCGACGTGTCCCTCGAGAACGACACGGGCGCGCCGTGCAACCAGCTTGTTGCGACGGCAGAATAAGAGCCAAGGAAATAACAATCAATGTCTTTTGAAATTGTGCAAGCCTGCAGCACTGCGCAAGTGCGGCAGGTCCAATCCCTCCTGCGCGAATATGTGTCTACCGGTATGGTTGATTTGAGTTCTCAGAATATCGATGCCGAGATCGCCGGGCTTCCCGGCGATTATAGTCCGCCCACTGGCGCGCTCTTCCTTGCAACGGACATAGACGGGAAGGCGGCAGGTTGCGTCGCCATCCATAGGTTGGGTCTGTTGAATGATGCGGAGATGAAGCGCCTTTTTGTGTCGCCCCGCTATCGAAGGTTCGGACTTGGTAAAGCACTTGTCAGCAGGGCGCTGGAGAGCGCCAAGCAAATGGGCTTCGATCGTCTGCTTCTCGATACTATGCCTGATATGACCGCTGCCATTGCCGCCTATGAGAGCATGGGCTTCCAGAAGATCGACCCGTACTGGGATAACGTCCTTCCTGTCGTCTATTATGGAAAAACATTGTGATCTCGCAACGAGGCTTAGCGTGTTTGTTATGATTGTCGAAACCTGTAAATTTGAGAGCCGGCTGTCGAAAAACAGGGCAGGCTCGTTGTCAATGTCGGCGGGCTTACGATCGGCTGTGCCGATGCGCGCTTCATAACGGCGCGGACCAAGCCGCGCCATTATGGCTCTCCAGAGCAGGGATCAGAAATCTTCCCACTCTTCGGTCTTCTTGGCGAGGTTTCCGTGAACGGCTGTTGAGGTTGGCGCGCGCATGACGTGGACCCTGGATGCACCCGGCCGGGCCATGGAGGTTTCGATGCGAAGCAACGCCGATGCTTCAACGTTTGTCGCCTGATCAAGGCGGAACCTGTCCACCAGATCGCGTAGCTTGCTTGCTTCCTGTGCAAGCGAGGCCGCCGCCGCAGTCGTTTCCTCCACCATCGCCGCATTCTGTTGCGTGGTCTGGTCCATCTGGTTGACGGCCACGTTCACTTCCGAGAGGCCGGTTGACTGCTCGCGCGCGGAGGTCGCTATCGATTCCATGTGACTGTTGATGCGGCCAATATACTGGCTGATCGTTTCCAGTGCTTCACCCGTCTCGCGCACGAGCTTAACGCCGCCTTCGACTTCAGTGGTCGAGTTCTGGATGAGGCCCTTGATCTCTCTTGCAGCCTGGGCGGAGCGTTGTGCGAGTTCGCGCACCTCCTGAGCGACGACGGCAAAACCCTTGCCCGCTTCCCCTGCCCGTGCGGCTTCGACACCGGCGTTGAGTGCCAGCAGGTTGGTTTGGAAGGCAATCTCGTCGATGACACCGATGATGTTGGATATCTGTTGGCTCGACTGCTCGATGCGCTGCATTGCCTCCTCCGCATGCGAGACGACCCTTGCCGAGTCCGCCGCGCTCTTATTGGCGGCTTGGGCGATGTCACGCGCTTCGTTCGTCATTTTCGTCGAACTGGAAACATTGACAGTAATTTCATCCAAGGCGGCGGCCGTCTCTTCCAAAGAGGCGGCCTGCTGCTCTGTCCGTTTTGAAAGATCGCTGGCGCCCGACGATATTTCGCGAGTACCGGAATCCATGTTCGTGACGGCAACCATAACAGCGCCAACGGTTGAGTTTAACTGGTCGACTGTGGCGTTGAAGTCGGCGCGCAGGCCTTCGTATTCGGGGGCGAACTGTGCATCGATGCGGCACGTTAAGTCGCCATCAGCAAGTCTCTTCAAATTCGCCCCCAGCGAGCTCGTTGCGATACGAAGCTGCTCGGCGTCGCGGGCGGCACGCTGCTGTTCAGCTTCACGATTGCGATCAGCCTCGCTGCGATTGGAGGCAGCCTCATCTTCAAGCCGCTTGTTGGCAATTGAATTCTCTCGAAAGATCTCGACTGCCGCAGCCATCTCACCGATCTCGTCAGAGCGACCACCGAAAGGAACAGCGGTTTGATCATCGCCATCGGCTAGCCTTCGCATGGCGAGGGTGATCGCTTGAATGGGCTTGATCATCGAGCGAGACAGAAGCAGCAATGAAACAAGGATAATCGCGACCGTGGCGATAAGCCCGACGACAATACTCCAGAATGTCGTCTGCGCAGCACTGACCGAAGCGGCGGCACGTTCGTCAAGCAGTGACGCCTCGTCTTCGGCGATCTGATTTGCGATCGCCCGCACGACATCCATGTACTTCTTGCCGACACCCTGTTTGACCATGTCCACCGCCTGGTTGGCGGTCGCCTTGTCGCTCATGAGGCCGATCTCTTTGATAAGGGCGTTGTCATGCCAAGCTTTGACGGCAGAATCTAGATCCTCGAAGCGCTTCTGCTGGACGGGGTTGTCGGCTGTCAGCCTTTTCCCTTCTTCGAAGGCTTTTCTAAATTCTGCTTCGCCCGCCTTTTGTGGCTCGAGGAACCTGTCTTCGCCTGTCAGCAAGTAACCGCGTAGACCGGTTTCTTGATTGATCATGCCGGCGATCATGCGATCGACGGCGCTCAAGACCTGGTGGGTATGGTCGGTCCAGTGAGCAGCTTGCTTCTGCGTTTCGGAGGACATGATGCTTATAGCGTTGACGATCGCGCCAACAATAAGGATGGAAGCAAAAGCGATGACGAGCTTGGTCATCGTCTTGAGATTTGAAAAAGTGCTGAACATGCATGTCCCCCTCTAGATCTGGATCAACTTATGCTGATTGGCAGGGGACTGAACGTTGAACGAAGCGTGTTCTCGGCCCAATGTGGCTGCATATCTGCTACAAGTAATGGGAGAGCTTTGCGTAATATAATTAATCGAACCTGAACATATTCGAACGAAGTAAAACAACATTTCGTCATGAAAAGTCATATTTTCGTACGCTATACTACCTGTGGTGACAATAAGATCCCTTTGTGCTCAAACCCTGCGTGCAGATGTCCTAGAAATGGATGGTCTCATGAGGGCTACGGCCCACCGCGTCAACGCACCACCACTGTGCTTACATCAGCTATCAGATGATGGACGAGGCATCGGGCTACGCTAGAGCCCGATCATCCGTCCATGCACTTCGTTCGTTGCATGGACCAAGTATACGAGCCGCTTCACCATGCCCGTAGATTGTCAAATTGCAGGCACGAACGGTGCAAACTAGCATACGCCGGCTCTGGCGACTGCGCTGCGGGTGCGACACGCTTTGATAGCGCAGCCGGCTCGTCTGAGAAGCGAGGGTTTCATGCACGGCTCGTTGTCGTTCCTCCTGAAGAAACTGCACGCCGCAAGAGACGGCACCGATTTGCAGCCTCTCTTCCATGAGATCCGTGAGGTTTATTCTCTCGCCCACATCACCTACCTTTCCGCACCCAGCGGCGTAGAAGACCGCGTAGCCCCCATCTTCCATACGACCTATCCTGAAGAATGGACTTCCCTCTACGTCGATCGCAAGTTTTTCGACATAGACCCGGTGATCGCGGCATGCCGATCAAGCCTTCTGCCCGTCGATTGGTCCCGCTTGGACCAATCGCCTCCGGCGATCCGTCACTTTTTTGGGTTGGCGAAGTCATTTGGTGTTGGTCACCATGGAATAACTCTACCAGTCAGGGGTGGAAAGGGAGAACGCAGCCTCTTTTCGGTAACATCTGATCTTCCCAGGCGCCAATGGCTAAGATTTAGACAAAGCCATCTGGGAGAACTGCATATTCTTTCCCAGCATGTTCACGAAGCCGTGTTTTCATTGTCAGCTTCGCGGACAGATGACGATAGACGGCCGCTTTCGAAGCGGGAACGTGATTGTCTTCAGCTACTGGCACGCGGCCTTCTTTCCAAGCAAATAGCTGCGCGCCTGCAGATATCGGAAAGCGCCGTCAGGCAGTACCTGCGCGCCGCAAGACTTAAGCTTAGGGCCTCCACCGTCTATCAGGCGGTTGCGTTGGCGAGTTACCTGGAACTGATCCAATTCTGAACAGCGCCGTGCGCGAGCACCAGCGCTGCTGTCATCGGTGCGCGCGTGTCGTCGATTTCCGCGATACCGTTGTAACCATAAATTGCGCTGTCAATCTGACGATATCGCCAGATTGAACCAGCCACTTCTTCGGGACATCTTGCTGTAACACGCTGATGGAAACAACGCGACGTTGGCCGCGACCAGCGTCGGCCTCCGAACCCCTGCTGCCCTCAACATTGTCGGGAAGGATTGCAAGATGATAGATCCGCACATCATTCAAGGCTGGCGAGGCGCACCGCGTCTGACCACTTTCGCCGCCTTCTTCGAGCAGACGGCCCGCGGTGAGGCAAACCTTCCCGACCTTGGAACGCCACAGCCCGATTTTCGTCTCCTCGACTTTGATGCCGATAGCGGGGCGTTTTGGGAGGCCCATCGGCGGCTTTGGGGTAATTTCGACTATCATTATTTTGCAAGCATTCCTTACCGGCTCGAGGAAGAATGCCGGCTCGCAACAGCCATTTTGAAATTTGCTTCTGACGCTTCGACGAAATTTGACAGGCCCGCAACGCTCTACACACTTGGGGCCGGGGCCGGCACGCTTGCACGCACACTTGCCCAGCTCGGCGAAGGGCGGCTGAAGACGCTGTCATGCAGCCCGACTGACGGCAATCGCATCAGCTTCTTCAAGAGGCGAGGAAGCGAGGATGCCTACTTCCACCATGGCCCTTTCTTCGAACTCGATGACGCCCGATATGCGTTAGACGAAAACCTGGCCCCGTTCCGGAATGGATATGACGTCCTCCTTGAGGACACCACGTTTCAGATGTACGGAAAGAACCGTGTCGACCAGCTTGCTGTGATCGCACCGCGCGTCCGGGCCGGTGGGATGCTTGTGCAGGTACAAAAGCTCAGCCATCCCGACCTCGAAACCTACCTCCTTCGTGAGGATCAGAAGGACGAGCAGTTCAAGTCCCGGTTTTTCTCAAGAGTTCAGATCGCCGCAAAGAAGCGTAGCGTGCTCGACGTCATGGACAATTTCCAGGTCGATCTCGAAAGCTCGCTTGCCGCCCTGGCGTCCTATTTCCTCTATTCCGCCGTGACCTGGAACAGCGGGAATTTCTATACGATCGCCTCGTCGAACTCGCTCATTGCACTACGGGATTTCGTCTCCTCAATGCTGAGGCCAGCAATCCCTGCTGAATACTGCTATCACGAACTACCGCAGATCTTCAGTCGAGAAGAAAGCCTTCCGGTAACTGCCGATTGGGCCTGGCGGCCCGCGAAATCGGCGGGCGCAGCAAGCTAGATCCGATCAGTCAATGGAAGTGGTGGGGACGGTCGCATGACAGAACCGCGGGCAGAGGCCGATTGGAACGGCGATGGAGCCGCGCGCATCAAACAAGCACTGTCGCTCCTGATGCCACATCTACGACTTTTCTGGAATAAACCGCTCCAAGATTACGCGCACGCGATTTATGACACAGCACCGCTTCTTCAACCTAGTCCATCGGAACGGGTGGAAGCTTTATTTCGGCTACGCGCCTGTATCGAGCGGGTTGCGATCAGATCAGGAACCGCGCCGGCCGAGGCTGCCAGCGCGGGGGAGCAACTGACATGCGCGCCGATCATTCAGACGGGGCCGCATTGCCTTCTTCTGTTGGATCCGGACGCCTTCTATACCCATCTCTTCGGTCTCCTGGGTCTTGGGGCTCACGGATTGCGTTGGCAAATCTGGTGTAGCGCGTCGACGGTGAAATTTATCGAAAAGCCAAGGAAGGGACCGGGATGGCTGCCGCTCGAAGGCGAGGCCGTCAATGTCTTCGGCCTGCCCCGCCGGCGCATGGACTCTTTCAATATCTGCGGCACCGACGGTCGCTATCGCTTCAGCTTCTCGAAGGACCGAGCGGGCGAACCGGCCAATGCCTCCGCCGCCCGATTGAAGTCGGCGCTTCCCCAGCAAGAATTCGGCTCTGCTGCAGACGCAATCAAAGCGGCAAACAAGGTCCTCTGGGAACGTCGGTTGACGTCCTCGATCCGTCTCCTCCAATTCGACGATATCGACGTTGCCGATCTCTGGGCCGACCATCTGGAGGACGCTGGGTCCTGGCTTTCGAGGTATTTTTTCGGTGAGAAGATGCTGGCTGAAACTGTGCTGGAAATCCTCGACGACCTGAACGCCGGACCCTGGGCAGGATGGATAAGGACAACGACCGACCTCTTCTGGGGCCTCGTCGGCGGACGGATCATCCCGCTCCGCCTTCGCGATGGGATCCTTCGGGATGAGACCGAGAGGCTGGTGAGGCTGCCGTTCACCCGCGATCACGTCGCTGCCGCGCTTCGCCGGCGACAGCTCGTTCCAAACCTGCTCGCAATGGTCATGGTCATCTCGATCCTTCCTGGAGTGCGTATTCTCGGAGGCTGTCGACAGGTCATCTACTATCCCCTGATGCGCAATGTCGTGTCGGCTGCGCTCGGTATTCTGGGTGGGCGTTCGTTGAAGAGAGCCCTGTCAACTGACGTATTGCCCGGCGTGTGGGGCCACCGGGTGCTGAAGCCCGATCATGGCGATCCGTTTGGCGAGCTCGAAGCGAGAAATGATCCTTTAACCCTGATCGAACCATACCGACTGCTCCCACTGGCAACGGCCTGCGGCGATCTCGCGAGCTTCACCAACGACCGGCTCTGGAAAAGCATGTACGACCATATCGAGCTCGGGACAATCGACCCAGACGCTCCCGAATGGCCCTGGGCGAGCCTGTCATGACAGCATGCGATACAGACTTCTCCGTACGACGCCTTTGTGCCGACGAGCTTGAAGCCTATCGCAGCATTCGTCTTGAGGCGGTTTCAAGCGAGCCAGCCGCTTTTGCAAGCACGCTCAATGATTGGATTGGCGCGTCTGACGAACAATGGCGTTCGAGACTGGCGAGTGCCGTCTTTGTTGCCTTCGACCAGGTTCACCAGCCAGTCGGGATGATGGAATTGTCACAAAGGCTGCCGAGTAAAATGAGGCACCGAGGGCTGCTCGCAGGCGTGTATGTTCGAAAAAGCCTCCGGGGATCGGGCATCGCCGATAAGCTCCTGGATGCCGTTTCCATTCATGCACAAAGACTTGGTATTCTGCAGCTCGAGCTCGCCGTAAGCGCTGCAAACCGGGCCGCGATACGCTTCTACGCGCGCCACGGTTTCACGGTCGCAGGAAAAATCTCCGAGGGGCTGCGGGACGGCAACCGGGCGATCGACGAAATCATCATGACACGGCGATTGCCGCATCGTCACTGACACGCGACGTCAAAAGCCGGTGGCCTGATGCACATTCGGGACAGCAGTTATGTCAGACAGATCTGGATCAATGCGACTAAGGCCCTTGCGCCCCTGAGACCGCGATATCAGTCCGCATATCCGAGGAGAGCCGCGCCGGGGCCGCGAAAATGCTTACTTTCTTGGCCGGCATCTCAGTGTCCGCTCGCCGCCGCCTGCGCGGCAGTTTATTGAATGTCGATGCTGGTGTTGCTTCTGTTCAGGACGGAGAACCGAGGGAAGGCTGAAGTGAACGGTGAACATCTCCCACAAATCATGCCTGAGATCGCTTTTAAATCATCCGGACGCCAGGCGAGCCAAAGCAGAAAGGCTGCGCCCGTTCCTTTCCGATGCTCCCGGCATCGATGGCCGGTGATCGCAGCTTCGAGCAGGGTCAGATCTTGGCGAAAGCCGGAGCTTTCCTTGCATGTCATCATGACGACATTTGTCGGTTTTCTCGCAGCAGTGGAACGGGAACTGTCTTTGACACAAAGATAAAAATCCAAATAGCCGAGGGCTACGACATAAAAAAGAGGCCAGCTAGAAGCTGGCCTGAGGTGGGAGGATAAACCTCCGGGGGAACCTAATGAAGAAGTGTTTGGGCTTCGCCAGCATCGGTAACGTTCGCAACTTGATCCTGCAGCCGAGCGTGATGCCTCGGGAGCGATATCTCCGCTGCACGACCTTCTGGCAACGATATTTGCGAAGCACCATTCCTTCTAATTCGCGTTGTGTCAGGTCATCTCTCAGCTTTCGAGCGCGCCCGTAAACCCGCCCTTAGGGGCGGAGCCGCTTGGTGGCCACAGCCAGGAGCGCGACTGAGGGGATCCTCACGACACTGTCGACAGTGTATTCCTCGATGATCTGCAGGATGGTTTCATCGACTTTGAAACGACTTTCGTCGTCAAGTGCCGCGTAGGGGGCCATGTAATTGTGAAGCTCGTGCAATGTGTCCAGATAAACCTGTCCTCCGAAGCCCTGCCAGAGCGTCTCGAACTCAGTCAACTGTATCTCGTCCATGCCCACCACGCGCATGGCGTTATGGAGTTGGACCGGATCGGCCAGGACGCGAAACCCTTCGGATGGCGCAGGCGGCACTCGGTCGGGGAAAACTTTCCGCAACGCTTTGGCCATCACCCGGAACGGGCCACCGCCGGGCGGTGTTTTCCACGTTGCCAGACAGGCCTTGCCTCCAGGCCGCAGAACACGGCTCATCTCAAACAGACCCTTTCGCCAGTCGTTGAAGAGGCTGACACCCATGATCGAGAACGCGAGGTCGAAAGAGTGATCGGGAACGAGAAGATCTTCCCCGTCCATGACCTGAGCAATCGAAAACGGAAATGGCTTGAGACGTTCCGACAGCAGTTTGACCATGCCAGGTGCGATATCGACGGCATGAACGAAGAGGCCCTGATGGGCGGCCGGAATGCTCAAGGCACCTGCACCCGCAGCAATGTCAATGGCGCGTGCACCAAGCGGCACGGGACCGATCTGGCGAAGCGCTTCCATTGCGATCGGTGCAGTGACCCTGTTGCCGGTCATTTCGTAAACGCGAGCGAAATCATCGCTCATGTAATCGATGGCATGCGCGCCGGACTGCCAATGACCGGTCGTTGAACCTTGGTTCGTGCTCGATGTGTCTTTCATGGGTCCTCGCTGGTTAGCCCCGATGGCGGAGACCCTAGAACCGCAGGAGACGACGATCTTGTAGATCCTTGCAAAAATTGGCGAGAGCCATTGCAAGAAGCTCTCTTGAAAACCACCGGATGCCTCACGGCCATATCATTCTGAGCGCTCGTGAACGGTTCGACCCTGATGCCGAGCTCGGCTCGCCAAACCTATCTTTCTTGAATGGTGTCGCAAAACACCCGCTGTTCCGACTGAGCCCGATCGGAGGACAGTTCAAAAGATCTGAAGACAGGTTCGAGATCACGGCTTTTTTTCGATGCGCGGGCGAAGACGGAGGAACTCGCCAAAGATCATGTGGCGATGAATGGCCGGCCGCTCATGCCCAATCGGGGGACAAAGCACGCTCTGGGGACAGCCGGCTGCCGGCACACACTACGGCATTGCTGCGTCCGCCTCGTTTTTTTCGATCGAAAAGAAGGTGGCATGCATCCAGCGATCAAGCTGTCGAGGAAGCCATTCGAGAAAGGCTACCCGCGCGTACCGATTGGTCTGAACCGCCGCTGGGCGAGGTTTCTCTCGGCACCGACATATTGACCTTAGGCAAGACAGGAAAGGCGGTTTCCATGAGCGCTAGGCAACCAACTGAGCGGGCGTCGCGCCGTATACGCGCTTTATCCATCTCGTCATGTGGCTCTGGTCGGTAAAGCCTGTCGCGACGGAAATCTCTGCGAGTGAACCCTGCCGGGCGTGGATCATGGCTCGCGCACACTCTAGTCGGCGACGCACAACATAGCGATGCGGACTTATACCCACCGTCGTTTGAAAGGAGCGCGCAAATTGAAACCGCGGGCAACCCGCAACGGCCGAAAGACTGTCGAGCGTGAGCGGCTCACTTAGGTTTTCGCGTATAAAAGAATTGACGCGATCGATGGCCGCGGGAGCAAGCGGGCCGGATTGAGGGGTTGGACGTCGGGCCAGGTGATGTCGTACGAGATGCGTGAAGAGTGCATCAGTTACATTGTGCCAGAAAAGCATTCCATTAGGATGTCCAGCTGTAGCCTCAGCGTCAAGCACATGAGCGACATGAGCAATGAAGCCATCTCTGCCGTTGATTTGCTCGATAAGATCGAAATTGCGCCCCAGATGCTCCGCACTGGCAAGAGCAAGGCACTCAGGGGAAACGCGCAAGACTATACCGGACATTGCGCTACTAAAGAGAGTTGAATGTCTCGCACCAGCTGGACACAGACACAGGGAGCCTGGAGCGATATGATGTTGGATGCGCTTGCCATCGATCATATGTTCTACGGGTGTGGCTTTCGAGCACCCTATCCCGATCATGTGGTGGTCGGCGATGCCTGCCATAAATGTTCCTTTGGCGAAGGTGACGCGCGCTACGGCCACGCCGAAATTGTCAGTTGGATTCGATTGCCGAAGGACCTTCATCTCACTGGGCGGCTCCGGCGGCGCCGTCATGCTATGGGGACGACGGGCGGCGGTGGAACTGTCCTCTGCTTCTGTAAGCAAACGCGCCGCAATCGAAACCCTATGTCTTAATGTCATAATAAAACCTCTAATGAAAACAGTACCCGTTCGTTACAGATGCTCAGCTGGCCGAGAATCGTTTGATCCTTTCCCCTTGTCTTGCACATCGACCCAAGTCCCAGACGCTAGCCTCAAACAGGCGGCTCAGTTTGAACGCACGTTCGTTGCTGATCACTCGCCGGACCATCAGGTCGTGCAGCGAGCGTGGTTTCATATGCCTGGCATGTCGGTAGACTACTCTAGGCGAACCAGCATGGCGGGTGGTTGCAAAAAATGCAGCGATATCAGTATATTTGCAATTAAGTTGCAGAAATTTCATAAATGGAGCAATCAGATGCCGATTAAGCTGGATCGCATAGACAAGGCGATCCTTTCGTTGATTCAGATCGAGGGACGTATTCCCAATTTGGATCTTGCCGAAAGGGTTGGTCTTTCGCCGTCGTCATGCCTGCGACGGGTCAAGCGTCTGGAGGACAGTGGCGCCATCAGACGTTACGTGGCCCTACTGAATGCAGGCAAGATCGGACTTGGTATAACGGTATTTTCCAGGATTTCGTTGATTGCCCAAGATGCCGAGACAGTCGAAAGTTTTGCCCAAGCCATGAACGCACTTCCTCAAGTGGTCGAGTGCCATATTATGGCGGGGGAATGCGACGCGCTGCTCCGCGTCGTTGCCCGGGATCTGGATGACTACCGAGGATTTCAGATGGAGAATCTGAACCGAAAAAACGGCGTCCAGACCGTCAAGACCGATATTCCCATGCAGACTGTGAAGATGACGACAGAGCTTCCGCTGGACAACTTGCGATAAGAAAAAGGTGTTTTTCGATATGCTTCGGGGTGTTTCCGACGTGATCGCTTTTGGTCGCTATCTTCGGTAGATTTCGGTGATCTTCTTTTGATCGCTAAACCTGGGATCGATCCGATGAGGTGCGATAACAGGAAGGGACGCAACAGCCCGGGGACCTAGATATTCGCGTTGATGGCGCAATGAGATGGCAGCGCTACTGGCACCACGGTAGCTGATCAGACAAAGGCCGGAACGAGAATTTGCCCATAGAAGTTCGTTGTCTTTTTCGCCAATATACTGCCGCCCAGCAGCAGCGAGGTCGAGCAGCGCAGCCATGCTAGACCTGACGAGGGTGGCACAACGGGGCCCGATCATCTTGTACTCACAGATCTGTCACTAGATCGAATACCTCGGGCCATGCTGTTCTCGTGTCAAACAGGAGGAAGACATGAAATCGTTTCATACCGCAGTGCAAATCGATCATGCGCAATGGGCAGTCACATGTATTTGCCCGTTCGGTCTGCTATCAGCATTTCGAGTCATGTCTAGTCGCGAGTTCATTGAGATGATTGCGGCCGAGGCCCAGCGCGATGACGATAAAGCAAATTTATCCGACGACGGGCAACCAACCGATTGCATGTAGGTCCTTGCGTTGCGATCGAGTGTCGGGCCTGCACCATTAGCTTATCCGAGGCTTTTCTTCCGAAGCTGCTGGAAAACGCCGCTCGTTCCTTCAATCTTCCCCTTGCTGAACACCCTCGACTTTCAGCATGAGGCGTTTGTCCATCCTGACTGAGATCCTTCTCGTGAAAGTCGGCCGCATTCACAGCGGGCTTTTGTCTCAGCCATGATGGTGGGGTGGATGTGAGCAACCGACACCCCCTCTATGTCGACAGATCTGCCGATCCCGGTGTGACGTCGGCCGCGTTTTTGGGCACGGTACGATGCTTGGTCAGCAATGTCGGCATCAAATGGACCTCGCGCAACGTGCAGATTTTGATGCGGCCAAGAGAAGGCTGGCCATGATGCCGTTGCGACAAATGCAGCAGGGCGCAAGATGACGGCGAGCAGTCGAGATCGGACTATCAGGGAAACAAGATACTGCTTATCGACTGCACGACTGGAGATCTGCGAGCGGATTCGTCCCCTTCCAGGTTCTATCATGCAGGATCAACCTTTATGGTTGCAATCGCATGCGAATCCAATCATCTCGATATTGCTGTTCTCGTCTGTCAACGCAACAAAGGTCGACGCAGCTCAAGGGCGCTCCGGCATTCGGTCGTAGAGCGCCCTTTCATCGACGTCCCCAGCTTGGCGGCCGGGGCAGTTCGTTCATTTGTTTTTTCAATTTCCAATCTTAAAATTCGCGCGTATCTTGCAGACGAGGATTGCAGTATTGGGTGCCTCGGGGATCGACGACTATGTGCTGGAATACATCATTGGCATTCACGCCGGTCGGCGTTGTTCTTGGGGATATGCCAACGCGCAGGGTCGTACGGACGTTAGGTGATGCGGCACATCTCCTGATGAAAGAGTGGCCATCCGACGACGGCGAGGAGTACATGGCTGCGGTGAAAGCATGCGTTGATGCAATCAGCGGGAAAATGGGCCCGGAACAATTCCGAGAGGCGCTTTTGCGCGCGGCCTGGGAAGCGGGCATCGCGACGCTAACGGTCGTCCGTCATGGAATGGAACAGACCCAACCTGACCGGCTATTACAGCAGCGCAATTGAGGTTTGTCTTGCATGCGCTAGCCGAACATTTTGGGGCGCGTCGCCATTCACAGAAGCACGAAGAAAATATTCCGTAGGAGCCTTTCCTCCCTGGCCACTCGCAAATCGCGGATGCGTTTTACCCTGTACTTGATTGTTCACAATAATTATCTTGTCTTCGCCCTCGGTCCTGACAACCAGATAGATGTGATCAGCACCGGCGAGGTCGTTAGCCATGCTATAGCACACGCCAACGTCTCCGGGCTCCTGCTTGCCAACGTTTATTTTCTCCCAATGTCTGGTTATTCTCAATCGATCGGCTAGGTTGTGCCCCAGTTGTAATCGGCACATCAATGCCGGCTTCGCGAAGGAAATGACTTAACGTCGCAGCGCATGATTTTCGTGGTTAGACGTATCCAATCGACGCCATCGTCTTCTTCGCCATTTCCTGCACTTTCACTATGCTATCCGGCGAGCTACCAATTTCCACTAGCTTTGTAATCCGACCAGCATCGCCTTCAGCTTGAATCGAAGAAGACATCTGCATGCTCCCCTAGATTTATACGGTTTTAAACTGACGTTTAATTTTACGACACCCCATATCCATGTGGGAAACATTCTTCTGCTATAATTAAACTCGATTAACGTGTGAATTTATTCGATTCACACTTGAAATAGGTTTGAAATCTGATTTTTTGGAAAAACTCTATAGAAGGAGAGCTAGATGAATTCGCTGACGGTTTCATTCAAAATGCGTGTTCTATCCACCCTTTTCTTCAATATAGCTCTCGCTTCTGTATTCTCTCCGGCGATTGCTTTAGCGGATGCAGCAACGCACGAGCTTTTAATTCAGACACAGAGTTATAGGAAGGCAGATTGTGGGGGCGGGACATGTACTTCAGAATGCTCTGTCAACGGAAAGCTTCAGCTTTCGAAGGTTGGACCTGCCAAGTCTGTCCCGATCGAAATACAGATTTGGTACAAGACTGATCATGTGGAGAGCGGCGAAGCTGCAATATCCCTGCAATTCGATGAACTCGCTAAGGGTCAAAGCGGGACGGCGCGGGGGCAGGCGCCGGGCTATCGATGCAAACAAGTCATTGTAAAACGCATCGTCGTCGCGTGTTTTCAAGAGGACGATAGCAAATGCCCCGGCTTCTACTACGTTCAGATCCCCAAAGTTTCTGATCTGAACATCAAGGCGCAAAAAATCGAAGGGAAATAAGACTTTAACAACGGGGGATAATATGAGGGGAACTCTTTTTGTCGCATCTATTTTCTTATGTTCTACAACCGGCTCGTACGCGACTGACTGCCTTCAAACCCGTCAGCTGACATATGACGGCCTTTCTCAAAGATTGGCTACAGCGAGCAATAACCCGCAGTCTGTCAGTCTCGCCGAGCGCTACTGTCTCGCGGGAATTATCGGGCAGATCTCGGGCCAACTGGACAGGAACCTGACCACCCTGTCCAGCAGCGATTTTTCAACCATTGCAAAAGCCGTCAAACACGCCACGCCCGACCTGAATAAGACGCAGGCCTTGTCCTCGGCCGCCTTGTTCAAGACGTTGAAGCAAGAACTGGATCAGAGTTGCACCGTGAACATACGTGGCGTGCAAGCCGACGCCCTCACGCCAGAGCAAGCCGGCGCCTGCGGCGTTGTTAGGTTGCCTGGTACCCCGGCGGGCCTGGGTAAGTTCACGGCGAAGTATGAAAGTGGACGGCTGGAGGGCGGATATGCGTCGATTTCCGCAGATCACGGCGCTGGAGGCTGGACATACGGCAAGTATCAACTCGCTTCGGAACGCGGCGGGATCAAACAGTTTCTCGGATCGCTGCTCTGCAATGGAGACGGCCCTGGTTGCCTCAATGAAGGCTACAGGCCGATTGGCGAGGCGTTGCTCGCGGCTGGCGGGATACGGGGTGCACAAGCTCATACCGCCGAATTTGTGGCAACGTGGGAACGCTTGTCGCTGAACGACCGCCGGATGCAGCAGGCGCAGGAAAGCCATCAAGTTCTGGCTGCGTGGCGACCGGCCCAACGGGTATTTGCCGGTTTTCAGATCGATCTAAATGCGGCTGCCTGTGGTTTGCGAGAGCAGGCCTTTGCGATGAGGACACAGCACTCCCTCGACAGCACAAGACAGATTTTTGAAGAAGCAATCAAAATTGCCGGCAAGACAGATGGGCCGCAGATCGTCGTAGAGGCGAACAAGTACCGTCTGTCGAAGTTGGGAAAGCCTAGCGGATATTATTCCCGGTACGGCGCCGTTTGCGATGGACGTGAGCCTCCCGACGGCGATGTTACTAAAGCCTACTCGTGCAGTTACATCAAAGGCGTCCGCGCTCGGTGGAATGCGGAGAGCCACGAGCTATCTCAGTTTGCCGAAATTTCATGCCCTTTCTGAGCAGCGGCATGCTTTGACTTTAATTTTATTGTTTATTTCGGAGATGATGTCGATGCCAATCCAGCTAGCAGTCATCAATGGAACAATCGTCACCCAAGACGACGATGGACGGGTGCATTGGGAAAGCAAAGCATCCATAGATGCCGACGGCGCCAACGGGCAGAACGGCAATCCTTTCGCGTACCGGGAGGATGACCAAGGACTTGATGCGCTTGCGAATGCGGGATGGCCAGACTCGTGGCACGGCGTTCTTATCGATCATGGTAATGATACACCCATGAGCGATGGCAACGGAAACCTCTATTCGCAGACCACGTATGCATGGAAAGGGCGGCCCATTCCCACCCGCTATGTCGACTCGACAGCGGTCCCGTATATCGTTGTGAACCCTCTAGTTCGTCGTAAAGCCGTCGGTGTCGTCATTGGATCTAGGGGCAGAATTACCTACGACGGCGTATCCATCAATGCCGTCGTCGCTGATGTCAGTGGAAAGCACGACATTGGCGAAATTTCGATCCAGGCGGCGGCTATGTTGGGTATCCCCTCCTCGCCTCGGCATGGCGGCGCTGCGGCTGGGGTCTCGTTCGAACTCTGGCCAGGCAGCGCTGCGGTTCTTGCCGGCGAGATATACGAACTCCAGCCAGCCTAATCACAAATTTCCATTGTTGGACTATTGTTAAAGGAATGGCGATGTTGCGTCTGGCTTCCCCTTTGTTTGTTTCCATGATGCTATTGGCAGGCTGCGCAACAGCGACCATCGAAGCGTCTCCAGTTGCTGTCAGGCAGCGCGTCACCGAGTTAAAGCAAGTCCAAGCCGCGGGCCTGTCCCCGAAAGGCTATGCGGTCGGCGCCATGCGGGAGATCGATGGGGCATGCGCGTCATTTTTCGACAGCATCGCTCATTTGAGACAAAGCACCGGTTTTGCTCATGACCTATTGCAGGTCGCATTGCCTGCATCGAACGCTGCGCTCTTGGCAGCCAAGGCGTCGGCAGGAACAATCGCAAAGTGGACTGCAGGGATTTCAGTAACTGATGCTGCGATCCAAGCTTTTGCGCGAGACTATGCCTACTCACAATTCCTTTTCCAGATAAAGGCGGCGGTGGAGGTGACAATGGCGGATTCACAAGCCGGATTGCTTGGAAATCTGTCCTCGCAAACGTCGGCAACCATGGATGAGTACATGGCGGCTGATTTTGGCGTGCGTCGTTATGCCGGGTACTGCTCGATTTCGAGCATCGAAGCGTTGGCTGCCTCAGCTCTTATCAATGCCAATCCGGCACCCGTATCGGAACAGAGGCAAACCACTGGAAATGTCCCCGGAAAGCAAGTCTCAGGTATTACGAACCTACAGAATTTCAAGCTTGGTACATCCAACTCTACGGGCATCCCGAACATGCCCGTCTACCGCGTTCAACCGCGCTCGAATTGAATTGCGTATTGGCTTGTTGAGATTGGTCTGCCGAGTTATGAGGCAATGGCAACGCGCTAATGATTTTCGCAGATCCCTCGTACTGAAGCAAGTGGGGGCTCTGCTTCCCAACAGCGTCGTGCGATGCGCATCTTGTAAATTCTAGAAACCGGCTGCTCCGAGGTAACTTTTCGCGGATTCGTGGGTTCGACGAGGTTTCAGGGATTCCCCATGCGATGTACGAGGCGTCGGATGACCAGTTCGGATTGGTGTCCCGGTTTCGCACCGGCGTTATTTTGGTGTTAGGCTGTCAATGCTAGAGCTACTCTCATTTCGATTTTTCTTCTTCTATGCCTTGAAAACGCTGGGGCTTTCTAAAATTGCTTCAGCCGCTGTGCGCCTGGCGGGGCTCGGGAAGGTCCCTCCACACAGGCTTTCGGAACGAGATCGGGCGGAAGAGACTGGCTGACTAAACTTAGCGGAGAGTAGCAGGCCTTGCAGGTGGCAAGGATGGTCCGTTGCTCCATCAATTATTCCCGGAAACGCGGCGAAGGTGGGCGTGCGATGGATGATGTGCCTAGAGGTGGTGTAGGTCGATAGCGGTGGTCATCGGCTTTTTCCGGTAGGGTTGGGTTGTTCAAGCACAACCTTTTGGAAAGACCACCGATGACCAATGACATGATGGACCTGCGCTCTCTTGTTGAGAAGAGTGCTGATGCGGATTTGCTGCGCGAGATGATTGGCTTTGCGGCCGAGAAGCTGATGGAGCTGGAGGTCGGTGCCAAGACCGGTGCGGCCCACGGCGAGAAGAACGACTTTCGGCTTGCTCAGCGTAACGGCTATCGCGATCGCGACTGGGAGACCCGCGCTGGAACTGTCGAACTTCGTAATCCGAAGCTACGCACGGGTAGCTATTTCCCAAGCTTTCTGGAGCCGCGTCGCATGGCTGAGAAGGCACTGACCGCGGTGATCCAGGAGGCCTATATCCAGGGCGTCTCGACCCGCTCGGTGGACGACCTGGTCAAGGCAATGGGCATGAGTGGCATCTCACAGGTTTCCAGGCTTTGCGAAGAGATCGACGACAAGGTGAAGGCCTTTCTCTCCCGCCCCATCGAAGGTGACTGGCCATATCTTTGGATCGATGCCACCTACCTCAAGGTCCGGCGTGGCGGACGCATCGTCTCCGTCGCGGTGATCATCGCGATCGGCGTCAACACGGATGGTCGACGCGAAGTGCTCGGCATGGAAATCGGCACCTCTGAGGCTGA
>Ga0102593_1000739_pt1 | contig 44345 bp, 51 predicted proteins | sample AraplaCol_mMS_r2_2_FD_76862 | JGI IMG/M metagenome (GOLD analysis project Ga0102593, IMG submission 76862) | Arabidopsis root microbial communities from North Carolina, USA - plate scrape MF_Col_mMS_r2 (SPADES assembly) (version 2) | ecosystem: Host-associated > Plants > Roots > Endosphere... | reverse complement strand
AAAAAAAAAAAAGCCCGCAAAATCAGCGAAAGGCGCTAAACCTAAGCCGATCGTGCCGTGCTCCCGCCTCTCTTCCCCCCCCTCCCCGTTTCTATACTTGCCCTTCTACTTACACTCTCCTCTCTCTTCTTTTCTTCCTTTAAACTCCACCTTTCTTCTCTTTCCCTCTATTTTATCTTGGATTTAATTTCTCATTTCTCTTTTTTTTTATTTTTTTATTTCTCGTTAGGCTCATAGCCTCATGATCTTCTTCTTGGCGCTTTGCCTAAGAAGTAGTTAAATGGGCGCTCACTATTGAGCTGTCACCACAAAAAAACGAAACCGTTTGACGATTTCACCCCCCACTGGAATTGTCACCTCTTTTTCTTCTATTTGATGCCCTGTGCCCCCTTAATCATGCGCTGGATATCTTGACAATCGTCCTTCACGGGGCTTCTGTTGGATCTTTTGGTCGATCGATCTCGTTCGTGATCGATATTGATGAGTGTACCTCACTACGCGTGAACCCTATCGCCACTCGCCCTGTTCGACCTTATTTTCCACCATAAATATGGCTCAATCTCGCGGTGATGACCGAAGTTTCTCTTTTCACAATATATTGAAAATGCTGCTTTCACCTGGATCGTCCACCCGGCCGACCCACGAGGAGGGTGACTTGGGCGAGGACCTCGACGAACCTCCCGATCATCAACATGTTCTTCACGCCAAACCTATACACCCCGAGGATGGCAGGATCTTTTCACGACCCGCATTTGTTGAACGTCAGGAATCTTTGCTCACTCGCGCCCTGAAGAGCAGCCCGGAGATGTCCCCCACCGAACCTCGAACACCTTTACACGACTCGACCTATACCTACCGTTCCTACCCTCACAGCAACATCAGTGGTCTTTCGACAGCCGAGCTCACCAGTGATGGTGGCTTGACAAGCCCTTCATTGTCCAATACTCCGAGTCCGCCACTTCCACCTCAGATGATGGACAAGTCGACAATGGGGAATAAGGATGTAACGCCCAAAGTAAAGGTTGTCAACGCAAATGAGAATACTGTTGAGGCCAGTCTTGGACGCAAGCGTTGTATCAGCTTTGCCTGCGGCCGTAAGACTGATGAGTCTAGCCAACAGAAACCATCTGCGCCACCTACCGTGGCTGTTCAAGAATCCGAAAAGACTCCTGAGCCTCCCAAACGTCGAACCACTCTTACCTTCGCCTGCCCTGGTCGCGAGGAAAAGCTAGATATCAAACGAGAGCGTTCTCCGATTCGCAAAGTCGCATTTCGATCTCGATGTCGCGGTTCTCCCGCACCTATTACTCGTAGAGTTTCGCCACCTGCCGAGAGCTCTAAAGCTGTCGAAGCATCCGCCACATCTACTGCTACGATACCTGTTTCTGACTCCAAAGCAGTCCCGACAAGTGGACTGGGCAAGTTCGAGGAATCTGAAGCGACTCGTTTCCATGAATTTGCTAGCTCTATGGATGAAGACGACGAGTGGGTGAACAAAGCTACCGACTACAAGGAAAAAATCACTCTGAACGACTGCATGAAGAAGGAAATTGCTATTCGCAGATTGGGTGAAGAGGCCGACCAGGAGGCGGAAGACGAGGACGATGAGGACGATGAGGACGACGATGACTTGGCAGACGATGACTCAACGGTTCACGACTTTTCCGATGACGATGGAAACGAGTCAGATAACGAGGCTGGGTTTGCCGAATCAGATGATAGTGACGACGAGGGCTCTGACTATGAGTTTTGGGCCCCATCAGCAAACACCTCTGACTCAAATGTGCAATCTATTGAAGTGTTCCCCACAACAATGGAGCGACGGGCATCCAATACATCCTTTGACTCAATGACCGATGATCACCAAAAATGGTTGCCCGCACCTGTCCAACGAGCTGACCGTCGCCCCTCTCGCTCTGCTGCCAAACCTATCAAGATGCGCCCTGGTACCCCGAATCTGCCCGACAGCACCGACTTTGTTTGCGGTACATTGGACGAAGATCGACCTCTTGAGGCTGCTTACAAATCTTGTTTGGAGCAACGACGTTTATCGAAGCAAGTCCTTATTCCGCAAGATATCGACCCCAGTTTCCCCACCAGTGACCCTGAAGACAACGGGGATCTGGAGGATATCTCGGAAAGTGCATTGGATAGCTGTGTATTGGAACCTACTCGTCCAACTCGGGCCGATCGGCCTGCCGGCCAGACGTCGCCGCGCCAATCACCGAAGCGCATGATGTCGCCGCCACCACCTTCTCGTCGGGCCGGACGCACCTCACCTAAGCGTCTCAAGTCGCCGCCACCTCGTAGCAGGGCCAAATCTCCCCCGCCTCGCGTTCGAGCAAAGTCACCCTCACCGGTAAAGCGGAATCCCTCAGATGACATGCCTGTGATTGAATCTCCGTATGGTCTCAATATCAGCCACCTTGTTCAACGACCTCCTATTGTCCGTACCAAGTCATTGCCCCGGACACCAAACCCTTTCTTTACCAGCATGGAAAAATCACACCGCTGGCAGGGCATTCCTCCCCTGACCGAATCACCAGAGCATGAGCACTCACGCGCTCGTGAACTTCTACACACCCGTGGCCCGATCGACATTGTCGAGGGCCTTGAGAGGAAACGCCAAAAACGTCGAGAGAAGACGTGGCGTCAAAATTGTCGCAAAGCTGCCAAAGAGCAGATGGTGCGACGGCCGATTCCCGGCAAGGGAGCCGAACGGATGAAGGAGCTTGGCCTCGAAGTTGCTGAGAGGTGCAGAGCTTACGGCGTCGGTCAAGACGCCCAGCTCGTCCTATCTGTTTGAGCTCTCGACCTCTATTTGTTGAGGTCATTATTCCCCACCCACAGTATTCTCTCCCCCCAGATTCACTCTTCCTAACGAATGCAAATACCCCTTGGTCTGTACATATCTACCATTTTCTTTCTTTTCAGAACCCTTCTTACCTTACCCTTCGCTATTACATATTTTAGCCCGGTGTTTTGTCCACCATTCACTCCTTTTACCTGCTTTTAATCTCCATCGGGGGGAGGTCTACCTGTTCATTATTTTCCTATCGAGCATATGTTTTTCTCTGAGGAGGTTACTGTCCTTTTCGAGTTGCTTTGCTGTTGCATATACCCCTTATCTGAATTTGCTGCATTGTGGATAAAGTGGGAGGAAATGGGTCGGCACTAGTCTTGCTGTACTAGGCCATATATCTCTTGATAAATATATATTTATAACATTAAGTGAACTCTTCTTAATCAGTACTTTTGATTATCAGTGGAATATTGGTCTCAAATACAATATAACCAAATGCAAAGACTGCCTTAATGACATTGTAGTAAAAGACCACTGAAGATTCGCCAGTCCGCCACCGCTGATCTTTATGCCTCAGGCACCAATCCTCTCAATCCCGAAAACAACATCCAACCTGTCTTCTTGTTTCTTCTCCTCTCCCATCCATCACCGTCGTCCCTCTCCCGCTCAATTTCGAGTCTCGATACCCCAGTCGTTCGATTTCTCCTTCTGTCCTCCTCGCTTGTCACTACCGCCATGTGGATCATCAACTGGTGTAAGTGCCCGACTCCATCCGACCATCACCCTACCAGTTTGCCCGCGCCCATGACCGAGGAGTACCGCTATAACAGCGTCGACCATCTAAAGATGGCTCCAAAATATCTCTCTCTGATGCGCGGGTAATGGAGGTAACCCAGTTGACAAGATTCGATCTTGTTCGCTCGGTCTCAAATCTTGCCGCGGCTTCTGCGCTTGTGATTCCGGGGTTGGGGTTTGGAGGGATACTCTTCCTTTCGTGTATGATGGACTTTACTGATACGCTTTTTGGTCATAGTTTACGATGTTCTGGCTTCGCTTGGCCTTCTTAACAAGCACGCCAAGCTCCTTTTCCTGGGTCTGGATAACGCCGGCAAAACCACCCTGCTGCACATGTTGAAGGTGAGTTAAATCGAGTTTAGGCGCGGGATATTCCGCCGATGAAAGTTGGTGATTAGGGTGTGACTCGGTATTGAATCGGTACTTTTTTTTTGGATCTGGCCCTTTCAAGGGCTGGTTCTTGGGATAAGCTGGGACCGGATCGGGATACCGATTCGAGTGCTTGTTGTCATACGGCACTTGCTTTACAAAAGTCGAGGATCGATATATCATATGGCATGATAACTGACGAATTCCCCAATAGAACGACCGTGTTGCCGTCCTTTCACCCACCGCACACCCCACTTCTGAGGAACTAGCTATCGGTAACAACCGTTTCACGACCTTTGACCTGGGTGGTCACCAGCAGGGTGAGTGACGCTCCCGAGCATACTTCCGCTATTCCCGGAGATACATTTGCTAACATGCTATCCGTCAATAGCCCGCCGTCTCTGGAAGGACTACTTCCCCGAAGTTAGCGGTATCGTCTTCCTCGTCGACGCCAAAGACCACGAGCGTTTCCCCGAGTCCAAGGCCGAACTCGACGCCCTTCTCGCCATGGAGGACCTTGCCAAGGTCCCCTTCCTCGTCCTCGGTAACAAGATCGACCACCCCGATGCCGTTAGCGAGGATGAGCTCCGTCACCAGCTCGGTCTGTACCAGACTACTGGTAAGGGCAAGGTTCCTCTCGAGGGTATCCGACCTATCGAGTTGTTCATGTGCAGTGTTGTCATGAGACAGGGTTACGGCGAGGGTATCCGCTGGCTGTCTCAATACGTCTAAGTTCCATTTCTTTCCATTGGTTGAAAAGAAATTTGAATTGAAACGTCTCGTACCGATCATAAGAGCAACTTTGTTTGTTCAATTTTCCCTTCCCCGATTTGAGTGGAAGGGCTGGACTTCTTGTAAGACTTCGTTTGTTTGCGGGATTGTCCCTCTCCTACCACCAACCCACCCACTTTATCCCCCTCCTCCCTTGCTACGGCTTGATGTGTCACTCTATAACTTGTACCCCAATGCATGTCTTTGACTTGAATTTCCTTATGCCTCGTGTTTACACTGCTGCCTGTTAGCCGGTGACTTTGGTTCGATTGCCCCATATAGCTCCAACTAAAACATTCCCATCAATTGGAATTTGGAATCTCGTAGCTGCCTTCGTACTGTAGTATGGTCCATCCTCGCAGAGTAAGATCGAGTCAATAGGTAACAAATGATCGAGACTCGATTGGCATAAAGTTGCCTTTCAAATGTAAGCTACTTTGGTTTCAAAAGTTGTTCTAGATAGTGATAATGTGCAAAGAACAGTGCATTATTACTACTCAATGAACATCAGACAAATACCGAAAGCCAAATCTAGACGTATATCAATCCTTTATCCCTATCTCAATTCTGATCCTCTAGGGTTCAAGAGAAGAGGAAAACAAGGAAGAGAGAGACGCCCAGAAACTTGATCTCAAGCCTACACCTAAACAACCTATCACTAGAGGAAAAGGTTAAGGGATGGAGACGAATAGTCAAGACTCAGACGAATAAATTAAAATGGACAACAACATGCGTTTCAATTCAAACACAAGACCGATAAGACAGAAACAGTTCGAACACTTAAGAGATAAACCAGGTATGCCCCCGCCGCCTATGGATTCCACGATGCCGAGATTAAAAATTCCGTCCAGATGATAAGAGACAAAGTTGCTAGAATCGACTATGGAAAAAGGAAAAGCGGGGGGAAAAGAGAAAAAGGGGGAAGAAAAGGGAAATGGGGAGAAAGAAAAGAAATGATGAAAAAGGTGTCCAACAGAGGAACAAATGGAAGAATGTCGAAAGGAAAATATTGCGTTCCATAGTCCAGAAGTCGCGGATATTCGGCCGGAAATTGATGGAGGACGGGTCTTTCTCGCTTGTCGAACGGGGTGGTAGCCCGAGGGGATGGCATGTATAAAAAGCTGTTTAAGAAAGTGATTATCGCGGGTTCGAGGGGGAGGGAGGTGATGGCGTGCGGGCTACACCTGGTTGCTGCGTGAAGGTTCCTCGGTCGTTCATCGCTTCGTAGGTCTTGGGTTGGAGGGGGGAACTCGCGGCGGTGGAGGTGGTGGAATGGTTGGATAGGATGCGATGGGATGTCATGGCGGGACGAGGGGTGGATTTATCGATGCGATTGAAAAAGGCTTATCTCCGCCCGAACCTGCTGCACATGGAAAAGCTCGTATTGATTCCTTTATTTCTTCTTTGGTTTGCGCGGAGTGACGGATCCGCCAGAGCTCATGCTCCCGTAGACGTACTTTTGTTTCTTTTCTGCTGGTTTCAGGATCTGTCGAGAAAAAAAAAAGCCACCGGTTAGTCAATTGATTTCAATAAAAAGCGGGTTTTCGAGGGCTCAATTTACCTGGAAAGAGCAGAGCAGGCTCTCATCAACGCTCATCATGGCACCTGCATTGTCGAATTCACCACAATAGTTGGGTGCACTGAAAAGTGTGACGAGTTGACGTTTCGAGAAGAACTCGTAGCCATCTTCCACAACTTGGTGAGCGCGGCATATCAAATCCATATCGTGTTTCTGTAGGAATCGTGACACCACATCGGGGCCGAATGTGAAAGATACACCACGATCGTTCTCGCTCCATCCGGTGATGTCCTTGTCGGGATCGGACCACAGCAGATCGCAGAGCAGACCGCAGTCGGGAATCTAATCAAGTCAGCGAATTTTGGCTCTCAGCCATGGGAGCTTCGGCAAATAGCTTTGCCACGTCTCGAGTCCAACATAAACAAAAAAAAAAACCTTAGGCTGGGGGTATTGAAAACATATCGTAACAAAAAGAGTGGACGTACATCAGTGGGACGCATGACTCGGCGGATCTGTTCCATTGAGTTCAGGTCAGGGCTCAAACCACCGTGCATGGTGAAGATCTTCTCGTCAATAATGGCCGCGATAGGCAAGCAGTTGAAGCAGTCGGTGAAAGTCTTCCACAGCTTGATGTTGTATCGTCGCTTGCACTCATCGTAGAAACCATAGATACGGTTGATGGAGGCACATTCGTGGTTACCACGCAGGATGAAAAAGTTCTCCGGGTACTTGATCTTGTAGGCAAGGAGTAGGCAGATGGTCTCCAAAGACTGCTTGCCACGGTCGACGTAGTCACCTAGGAAAAGGTAGTTGGCTTCGGGAGGGAATCCACCATATTCGAAAAGACGCAGAAGATCGTAGTATTGGCCGTGAATATCACCGCAGATCTAATGAAGTTAAAAAAAGAAAAGTTAGAGACGCGGATCCTCGCAAGGAACCGCTCAAGTTAGATCCGACGTACCTTGATGGGAGCCTCCAATTCCAGCAGGATGGGCTGAGAGATGAAAATCTCACGGGCTTTAGTGCAGAGATAACGGATCTCCGATTCCAACAGCTGCACTTGTTTGCCAGGCCGGCTACCCCTCACCTCCAAGAGCCGGTCAATGATGGAGTCCAGATCCACTTCCTGGTCGGCCATGACGGACAGAATGTAATGAAATACAAAGAGAAAGAAACGAAGAAAAGAAAACGAAGCGAAAAAGACGCGCCGAGGGAAGGGATGACTTCCGAGGCGGGCGTAGAACTGATGACGCGGCGATTATGTTCTGCAATAGCAATCTGAATTAGCGATGCGTTGAGTTGTTAGCAAGGATGTCAGTCCGATTCGCAAATTCAACGTTGGTTGCCCAGAAAGATGGACGCGTTTCCGATAGGAATTTTTTTTCCCCGTTGGCCACCGACTTCTGCCCAGGCAATATTTTTTCTTCCCTCGCGCTTTTTTTGCCTGTCGTAGAAATTTGCAGTGAATCTGAACTTCAAAATAACTCACCAGATAACTAAAGCTCAATGATACCAGAGGCTTTTGACTAGTGAGGGCCTGACGGCCGCGGCTATTTTAGGAGAGGGTCTGGCAGGGATGCCAGACTTTTGGGGGAGAATACGGGTGAAGTATCTCTGATTGTTTCAAAAGCGAAGAAAAGTATGATGGACTTCTTTCGAAAAGAGAACTCTGAATGACAGTGATCGAGGAGGAGTCGGATCAAATGTCGAGTTGATTTGAGTGGGATGAAGGGAGGGGGGTTTTCGGTGGTTCCGAACGATCGAAGTTTTCCGGTGTGGGGAGGGGAAAAGAGATGTCGGGTGTGTGATGAAAGGGCGATCAATCAAGAATACAGAGGTGATTCAAACCGAGCACAAAGTCAACAGTTGACAGAAGATCCCAAATCACGACGGTGGAGCGGGTTTGGCCTTGGAAGGGTGAAGAGAGGAGAATCTTGCGCAGGGAGAGAAGCGGGAAGTCCCAACGTGTTTGTGGTGTTTGTTTCCTTTCCAATCGGGAGTATAAATAGTATTCCTGTATTTCCTGATGGGACTACTTCATCTATTTGTTTAACCCAGAGTATCACTGGCACTCTTACAAAGTTGAAATTCTTTTTCAAGAAATATATATTTTCCCACTTTGATTGACTGAACAGTCCTTTCCCCTCAACTGGTCGGCGTGGAGGGGCTGGCTCTGGCGGCCGGTCTCGACCCTTCTCGACTGCATCGCGAAGGGGCCCCAACACGATGACCAGAGCACCGGGCTGGCAATACACCTATATACTAGTGTTTTACTCAAGGTTCTTCTAAAGAGAAGGCCCTCGACATCCGAAGAGATCCCTGGAGTGCACAGATGGTTGATCAGGGTCTCGTAATGATGCCCGATGAGACCGCGCGTCACGCTACAAGAAACAGGATCTTGTACTAACCTGATGGACCCACGCAGAGAAAGCGACAGAGAAGCTGAATTCAAAGGCATCACCTACGAGGTACGAGCTACAGAAAAGATGGAGTTGACAGTAGATGAACGTTATCTTCTTAGAGACAGGGGATTTGCAAACACGCCTGTCTGTGAATAGAAAAGAAACAAAAGGGGAATAGAACTATCAATCCGCCAGCGCCAAGAACAAATAAACGACAAACAACCACAACAGAAACAGAAACAGAAAAAGGTACAATACATGCGCTCTCTAACGAGATAAATCAAAAGTCTTCAACAGTGCCCTCCAGCATATGGATGAAGAAAATCCGCAAAGAGAAAGACAATTTTTTGAGTTCAACGAAGAACAGACGCAAGGGACTCGAAAACGAGAACAAAGCACACAAATACAAGACGCATCCCAAAAAAAGAGGAGAATATAACAAAAAAGGCCGTAAATGATCATACATCCAACCCACCATATCTCATAAGTCATTGAAACGCCATTAACAATGCAAGGTGGTCGAGTAGTACAATAGACATACTCGCCATGATAGAATTATGCCGAAAATAGAATGCGCCGGGAGGATTTCTTCGAGAGCCGGTCACACGGAGTGGGGAGAGGTGTGAAAATATGTAAATATGGATGTCGAGGAGAAAGATGGACAGGTCTCCTCAGGAGTATTCGAGAGACGGTCATTAACCGCCTAGTGCGTGGCCGCCGCTTAATATAGCATGGCTAGTCGTTCGAACGATGGATGCTGCTGGGATTGGTGAGTGATCCAACCCATTCGGTGTGAGGTGTCCTGACAGGTTATTCTGGGATTTATCCCATGGATGATCCCCCAAGACAGTAATCCAATTTTGCCCTACTTCTTGCCGTAGAGCTTCCAATTGTTGACGACAGAGTGTCTCGTCCAAGGCCCAGTCCTTTCCGGGACCCGGTTGTACCACAGCAGGTTGAACATGGGATGAACTCGACGAGAGGGTAGTCTTGACAGGACTTTGGATACTCGAGGACCCTGACTGAGTCGTGCTGTCAACTTTCCACTGTTGGTCGTAAGGGAGGTTGATCGGCGGGCTGATCGGAGAATATACCGGCTGTGTGGGTAGAACTGGAGGTAGTGATGGTCCTGAGCTGCCTAAGCCATCCGCCGTGAATGGATTTTGCGTCGAGACGTCGGCAATCTTTCGCCTGTTGACTTTCTTCCGACGGCCAGTTCCCATCTCGTGCTCATTCCGCGGTGTGTTTTTATTGTGGACATCTCCTTCATCCTCTTTGGGTTTGGGGAGTGGGGTTCCTTGGATGACGCTCACGTTGGTGGGTTTATGCACCACAGTCGATGAATCTGGAACATTGGAGCGAACCACTGGAGCCCCCTCGGGCTCGGCAACTCGGTCAGCCAGCTGCTTCCTCTCGGTGTAGCCAGGACCTCGCCCATCGACGATGATATCTTCCGAGTAACCCGGAGTACGACGGAAAAGGTTCATGATCACGATTCTGTAGCCAGAATGGGTTTTTGTGAAAGGATTGCCAGACACCCAAATCTCCCGTATTTCAGGGAGGCTGGTCAGGCGAGCCAATTCGGTTGGATCCATGAGATCGTTATCACGGAGATCCAGTCTCTCAAGCGACAGTAAGCGTTCGATACCGGCCAAAGAACGAAGTCGATTCCCACGGAGGTTGAGGGCGGTTATAGCGGGTAGAGGGTTACGCGACAGAGAATGCAGGGACTCAATCATGCAGTGTGAGAGATTCAAGGCTCGAAGAGCCATCAAGGATGCTAGGCTATCTGGAATTTCCGTCAAGAGATTGGAGGAAAGGTCGAGGGAGTTCAAAGTATTGGCGACAGGTGCAAGGCTGGCAGCAGATATCGAAGTCAGTGCATTGTCTGGAAGACCAAGATGGCGCAAGAAACGCCATTTGGATGAAGGCAGAACCCCTGGTAGAATAGTGGAAGAGCTTCCAGTTCGATAGCCAGCAGAGGTATCGCTCGAGTTCGAGCTCCCCGAACCCGTTCGTCGAATTCGCGCTGACTGGCCTCGGGCGTGACGGTGATGACTCTGCTTGGTGGCAGGACGACTTGGAGAGACGCTATCGGCCCTTGCGCGAGTCTTCCCACCCTCCGAGGCACCTCGAATCATAGGCGCAGATCCCGGGCTGGTGCTGCTAGCCAGGGCCGTTTCAGCAATAGGCGAACCGGGGGCAGACAGGGATGTATGGTCCGGGGCACGGACAGGCTGGGTGTTGTTATTATTTACCCATCCAAGTGGCGGCGATTGCTGGGACTTGGCCGAGCGTCGTCGTCTCTTATCAATATCATCCAGCACGATCCGGGTCAACAGGTCTGCCGGGTCATCCAAATGAGCCCGTTTAATGGAAAGGGTTCTTAGCTGCTCAGACAACCGGTCCCAACCATAGAAAGAACGGTAATCTATGTCAATGATCTCTAGAGCACTCAGGTTTTTGAAGGAATGGAGTGGCACGGCAGTATCGAAGGGGAATTCTTCATAACCACGGATCAGACAGGCGCGATGGTCTGGTGCCAGGCGTAGACAGGGTATTTTGGTAAATGCAGAATAAAGATACTTTAAATCGGCTTCTAGAGCAACTTTGGCCCTCTCTGTTTTGGAGGATGAATCCTTGGATCCTAGACCAAACGAAGACCAGAGACCACTCATGCCAGACATGACACTACGAACACTGGAAACGGAATGGATCGAGGCACCATCACCTTTGGAACGTTGGGGCTTATTCAGAAAGGACACATAGGACTGAGAGACCTCGGTATGGATATTTTCGAGCCGGACATTCATGGGACCCACTGCGATTGACAGATCCTCAAACTGCGATAACAGGTAGAAGAGGTGATGCGGCGTGAGGGTCAACTTGGCGGGTTTTATGCTCTGGGAGGTAAATTTCAACGTCCCGAATGACAGAGCGGAAGCCAAGGTTAGAGAGGTAGAGGAGAAGGAGGAGCCGTTCGAGCTCGCAGAGCTGGCGGGCGATTGCGAAGTCGTAACATTTTTGGACTGGCGTCGGAGCTGCAGAGCATTTGCGAGCGCCTTTTCATGAGTACGAACGAAGCTAGCGAGGTTCTATAATAATATTCAAAATCACCGAGATCAGCCGAAAGAACTTGGACAAAGGGGAATTCCTCCAAAGAAAAAAAAAGATAGAGAGGACTGGCGATCACTGAGCTCGAAAGTGGGGGCGGAGACTCACTTTGATGAAGAGTTGTCCATCTTCAGTGTTCAACTTCTCCATGATTGGAGAGGAGTCCAGCAAGGCTAGATTCAGCCGGATGAACTCTGAAGAGGATAACTCAGTAGGTACAACCAGAGAGAGGCGACATTTTTGCTGGCACGACCACGAAAAAAAAAAGAAAAAGGAGTGTGTCGCCTAGGCGATGTGAGGAGTTAGCACGTCCTGCGGGCATTGAGCAGCATGGTTCAGGGGAAATGAATTACCTCGTGCGAAAAGGAGTGTCTCGAATTGGACCTGAACTTTTGAATCCTCGGGCTAACACCAAGGATGTAGAAAAAAAAAAAAAAAAAAGGGGGGGGGGGGGGGTTTTTCGCAAGGAGCCCCCCCCCCCCCCCCCCCTCGACTTGGCTGGACTTACTTATACTTCATTCTTCTCATCCTCATTCTTGATTCTCTCACACCATTCTACTTCATTGTATATCATATTACTATTTTCACTGGTAATCCATAATATCCACATCACATCACATCACCATGCAATTGACAGCACTCCTCCCCGTCCTGCTCTCCACTTTGAGCCTGACCACCGCCGCTCCTCAGGGTGCCCCTGCGGTCTACAAGTCCAATGACCTCGAAATTCAAGGATCCCCCGGTGGCGTCGCCTGGCGTTTCGATATCTCTGCTCCCAAATCAGAGAACAGCCCCGGATTCAGTACCCATTGCCAGGGCGTCTCTTCCAACGTGACTCTATGCGCCGACAAGAACGTCACTGCGCAGGTCCGGCCCTTGAGTGACCCCAACTACAACATCTGGGTTCAACACCACTGGGCCAAGATGGATGGGCAATACCGTCAGGACTTCTGGCAATCTGGAAATGTCAATGTCACCAAGTCTACCACACGTTTCCAGATCAAACCTGACACTTTCTACGGAGTGGCTTAAACCTTTATATATACTAGTCTTGCACTAGTGTATCTGGGCTGCTTCTTGACTTCTTTTCGATTTCCACATGAAGGGGTGCCACGCGTTGGCCAAGCCCTTTTTTCATGTAATGGCTGTAAAGCTTTTCTCTGATGAATCTACGGATTTGAATTCGTGTCTCTCCTTAATGACTGGCGTTCAGGTGGGATAACTCTGGTTTAAAATATCCATGACGCTCCTTGAAGACCTCGATGAGGTTTACTATTGCACATATTGTACAATACAGAATATACATTACTTCACCATTTAACATACTCAACTATCTTCACTATCTTTTAATTGTATACTCTATATTTGATGCACTAATATTTAGTCGATTGTTGCTAGTCGGAAGTGAACTAGCGTTGTTTAGCGGTGACATCATTTGACTGCGCCTCAGCCAACTTCAACTTTTCGGGGATTTTGATTATATTCAACTTCCTCCCTTAGACATTTGTACGTTTACATCGACTTCATGTCCTGACGATTATATACATATACTGCGAGTCTATTATCTCGCAGAATGGTGTGTCTCCCTCCCCTGTCTTGACGTGATGACCAGATACGCTAATGCTCAACTCCGCATCGCAGACCTCAATCCTTCGCCAGATTGTTGCTGGCCCAAGACAACAGCACCCCGAAGCTGGTCTAGATCTTTGCTATGTTACAGATAATAGTATGTCACCGCGACGCGACCGTGGGTGGATATCCAACACTGACACGGCCTTTCCTAGTCATCGCAACATCAGGTCCATCCGCAAACTACCCTCAACGCGCATACCGCAACCCACTCGACTCTCTCGTGAATTTCCTCGACTCGAAACATGGCGAGAACTGGTGTATATGGGAGTTTCGCGCCGAGGGCACGGGCTATCCCGATTCAGAGGTGTATGGCCGGATTCATCATTTCCCTTGGCCAGACCACCACCCACCGCCATTTGCATTGATACCGAATATTATGGGCAGCATGCGGAATTGGCTACATAGACTGGATGATACAGAGCAGGGGAAGAAAAGCGATGAGAAGCGAGTTGCCGTCGTGCATTGCAAGGCCGGTAAAGGTCGTAGCGGCTCGATTGCAACTGCATATTTAATCAGCCAGGAAGGGTGGAAGAAAGAAGATGCCCTGCAGCGATTCACCGATCGACGCATGCGAGTCGGGTTTGGAAATGGTGTGAGTATACCCAGTCAGCTACGATACGTGGATTATATCGACCGATGGGCAAACCAGCTTGACAAGCAATATGTGGAGCGACCAGTTGAAATTCTCGAGGTGCACATATGGGGACTGCGCGATGGTGTGAAGGTCGCGGTACAAGGATACGAGGATGAAGGGAAGAAGATCAAATGCATACATCTCTTCCACCGCAGTGAACGTACTGTCATCGAGGATGCCAGCAGTGGAACAGGAATCAGCACGACAAAGGGAGACGAGAATAAGGATGATAAATCTCCCCAAAGCTCCATCCCACCAACACCAGCAGCCTCATCTACATGGTCACCAATGGCCTCTCAATCTGATACCTCCACTACAACCTCGACTCCAACTCCCACCTCTAATCAAAATCTCTCTCGCCGAACGACTACGAATAATGCTTCAACGGCCGCAATTTTTCGGCCCAAGAAACCTCTGATTGTTCCAGGCTCCGATGTAAACATCGATCTCGAACGCCGCAGCAAAGCTTCATATACAGGATTTGCAATGGTGACATCCGTTGCGCACGTCTGGTATAATACCTACTTTGAAGGTGGCAATGAGCATGACTCAGGAGTCTTCGAAATAGATTGGGAAGCAATGGACGGGATTAAAGGCAGCGCGAAAAAGGGCATTCGTGCATTCGAAAAGCTCAAGGTAGTCTGGCGATACCCTTCACCGGAAGATAATACGAAGAAAGAGGCTGCTCCGACAAGTGGAAGACCAATTAGTGAACCTAAACCTGGAGAACCCATTCATGAAAGTGAAGCTGCTGATTGGAGAGGCCAAGAAGCAGAACCAGAAGACATAAAGAAAAAGGAGAACCAGGAGCCGCAGAAGAAATCCGCTACCAAAGAAGGATCTGGGTTGTTGGCTGTTGGAGCTGGTTCCTTACATGAGCTTCAGCGACAATTAGGGCTGCGCAAACAGACGGATGAAAGTAAAGATGTGAGTTTGGCTGGTACGGATGATGAAGCGCGGTCGACGACCACAGACGATGAAGGGCGAGCACAGAAGGGGAAGACTGGGAAGAAAGACCAGGAGGGCAATGGGGATTTTGAGGGTGAAGGGGTAAGATCTTATTTTGGGAAGAATGGGGATGATTCTGAGGATAAAGCTGGATCTGATGACAAGAAGTCATCGGGCTAAATGGTTTTATGTGAATCCCATCATGATCTTTATAAACGACCTGTCAATGTGCCATGCTAGTAGGACGACTAGTATTATATTCGCTGAAAGGCAATCCAATATCAAACAATAAATTGAAATTCAAAAAGAAAATAGGAAACCCCCAGGGTCGGGGGTTGACTGATATATGCATCTATGTATGCTGATCCGACTACTCCATGCCTTGTCATACACTCTAAACATAATAATAGAAATATCGCAGAAGTAAGTACATATAACGCCATTCAAAATGATCCTCGTAGACTTGAATCAACGATCACAGAGGCACAATCCCTCCAACTTCCCACGAGCCTCCTCGTCTTCCCTCCGCAATCGATCACTCTTCTTTCGCTCATAAACAGCCCGAACAACACGACGAGTCTGCTCCTTCCCCTGGTTGAAATTAGCTCTAGCTAATCCCATCACTGAATCAATCTGCTCAGGCGTGTAGATGAAGTTCCAGGTAGACAGGAAATCCGAAACGTCCGGATCTATCGTGCTTGGTTTTGGAGCTAATGGTTCCGCGGGATCCCTCGCGCCAATGTCATTCTGCTTCATTGATTCAACGGCTGAAAGAGGACGGGTTTTCGGGGTTGGTGGAACGTCCGGTGCTGAAGGGTTGGGAAGTAGAGGGAAATAGACGACGGCGATACCGGCTTCTGGCTGCATGAGGTGGAACTCTGAATCAGAGTGATCTTTCGTGTGGTCATCGTAGAAGAGACGCTTTGATGGGGGAGGCTCGTCCTCGCTAATTCGTTCTTCTTTAGTTCCCACCCAAACATTACAGTAGCCCAGATCTGAATCTGAGGCCTTGGTCGATTCAGTTGAGGGAGAGGGACTGTGGCTCTGTGCGTCGGCCATTTTCTCGTTGATTTGCTGCTCCGTCATGTTCTGCGACTCACGGAGAGCTTGTTCTGTTTCCTCTAAGCTTTCGCTTGCCTTGGGCCATCCGGCACCGACTGGCCAGCCCTTGATACCACGCTGACGGGCGTATCCATCGACGACGGAGAGCCAGTTCTCCTGTTTGATGTCTGCGGAGGCATCAAAAGCAACAATCACATCGACGTCTCTGCCTGGGCGAATCAGTGGATAGATAGGCAGATTGTTGCTCATTCCAGCATCCATTAGACGGAGATGACTGCTGCGGAACATAGACTCGGGACAAGACGCTGGGAGTTGGCCTTTCATGCCCATTACATAGTTGGGGATAGCAGCCGGGTCGATTGGATGCACTCGGATCAAGTCTTGGTTTTTGCCCTGGATGAGAGAATCGATTCCACCGAACCCGGCGAGACTCTTAACCAGAGGTCGAACCTCCTTGTAGTAGTGCGACAGCGTCGCGCAGAATGCACTTCCCCAGATACCCATCAATTCAGGAACTCTGGTCTCGGGCAATGGATAGTTCCTCTCGGGAACTTCATTATGGCCTTCATTGAAATGCCTTCCGAGTGCCCAAGTTGGAATTCCAGCATTGAGCTCCTCGCAGAAGAATTCATATGGAGTGAATTCGAACCATTGGAACCAGGACTCCTTCTTAGCTTCCCGCATAAGGTCTTCGGGCATAGGCTTAGGACCATCGGCTGCCTCCACAATACCCGGGATCTCGTGTCGCACAGCGGTGTAAATAGGGAGAGGATGTTCGCCATTCTTCAGGTATGCCTTTTGATTCGAGATTTTGAAATCCTGATCTGACACTCCCAGCTCGCCACGCGGAACCAATAGTCTGGCAGCAAGTAGTAATCCGTAGATATCAACAAGCCCGAAATCCGCGCCCGGATCTCCCTTCAACTTTTCCACTAGGCCACTGAGTAGAAACTTGTTAGTCGGGGCTGTTGTAAGAAGGTCCAATGCAGTTGGCGGGAAGGCGATGTGAACCCCGAGTCGACTTTTCAGGTGGTCAACCAGTTTATTGAAGTTGCGACCGGAGACAGAAGAATGGTAGAGAGTTTGGAGCCAGCAGCTTCCACTAACTCCAGCCGTGTAGGTTACGCAATCCCATAGGCCCTCCTCTTGCGCAGCCAGATACGATCCCGTCCCCGCAACTAGAGCACGCAGTCCACCTCCCGAACCACACATGGCAATCACAGGTACATCGTCAGGGTGGATGTCCTCTGCTGGAATACCAAGATAGGATGCCAGAGCATTCACTGCATGCTTTTGTCTCTTCTTTCTGAAGGCGAGTTCCTCCGGACAGAGTTTATCACTGACCCGCACACTTGCATCCTGTAAAATCTCCGGGTTGATGTCAGGGTCTTTTGATTCCTTCCAGATATCATCTGCCAATGATCCGGGCGCCAGAGATAGCTCTCGCTGTAACTTTTGGGCTGTTGCAGGTAGCAATCGAGCCCAATCGGGGACGATCAGGTTTGTAATATTATTGCGAATGTCTCCCCACTCTCCCGGTACAACGTTATGCTTGATCTCATCAAACTTATGAACGATATTCAGCCAAATGGAGGCCTGGTCACCATGTTCCTCGCCATGCTGAGGTAAAGAGCTTCGTGGTTCAGAATTGGAATTGGCATTGGGGTTGGAATCCTGGCGGGCCGAGCTATTAGAGAAGTGGGCTTTCTGCAAGTGTCTGTTGGAGTGAGCCCACTCTCCGGTTCCATAGGCAGCCAATGCCGCTGGGGGTACTGTCCAGCGCAAACGCGAGACCCTCGTGGCCATTGTGAGGGTGACGAATAAATACGGCTGGCGACTGGCGACTGTGACTTGCATACAACAGCCGGCAAGAAGCTCGAGCCTGGCAGAGCTGCAGAACAGGCAGACCCTGGCAGACCCTGGCAGACCCTGGCATGGTTACCTTCCCTTTCCGCGGGGATGACGTCGCTACAGGTCACGTGTATAGCTTGGTATAGGACCCACATTTTACCATATCCGGTATCTACTGGCCATACTATACAGTAGTCCTCTATTTACCTGATTTTATAGATCTCGGGATGAGATTTATTGTTTTGAAAAATAAATGTGTTGGTCATATCAACATTTCAGTTAATATAAATTTATCTGGTATTTGCTTCGGCCTTTTCCATGTTGACTCATGCAGGAAGAGACTTTCCTTTTTCGGGCTCAGCGGGCTCCTTTTAGTCTCCCAGACCATGGATGTATAGAGCGAGTCCACGGGCATATATTGGAAATATGCCTATTTCAGCCCGGACACGGTGTATTGTTAGTTTTGGAGGAATGTAGGATAACTTTCGTGTCGGTTCTTTATCACTTATCTTTTCCCCTGCCATTTTCTCAAAGTATCTCAATCTGCATCTTGAAACAGCTTTTCTGCACTTCGACTACTCATCAAATAATATCGCGTCTCTGGATTATATCGAGAGAATAATACCAGAAGCTTCCATATCGACACTATGATTTCAACTTCTTGCTCGTTTTGGGCGGAAGCGTACAAGCAGGAAAATGTCAAAACTATCTTTGCAAAGTTGAACGCACAGCTCTACCTAGAAAGATCTGAAGAGAAATCGCAGTCGATGTCTACTCATTCTGCTACTACCAAAGAACATCACTCCTTTCCCACATATTTCTCTTCGGTCTTCACGAAACTTCAAATGCACCTATTCTCAAGTAATAAGAAGGACTTTCAAACCAGGCTTATGAAAAAGTACAGGTCCCGACATCCCACGGATAATTTTTCTTGGTGTCCTGTACTTGGTAAATGGATAAAAGCCGGGGAACTTGAGTCCGTAAATCTCTTTGATTCAATGCACGGGCAAGACATTATGAATTCTATCTTCCAAAAGCCCTTCTGGCGCTCTGGTCTATACGCTGCTTCCAACGGACTCATGCACTATCATATCGCAGAAGCTTTCGATTCGGGCAAGTTTGTCATTGTGCCTGACAATGAAAAAAGACCAGCTATTCCGGTAACCATCAGATGGGGTTTGCGGACTCCTCAAGAGTACAAAATACAGATCATCGATCCTACGTGGAACCAGCTAGACGAAGAAATCCTCACTGACACCGGGATCACTTGGCGAAAATTGGATGGCAAGCGACTGAAGTTTAGAGCGAAGTTTCGACCAAAAGCCCAATATCTCTATTTCCATTATTGTCTACAGCTATTGCGTCGGGCTTGGCAATATAAGGGACTTTCTACTAATGTATTGGAGGAGGATCTTAATAAGAACCTTTGGAATCTGCCTCGCTCACTCCTTCCAAGGGATATGCTGCTTGCACTTGTGGAAGAACTGGGACCTGAATATGTCAGTCTCCTTCAATGTTCTAGAGGTAAAACAGATCGAACTCAGAGCTCTCCCTTACTACTTAATGTATATGCACGACAAGTCATTGGTTGGCAATGCAAGTGGATCTCAAGCGACAGTGATGAGGACTCTACCGTGAAAAGTCATGGTGGATACTGTTGTTGAACCTGTGAAGTACTTCTGCGAATAATGGTTTTGTTGTCTCCCTATAGTTTCTACCTCACATAATTCTTATGAATTACTGGCTATTCATCTCCTCCACTACAATATAGAAGAAAACAGCAGTGTGTATGTAGGGTATACTTCGGAGCACAGACGGGCCGAGCCCACCTAATCAGGAATGGTTCCTCGGGGCGAACATCCCGGCGATAAGCTCAGCCCGACCATCCTATTCCTTGTGAACCCCACACCCGGAGACATGACGAGTGAATCGGTCGTCTCGATTCCGGTTCGTTGTCGCTTTTAATCGACAATGGTAGCTCCCAGGAATACAGCCTATGCCGAGGAGAGCGCCGAGGTGGAAGTGCTGTACGCCAACCTCGACAAGCTCAACCGGCTCACCAAGAAGATTCAAGGCTCTCTTGTCCGCTTGGAAACAGGTGGCAAGGTGGTCAAAGAGGCCATTGGCCCTATATACAGCAACACACAGTCTCTCCAGATTACCAACAGCAACATCGACAAGGTCAACGATGCGATCGACCGCCTCCGACAGCCCCTCGATGCGAAGAGCCGCGAGGAGGGCATCATTCGTGCAGGGTAAGTCCCATCCTATCAGCGAACTTGAAAGGGTTCTGGGGATAGCATACACTAACTGGCGCGTCTTCTGTCTTCTCTAGACCGCAGAGCTCCGGTCTCTCCCAGTATCTCTCGGCAATGAAACGCGTTGAAAAGGCGCTGGTCGACCTCAACGCAACGAACCTCCGATCCAACCAGAATGCCATCTCTGATTTCAACTCACTACTCGGAACTGGTAGCAATAAGCTCCAAGAAATGCTTCGATATGAGCTGCAGCAGAACAACTCCCCAATTGAACCGCTACACTATCTTACAAAGGGTGTGTCAAATTGCCCCTTGACGAGCTTGCTCACATCATGTATGTGGACTGGACTGAACTAACGGTGTGATCCCTCCTAGAACTTCCCTTTCCCTCCATTCCAGAAGAAACAATCGCACAGCTAGCTCCATTGTGCTCCGTGATTTGGTCTGCATCTGCGCATGGGCCACAACGCCCCAAAGGAGAGAACCCTGCTTTAAGAATCTATGCCGATGTGCGCGGGCCGTATATCACTTCTAGCCTACAAAATCTCGCGATCGCTTCACTTAACACTGTGAAGCGAAAGCCAACAGATGGCCCGTATAAGCAAGGAACTAATGGTATTGGGATTTACTCAAATGCATTGGAGGCTTTTATCGTGACAGAGCATGGCATCATCACACAAGTCTTCACCGGAGACCAGCAAGGACTTGCTTTGCAGGCCACATTCACGTCACCAATGGCTGAGTATTCGAAGACATTGCGTGAACTGAATCAGTATATTAGAATGAACTTGATGACCGACTGCTTCCTGGCATTCGAGATTATTGAAATTGTGACAGCAATGTCTTATCGGATTGATTCCAAAACAGCCGAACTGAAGAGCCTGCTTATCGAGGCTTTGAGGCCCGTCCGTGAAACAGCAAAATCTTCGCTATCGGAGCTACTTGAGGAGACAAGACGCAAGGCTGCTACTTCTCCACTACCTCCTGACGGTGGAGCTGTGCCCCTGGTGGAGGAAGTGATGAGTTCTCTTACCACCCTGACGAGCTACTCAGGACCCTTGGCTTCTATTTTAACCTCGCTTGGTGATGGTAATTGGCGCTCCAAATCGAGCACTGCAGGTGCAGCCCCCTTAGATGTGGGCCCAGATAGTGGTACCCTCTTCTCCCACTTCATCCTTGACATGATCGAGACTCTTATGAAGGCACTGGAAGATCGTGGCAAAGTAATCCATCGATCTAAGGCCACGCTTGGCGTATTTTTATCCAATGTTTTCTGTATTGTTGATCGGTCTATTCGACAAAGCCCAGAGCTGGCAAGATATCTCGGCGCTCCTGATAGCATCGCCCGAATCGATTCATTCCGGAAACGTGCAACATCAACATATCTCGACTCGTGGAAGGAAGTATCTCAGGCACTGCTGGATGTTCAGTATACTTCTCGCTCCGGGGCACGACCAAATTCCGGAGGTGCAGTGGATTCCAGTGCTATTGTCAAGAATCTCTCTTCCAAGGACCGAGATGCCATTAAGGAAAAGTTCAAGGCATTCAATGCAAGCTTTGAAAGCATGGTTAACCAGCACAAATCTCTTCATATGGAGCGCGAGGTTCGCTCTGTCTTGGGCCGGGAGTTACAGGCTGTCCTCGAACCACTGTACTCTCGATTTTACGATCGCTATGTCGAGATCGACAAAGGCCGTGGCAAATACATTAAATACGACAAGTCTAATCTGTCGGTGCAACTTGCCCAGCTCTGCTGAGCAACTGTCATGTACGCATATTCTAGCTAGCGAATATCTAATTCTTATACCTTTTTCTTTGCAATTTACTCGAAATGATAATAAAGTAGCCCATTATACACTCAATGGCATTCTAAACTATGAAATGTATCCACGTGACTCCTCCCGATAACGTGATAAGCCCCGCTAAAATCGGCCGCGCAGCAAAATTTCCAAGATCGCACATTGCCTTGTCAACACCTTCGATCAATTCATTCGAGCATTCTCGAAAAGAAAAAAAGAAGAACATCGCCAGCATGTCTGCCAGCAACGATGTTTACCAAACCCCTCTCAACTCGCGCTACTCCAGTAAGTCGTACCAACCATTCTTTCACCCCGCGAATCAGGGATTCAATGAGGGGCAAAATCTGGGGGATATTTCGGAACAACCACTAACATGGGGTTGCAATTGATTAGGCGATGAGATGAAATATCTCTTCTCTCCTCGGATGCGTTTTTCGACCTGGCGCAACCTGTGGATCTGGCTCGCCGAGTCCCAGAAAGGTACGAGCTCGGAAGGATATAGATGGTTGATCTGATCCGACATCGGAATTTCCATGCGGGTAGTAGGAAAAAAACGCGTGGAATAGCAGAAAGACATTCAATTGACTGGGTCATTGCTTCTATAGAGCTGGGACTTCCTATCACCGATGAGGCTATTCAACAGATGAAGGCTCATGCCACCATCCAAGACGCCGAGTTCAAGGTCGCCGCCGAGGAGGAGAAGCGCCGTCGTCACGATGTCATGGCCCACGTTCACGCCTTCGGCCAGGTTGCCCCCGCCGCGGCTGGTATCATTCACTGGGGTGCTACCTCTTGCTACTGTACCGATAATGCGGATCTGATCTTGCTTCGTGATGGTCTCGATATTCTGATCCCCAAGCTGGCTGTCGTCATCGACAAGCTTTCTCAATTCGCCCAACAATACAAGGACCTGCCTTGCCTGGGTTTCACCCACGGTCAACCCGCTCAGCTCGTCACTGTCGGTAAGCGTGCTTGTCTGTGGATTCAGGATCTGCTGATGGATCTGCGCAACCTCGAGCGCGCCCGTGATGACCTGCGTTTCCGTGGTGTCAAGGGTACCACCGGTACTCAGGCTTCTTTCCTTCAGATCTTCGAGGGCGATCACGCTAAGGTCGAGAAGCTTGATGAGCTCGTTACTGAGAAGGCTGGATTCAGCTCTGCTTTCATTATCTCCAGTCAGACCTACTCCCGTAAAATCGATGTTGATGTCGGCAATGCTCTCGGCTCCTTTGGCTCTACTTGCGAGCGCATTGGTATTGATATTCGTCACCTCGCTATGCTGAAGGAGGTTGAGGAGCCCTTTGAGAAGGACCAAATTGGCAGCAGTGCCATGGTATGTCCCCTAATAAGCAACTGATTGGTCGCATTGACAGCCGCTAAAGATCAACAGGCTTACAAGCGTAACCCGATGCGCTCTGAGCGTCTGTGCTCTCTTGGACGCCACCTCCAGAACCTCCCCAAGGATGCTCTGGACACTTACTCGGCCCAGTGGTTCGAGCGGTCCCTGGTAAATATAGTCTTTGATTCCCCGGGAGAAACTTTCAATATTAACTTTGAGATCTGTAGGACGACAGTGCTATCCGTCGTATCAGCATTCCTGAGCTCTACCTGTCTGCTGACGCCTGTTTGATTCTTCTGAGTATGTATTTCGTCAGTGGCATATTCTGGACTGCATTGTATTAACATTTTCATGCAGACAATGTTACCTCCGGTTTCGTCGTCTACCCCGAGGTCATCAAGCGTCGTGTCAATGATGAGCTTCCCTTCATGGCCACGTAAGTTTTCCACTAAAGTTTCACTCTATCACTTAACCACCAAACTCACAATATTACTCTAGCGAGAACATCATTATGGCCTGTGTCAAGAAGGGTCTCTCCCGCCAGGATGCCCACGAGGAGATCCGTAAGTTGACTTCACACCCCCCTCCCCTTGCCATTGACATGTATCTAATCCAATTTGTGCCCTAGGTGTCCTCTCCCACCAAGCAGCCGACAACGTGAAGAAGCAAGGCAAAGACAACGACCTGCTTGAGCGTATCCGCCGTACAGCATTCTTCAACCCCATCATCCCCGAGCTGGACGCCCTCCTCGACGCCCGTACATTTGTCGGTCGTGCTCCCGAGCAGGTCCAGAAGTTCACTACCACCGAAGTTGCTGCCGCGCTCAAGCCATACGCCGACCAAGTCGCCAAGGCTGAGACATCTGCTCTGCATGTTTAATTTACGATTCAAATATAGGGATTAGTCGCAAGACCATCGGGATAAGTGACGGTGAGAGGGAAAAGTTTACACATCTACCCGGAACGACAGTTGCCGTTGGATCTGGAGTTATGTGATATAGAGGTCAGGAGTTGTGTATATTGACCGGTTCTACGTGCTATGAAATGAAATGTATATCTTGGATCATCAGTATTGCCAGGTGACTTTATCAGTAATAGTGTAGTTGTAGGTAATAAGTTCGGTCGCAGGTTAGATTATTGAGTATGTTGTGATACTAATATTAATTACTAGTGGTAGATATCCCCCACCTGAGCCAGGTCATACTTGCGGTGCAAGTAGACCAATTGATCGATTGTCAAAAAGAAAGGTGAAGTCAAATCCTTCAATATTCTTTCAAGGTGATTGAATAGACTCGAAGACTCGGGTATTTATCAGTTTGTCGATGAAGCTGAGCGTATCCATTCCAGGTCGACCCAATAGTAACATTCTAATAACTGAAGGAAAAACCGTAAAAATGCATGAAATATAGAAATAGAAAAGAGAAAGAAAAGGAGATAAAAATAAGAAAGAAAAAGATGATATCGACAAGAACGAGAGACATTGAAACGCTAGTATGATGTATGCAAGAAAAACAAGGAAGCCCTGGAGTGTAATGCATGGGAGCCCGAAAGACAATAAAAACAAAAAAACGCTAAGGAAAAAAAAAAAAAAAGAAAAAAAAAAAAAAAAAAAAAATTCAAAAATAAAAAAATTTCAAAAGGGAAAAAAAAAAAAAGTAAAAAAAAAAAAAATGAAAGAAGAAAAAAGAACAAGGGGATAATTGGAAGAAGAAAAGAAGACCTAATCTTTGGATGAACATGCAGATGTCCCCCGGGGAACATCAGCCGGACCAGTGGGGAAATTTGACAAAAGCCACAATGGCAAAATCGGAGGAAGATCATCTTTTTGCGGAGAAAAGAAGTTCAAACAGGTTTGTTGCGATGATTCGACGGATGAAGATAGGCGAACGCTCAGGCGGGAAAAAAAGCACGCTTCTTGCCGCGCGGGATATAATTGAGAACTCCTGGTAGAAGTAGAAGAAACAGGAACTGGATCACTCTGAATCTGAATTTTTTTTTTCTTTCCATTTTGGTTTTTTCTTTTTCTTCTTCATCAGAGAGAATCGATAGATGGTCACCGGGTAAACAATGCAATGGTCGAACGTGCGTCATGCCATGCCGAGTCGGCAGAGCAGCATCGACTAAAACACTCCGAATCCACATGGTAAACGGCATATCTCCTGAAGTATCCCATCGACAGGGAAAAGAAGAGATATGCTAATTGTCTGATCTCGACCAGATAGAAGCAGATATCATGAAGTTCATGAGATTCATTCCCAACTGGCGTCCGATTTTATTTTTTTTTAAAAAAAAATTTCATTTGATCCCCCCATCCTTCATGAGCGCCCTTTTTTTTTCTCTCCTATCGTAGTTCATCGTAGTAATTGACTTATTCAAGAGGTACCTCCGGTATAGACTCAGATGGGTTAAACGGGAGATAAAAGAGATCCCTAATCAACCACAGAATATAGAGAACACCCAGTACCCACAACGAGGCCATGAGTTTGTATGTTGACGAACGCCAGGTGACGCGCCGAATTAGGCGTCGACCATTAGGACCTTCGATGGGCCCGCGGCGCGGGGTCGAGGGGGAGGTGGTGCCGTTGGAGAAAGGATAGGCTGGGGCTTCGTTCATGGGCTCGCTATGGGAGGTTCTGCGGCGAGCCATGATCGACGAAATGGAAAGGGGGGGAGAGGAGGAGGAGGAGGAGGGAGGAGTAGAAGAAAGAGGAGGGGAGATAAGAGGGGGGGAAAGAAAGAAGATGAAAGGAAGAAAATATTTGAAAGAGAGAAAAAAGAGTGTGGACAGGGCTTTGAGTTGTCTCTTGTAATTGATTTGGATTTTTGATTTTCGATTTTTTGATTTTGGATTTTTTTTTTTTTTTGGATTTTTTTGTTCACAAGCGAAGCCAGTCGAGTGAACCACGGCGCTGGGATATTCAGCGGTGAAGTTACTCCGATTATTTATAATCGAGTATAGTATACTACAGTATTTCCTGTTTTACCTAAGACTTGGTAGTTTTAATTGTTATCTTTGATGGCATTGTAGAGATAGTATTGAGGACAGTATGGTAGAAGTATAAAGTATGACTGCAAATACAACAAAGAGAGGGGCAGGTGGATACTTGCAATCGACTGACAGAATAAAGACTATTAGAGGATATATATCATTATACCATATCTTTAAGATATGGGATAATATAATTAATTATTAGTAATAATTTAGATATACAATACCAGAGGAGTATATGATAGCAGATAATAATAATTATCACTAAAGAATAATAGAAAGAAACGCACAAAAGCGAAGCGAAATCAGACGACCCGCCTGACACCAGCAGGAGAAGCATGAGCTCGAAAAAGGAAATCTTGACTCCACGGGTCACCCGCTTTGGGCCACGATCTGAGAGGCTACAATCGTATAGTCCGAGTGACAAGTGGGGGTATCTACTTACAGTAGTAGTATGTATGTACTATGATGCAAATGAAGTACTAAGTATGAGAAGAGTTAGTCAGGGTGAGTTTATACTGGACTAGTCCGGACTCTGTTAGGGTTGACAAGAGATCGACTGTTTTTCATAGTACAGTAACTACACTACAGCAGTACGATGTAATGAGTCAGGGTACTCCGTACACACATTTGTATGAAGCATGAGTGGGACAAAAGTACGAGAGCTCCACTGGCCCTCGGGCGAAGGGGAATCCGGGGCGATTGAGTCTTCGGTTTGTCTACTCCATTGTTAGCAGCATATGATGTACTTATATTCCTAGTATTTACACTGGATAACAGTACATCTTATTACTGCTAACCATCCATATTTCTATATTTACTACTAGTATGCAATGGATACAACTTTTATAATATTATTAGTATACTATGAAACTACAGTACTGTAAAAAGTAGCTAGATCTGCTCAATGCTATCCCCGGAATTATACATTGCCCTCGGGTTAGACAATTTACCCCCGAAAGTCGGGACTTCTCGTGGGGGTCAATTAGCCCGTTTCGCTTTGAAGCTTTTCTTCTTCTCAATTCATTTCCCCTATTTCTGAATCTCTTTGAATTTCACTCACTCAATTGACTCAATTGCTGCTTGCATATGCTCGAATGGTCCGAGCCGCCCTCTCGCAACTGGGGCGATTCCTCCGACGCCGGAACGTGACACCGGGAGCCAACAACGACCTCGGCAATGCGAATCTCCCCGAGTCTCCTCAGTCACAGTCACACGCGACACTCAACTCCAACCTCTACCCGTCTTCCAACTCCCCCATCCACGATATCGACGACGGTTTCTATCGCCCTTTTCTCTTCTCAAAGGCCTTCTGGCCCGAATTCGACACCATGTGGAAGCCGTCAGAGCGCCTGATGGAAACCATCAGGCACTATGCCAGCTTCCCCGCAACCGGAGTCTCATTGAGGCAGATGGTCCAGTTTGGTGACCGTCCTTCTACTGGTGAGTATCATAGCAGAACAGGGAGACCAGACAATACTGATTATATCTTTTAATTCATCTGTTCTCTGCTATCCCCATATTGTCATATTCTAACCCTCTCCAGGCACTCTCTTCCGCGCCTCCCAATTCCTCTCCGAGGAGCTCCCCATTCGACTCGCCCATCGAGTCCAAGACCTGGGCGAATTGCCCGATGGTCTCAGCGAAATGCCATCCATCAAAAAAGTTCAGGATTGGTACGCGCAATCATTTGAGGTATGAATCAGCCCATATTGACGCTTTGCTCGCGCATCTGTGTCCGTTTCTTTTTCGTCATTCCCCGGTGACTCACCCGAGCCCTTCCCCAGGAAATCATCAACCTTCCTCGGCCTTCCTTGACCCAGGAAGTAAAAACCCGCCTTCTACGACCAGGTCGAATGAATGGTAGCTCCTCCAAGATCATCTCTGAGGCTACTCAAAATCCCAGTATCAAGGAAGGGCAATACCGCTCCTCCCCGACTACCAACGGAAACGGACACGCCAACGGCAAGGCGGCCGCCGCCTCCGGGCGGAGATATTTTGTGCCCGCCGACGACCACGCGGACTGGCCACCAGAACTCAATGATTATAATCAGCGATTTGCCAAAACTCTTCAGCAGATTAAGCGTCGTCACGATGGTGTCGTCACTACCGTTGCTCAGGGAATTCTGGAATGGAAACGAGTGCGACAGCGCATGCAGATTGATTCGACCATCCAGTCCTTCCTAGATCGCTTCTATATGTCCCGAATCGGAATTCGAATGTTAATCGGTCAGCACATCGCACTCACGGAACAAACGCATATCAAACACGCCAACTACGTCGGTATCATCTGTACCAAGACCAATGTTAAGGATATTGCGCTCGAGGCAATCGATAATGCGCGGTTCGTCTGTGAGGATTACTATGGTCTGTTCGAGGCGCCCAAGGTGCAGCTGGTCTGCAAGGACGATCTGAACTTCATGTACGTTCCTGGTCATCTGTCGCACATGCTCTTCGAGACTCTGAAGAACTCGTTGCGTGCGGTGGTGGAGCAGCACGGAGCCGACCGAGAGCAATTCCCTGTCACCAAGGTGATTGTGGCCGAAGGCAAGGAAGATATTACCATCAAGATCTCCGACGAGGGAGGTGGTATTCCTCGGTCGAGTATTCCTCTTGTGTGGACTTATATGTACACTACCGTGGAGCAAACCCCCAGTCTCGACCCGGACTTTGATAAGAGTGATTTCAAGGCCCCCATGGCAGGCTTTGGATACGGATTGCCTATCAGTCGACTGTATGCTCGATACTTTGGAGGTGACCTCAAGTTGATCAGTATGGAAGGGTGAGTCTCTCGTCTACCAGCCAGCAGGTTCTTTGCTAATGAAAACAATCGCAGGTACGGAACTGATGTCTATCTCCATCTGAACCGTCTCTCCTCAAGCTCGGAACCTCTACAATGACAATTACCTGTCATGAGAGACGGCCGAACCCGGTTCACCACTTCGCACCGCTTGCACCCCAATTACATTGAACCGGCGCCCAAGGTCTCGTCTCGAGGACTGACACCCATGAATGTGCAGGCCCATAGCTCGCGCCTACGCAGCCGGGAGGTTTCGGAGCGAAAACAAGTCGGAGACGCAGAGAGTCTTTTCCACGCCGAGCAGCGCCGACGCGATGAGGCGGAGGAGAATTTTTGAGCTCATCCGCTTCGGCTGCATCCGTGGAGATATCTATTTTGCTCCAAAGCTTGGTTTCTGGCATGATGAGGGAGAAGCACCCTACATATACACATCTACAGTCTAGATCTATCGATCTTGGGCCTGTTTATTCGAGATACCCAGACCCCCCCCATTCTCCATCTCTCTATTTCAGTCTACTTTATTCCTTGTTCCCTCTTTCTACCACCCGCTTCTCCCCCTCTCTCATGCTGGATATGATATCATCGGGTTGGACCGGTTCTTTGTACAGTACTCTATCTTTAGCGAACATATGACATTTCAAAGAAGTCTTCATCATTGTAAACTCATTAATTGAGAATCCCTCACTCTAAAGCATAAGAACCCTCAACCACGGAGCACCATGAACGAACGCATAGATAGTTCTTGGCTTGCCAGCATCATATAATGGAATACTATGGATAAATCAATCCAATCCCCTAGACGCAGCCCTAGAAGCACCCCTAGACACAACCCTCGAACTACCCCCAGACCCAGAAACAGACCTCGACTCAGATCGACTCCCAGCAACAAGACTCTTCCTCTTCCTCCCAGACCCCGAACAACCCGCCTGTCTAACCCTACCATCCGGCCACCACGACCCTTCATCATGACTAACAACCTCCTTCCACGCCGCCGGAACCAAAAATGCAGTCCCAGTCCCCAAAACAGTCGACACTTGCTTCACGCCCTTCCGACCAGGCGCCATCAGTGAAGGAACAAGCTCAGTTTGCATTTCCGGAACCGCAAACCGAGCCCCGTATAAATCTTCTTCCAGGCGTGGATTTGTGGGCGCGAGCATTTTAGCTTGAAATCGTCGTCTTGTTTGGGTGATTGTCTATATATCACCCGAGTTAGCGTGTTGTTCCTGTACTGTTTCTTTGGAAACTATGTAGAAAGACAGCAAGCATACCCGTCGCGAAGTAAGCGCATGTGTCATTGTTAATTCCCAGTCATCTAATACGCAAAGAGCAGCATGTTCCTCTTCGCGAGTCCTCGTCCGAATACGAGCCGCGTGCTGAACATTCTCATCTGCATTTATGGCCGGAGAGGAATGTTGCACAGGTCGTGCATGAGGGTGTGGTGCAGTGGAGAGAAAGTCTGATCCTAAAAAATCATTTAATATCGACGTTATGCTAATGATCGATGACTCAGCTTTGCAAGGGTAACTCACCGTCGCCGACATGCCCGTAGTCGATGAAATCGATCTCGCCGCCTGCGAGTTGAGAGAGTGATCCTGCGGTTTCGGTTTCGTTGGGAGTGTCGATTTGCATGCTGTCTATTTCTAGAGGAATCCCGCCATCTTCCAGGTCGCTTTCAGAGTCTGTTTCGTCTAGTGTTATGGGAAATGGGGTATCTGTGTCGGTTGGTTGGGGCATGGTGGATGGTATGTTGGCTTGAATGGGCAACCTGATTGCTGGAACCAGAGCAATAGTTGTAACTTGATGTATATGATGTCCGTATTCTGGGGTATTATTGTTGGTTGACTATCAAGTCACGCTCTAATGAGTTATTTCGAAGATAATTCGTATGTGATATGCGCGAAATGAGCCAGCCAGCTTCAGCGCAACTTGAAGGCTATCTGATACCGTGTTAGTATTACCAGTACATGGCAGGAGTTCTTATTCCGTCTTACTGTTTGTTCACACTTGTTTCTTAATTCTTCCACACCAATACTGCGACTCGTTGTTCGTCGAGTGATCGCGTAATATATTACAGTTTGAGATACAGTTGTGTCGCGATATTCCAGTGTATCCATGTGATGTCCGAATGGTGGCGGGGGGTTGCTTAGTCATGCGGACTTGGCTCTCCACATCCGAATCTTCCTCAGATCAGTTGTAGATCTCGATTTTATTTATTAGAATTTTATGCTTTCAAGGGCATATAATCACATAAAAATATCCATAGTGATATTATTGGCTCCGCACTCCATATTGACACTGATTATGGATGTTTCGGGTTCAGGCGAGTCATCGATCGGTATTCATGGCAGTGAATATATACTTCTACCTCTAGTGCAGTACCTACTTGGTATTTAGTATTAGCTTCAATATAGGTAGGTACCTATGATAAGAAGTAGTACTTCTCGGGCCTGTTATATTCGATAGTATCAAAAACTACTATCATCACTTAGGACTAATGTGAGACTGGATCCTTTGCTATTATATTATTGAACCTGCTAACAATTTGCACTGGTTGACCCTCTGTTGATGCCCAGGTGCACCGCCAGCGCACATTCTGTTTATACACACCCAATGCCACTACCGCTGTACTGGATTTAATTAAGCCTATCGATTGGGTTGCTAATTTCTAGTATTATTCTAATCATATTTATATTTCAACCTTCATAATTTGAGGTTCAGGATCACGAACTTGAAATTGTCCAAAAGTGTTTACACATTTACATCGGCAACGCTTCATTATCCAAACATTCACCGCCTCTCTCTTTCCGCATCTTCCATCAAAAACTCCAAGAATATTTACCTCTTAGCCAAGATGCCAATCACTGGGTTTGACCCTTATTTGTCAGCCCAACTTCACAATCAGATCCTCAAGCGAGCGTGGATTGGAGCGGGACGGGATGTCGCTTCAATCCCGTCTAAATCTTGGTGGGGAGAGTCTTCGCCTATTCCGTTCGACCTTGCATCTCGTCTTAATCCGAACTTGATTCAGTTCCTGCGTTCCGCCAAGCTTCCTGCTCGCCTCCTTAACTTTCGCTATATTGCCCCCGGCATTCGACTCCAAAATGCGATTGAATTTGTAGATCAACCACTCGCTGACCGCCGCCAGAACCGTCTGTTTCCGGATGGTGATGGTACCGAGGCGACACCATTATACCCTCTACTCTTATTTTGAGGGGAAAAGGGGAACAAGTCACCCTGGACTCGGCCCTGGTTCCCTGATGGGAAAGCAGAGGAAATTCCCTCTGGTCTATACATAGAGCCCACCTGCAAAGATTTCAATTGGGAATCTCGTAACCAGAGCAGACTCCTACTTCCATTTAACATCGGAAACAATGGATTTGCTCGAAGTAGCAATGGTGTTCCATTCAAATATGTTAGGTTTGCGGGAACTGACCGACCTGATCAACTATACCAGGAGGATTTGTTCAGTGGTTATAGTGGTTTTCTACCTTGGGATTCACGTAGCTCGTATCTACATAAGGTTTTGGAAAGCTGTGCTGCACGAGTGGAAATGGGTGATTGGAAAGTAGATAAAGACGGGAGTTGTGGGTGGTATTGACAAGTTCAAAGAGGCTGATACTGCAAATCATTGGAGAGAATATTTTATTCCTTGGTGAAATCTTCAATCAAATCACCAGCAGGATCCTTGTGAGACACAAGCATACGGATTGGACAGAACATTTGTAACTGCGACTTCCAGTAGTTGCAGACATATAGGTAGCTTGGCATTATTGTGTAGTCACGGGTCTGAATTGATTCTTCTCTACAAGGAGGCCTAGAACACTATGTATGGACTGATATCCCGAGGTACAGAGGTATACTTGTGAAATTGAAGTCAAGACTGTGTTATTCCATACGCACTTCAGCGGCAACATAAAAGTCTAAATAGAGAACAAATTGAAGGAAAAATGGTGTAAGAGGAGTTAAAATATAATATCAGGTATCGAATGGATAATGCCTACCCCCCAACGCCGAAACAAAATGCCGCTAAAACGACGTAGGAACAAATTACACCCTTAACATGTGTGCATGTAGCTATTCTTGGGCCAGTCAAAACCAGCATCCTCCCTGTAAAGTAAAAGTATAAGTATAAGAGAAGATTGCGAGGAGGAAGAAAGGAATGAAAACATACCATAGAGTCAGGTTCGCATTGTCATACGCCTTTTTGTGATCTTTGATGTATTGCGTGGTCTCGTAGCCTGGTGGATCACAGGTGACCATCTCATCATCCGGATCCTGATAGATTCGGACGTAGTCGACGTGCAGATAAGCAGGCATATACTCCTTGATGGAGTGATTCTGCGGTGCGAAGTTATCGGCCATACCAAGGTTGAAGACAATGGACATGGGCTCCATGGGAATCATGCGTTGACCAATGTTACCATTCGGTCCAAGTGCACGACCATCTAAGGTCCAGGTTTTCCCGTCGCCAACGAACCAAGTAACATTTCCAACTGCACCGGGTGCATATTCAAATGCAAAGGTTTGGTATTCAGTGCCGTTGTACCAGCGACTGTTGAGATTAGTGAGACCAGACATGGCTTGCTGATATACACCGCCACGGTAACTGTTGATCGAGGTAATGCGAGGATCGTAGACAGCGGCGAAGTCTATAGTAAAAGCGGTTAGAATTGTGCGGGAATGTTTGAAGGGATGTTTCATACCATAGTCTGGCATATACCAGATGTCGAATGGTGCTGTTTGGAGACTTTGAGAGGCACTACCAATAAAAGGACCATCTCCATTCAGTGCCTCCGTGCTTCCTTCGATCACATCGATTTCGGGCGCACTTCGGGCTGTCCCAGGAGTAGGGTGATCACCATTGGGACAAGTGCAGCCTGGAAGACGCATGCCTGGCAAGAAGTTGATTCCGTCAGGAGAACTCTGGTTAGGCGTGATTCCAGCGTCGCAGCCATCATGATAACTGTATGGCCACAGACCATCGGTGGTAGCGGCGTGGCCGGGACGAGCGAGATTACCCATAGCCCAGAAACCAGGCCAGAAACCTTGGATATGGCCATCACCAGGCAATGATAGACTGGCTTCTAGTCGACCTCCCTTGAAGCAGAGTTTATTCCAACTCTGAACCATCCCCGAGCGGTAATTCACGCCGTGATTTTTGAAGTTGTCGAAACGGATTACCATAGTACCTTCGCTTGTGGTTACAGCATCAGGATCATACCACTATTAAATATTAGAAACAAGCAAGATTTCCTCGATGTCAATATATTCTCACCTCTTTGTCCATTGTAACACCGTACCACAAGTCAACTGCTTGGAAAAAGGGATCGTCCTCGTCGAAAAATGTTCGACCGGGCATATTAAACTCATCCGAGAACTGTAGAGGTTAGAACCATGCTTGCTGCCAAAAGCTCATAGACACTGACCACTAGCTTCCAATCCTTGCCATCTACATTCTTTTTCCACATCGCGTCCTCCGGGGTATCAGGGTCAATTAGTCCCCTGCGTATATTATTCAGCAGTGGACGAGGTCCAACGTCCAGACAAAGATTATCCCCTGACTTGCAGGTGGCATCCGGTTTGAACATCCCTTCAACCCAGGTGCTTCGATAATGTCAGTCTAAAATGATATCGTGTTGGATTTGGGGTAACTCACATAATAGGGTACCCAATGAAAAGTACCAAGATACCCAAGGTCAACACAGCCAATCCACCCATATTCAAAATGCCTCGACGATTGCATATATCGCATTCACGCTCTTGATCCGCCGGGTCGGGATTGTGAAGGTAGTCATCCTTTTCCACGTCCTCGGGGAATAGTAGCAGACCATCTGTCGGCATAATGTTGAATTTCTCAGACACAGTCTGGGTATTGACATCATACTCATCGCTCCCAGAGCGAGTCGACGGTGCTCGCGAGTCTTCGAAAGGATCCATGTGGTGACGACTCTCGTGACTGATGGAACTGATACTGGACCGAGCCTGGGACCAACGATCTGGCGATCCAGATCGATCACCATCATCACGGGGAGTAGGCCGCAGCCTCGGAGGAAGCAGATATTCAGAAGATTCCGGTGCTTGTGACATACCGTAAGGAGATGCCGCTGGAAAACCGAGTGAAACAGGTACCATATCAGGGCCCGGTGTCAAGGGCCGGGGAGCAGCCCGAGAATTGGGTCGAGATCCCAATCGCGAGCCAGATCGCGATGATTGTATTGAGTCTGCTCGAGACTGTGTCCGCGATACGTGAGAGTCTGCTCGTGAGTCTGGCCGCGTATCTAGCGGTACATAGCCCTCATTCGTCTCGATGAATGGGTCTTGACGGCCCGAGTTCAATCGAATGTGAGGCATCTCGAGTCTGGAAGGGTTGGTGCCCTGGTCCGACATCTGATGAAACTGTATACAAACACTGAAAAGCGAAGAGACCGTTCCGTCCTTCAGTTCTCGGTCTCAACGCTCTACTCTTTCCCGGTCACTCCACGTCGATGGTTTCGTAGTACGTAGAAAGAGGAGAGGATTTGGCGATATTTGCGAGTAGGCGTATTGGTTGTGTTTGTCCGTCTGCTCTTCCAATCTCCAACCAATATCTGCACTGTCGTCAAGTGCTATAGACCCCAGAGATCCGAATGAGTGGACAGGACCACTTGGACGGCATCCAATGTCCCAGGCGAAGCAGTTCAAAAGGCGTTGAGGTACAGGTGAAAGAGAGAGAAACACGAGACCTGTGAAAGAAAAGAAGAGCCTAGATTGATTCGAGGGATTGTTGTTTTGCTACACGAGGGGAGTGGAATGGTAGAGGATCCAAGGGGGCAACCGTGGTATGTGTATAGCCTCATTAACCAAGAAAGCTGTCAACAGACCGAAGATATCTGTAATAAAGATATTTCTTCAAAGGCAAGCGTCAAAAGCAATTAATTCTACATCCTTTTGCTCAAATGACCCATGTAAACACCTTGTATCCGAAGTTGATGCTAGAATTTGCGCCTCTGCCGTCCCTATCCCAGGGTTATCGCGGGGGTGTGATGCATTCCCGTTGTCCTCCCCAGGGCAGCCAAGAATGGACCGACATGAATGCTGGTCAGGAATCTAAGGATCGACGTCTCAATATGAAATGGACCTCATTCATGGTATCCTTCTCGATACTGTGTTCTGAATCGTAGGTGCAGAGATGAAATGAGGCACTTCAGCCAAACAACCCTAAAACGACCAACCCTTGGAAGAATAAGTTAGGATCAGACCTGGTACAATTTACACCTTCGACTAGTATTCAACTTGCAGTATATCTAATTGTTCAATTTTTTTTTTTTTTTTCGTCCTGTAGCAGAACGAATAGTATTATGTATTTTGCGTTGTTTCTTGTACTATACAGTACTTTTTCACCACGACCATTCCCAGACACGCGTCCACCTCTCGAGCCACTAACACTCAAGAATGCCATCACAGCAGGTTTCCAGCACTAAGCCTGTCAAAATAGCCTCACTCACTGCATCTTTGAAGGGTGTCTCCTGAATATCTATTCTAGATTTATTTGTCCAGACACTCAGCAGAATCTGCCACGCGAGATGCCTCGGCTTTCCTAATTAGATATGCACTGCATACTAGCCACACTGATATTGCAGACTTCTTTTGCTTTCACTTTTCAGAGATATCAATACGAACAAACTAGCAAGATTATTTCATCATCATCCGCAGCAAAATACAGCTAATTGAACAAAGCTATTAAACTAATAAACGATCTTCTGCCAATCTAGGATTCAACAGCCTTGGCCCGCAAACCAACAATACGCCCTTCAACAACATCCAACGCCAGCAGCCAATACTCAAGCTTCGTACTGCTAAGCTCAACCCGATACACCTTCACCTCCACAGCAGACTGATCACCATTATCATCACTTTCAACAGCCGCAGACCGTACAGCATGAAAGACAGACGAGTACTGATTGTTCGGATCAAAAGATGACGGCGTAAGAGTCGAGATATCCTGGCTCAGGTCACTATTCGGGGAAATAAGATTGGACAATTGATCTACGAAATCCACGACGATTAGCACGTACATTCAGAACATGTACAATAGCGCGGCCGGCATGAAGGGAAGACACGGTGCAGCGCCCACGCTGACACCCTAGCATCCCAGTCTCACCGCGGGAGATTTTTATCCCTCAAGGGCTTCAAGCCGAGGGACGTAGATATGTAGGAGAAAGTCACGTACCTGGGCTAGGCCAAGTTCCCTGCTTCGCGCCCTTCCAGAAAAGAGACACAGGCTCGAAGGGCTCGTCTGTATCGGAGATGTAGTAGCTATCGACGGACTGGAGGGGGGTTGGGATTTGGGTTGTTGCGTCCACAGTTTCTGTTCCGTTGGGTTCGGTCCCTTGCTGGGTTTTGAGGCCTGCGTTTAGATCCGCGTTGGCTTTGTCGAGGAAGGACATGTATGCGTCGTCGGACATTATGGGGGGTTTTGTGGAGAAGTGTGAGAGTGAGAGTGAGGCGTGAGATAGGATTGCTGGGGATTTGATTGGGATGGCGGGGGAGGTGGTGGTTCGATGCGCTTGATTCAGGACCTGGGGTTTGGTGAATCGAGTGGTATATGACAGTTGTCGATGTAACGGGATGCGTTGGTGTGATATTGAAGGGGAGATGGTAAGCGTCTTAAGGGAAGAAGAGTAGACGTGGCGAGCTTGTCTTGCTTGAAGTGCTTTCGGGGAGAAAAGTGGGATGACGCAATGCATTCTGCACTTTGAAGACAACCCAGTCAGCGCAAGCACCAGCTCCAACAGAGGGGAAAGATGGGATGAAAAGGATGAAGAGGGTACCTAGTGTCAAGAAGGTTGTAGAAGGAAAAGATGGTATTTGTAAATTACAGAAAAGGAGAGTGGTTCAAGCTGCCGTCATGAGCCGCCGGAGATATGCGAAGTATGTGGATAGTATAGTCTACTGTAGGGTGACAAGCGATAGAGATGGCTAGATCAATGATCAGGACCGTTACTCAAAACTACTAGAGAATCTACTTGAAAACATTGAAAAGGTATTGTTCGCTTTTTTTTATTGAACAAGAAAATACGTAGCACTCCACCATCCAAATAATTCAAACCCCTTAAACAGTCTGGATAAGGTCCTTCTTGAGAGTACCCAGGAAAGCACGCTTCTCCTCGGCGGTCTGGAAAGCACCGTGACCGAACTTGGAGGAGGTATCGATCCACTTGAGCTCGACCTTCTCGGTAGCGCGGCGGTTGGTCTGGGGGTACAGAGTCTTGCGCAGGGTCATGACGCGCTTCTTGACACCGGGAACGGAGCCCTTGAGCAGGAGGAAATCGTTCTTGACCTCACCGTAGTGGACGAAGCCACCCAGACTAGAAAATGTTAGCGAAAGACTGCAATACAAGAGCATTATTAATGGACAGTGAAAACATACGGAGTAATCTGCTTCTTGGAGATGTCAAACTCGGTGGCGGCGTTGCCCTCATCGGAGCCCTTGCCGATACGGAAGACCTTGTGGTTGCAAGAGGTACGGTGGTGGTAACCCATCTGACCGGCACGAGCAACAGTCCACTGGACGTGGTTAGGGTGCCAAGCACCGATACAAGCAACCTTACGCAGACCCTTGTGAGTCTTACGGGGCAGCTTGGTGGTACCCCAACGGGAGGTAACACCCTCGAAACCGTGACCCTTGGTGACGGCAATAACGTCGATCATCTCGTCCTTCTCGAAGATGGAGTCGATGTCGATGGTCTTCTCGAACAGGTTGCGGGAGAAGTCGACCTTGTCGGCGATGGAGCCACCGTTGACCTGGATCTCCATAAGGTGGGCCTTCTTCTGCTTGATGGGAGTCTGGCGGATCTGGGTGTGGGCGAGGACACGGACGACAGTGCAGTACTTCTTGATGCGCTCAAGCTCGCGGGTGACGGCAGCGCCGGAGTTGTCGGCGTGCTGCTTGGCGTACTTGGTGAAGGCCTTCTTCTTGGACTTGTACCAGTTCTTGTAGAAGCGGCGCTTGACCTCGTCGCTCAGGTGCTCAGCCCAGACGGTGGTGAGCGAGCGGAGACCACGGGGAGTCTCGATGTAACCGACAACACCAACGGCAACGAGAGGGGGAGTCTCGATGACGGTAGCGGCCTCAACAATCTCCTTCTTGTGCATCTTGGCACCGGGACGGTCAAGGTCACGGACGATGGTGGTCATACCGGCCTTGTAGCCCATGGAGGCAGTCAGGTGGACGGGCTTCTTGGGGTCATCCTTGGGGAAGCTGGCGAAAGGCGAAGTCTTAGTATACCATGTCTGCGCAAAATTTTCTCTCGTCTTCGAGAGGCATATCCAGAAGTTCTTTCAACGACAGCGGGAGGGAGACTCACGACTTGACCTTACCGCGGTGGCGGGCCGCACGCTTGCGGGGGAGGTAGGCCAGGGAGCCTGTTGAATTATAAAAAATCAGTAAACCGCACATTTGAAGATATCTCGAATTTTGTCGCATAGAAAAAGTTGATCACGAACCGTGGCGAGGCGCTTCGTACTTCCGGTGACTCCTAATTGAGGGATATAAATTAGCAATTGATTCAAATGATGTCTTTGTATGTTAAGGGAGTAAGTTGACTTACATCTTGACCCTGTGTTGTCGTTAGTCGTCGAGGTGGTGAGAGCGACGATCGAGAAAGCCGGAAGGTGTATTTTGCACCGCTTAACGAGAGTGTGGGCTTACTTAAGCGAGCCCGACTTCCCGTTTGGGATAAGCGATCGGGTGCCCTGGCGAATGACTAATCTGGGTATGTCACGTGGTCACCAACACACTTGTTCCCCGGTTTTACTGGGTCGAACTCTAATTTCTACAGGGAGTACATATGTTCATAGTACTCTATGGTGAAGGCAGAAAGAGACTCTAGTGGATAATGGGCTGAATTGACTATCACAAATAATACGCCGAAGCATCAAGAGATTTCGAAGAAGATAGACGGTGGGAAATTCATAAAACTAACAAGGAAACGAGAACGAATACAGGTCAGATCAGCATCCAGTGCCTCGGCTCTCTGGAGCAGATCAACGTCAACGTTAACAGACACATTCATACCGTACATCGGATCGCGAAATGGAAAAGGTAGAGGGAGGGGGTCAGAAGAGTGAAGGTAGAGAATGAGAGCGAAAGGGATGTCCATGGTCAAATGATAAGAATAAAAAGAAGTAAAGAATTTAATCAACCTCCAACCCTTCTCTTTCATGCGGAGGTTTCCGCCTTGGAAGGTGTGGCCGGGCGACCATTACTGGTGCCGTTGGCGGCATTTTCACCGCTAGGGCTACCCTTGGCAGCTGCGCCAACCTTCTTCTCCTCATCTGCATCGTCATCGTAGTCCTCGTCAACATCCATTTTCCGGGCTGGAGGCTCGTGGGATGCGGGTGCCTCGGGGCGAGGTGCCTCTTCCTTCACTGGTGTGTTGGCTGAAGGTGGACCTGAAGGGGGTCCATTGGAAGCGGGAGCAGAGCCCTCATTCATGGGAGGAAGGCTAGGGCCACCGGAAGCGTGAGGAGGCATGTTTTGAATCGAGGGCAAAGTAGGTGGATGGTGGGCTGCCTCCGATGGGTGATAGTTTTCGTTGGCACGACGAGCATCCTCACGTCGTGCTTCCGAGGAGCTGCGTCGTTGCATCTCGCTGGGCGATGGCAAGTGCGCGGGTGGACTGGGACGACGGGTGCTCTGATCGTCTAGACGTGCCCGGCTCTCATCGCTGGCGAGCTTCTTGACTGGTCCAGCTTCGCCCTCCCATTCACGGCCCCGCTTCATAGCAGAAGTGGGACGGTCTTCGAGACCACGGTCACGGACAGCAGCAGCTTCAGCTGCGGAAGCAGAGGTGGGAGCTGGAGCACCCGAAGCGATGCCAGTTGGGTTAGGAGGAGGGGGAGGCGGGGCAGTAGGGCCATGGTGATATTGCTGGTGTGGGTAGCTTGAACCCGGGGAGGATGGTCGCTCATCCCGGATTGGGCGGATCTCAGTTGGGGGTGTGAAAGGGCGGTGATAAGGAGGAGGTGCAGCAGCGCCGGGAGCAGCAGCGGCGGGAGGAGGTGGAGGGCCACCGTTAGCACCAGGAGGAGGAGCTGCCACTGCGGGAGGCGCAGGGGGCAAAGGTCCCCGGGCAGCTGACGGGAAACCCCCACTAGGAGCACGCTCATGGCCAGACGGCTGAGCAGTTCCAATCTGAGGCAGATGAGGAGCTTGGTAGCCAGCGGGGGCGCCCATCTTGGGTGAGCGTGCTGGGATACGGCCAGGATCAGGGAAAGCCCGACCAGGTTCTTGGCGAGGGCTTGCCTGAGCGAGAACGCCAGGAGCACGAGCCGGGTCACGCTGTTCAAGGCTGTTTGCCGGAGGAGCCTGTGCCTGAGATGGGAGATCGTTGATGCCGCGATTCCAGTCGGCGATTTGCCTTGGGGGCGCGGGAGCCTGGGCCGGGGGGCCAACTGGAGCAGGGGCGCCCCATTGAGGGGGGGGAGGTGCACCAACACCAGGGGCCTGGTAAGCCTGGGGGTGAACATCCTGCGGCTGTGGCGCCGGAGCGTTGGGCTGTTGAGCATTGCCGCCATGGAGCTGGCTTTGAAGCAGTTGTAAACGAGCCTTGATGTGGACATTAGACGGGTCCAGATCAGCCGCACGACCATAGGCGTCCAGTGCGTCGGCAATCTGGTTGTTGCACGATTCGTATAGAGTACCCAGATCGTACCAAACCTCAGAGATATATGGGTTCAGGCGGATCGCACGAGAGTAAGCATCAAGTGCGTCACGATACTGGTTGATCTGGTAGTAAAGGACACCAATAGAGCACCAGAACGTTGGGTTGCGTCCATCGCGGTAGACCGCTTGCTGATAGGCTTCGTAAGCCTTCGGGTACTTGGCTTGCGACATATAACAGCGACCGAGAAGGTACCAGCTTTGTGCATCGTTGTTGTCCGCGCTAACCGACTTCTCGAGGAACTCGATGGCCTTCTCCTGGCTGGAGAAGCTGCCGCTTTGCTGATGGTAGAGCCATCCCAATTGCTGCAAGACCTTGGCGTGGTTCGGATCACGCTCGAGAACTCTGCGGTATGCTGCTTGAGCGGAATCAAACTAGATGGCAATATTGTTAGAGGAAAATCTTCATTTGTAGTGGTGCAAAAATCCGGTAAACTCACGTCCTTCTGCTGCTCATGCACATGGCCAATCTGGAACCAAATATCCTCCTCGGTCAGGGGGCGTGGGGGATCATTGACGATGTATTTGAAGCACTGAGATGCCGGTTAGCTACTGACCCATCGCGAGTAGCCCAAGTGAAGTGACATACCTCCAGACTCTGACTAAACTTTTGCTGTTGCTTATATATAATGCCCAGGCGGAAATAGATCTCATTGGCCTTCTCAAAATCGGGAGCCATGCGCATGACTTGGGAGAAGGCTTCTTCGGCATGGTCGAGAGAGCCATAGCGATCGTAGAGAATACCGATACCGTACCACAGTTTGGGTTCCTGAGTGGGGGTCAATTTTTTGTTTTGTTGTGTTAGGATTTGTGGGGGCCGAAAATAAGACCGACTCACCTTAGGATCGCGGAGATGATACAGAGCCTGCTGGTAAGAAGTATACGCGTCTTGCAGGTTATCCATCATTAAATGGCAGTGTCCAATACTGCCCCAAGTTTCTCCGCTGGTGCCGTCGAGCTTTAAGATGCTTTGAAGGTACTCAATGGCCTTGGGGAACTGCTCCCTTGTGCGCAGGATGCAGGAGATGGCGTTCATGGCCGGGATGGACCATTGGTTGTGACGCAAAGCCTGTTCGTACGCATTCAACGCGCCATCAAGATCTCCCATCAGTTCGGTCAAGCTACCTGTTTTGATGAGGACCGTGGTCAGTATCATGTCACGTAATAAGTGTCGCCATCAAGGAAAAACAGATTATCCCAATCTTACCAATTGACAGCCAAACTTGCTCGTTAAGTGCAGCAATCTTCTGGGCGGTGTTGAGGGGAACACTCTTCTGGGTTTGCGCAGGCATGGCGGGCATATGTCCGTTCACCTGGACATGCGTAGGCATGTGCGCAGCAGCAGGGTGATGGGGGGCCACGCCCGCAGTGGGGGAAGGTTGGGTATGAGACATGATCCTTGAAAGGTATTTCGAATTTCGAGATAGCTCAGCTATCTTGCGATCCAAGAATTGATGAGGCTTGCGACACGATGATGCAATGAGCCGAGCTGGTTGAGAACAGTCCGGCGCGAATTTTCGATGAGAATGTCAGTCAAGACAAATAATACTTGATGCGATAGAGGAAGTGAAGATGCGACACCTGATCGCCCTGATTGATGGATGAGGGTCGATCGGGAAAGGCGGATTGATAAATGTGATGCGATGGCCTCTCCCCGGGATGGAGTCGCAGGCGGGAAAGGAGCGCGCGTGGAGAAAATCCGGAGAAAGCTTCCCACGAGCGTAGAGAAAAGAAGGAAGCGAAGGATGAGAAAGGCAGAGAAAGGAAAGACGGGTGGGTGACAAAAGCAACCGCGTCGAAAGGGGAGGGGAAAGGGAAAAGGGAGGGGATAGAAGGATGAAGATGAAGCCCAAAGGAAGGAGGGAAGAGAGAGTCGAGGGGCTGGCAGGAAAGGTGTGAAATTTGCCAAGACACGCTAGTGGTTGCGCAGCTCAGCGGCCGTCACCACCGCGCAAAAAAAGCTGACATCCCAATACAGCCTAGCGTAGTGGAGTCGATCTGGGGTTCGTATGATCTCGAAGGTCTTTCAGAGATTAATCAAAATTAATTTTGAAGTTTGATCTAGATCAATAATTGACAATTGCTGATGTATGTCTACAGCAATCTATGTCTACTATTATATTTCATGTCTAGATCATTCATAATCCGGAAAACAATTGTCTCGTTTATCGTGATCCGGTACATCCAAGCAGGACCCACACCGTTAAGCCCCCGGTTGGGCCGAGTGGCGCCCCGGTGGGTCCCTCGGGGTGGGCACCCCCCGTGGTCGCTGGTGCTAAGGTATTAGTGCCACTGGTCTCCGTGCCACTCCGATTACATCTTAGCCTTCTCCATCCGTCACAGCTAACCCTGGAAAAGAAAGCAGCATGGCCCGTGCGGGCCAGATCCCTGTGCCTACCCTGTCGGGATGAGTGCAGTACTCCGTACTCCGTCCACCACACATACTACAGTACACATCCATAATTTACTCCCCCCCCCCTGGCAAATTGTCTGACTCTGAACCCCCCTTGTCGCTTGATCACGGCTTCTCCCCATTTCTTCCGCAAACCCGGCATCGT
>Ga0102593_1000738_pt1 | contig 44347 bp, 41 predicted proteins | sample AraplaCol_mMS_r2_2_FD_76862 | JGI IMG/M metagenome (GOLD analysis project Ga0102593, IMG submission 76862) | Arabidopsis root microbial communities from North Carolina, USA - plate scrape MF_Col_mMS_r2 (SPADES assembly) (version 2) | ecosystem: Host-associated > Plants > Roots > Endosphere... | reverse complement strand
TCGTGAAATCTTCCACGACGAGATGGTCGAGCTGATGCGCATGATCATGCGCGGCGAAGTCTCGCCGACGATGACCGCGGCGATCCTCACCGGACTTCGCGTGAAGAAGGAAACCGTCGGCGAGATCGCCGGCGCGGCGACGGTGCTGCGCGAGTTCGCGCGGCCGGTGGAGCTGTCCGATCGCACCAACATGGTCGACATCGTCGGCACCGGCGGCGACGGCGCGCATACGTTCAACATCTCAACCGCGAGCATGTTCGTGGTCGCGGCTGCGGGCGCGAAGGTCGCCAAGCACGGCAACCGCAGCGTGTCGTCCAAGTCCGGCAGCGCCGACGCGCTGGAAGCGCTGGGCGCGGCGATCGAACTGCAACCGGCACAGGTGGCGCGCTGCATCGAGCGCTGCGGCATCGGCTTCATGTTCGCGCCGGTGCACCACCCGGCGATGAAGGTGGTGGCGCCGGTACGCCGCGAGATGGGCGTGCGCACGATCTTCAACATCCTCGGTCCGCTGACCAATCCCGCCGGGTCGCCGAACATCCTGATGGGCGTGTTCCATCCGGACCTGGTCGGCATCCAGGTGCGCGTGCTGCAGGAACTGGGCGCGCAGCGCGCGCTGGTCGTGTGGGGCCGCGACGGCATGGACGAGCTTTCGCTCGGCGCCGGCAGCCTCGTCGGCGAACTGCGCGATGGCGTGGTGCGCGAATACGAAGTGCATCCGGAGGATTTCGGCATCGCGATGGCCGCCAGCCGCAACCTGCGCGTGAACGACGCGGCCGAATCCAAGCTGCTGCTGATGCAGGCGCTCAACAACGAAGCCGGCCTGCCGCGCGAGATCGTCGCACTGAATGCGGGTGCCGCGATCTACGCCGCCGGCGTGGCCGACAGCATCGCCGAAGGCATCGAGCGAGCGCGGGCGGCGCTGGCGTCCGGCGCGGCCAAGCGCAAGCTCGAGGAATTCGTCGCGACCACGCGCGAACTCGCCAGCGAAACGGTGGGCGCCTGATGGACGACGCGTTCGCCCATCTGCCCGCGCCGCCGTACTACGCGGTGATCTTCTCCTCGCGCCGCAACGGCCACGACGACGCCGGCTACGGCGAAGCGGCGGAGCGGATGGTCGAACTCGCGTCCGGCCAGCCCGGCTTCCTCGGCGTGGAATCCACGCGCGGCGCGGACGGTTTCGGCATCACCGTGTCGTACTGGGAGAGCGAGGCGGCCATCGCCGCCTGGCGCCAGCACGCCGAACATGCCGCAACGCGCGCCCACGGGCGCGTGCACTGGTACGAACACTACGAACTGCGCGTGGCCAAGGTCGAACGCGCGTATGGCAAGCCCGCAATGAACACCAAGCCTTCCGAATGAGCGACATCCTCAACACGATCCTGGCCCGCAAGGCCGAGGAGATCCAGCAGCGCAGCCGCGTGCGGCCGCTCGAAGACATGCGCGCCCGGGCGATGCAGCAGCCGGCCACGCGCGGCTTTGTGAACGCGATCCGCCGCAAGCACGCGGCGGGCGAGGCGGCGGTGATCGCCGAAGTGAAGAAGGCCAGCCCGTCGAAGGGGCTGATCCGCAAGGACTTCAATCCGGCGCAGATCGCCCGCAGTTACGAGGCCGGTGGCGCGGCGTGCCTGTCGGTGTTGACCGACGTGGATTTCTTCCAGGGCAGCAATCTCTACCTGGGCGAGGCGCGCGAAGCGTGTTCGCTGCCGGTGCTGCGCAAGGACTTCACCATCGATCCGTACCAGGTGTACGAAGCGCGCGTGATCGGCGCCGACGCGATCCTGCTGATCGTCGCCGCGCTGGAAGACCACCAGATGGTGGAGATGGCCAACCTCGCGATGGAGCTGGGCATGGACGTCCTCGTGGAAGTGCACGACATCGACGAACTCGAGCGTGCGTTGCAGACCGACTGCGAACTCATCGGCGTGAACAACCGCAACCTGCGCACGTTCGAGGTGTCGCTGGACACCACGCTCGCGCTGAAGGACGCCGTGCCGCGCGACCGCACGCTCGTCACCGAAAGCGGCATCGCCACGCAAGCGGACGTCGCGAAGATGCGCGGCGCCGGCGTGCAGACGTTCCTGGTCGGTGAATCGTTCATGCGCGAAGCCGAGCCCGGCAGCGCGCTGCAGCGCCTGTTCGCCGCATGAGCACCACCGGCCCGATGCCCGACGGTGTCCAGCACCTGCCCGGCGCGGCCGCGGTCGCCGCGACTGGCGAGCACGCCAACGGCGAACGTCCCTATGCGCCGCTGGTGGTGTTCGACTTCGACCACACGCTGTACGACGGCGATTCCGGCAGCCATCTGGTGCTGTGGCTCATCAAGCGGCACTGGGCACGCGTGACCGCGGCGATCGTGCTGTCGCCGCTGCTGCTGCCGCTCATCGCGTGGCTGCCGACGCGCCGGCATGCGATCTCGGTTTATCTATGGATCGCGACGTTCGGCACGCATCGCCGCCAGGACATGGACCGGTTGATCGACCTCTACGTGCGCAAGCATGCCAAGGACATCCGCGCGCGCCTGCTGCCGACGGCGCTGAAGGTGCTGCAGCGGCATCGCGATGCGGGCGACAGGGTGATCATCGCCACCGGCGCCTCGCCGGAACTGGCGCGCGCGATCCTGGATTTCGTCGCGCACGAGGACCTGCCGGTCATCGGCAGCATCGGTGGCCCGTTCCTCGGCGGCATGATCACCGTCGAGCACTGCCACCACCAGAACAAGATGCGGATGATCTGGGATGCCGGTTACGACCAGGTCGCCGTCGCGTACTCGGACAGCAGTGCCGATCTTCCGTTGCTGAAGGCCGCGCGCAAGCCGGTGGTGGTGAACCCGAAGCGCCGCCGCGTGGCGATGTTCCGCCGCGTGTTGCCGCCGGGTACGCCGATCCTCAACTGGGGTTGCGTGGGACGGGGCGGGGATCCGGTCGCGCCCTGAGGGCTAGTCGCCCAGCGACTTCACGAACCGCGTCGAGCCGTCGAGATAGCCGCACTGGCGGTAGAAGGCGTGCGCATCGGTGCGGCGGGCGTTGCTGGTGACCTCGATCCGGCGGACGCCGTAGCGGCGGCAGATCAGTTCGACTTCGCGCAGCAGGCGCTTGCCGACGCCCTTGCCCTGTTCCTCGGGCGTCACGACCAGTCCGGTGATGCGCGCCAGCTCGTAGCCGTGGACGACCGAATAGAGCGTGTAGAGCGAGATCAGGCCGCAGGCGTCGCCGTCGATTTCGGCTAGCAGCAGGTGCTGGCGCGGGTCGTGGCGGACCACGGCGATGCGTTCGGCGGCCTCGTCGCGGGTGCAGGGGTAGCCCAGCTCGCCCAGCAGCCGGGCGACGTCGCTGGCATCGCCCAGTTCGGCCTGGCGCACCCGGGCCGTAACGGCTTCGTCGGGTGCGCCGGCGCGGCCCACGCGCTTAGCGGGTGCCGTACAGGACGACGGTCTTGCCGCGTGCGTGCAGCTTCTCGTCGGCCTGGAGCTTCTTGAGCACGCGTCCCGCCATTTCGCGCGAGCAGCCCACCAGGCGCGACAGCTCCTGGCGCGAGACGCGGATCTGGGTGCCCTGCGGGTGGCTCATCGCCTCCGGCTCCTTGGCCAGGTCGTGCAGGGCGCGGACGATGCGGTCGGTCACGTCGAGGAATGCCAGGCGGCCGGCTTTCCTGCTGGTGTCCAGTAAACGGCGGGAGATCTGCGCGCCGATGGCGTACAGCAGCTTCGGCGCGTCCAGCGACAGGCGGGTCAGCAGCAGGTCGTAGAGGCGCTCGTGGCCGATTTCGGCCAGCTCGCAGGTACTGCGGGTGCGCAGGATGACTTCCCGCTGGTCGCTGGCGATGAACAGGCCCAGCTCGCCGACGAACTCGCCGGGGCCGAAGTAGCCCAGGACCAGCTCGCGGCCGTCTTCCTCTTCCGTGATGATGCTCACGGAACCCGACACGATGTAGTACAGCGTGCTGGCCGGGTCTCCCGGGCGGAAGACGTCGGTCCGCGAGGGGTAGCGACGGCGGTGGCAGTGGGCCAGGAAGCGTTCGATCGTGGCACCGTCCGGCAGCAGCGGGCTGTTGGTGCGACGCATGACGGACGAGGTTGCAGCCGGATTTGCGGACATGGTCGTGAAGGTTGTGTGATAGGTCGAGCTTAGGATGAAGTAACGCGTTGGGCAAATATTCGCCCCAGTACGTCACCTAGTCTGGACTCTAACCTGTGACGGCAATCAGATTCGCCCCCTTCTTCACATCGAATCGGGCGAATCGGCCCGCCCGGCCCGCCTGGGCCGCTCAAGAGGGCTTTCCGGACCTCACGCGTTTCCCCGTAACGGTTTGTGCCGCATAATCGCGACCCTCGCCGCCCTTCCGGGATCTCACTGCCGTGGTCAAGCCGTTGCCTCGCCTGAGGTTGCAAGGTTTCAACAACCTCACCAAGGCCCTCTCGTTCAATATTTACGACGTCTGCTTCGCGGCGTCGGAGGACGAGCGTCGTCGCTACATCGAATACATCGACGAGGCGTACAACGCCGACCGTTTGACCCAGATCCTGACGGACGTCGCCGAGATCATCGGCGCCAACATCCTCAACATCGCCCGCCAGGACTACGACCCGCAGGGCGCGTCGGTGACCATCCTCATTTCCGAGGAACCGGTGATCGACAAGAAGGATGCCGGCAAGGAGATCATCTCCGACGCGGTCGTGGCGCACATGGACAAGTCGCACATCACGGTGCACACGTATCCGGAGACGCATCCGGACAACGGCATCGCGACCTTCCGCGCCGACATCGACGTGGCCACCTGCGGCGTGATCTCGCCGCTGAAGGCGTTGAACTACCTGATCGAGAGCTTCGAGTCCGACATCGTGGTGATGGACTACCGCGTGCGCGGCTTCACCCGCGACATCAAGGGCAAGAAGCACTACATCGACCACAAGATCAATTCGATCCAGGACTACCTGGCGAAGAACATCAAGTCGCGTTACGAAATGATCGACGTGAACGTCTACCAGGAAAACATCTTCCATTCGAAGATGCACCTGAAGGAGTTCGACCTCGACACGTACCTGTTCGAGGAAAAGGCCAAGAACCTGTCGTTCAAGGAGCGCATGAAGATCGAGGCGCGCCTTAAGCGGGAAATCGAAGAGCTTTATCACGGGCGCAACCTGGCCGACTGAGGCCGCGGTTCTCCGCCGTGAACGAAAAGGCCCGCGACTGCGGGCCTTTTTCATTGCAGCGGTTGCGTCGGGGTCAGATCCGGTACGCCACCGCCTTCATCACCTTCGACGCCGCCGCCATCAGCGTGGGCACCGGCGGCGGCAGCACGCGTGCGCCTGCGGCTTCGGCGTGGTCGGCGTGGCGGGCCTCGTCGGCCTTCATCACTTCCAGGATCGCGCGGCTGCGCGCATCGGCCGGCGGGAGCGAGTCCAGGTGCTCATCGATATGCGCTTCGACCTGGCGTTCGGTTTCCACGACGAAGCCGAGATTCCAGCCGTCGCCGCGCAGTCCGGCGAGCGCGCCGATCGCGAAGCTGCCCGCGTACCACACGGGATTGAGCAGGCTGGGGCGGCTGTCGAGTTCGCGCAGGCGATCGGCGCACCACGCGAGGTGGTCGGTTTCTTCCTGCGCGGCGGCGAGCAGGTGCGCGCGCGTGGTTTCATCGCGCGCCACCGCGGCCTGCCCGCAATACAGCGCCTGCGCGCAGACTTCGCCGACGTGGTTGATGCGCATCAGGCCGCTGGCGTGGCGGCGCTCGTCCTCGTCCAGTTCGATCTGCGCGATGTCGCGCGAGGGATTCGCGCGCTGCGCGCCCGGCGCACCGAAGACGGTGTCGAGCGCGCGCTGGGTGTCGTTGAGGAAACGGTCGAGGGGCGTGAGCTGGCGGTTCGTATCCATGCCGGCAGTTTACGCGTCGGGGGAAACGGCCTGCGGTGAAGACGTCGCCTCGATGCGCCCGGCCAGGAATTCCAGCGGATGCTGCACCGGCACCCCGGTGCCGTTGGCCAGGTGCAGGCGGCAGCCGAGGTTCGCGCTGAGCAGCCGCGTCGCGCCGCTTTCGTCGAGCTGTCGCAGCAGCGGCGCACGGAAGGTCGCCGCGTATTGCGGATCGTCCAGCATCTGCACGCCCGAGGCGCCGCAGCAGCTGGAAGCGTCCAGTTCGACGATCTCCAGCCCCGGCACGGCCGCCAGCAACGTGCGCAGGGTGTTGGCCGAACGGACCACGTTGCGCTGCGTGCATGGCAGGTGCAGTGCGATGCGTTCGGTGGTTGCGCGCCAGCGCCAGCGCCCGGGGTGCGCAGCGAGCTGGCGCGCGAGGAATTCGATGGCGTCGACGGTGCGGTTCGTGCCGCCTTCCAGCGCATGCGAAACCGCTTCATGGCAGCCGCTTGCGAAGGTGAGAACCGTTGCGGTCGAGCCGAACGCCTCGCGGTTGCGAAGGGCGAGGGCCTGCGCGGCATCGCGGTTGCCTGCATGCGCGTGGACGCTTCCGCAGCAGGTCTGGCCCGATGGGATGTCGACGCCGATTCCAAGGAGGACGAGGCATCGCGCCATCGCATCGCGAAGGCCGGCTTCGTATGCATTGGCCGCGCAGCCCACGAAGAGCGCCACCCGGGTTTCCTCGCCAGACCGGGCAGGTCCGGCGGGCGTGACCGGAGCCGGTGGCGGAAGCGGGCGCCAGCGTGTGGGCAGCCACGGATGCGCGCGTCCGTAAGCGCGCAGGACAAATGTCAGGAGCGCGGGCCGGGCGACCAGCGCCTCGATCGCCCGCTGCCGCCATCCCGCAGGCCGGCGAGTCCGCTGGCGGGCTCGCGCCTGCACCAGCAGCGCGCCGTACTGAACGCCCGCGGGGCATACGGACTCGCAGCTGCGGCAGCCCAGGCAGTGGTCCAGGTGCGCTTCGCCGGCCGGCGTGGGCTCGATCGTCTCCAGCGCCCAGGCCCGGGCCAGGGCGATCCGGCCGCGCGGGGATTCGGTCTCCAGCCGGGACCCGGCGTAGGTCGGGCAGGCCGGCAGGCATAATCCGCACTGCACGCAGCGATCGGCCAGCGCCACCAGCGGGTCGGGCGCGGCGGGACGGGGCGAGGGGGTGGCAGGCGGCATGGCGCGATTCTAGCCGGCCGGCCCGCTCCGCCGGATCCCGCCGACTTGCAGCGGCCTGCGGACCCGGCTATCATTCCGCCTCTTCGTTTTACCCCCTCGACAACGCGTGGCGAAGTTCCGCCGGTCCGGCCCTGCCGGAAACCAGTACGGAACCAGCCCGACCGGAACACCATCAAAGACCAGTCATGAAGACTTTTACCGCCAAGAACGAGACCGTCCAGCGTGACTGGTACGTCGTAGACGCCGAAGGCAAGACCCTCGGCCGCCTGTGCTCCGAACTCGCGCGCCGTCTGCGCGGCAAGCACAAGCCGGTTTTCACCCCGCACGTCGATACGGGTGACTACCTCATCGTGATCAACGCCGAGAAGGTTGCCGTCACCGGCAAGAAGCTGCAGGACAAGCAGTACCACCGCTTCACCGGCTACATCGGCAACCTCAAGACCGAGACCCTCGCCCAGGCGCTTGAGCGCCACCCGGAGCGCGTGATCGAGATCGCCGTGAAGGGCATGCTGCCGAAGAATCCGCTCGGCCGTGCCATGTACCGCAAGCTCAAGGTCTACAAGGGCTCCGAGCATCCGCACGCCGCCCAGCAGCCGCAGCCGCTGGACTTCTGATTCGGACCCCTTTCTAGAGACATCCCATGGCAATCCAGCAGAACTACGGCACCGGCCGCCGCAAGTCCTCCACCGCCCGCGTTTTCCTGCGCAAGGGCGCTGGCAACATCACCGTCAACCAGCGTCCGCTGGATGAGTTCTTCGGTCGCGAGACCGCGCGCATGATCGTGCGCCAGCCGCTCGAACTCACCCAGTCGACCGACAAGTTCGACGTCGTCGTCACCGTCGCCGGCGGCGGCATCACCGGCCAGGCCGGTGCGATCCGCCTGGGCATCGCCCGCGCGCTGGTCGAGTACGACGAAACCCTGAAGTCCGAGCTGCGCAAGGCCGGCTTCATGACCCGCGACGCGCGTGAAGTCGAGCGTAAGAAGGTCGGTCTGCACAAGGCCCGCCGCGCTACGCAGTTCTCGAAGCGCTAATCGTTTTTGGGTTACAATTTGTTTCATAGCCCCGTCGCCAAGCGGTAAGGCACCTGACTCTGACTCAGGCATTCGGTGGTTCGAATCCATCCGGGGCTGCCAGACAAAACAAGAAACCCGCCGAAAGGCGGGTTTTTTGTTGCCTGCGATTTATGGCCCGCGTCCGGGCGCGCGACCTCGCGCAGGCTGTCAGAATCCGCTTGCGATTTACGTTCTCGTCTCATGTCTCGCCACGCCGCGCGCAGTCGTTACAATTGAAACCATCGCGCGGCAGCGCTGGAAATCCGGGAGTTTCGATGAAGCTTGGTTCTCTGAAGGAAGGCGGTCGCGACGGCACGCTGATCGTGGTCTCGCGCGATCTTTCGCGCGGCGTGCGTGCCACCGGCATCGCCGACACGTTGCAGCGCGCGCTGGAAGACTGGTCCAACACCGCGCCGCGCCTCAACGCGCTGTACGACGCGCTCAACGAGGGCAACGCCGAGGGCGCGTTCGATCTCGACATGGCCGCGCTCGCCGCGCCGTTGCCGCGTGCATACGAATTCGTCGATGGTTCCGCGTACCTGCCGCACGTCGAACGCGTGCGTCGCGCGCGCGGCGCCGAAGTGCCGGAAAGCTTCTACACCGATCCGCTGATGTACCAGGCCGTGAGCGCCGGCTTCTACGGCCCGCGCGATCCGGTGCGCGTGCCGAGCGAGGAATACGGCATCGACCTGGAAGCCGAAGTCGTCATCGTCACCGACGACGTGCCGATGGCCGCCACGCCCGCGCAGGCCGCATCGCACATCCAGCTCGTCGGCCTGGTGAACGACGTGTCGCTGCGCAACCTCATCCCGAACGAGCTGGCCAAGGGCTTCGGATTCCTGCAGTCCAAGCCGCGTTCGGCGCTGAGCCCGGTGTTCGTGACGCCGGACGAACTCGGCGATGCATGGCAGGACAGCAAGGTGCATCTGGCGCTGACCACGCACATCAACGGCGAATGGTTCGGCGCGCCGGAAGCGGGCGTCGACATGCAGTTCGACTTCGCGCAGCTGGTGGCGCATGCGGCCAAGACGCGTCCTCTGTCGGCCGGCACGATCGTCGGTTCGGGCACCGTCGCCAACCAGGACACCTCGCTGGGCGCGTCGTGCTTCGCCGAGAAGCGCACGGTGGAAACGCTGGAAACCGGCAAGCCGATCACGCCGTTCATGAGTTTCGGCGATACGGTCCGCATCGAGATGCTTTCGCGCGATGGCGAGAGCGTGTTCGGCGCGATCGAGCAGCGCATCGAGAAGGGCGGCAACGCCTGAGGCTACAACGTGCACGGCCGCCGGCCGTGCACGCATCGACCCACCTTGTTCGCGGGGAACGGCATGGCGGCTGAGCATCTGCGGTTGTACTCGTACTGGCGCTCGAGCGCGGCGTACCGCGTTCGCATCGGCCTGAACCTGAAGTCGCTGCCGTACGAAACGGTGCCCGTGCACCTGATCCGCGACGGCGGCGAACAGCATTCGGCCGCGTTCAAGCAGGTCAATCCGCAGGAACTGGTTCCGGTGCTGCAGCACGGCGACCGCGTGATGCGCCAGTCGGTCGCGATCCTGGAATACCTCGACGAAACCTGGCCGGAACCGCCGCTGCTGCCGGCATCGGCGCGCGATCGCCAGCGCGTGCGTGCGCTCGCGCAGTCGATCGCCTGCGACATCCATCCGCTGAACAACCTGCGCGTGCTCCAGCATTTCGACCGCAACTGGCACGTGCCGCAGCCCGAGCGCGACGCGTGGGTGCAGCACTGGGTCCAGGAAGGCTTCACCGCGCTTGAGGCGATGCTGGCCGACCATCCATCGACGGGCACCTTCTGCGAAGGCAATTCGCCCACGCTGGCCGATTGCTGCCTCGTGCCGCAGGTCTACAACGCGCGCCGTTTCGCGGTGGACCTGTCGAAGTATCCGACGATCACGCGCATCGAGAAGGCGTGCCTCGCGCTGCCGGCGTTCGATGCCGCGCGGCCGGAGAAGCAGCCGGATGCGCCGGCGACGTAACCGGCGCTCTGGTAGGCCGGGTAAGCGAAGCGCGCCGCGCCCGGGTGCAAACCCCACAAACGATTCGGCCCGAACGCATGGCGTCCGGGCCGAATGCCGATCACGCGCCGACGCTTACTGCGTCGCGGAGTCGTAGATTTCCGCGTACGGATCGTGCTCGCCGCTCGCGCCTTCGGACAGGCGGAACTTGAGCGACAGGCCCTCGCGGGAGTCGGCGGCTTTGAGCGCCTCTTCCATGTCGATCCGGCCTTCCTTGTACAGGCGGAACAGGCACTGGTCGAACGACTCCATGCCTTCTTCCAGCGACTCTTCCATCGCCTGCTTGATCTCGTGCACCTGTCCGCGGCGCATGAGGTCGCGGATGTGCGGCGTGTTGATCAGCACTTCCGCCGCCGGCACGCGGCGGCCGTCGGTGCCCACGACAAGGCGCTGGCTGACCACCGCGCGCAGGTTCAGCGCGAGGTTCATCAGCACATTCTTGTGCGCGGCTTCCGGGAAGAAGTTGAGGATGCGTTCCAGCGTCTGGTCGGCGTTGTTGGAGTGCAGCGTCGCCAGGCACAGGTGGCCGGTTTCGGCGAACGCGATGGCCGCCTCCATCGTCGTGGCGTCGAGGATTTCGCCGATGAGGATGACGTCCGGCGCCTCGCGCATCGCGTTCTTCAGCGCGTTGTGGAAGGCGTGCGTGTCCAGGCCGACTTCGCGCTGGTTCACGATCGACTTCTTGTGCTTGTGCAGGTATTCGATCGGGTCCTCGATGGTGAGGATGTGGCCCGAGATGTTGCTGTTGCGGTAGTCGATCATCGACGCCAGCGTCGTCGACTTGCCCGAACCGGTGGAGCCGACGATCAGCACCAGCCCGCGCGGGGCCATGATGATGTCCTTCAGCACCTGCGGCAGCTGCAGTTCCTCGATCGACGGGATCACGCTGCGGATGGCACGGATCACCATGCCGACTTCGCCGCGCTGCTTGAACACGTTGATGCGGAAGCGGCCGGCTTCGGGCAGGGCGAGCGCCATGTTCAGCTCGAGGTCACGCTCGAAAAGCGGAACCTGTCCCTCGTCCATCAGCGAATAGGCGATCTTCTTCACCATGCCCGGAGGCAGGCCGGTATTGCCGAGGGGATAAAGCTTGCCTTCGACCTTGATATAAACCGGTGCGCCGGTCGTCAGGAACATGTCCGACGCGTTCTTTTCCGTCATCAGCTTCAGGAAATAGCCGATGTCCATGCAAGCAACCCCTATTCTTGCGCCTTCACCCCGGCAACCCTTCCCGTTGCAAGCGTGGCTTCGGCTTTACGACAATGGCCGGGCGTCAATCACAGGCACGGCCTCCCCAATGCGTCCAAGCTTCGCACAAATCCGATTTCCGCTGCTGGCTGCAGTTCTCGCTTCCGCACTCTGCTCGTGCGCGTCGCTGCCCCCGCCGACCGGTGAGCTGGCCACGGCCCGCCAGGCCGTGACCCGAGCCGAGGACGCGGACGCCGACCAGTACGCGCCGCAGGAACTGGGCACCGCCCGGACCGAACTCTCCCAGGCCCAGTCCGCGATGAGCTCCGGCGACCAGGACGAGGCACGCCGCCTCTCGCTGGCCGCCGCCGCCGACGCCGACCTGGCCTACGCCAGGAGCCGCGAGGCGCTGGCGACGGGCGAACTCAACCAGCGCCGCGACGAAGTCACGCAGCTGCGCAGCCGCCTCCAGGAGGCCCAGCCGTGACCTTCCGCCCGATGATCCTTACGGCCGCGCTGGCCGCGTGCTTCGCCGTCGCGCCGGCCATGGCCGCCGACAACCCCGACGCGGCCCGGCTATCGCAGCGCCTGACCGCGCTGGATGCCGATTCCACGCTCAACACCTTCGCCGCCTACGAGCGCCTCCAGGCGCGCCAGGCGGTCAGCACCCTCGACCAGGCCGCCAAGCGCGACCGCCCCGGCGCGCTCTACGTCGCCGAGCGCCGCGTGGCCATCGCCGAATCCGCCGCGCGCACGCAGGCGATGCAGCGCCAGGTCGACCAGCTCGATCGCGAGCGCTCCGAGCTGCTGGTCGAAGCCAGCCGGCGCGACGCCGCCAACGCCCGCGCCGAAAGCGAGCGCCTGCGCCTGCAGGCCCAGATGCAGGCCGAGGAAGCCGAACGCCTGCGCCAGCAGAGCGAAGTCGATGCAGCGGCGATGCAGGACGTGGAAAGCGCGCTCAAGGGCGTCGCCGGCGCGCAGACGGCGCGTCTGAACGCTGCCCGCGACCGTCAGGCCAAGCTGGCCCGCGAGGAAGCCGAACTGGTCACCGGCGGCAAGCTGCCGGCGGCCAAGCGCGACAGCCGCGGCGAAGTTTTCGCACTCGACAAGGCGAGCTTCGGCGCCGGCAAGGCCAGTCTCGGCAGCGGCGCGCAGACGACGGTGAAGACCGTCGCCGCCTACGCACAGGCGGCCTCGTCGCCGGGCGTCCGCGTCGACGTCACGGCCGCCGACGCCAAGCTGGCGCAGCGCCGCGCGGAAGCCGTCCGCGATGCGCTTGTCGCCGGCGGCTGGCCGCAGGGCCAGGTCCAGGTGACCGGCAAGGCAGGCAAGGCCGAGCGCACCGAGCTGGTTGTTCAGTCCAAGTAAATTTAGATAAATCAGTTACTTGCGATGAAAATGCGGAAGCGCGGCCGTGGCCGCCTTCCGCTCGTCGCGATCTTCTCGACACAGCGCACAACCCGCCCCGCCACCCTTGCCGACCTCGGGAGGGAAGAGTAGGGTCGGTACTCCAAGCGGCCTGTTTTCCGCTTGGCGATGAGCCTGGTCGATGACGTCAACGCCCCTCTCGAAGGACCCCGCCGCCCCACGTTCGTACGGGGCCGGTCCTTGTGAGGCCGCCGACCCCGACCTGCTCCTCCATGACCCCGCGCGACGCCCTGGTCCGACGACCGGGGCGTTTTCGTCTGCGGGGCCTTCCGCACGGGCCGCGGCCTCGCGCCGCGGCTTCCTTACCCGCTGAAGGAGGCTCTACATGTTCGAAGAACGACCGCAGCCGGAGATCGAGGCGCTGATGAAGGCCAACCCGGAATTCAAGCAGCTCTATCAACGCCACAAGGATCTCGACAAGAGAGTGATGGACGCCGAACTGGGCGTGCTACCCATCGACGACATCACCCTCGCGCAGATGAAGCGCGAAAAACTGGCTGCGAAGGACCGCCTGGTCCGCATGTACGACCTGCAACGCCACTGACGTCCACCCTTTCCTCGCCGCGGGCGGCGACTTCCTCGTCGGTCTCTCCGTCCGCGTCTCCGAAGAACCGGGGCGGCTGCGCCCAGCAGCCGCCCCGGTGCGAAGGATCCCTCCCTTTCCCAAAGGCGCCCGCACAGCCGGGCGCCCCTCGGCGTGCCCGGCGGTCGCGACCGGACGTGCCGCTGGCCGGCGCGGCCCTTTGAGCACTTCACGCCGGGCTTTTACACTGCCCGCATGAGCATCCATCAATCCGTACTCGAACTGATCGGCGGCACGCCGATCATCAAGGCGCAGCGCCTGGACACCGGCGTCTGCGAGCTCTACCTCAAGCTCGAATCGCAGAACCCGGGCGGGTCCATCAAGGACCGCATCGGCCTGTCGATGATCGAAGCGGCCGAAAAGGCCGGGAAGATCCGCCCCGGCGACACGCTCGTGGAAGGCACCGCCGGCAACACCGGCATCGGCCTTGCGCTGGTCGCGCAGCAGAAGGGTTACAAGCTCATCCTGGTCGTACCCGACAAGATGAGCCGCGAGAAGATCTTCAACCTCAAGGCGATGGGCGCGCAGGTCGTGCTCACGCGTTCGGACGTGGCCAAGGGCCATCCCGACTACTACCAGGATCTCGCGGAGCGTCTCGCGCGCGAAACGCCTGGCGCGTACTTCATCAACCAGTTCGGCAATCCGGACAATCCCGCCGCGCACGAACTCGTGACCGGCCCGGAAATCCTGTCGCAGATGGGCGATGTCGGCGGACTGGATGCGATCGTGTTCGGCTGCGGCAGCTCCGGCACGATGACCGGCCTGTCGCGGTTCTTCGCGAAGCAGTCGCCGAATACCGAACTGATCCTCGCCGATCCGGTGGGTTCGATCCTGGAGGAATACATCAACCGCGGCACGCTGTCGGACAAGTCGGCCAGCTGGATGGTCGAAGGCATCGGCGAGGATTTCCTGCCGCCGATTTCCGACTTCACGCGGGTGAAGAAGGCCTACGCGATCAGCGACAAGGAAAGCTTCCTCACCGCGCGCGAACTGCTGGAAAAGGAGGGCATCCTCGGCGGTTCGTCGACCGGCACGCTGCTCGCCGCGGCGCTGAAGTATTGCCGCGAACAGACCACGCCGAAGAAGGTGCTGACGCTGGTGTGCGACACCGGCAACAAGTACCTGTCGAAGATGTACAACGACTTCTGGATGCTGGACAACGGCTTCCTCGCGCGCCAGCCCACGGGCGACCTGCGCGACCTGATCCTGCGCCCGTTCTCGCAGCGCGACACGGTCGTCGTCGGTCCGAACGACCTGCTGGTCACCGCATACCAGCGCATGAAGCTGTACGACGTCTCGCAGCTGCCGGTGATGGATGGCGACAACATCGTCGGCATCGTCGACGAAAGCGACGTGCTGCTGCACGTCTACGGCGACGAGACGCGCTTCCGCGATCCGGTGTCCACCGCGATGGTGAGCAAGCTCGACAAGATCGACGTGCGATCACCCATCGAGTCGTTGCTGCCGGTGTTCGATCGCGGCCATGTCGCCATCGTCGTGGACGGCGAGAAGTTCATCGGCCTGATCACGCGCATCGACCTGTTGAATTACCTGCGCAGGCGCGTGCAGTGATGAACGCCGCGGCGTCCGCGCACTGGTTGCCGGGCGACCGCCTGCCCGACGTGCGACTGCGCGCGGCCGACGGCAACAGCCGGACGCTGCACGCCGAGTTCGCCGGGTTGCCGTTGTGGATCGCGACGCCGGTCGATGCGTCATCGGCGGCGCAACTGCCGGTGCCGCCTGAAGGCGTGTTCGCGATCTGCGTCGCGCCCGCCGTACCCGAGGGCGCGCCCCCGGGCTGGCATGCCTTCGCGGCCGATCCGCGATGGTGCGCGGGCCTGGGCACCGGCCTGTTCTGGCAGGCCGATGCGAACCTGCGCCTGCGCGGATCGCAGCCTTTGCCGCTCGCGTCCTTGCCGGCATTGCCGCTTCAGATCGAGCCCCTGCGCGGCGAGCGCACGCTGGCGATCGCCCCCGTCCTGCAGATTCCCGGCGTGTTCGAGCCGGAGCTGTGCGCGACGTTGATCCGTCATCTGGAGGTGGATTGCGGCGGCGGCGACGTCTCCGCGGTGCTCGTGATGCAGGACGGCGAGCAGCGATTGCAGGTCGATCCGGACATCAAGCAGCGGCGCGAAGTGATTCCCCGCGATGCGCAACTGGAAGCGCTCATGCACGAGCGGCTGTTGCGCCGTGCGCTGCCGGAAATCGCACGCGTGTTCAATTTCGAAGTGCGCCGGCGCGATCCGTTCAAGCTGCTCGCGTATCCGGAAAACGCCGGTTATTTCCGCGCGCATCGCGACAACGAAACGCCCGACGTCGCGCATCGGCGCTTCGCGCTGTCGGTGAACCTCAACCAGGGCGACTACGAGGGCGGCGAGTTCCGTTACCCGGAATTCGGGCCGCACCTGTTCTCGCCCGTGACGGGCGCCGCGCTGGTGTTCTCGTGCTCGGTGCTGCACGAAGTGCGGCCGGTGGAACGCGGCACGCGCTACGCGATGACCACGTTCCTGGCCTGATCAGGCGCGCGGACGCAGGCGCGGGGCGAAGTCCGGGGCCGCCTCGCCGAGCGCATCGAGCGCGGCCTGCGCCCACTGCATGCCTTCCGTGATGCCGTCCGCGTGCTTTTCCGCGGCCGCGGCCAGTTCGCGCCTCCGGGCGTTCGAATCGAAATGCGCGTCCCCGTCCTTGGCGTAACGGCTGAGCAGTTCGGACGCCTTGATGCGCTGCGTCCAGTCCTCGGGTACCTCCAGGCCGTAGTGCACGGCCAGGCGTGCGACCGCCGGGGCGGGATCGCGGAGCACCTCGGCGAAATCGAGATCGACCAGCCGTCCGGCCAGTGCCGGGTCGGCGGCCAGGGTGCGCCAGCGCAGTTGTTCGATCAGCCAGGCGCGGGCCAGCCGGGCGGCGTCGGTTTCGGCCGGCGGTAATTCCGGCGGATGCGCGAGGCGGAGCGGTTCGGTGGTCAGGACGCCGTCGATGAGGCGGGCGTCGCGCAGCATCGTCGCCAGCCAGGTCTGCAGGTCGACCCACAGCAGGCAGGCGCGGCCGGTGGGCGGCAGCAGGCGGTCGGCGAGGGTGGTGACCACGCTGGTCGGCTTGACGATCACCGCCCGGCTGTCGGGGAAACCGCGGGCCAGCAGGGCCAGTACCGGGCCTTCCCACGCGGTCGCGGCCGGGTTCGCGCGCTCATGGGCGAGGGTCAGCAGGGGCAGGGGCTCGCGCAGGCCGAGCACGCCCGGGATCAGGTCCAGCAACCGGCTCACCAGCGACGAGCCGCAGTGCCCGATATGGAACAGCCAGTGCACCTCGCGCAGGGGCGCGGAAGGGCCCAGCGCGGCCTCGAGTTCCCCCCGCGTCACGGTCCAGCCGGAGACGTCGCGGCGGGCCAGCGAACGCTGGTCGAGGAAGCTCGCCCGCCGGTAGTCGTCGGCGTCGAAATGCAGCACCCAGGCCCGGTTTTGCGCCGGGTCGAACGCGAACAGCGGATACGCCGCACTGCGGCTGAAGTCCGGTGGCAAACGCCTGGGAGGGCTCATGTGCGGTGCTAGAATCTGCGGCCGCCCATGCTAGCGGGAATGTCGGGAATAGCGGAAGGATTCGATGGCCGAACTACATGCCGAACGCGGCACCCTCCGACGCCTGACAAGCATCCAGCCCGGAGTCCGCCATCGTGAGTGATCGCGTTCTGGTAACCGGCGGTGCGGGGTTCATCGGATCGCACGCCTGCGTCGCGCTGGCTGAAGCGAAGATCCCGTTCGTGATCCTCGACAATTTCAGCAACTCGCATCACGGCGTCATCGAACGCCTGGCGCGGATCATCGGATTCCGGCCCGAGGTCGTCGATGGCGATGTCCGCGATCGCCTGCTCCTGGAATCCCTCTTCGCCCGTTGGCCCTTCACCGCGGTCATCCATTTCGCCGGGTTGAAGGCGGTCGGTGAGTCGGTCGAGAAGCCGGTCGAGTATTACGACAACAACTTCGTCGGAACCGTCAGGCTTGTCGAAGCCATGCGGGCAACGCGCTGCCGGACGCTGGTGTTCTCGTCGTCGGCCACTGTGTATCGAGCCTCCACGATCATGCCGCTGCGTGAAGACAGCGCGCTCGCAGCGACCAGCCCCTATGGCCGGTCAAAGCTGATGGTCGAGGAGATGCTTCGCGACCTGGGGGCCGCGGATTCCGACTGGCGCATCGCATTGCTGCGCTATTTCAACCCGATCGGCGCCCATTCCAGCGGACTGATCGGCGAAGACCCTCGCGGTATTCCGAACAATCTTCTTCCTTACATCGGACGGGTCGCGACAGGGCAGCTGCCGCACCTGAAGGTCTTCGGTGGCGACTACCCCACCGTGGACGGCACGGGGGTGCGCGATTACATCCACGTCGTCGACCTTGCCGCCGGACACCTGGCAGCCATGAACCGCCTGAAAACCCGCCCGGGTTGCCTCACCGCCAATCTGGGGACCGGAACGGGGACGTCGGTGCTGCAGATGATCCGGGCCTTCGAAGCCGCCAGCGGTCGGGCCATTCCCTACGAGATCGGCGATCGCCGGCCCGGCGACCTGGCCGAGTATTGGGCCGACCCCTCGTTTGCCCGGCGGGAGCTCGGGTGGCACGCCCGGTTGACCCTCGGGGATATGTGCGAGGACGCATGGCGCTGGCAGGAACGACAGGCCCACGGGCAATAAGTTCGTCGCGGGGGAGCTCAAGCCCGGGAGTGGGCGGAACGCCATGAAGGGCGGCCGAACGGTCGAAAAAACGCTGCTAAAACTGGGTAGTTACGTCCGGCGAGACCGGCGGCCGGTGCTAGAATCTGCGACCGCCCATGCTAGCGGAATTGGAAGGACGTAATGACTGAACGACATGCCGACGGCAGGGCGGGGAAGCCTGGCCTTGGTACCCTCGCGATCCACGCCGGCCAGGCGCCCGACCCGACCACGGGCGCGGTGATGACGCCGATCTATGCGACCTCCACCTACGCCCAGAGCAGCCCGGGCGTGCATCAGGGGTTCGAGTACTCGCGCAGTCACAACCCGACCCGTTTCGCTTACGAGCGCTGCGTCGCCGGACTCGAGGGCGGCACGCGCGGTTTCGCCTTCGCATCGGGCCTGGCCGCGACCTCGACGATCCTGGAACTGCTCGACTCGGGCAGCCACGTCATCGCGATGGACGACGTCTATGGCGGCACGTACCGGTTGTTCGAGCGCGTGCGTCGCCGCTCCGCCGGTCTGGATTTCAGCTGGGTCGACCTGAGCGATGCGGCTGCGTTCGAGGCCGCGATCCGGCCCGAGACGAAGATGGTCTGGATCGAAACCCCGACCAATCCGCTGCTCAAGCTGGTGGACATCGAGCAGATCGCGACGATCGCCCGCAAGCGCGGCCTGATCGTCGTCGTCGACAACACCTTCTCCTCGCCGATCCTGCAGCGCCCGCTCGAGCTGGGCGCGCACATCGTCATGCATTCGGCGACGAAGTACCTCAACGGACATTCCGACATCGTCGGCGGCATGGCGGTGGTCGGCGACGACGCCGACATCGCCGATCGCATGGCGTTCCTGCAGAACGCCATCGGCGGCGTGCAGGGCCCGTTCGACAGCTTCCTCGCGCTGCGCGGCCTGAAGACGCTGCACCTGCGCATGAAGGCGCATTGCGAGAACGCGCAGGCGCTGGCCGAGTGGCTTGAAACGCACCCGCAGATCGAGAAGGTCATCTACCCGGGCCTGAAGTCGCATCCGCAGCACGACTTGGCCAAGCGCCAGATGCATGGCTTCGGCGGCATGATCAGCATCTACGTCAAGGGCGGCGAAGCCGCGGCGCGTCGCATGATGGAGCGCTGCGAATACTTCACCATCGCCGAATCGCTTGGTGGCGTGGAAAGCCTGATCAACCACCCGGCGATCATGACGCATGCGTCCGTGCCGGCTGAGCGGCGTGCCCAGTTGGGTATTGCGGACAGCCTGGTGCGGTTGAGTGTTGGCGTGGAAGACGTCGAGGATCTGCAGGCAGATCTGACCCAAGCGCTTACGTCCTGAGTTGCGACGTGAGTCGGATAAGGAAGCATGGAGTCAGTAGGGACTTGCTGGCGCTGAGGGTACTGTCATGGGTTCGCCAGCATCGATGGATGCGGGCGGCCTACCGGTTCCTCCCTCCTGGCTTGCGTGCCAATCTGCGGGAATCCCTCGTTGAGGCGTCCGGTTCCTCTGCGTCTTTCAAACGCACGCCGGCGTGGGATCGACCTGCGCCCGAAGCCGTACGCGTTCCGGGCCAGTCGAGTCCGGGCGATGCGGACGGCGTGCATCTGTACGCTTACTTTCGCGGCCAGTTTGGTCTGGCGGAATGCGCGCGGCTATACACCCATGCCCTGCTCGAGCACGGCTATGCCGTTTCCCTGCACGACATCGAACTCGACGTGCCGCACGGGTTTGACGACCGCTCGTTCCATCTTGAGTCCGATGATGGCGTCGAACACGGCGTGCATCTGCTGTTCGTGAATCCGGACTATCTCGACGCCGCGATGGACAAGGTGGGACGTGCGCGTTTCGAGGGCGGCCATGTGATCGCCTGCTGGTTCTGGGAGCTCGAACGGATCCCGGACAGCTGGTTGCCCGCGTTGGCGCAGGTGGACGAGATCCTGGTTGCGTCGGCCTTCATCGAGGAGGCGTTCGCGCGCATTACCGACAAGCCTGTCTTCCGCCTTCCCATTCCACTGGGGGAGCCGCAGGACAGCGGCCTGTCGCGAGCCGATTTCGGCCTGGAGGATGACCGCTTCATCTTCCTCAGTACTTTCGACTTCAACTCGAGCATCGAGCGCAAGAATCCGTTCGCCGTCGTCGAGGCGTTCGGCGAAGCATTCCCGCCGGATCGTGACGATGTGCGCCTGCTCATCAAGTCAAGCAATGGGCATCGTTATCCCCAGCGCTTCCTCGCGTTGCTCCAGCAAGCTGCGGCCGATCCGCGCATCCTGGTGCGCGACGAGATCCTGGAGGGGCCTCACCTGCATGCGCTGCAACGCTGCATCGATGCCTACGTTTCGCTGCACCGGGCGGAGGGCTTTGGCCTGGGCATGGCCGAATGCATGCGCCTGGGAAAGCCGGTCATCGCGACCGGATGGTCAGGAAACATGGAGTTCATGGGCGACGAGGACAGCTGCCTCGTCGACCATGAGATCCGGCCGCTAGTCGAGGGGGAGTACCCCTTCTGGCAAGGGCAACGCTGGGCCGAGCCGGACGTCTCGCATGCCGCCCGATGCATGCGTCGCCTCGTCGACGATCCCGCCATGGCTGCTGCCCTGGGTGATCGCGCAGCGATCCACATCAAAGAAACACTTTCCCCGCGGCTGATCGGGGCGAAACTCGCCGCACATCTCGACTCCGCGCGCACCGCGCACCGCGGAAGGGCGACCACACCGCCGTCCGGATCTCCGCGTACCGACCACGATAGAAGGATTCCATGAACTCCAGTTCCACCTATTCCGCGAGCTTGCGCGAGATGTTTGCAAGTGCCTGGCGAAACCGGCAATTGATCGTGAGGATGGCCAAGCGCGACGTGATCGGCCGCTATCGTGGCTCGATGCTGGGTATCGCGTGGTCGTTCTTCAATCCGCTGTTGATGCTCGCCGTCTACACGTTCGTGTTCTCGGTCGTCTTCACTGCTCGTTGGGGAGACGGTGTGGGCGACAGCAAGACCGCGTTCGCCATGCTGCTGTTCACCGGCATGACCGTGCATGGGGTGTTCGCCGAATGCCTCAACCGTGCGCCCTCGCTGATCCTTGCCAACGCGAACTACGTAAAGAAGGTGATCTTCCCGCTGGAAGTGCTTCCCTGGGTCGCGTTTGCTTCGGCGCTGTTCCATGCATCGATCAGTTTCGGGGTGCTGCTGCTGGCGCAGCTGCTGATCAATGGCTACCTGCACTGGACCGTGGTGCTGTTCCCGCTCGTGCTGCTCCCGCTGGTCCTCGCCACGTTGGGCTTTACCTGGCTGACCGCGTCGCTGGGGGTGTACATCCGTGACGTTGGCCAGGTCACGATGATGTTCACGACGATCCTGCTTTTCATGTCGGGCATCTTCTATCCGATCTCGTCGCTGCCGCCTGAGTACCAGGAGTGGATGCGCTTCAACCCCCTCAGTTACATCATCGTGGAGAGCAGGAACACGTTGCTCCTTGGCGTGGTTCCCGACTTCGCGCGCCTGTCCCTTTATCTGGTCGGCGGTTTGCTGATCGCGTGGTTGGGGTTTGCCTGGTTCCAGCGCAGCCGCAGGGGGTTTGCCGATGTCGTTTGATGTCATTTTGTCCGGCTGCGGATCGATTGGAGGAATGCATGTCGTTGTCCGATGAAGTCGCCATTGCCGTACGCGACGTTTCCAAGTGCTACCACGTATACGAGAAGCCGGGCGACCGCCTGAAACAGGCGTTGTATCCGCGGATGCAGAAGGCCCTTGGTGCCGATGCCCGCAACTATTTCCGTGAGTTCTGGGCGCTGCGCAACATTTCCTTCGAAGTGAAGCGCGGCGAGACGATGGGAATCATCGGTCGCAATGGTTCGGGCAAGTCAACCCTGCTCCAGTTGATCTGCGGAACCCTGGCGCCGACGGCAGGCCAGATCGAGACGGCTGGACGTATCGCGGCCCTGCTTGAGCTGGGTTCGGGCTTCAATCCCGAGTTCACCGGGCGCGAAAACGTGTTCATGAACGCGGCCGTGCTGGGTCTCAGCGAAAAGGAGATCGCCGAGCGGTACGATCGGATCGTGGAGTTCTCCGAGATCGAGGATTTCATCGAACAGCCCGTGAAAACCTATTCCAGCGGCATGTTCATGCGGCTGGCATTCGCGGTACAGGCGCACATCGATGCCTCGATCGTCGTGATCGACGAGGCGTTGACCGTGGGCGACGTGTTCTTCCGTCAGAAGTGCTACGCCAGGCTTGAGCAACTGCGCGACGCCGGAGCAGCGATTCTGCTGGTCTCGCATTCGATGCCCGACATCGAGCAGTTCTGCGAGCGTGCGATCCTCCTCGACCACGGCAACGCGCGCTTCCTGGGCAATGCGTCCGAAGCGGCGAAACACTACTACCTGCTGCACCAGCCCCAGCGCCCCGATCTCGTCGTGGCCGATGCGGGCGCCGCGCCAGCCGAAGCGGATGAGGCAGACGTCGTTGAGGGTGGAAACGATGACCGCCCGCCAGCGTCGGCGTTCATGGACATCACGGGCAAAGCCCAGGTGGGCGACGGGCGCGGTCGCCTCACGGGCCTGGCCATCCTCGATGCCAACGGCTCTGCCCGCAACAGCTTCCAGCAGGGCGAGCGCGCCACGTTCTACTTCGAGTTCGAGGTGGACGGCGAGATCGGCGTGCCGGTTTGCGGCATGGTGATCACGAACGACCGCGGCGTGATCGTTCATGGCAAGAGCAACCTGCAGTATCCCGACGACGCCCCGTCGACGACACGGCGTACGCGCCGTATCAGCTGCCGGCAGGAGGTCTCGCTTGATCTCGCGGCTGGCGAATACACGTTCCAGGTGGGATTGGCGTCCGCGAGCAGGGCAAACTGGGATGGTCGCGATCGCATCCCGTATGAGGCCGAGATAGGTTACGTAACGCGCATCTGCCACGTTTCCAATGTCGGAACTTTCTCGGTGCGGATGGGTACGCGAGATGGCGTCACTTTCCTCACCCACCACGGAATCGCAGATCTGCCCGGCAGCATCCGGGTGCATGTCGAATGAGTCACGAGCAGTCCGGAATGAACAAGATCGGTATTACGAAGCCTGTTGTAGTTTCAGAGTTCCCGAAATCGGGGGGGTCCTGGATCGTCTCGATGCTGGGCAAGGCGCTGGGGGTCGCGTGTCGCGACATCTACATGCAGCCGGGATTCGACCTGTTCGATTTCAGCCAGCATCCGTGGTATGTGGGCGTGGAGGTTCCGGACTTTCCGACGCAGAGCGTGATCAAGAGCCATGAATTGCCGGGCTCGCTGGCGATACCGTTCGACGTGACCCAGGTGCATCTCGTGCGTGACGGTCGCGATGTCGTCGTTTCGAAGTATTTCTTCGAGCGCGACTTCTGCGTGAAGAACGGAATCATCGAGTCGTTCGACCAGAGCTTCGAGTCGTTCGTCGCGTCCGAGTCGCGTTCCTGGGCCAACTATGTCTCCAGTTGGCTCGACCAACCCGGAGTGCTGACGATCCGTTACGAGTCGTTCCTGGCCGATCCGGCGGGCGAGCTGGGGGCACTGGTCAAGGCATTGACGGGAGCCACGCTCGACGAGGATGTTCTGCTGGGGGTGGTCGGGCAGTTCACCCGCGAACGGTTCTCCGCTTCGCTGGCATCGACCTTCAAGCACAACACGTTTGTCAGGAAGGGCGTCAGGGGCGACTGGGTCAACCATTTCAATGAGATGGATGAGCTGGCGTTCGAGGCAGGCGCAGGGCATGCCCTTCGCAGGCTGGGCTATGAGACCGACACGAGCTGGCTGCGGACGGCGGATGAACCGGTTTCGCTCCCCGCGAGCCAGGTTCACGATGTGGTTGTTGCCTGAGGACGGGACGGTGGCTCGGCCGTATCGGATCCGGCGTTTCGTATTTCACGTGGCAGGACCGTGGCGGATGGCGAAGGCCATGGTCAGAGAATCGGCGACGATGTTTATCCGTTCCTCGTTGCAAGGCGGAATCCCGAAGGGGTTCGCACGGCGCACGCCGGCCTGGTGGTGCGGGCGCGGTTCCGTAAGGCTGCAGTGAGGCAATATTCCTGATGACAAAGCGATCGCAGGCTTACGAATGAATTCCCCCGAAAGCCCCGTCAAAGGGCGGCCTGTCGCGGACTGCTGGTGCGGTGCGCCCAGCTTCCGACCATTCGGCCCGAACTACCTGGAATGCACGAACTGCGGAACGCTGGTTTCGCAGAAGGGCCTCTCGCGTGACGAACTCACGGTGGTGGATGACGAGAGCGATTTCTACGGCAAGAAGTACTGGCTCGACCACCAGCAATCGGACCTGGACCTGCCCGGATTCAATGTCCGCACGCGCAACGATCTTCCCGAGCGCAACCTCTACTGGCTGCGAACGCTGCTGAAGTACACCACGCCTCCCGCACGCGTGGTCGAACTGGGCTGCGCGCACGGCAGTTTCGTGGCGCTGATGCAGCAGGCAGGCTTCCGCGCGTCCGGCGTGGAAATGAGTCCGTGGGTTGTCGCGTACGGAAAGGAAACCTTCGGTATCGACGTACAGGTTGGACCCGTGGAAGGGCTCGACATCCCGCGCGGCAGCCTCGACGCAATCGCGATGATGGACGTCATGGAGCACCTGCCCGATCCGGTGGCGACGATGTCCTTCTGCCTGGATCTGTTGAAGCCCCAGGGCATCCTGCTGATCCAGATGCCCAACTTCGTCGAGGAAACCTCGTACGAGACGCTTGTGGAGACGCAGTCGCAATTCCTCGAGCAATTGAAGGAGGACGAGCACCTCTACCTCTACAGCACGCGCGCCGCCACCGAGTTCTTCCACCGCCTTGGTGCCGACCACCTCGCGTTCGAGCCGGCGATCTTCGCGCACTACGACATGTGCCTCGTAGTGAGTCGTTCGCCACTGCGTACCAACAGTCAGGAAGAGATCGAAGCCTCCCTGCAGACGCCAGGTGGTCGCATCGCGCTGGCGATGCTGGACATGAAGGATCGTTACGACCGTGCGCCGGGACTCCAGCGGCAGGTCGACTCGTACGATGAGGTCTTGAACGGGCTTTACCAGCGCGCCGACGTACTCGCCAACGAACGCAACCTGGCGCAGGCGCAACTGGCCGATCTTCAGCACAACTTCGACGGCTCGGAGCGCGACCGCGCCGAGCGGAAGGTCGTGATCGAGGAGCAGGGACGCAGGATCGCCGAGCTGCAGGGGGAGGTCCACACCCGCTTGGAAGAGTTGGGGGGGCTTTATCCGCGTCTTGAGCAGATTGCCGCCGAGCGCGCCTTGGAGCAGGCGCAGCTGGAGAGCCTGATCGCTGAACGGGCAGAGACCGAGGCGCGCATTCAGGTTATCGAGCAGGATCGCCAGGACCGCTTGCAGGTTATCCAGACACAAGGCGCACGTGCCTCGGAACTCGAAGGCATCGTCCACCAGCGCCTGAAAGAGTTAGAAGAACTCTACACGCAATTGGAAGTTGCCAAGAACGAGCGCAATATGGCTCAGCTGGAAGTCGAGAACCTGCGGACCCATCTCGAATTTGTCCAGGGGGACAGAAGCGAAAGGGCTGCAATCATCGAGGCGCAGGGGCAGCGGATCTCGGACCTCGAGTCCCAGGTTCACACCAGACTGGAAGAGTTGAGCGCGCTGTATCCCGCTCTCGACGAGGCCAAGCAATCGCTGGACGTCGCTCACGAGCGGATAACGCAGGGGGTTGAGCTCCTGGAATCCGAACGCCGCAAGGCATCGGAGCTGGATGCCTTGCTTACGGTGGCAAGCACGGAAGTAGTCAATGTTCGGGCCACGCTGGAGGAGCATGCTTCGGCGGCCATGAGGCTGCAGGACCAGCTGGTCAATCAGGAGAAGGCGTTCCTCGAGCTGATTTTCGCTCGTGATGCCGAAATGGAGGCGCTGAAGAAGCGCTGGTGGTGGAAGTTGGGGAGTTTCATTAAGGCGTTATGAGTCAGACGAGAGAGAATCAGGGGGGAGTGCTCGTACTCACCACGGATCTGCCCTACTTCCCAGGGAAAATGGGGGTGGATTACTTCAACCTGCGCCATCTGGCGCAGCAGTACCGTGTGGGTGTGGTGGCTCCGTGCTACGACAGTTTCCCCAAGGAAGGCGTCGCGAACCTCGAGTCGTTCCTTAGCGGGTCGTACTTCTGGCCGCGCAGTCCGGAGCCGACGACCGCGATGCTCCCCGAAGAGCCCAGCCCGCGTCTTCGCCGCTGGGTGCACCGGGTTCCCGGGCGCGTCCGGCAGTGGGTGTACCGGCGAATGCTCGGCGTGGACGGCAAGCCCCAGGACGCCTACGAGAAACTCTGCATCCTTTCAAACTGCGCTCCGCAGTTGCTCAGCGCGATCAGTGGCGCGCACTGGCAGGCAGTCGTCCTGATCCAGACGAACATCGAGCCGTGGCTCGACTACCTCCCGCCGATGGGCGGCAAGGTCGTCTATTTCCACGACGTTCGCGCGGACTACTTCAGCAGGTGCATTGCGACGCCGGGCCGCGTCCAGCTCTCAGAGTCCGAGGTGGCTGCAGTTCACCAGCAGGAACAGCAGGTGGTCGAGCGGGCCGACGTCGTCGGCTTCGTGTCTTCCCTGGACGAAGAGCGGGCGAAGCGTCTGTTCAAGATGCGTGCGAAGAGTGGCGTCGCGGCGATTTCGGTCGATACCGGTTACTACGTTCCCGCACCTTCCGACTGGAAGCCCGATCCGCGCCCGATCGTGCTGTTCACAGGGCATCTGGCGCATCCGCCGAACGTGGATTCGGTGCTGTATTTCCTGAAGGAAATATGGCCAAAAATCCTCGAGCGAGTGCCCGACGCAGTGTTCCAGGCCGTCGGCATGGTGCCGGCACAAGCCGTGCGCGACGCCATGGCTTCTTCGCCGCAGTGCGAGCTGTACTCGAACGTGCCCGACATCCGTCCGTACTTCTGGAATGCCGACGCCTACGTGGTTCCGATGCGTTACGGCGGCGGCGTTCGCCAGAAGATCTTCGAGGCGTGGTCGATGCAGGTGCCGGTCATATGCACCACGATGGCCGCAGAGGGCACCGGTGCCGTCAATGCAGAGCACTGCTATCTCGAAGACGATGCAGACGTCTTTGCCGGACGTGTCGCCTCCACCCTGCTGGATCGTGCGCCCGCAGCGAATGTGGTGGCCAACGCCAAGCACTACATAGAGGCAACCAACTCCGTGCAGGCCGCGGCGCCGGGTTTCCAACGCCTGGTCGACGAGGCGGTCAGGATCAAGGAGCGCAAGCCGTTCAAGCTACTGTTCGACCTGCGATGGATGGAACTCGGCCATGCAGGTGGCATCGAGCAGGCGACGTACGAACTCGTGTCGGCGATCAGCCAGATCGACCGGCGCAACGAATACCGCATCCTCGCTCCGCGCAGCGCATGTTGCGAGTGGACGTTCCCGGCCCAGTTCAAGGTCGACACGCACTACTCGGACTTCGCTACGCGGGAAACCGAGGCCATGCGCTCCCTGCTGGTCAACGGACTGGCGGAGAGCGTCGGGGCGCACCCGGTGCTGAACACCGCGATGAGGAACCTCGCGCACTACAAGCGCCTGGACTTCGACATGGTGCACTCCGTCGCGGGTTACACGCATCCGGACCTGCTTGGATTCCCAGGCATCCTGACGATCAACGACCTGCAGCACCTGCATTACCCCGAGTTCTTCACGCCAGCGCAATTCGAGGAACGTGAGCGCCTCTACCGGACGTCAGCAGAGCGGGCTAGCCATATCATCTGCATCTCCGAGTTCACGCGTCAGGATGTCCATAAGCAATACGGCATTCCGCTGGAGAAGATGAGTACGGTCTGGATCGTGCCCAGCAGGAACGTGTGGCAGGCGATTCCCGCGCTGAAGCGCACGCAGCTGCTTGCGGGGCTCGGGATTACCGGCCCGTACTTCTTCTTCCCCGCACATTGCTGGCCTCACAAGAATCACGCGCGCCTCATCGAGGCCTTTGCCGAGGCGATCCCAAGGTTGCCGCGCGACGTCAACCTCGTGCTCACGGGTGGCGCGTTCCCCCAGGACCATCCCGCCGCGATCAAGATCCGGGAACTGGGGCTGGAGGCGCGGGTCACACACCTCGGCTATCGTTCCCCGCTCGAAATCCGGGCGCTTTTCCAGGGCTGCATGTCGCTGGTGTTCCCGTCCCTTTTCGAGGGCTACGGAATGCCGGTTGCCGAGGCCATCATCGCAGGCAAGCCGGTCCTATGTTCCAACGTCACCTCGTTGCCTGAAATCGCGGGCGATGCAGCCTTGACGTTCGATCCGAAAGACACCGGTGCCATTGCGCAGGCGCTGGTCGAGGTCGCCACGCGGCCCGAGCTGCGCGCGGAGCTCAGCGAAGCTGCGTTGCGCCGACGCAACCTCTTCGCAGCGCGTCGCAGTGCGGTGCAGACCCTTTCCATTTATCAGCGCGTGTATCAAGAGCTCTATGGTGCGAAGTCATGAATAACCTGCCCGCCATTTCGGTCGTGGTTCCCTCCTTCAACCAGGGCCAGTACCTGCGCGAAACCCTGCAAAGCCTGGTGGATCAGGAGTATCCAAACCTCCAGGTCATCATCCAGGACGGCGGCTCACGCGACGATTCCGTCGCGATCGCGCAGGAATTCGTCCAGCGCCACCCGACTGTCTTCGAACTTCATGCGGAGAAGGATTCCGGCCAGGCGGATGCGCTCAACCGCGGCTTCCGCCGCGCGAAGGGAAGCATTCTGGGGTTCCTGAATTCGGACGACACGCTCTATCCGCGCGTGCTGCATAGTGTCGCGCGTGAGATCGATCCCGCGCGTGATCGTTACATCGTGATGGGACGCAGCCTCTTCACGGGCGAGAATTCGCGTTACGTGGGAGTGGAACATCCGGCGGAGTTCATCTCGCACTTCGAGCATCTGGCGATCTGGAAGCGTGGCTACAACACGATTCCGCAGCCGTCCGTGTTCTGGCACAAGGACGTCAGTGCCCGCTGCGGATGGCTGGATGTCGACGAGCACCATGCGCTCGACTACGACCTGTTCAGCCGCTTCAGTCGCCACTATCGGATCCACGCTGTGGACGAGCTGTGGAGCACGTACCGCATGCACGACGAATCCAAGTCGGCGCAGCGGACCGAGGCGGAGGTGCTGGAGCTGTCGATCGGAGTCAGCCGCAAGCATTGGGGGAGCTGGCTGACGCCGCTGCGCTGGCGCTGCGAGTTGTCGTACTGGCAATACCGGCGCCACGCGAGCGATCACGCCCGCCACCATGCGCGCAAGGCCGAGCAGGCTTTCAAGGAGCGCAGGCTCCTCAAGGCAGGCGGCGAATTCATGCAGACCTGCTTCTACTCGCCGAAGATGGCGCGCGACCGGCTGCTGTACGGCTGGTTGTCGCAGAAGGCGCCGAGACTGCTGGGCCGGCTGGTCGTGCGCGACAACGCCTTCCACGGCCTGTACAACGATGGCTGGATTGGGCCGAGCTTCCTTACGTCGCTCGACGTCCCGGCCGATGCCGCGACGGTCAGCTGCGAGCTCGAGCACGTTCCACAGGCCGGGCACGACCGCTTCGAGGTGGAGCTCGTGCTGGACGGCTCGGTAGTCGATCGGTGCTTGTTGGATACGCCGGGCCAATTCAAGCTAATCGCCGACGTCCGGGCGATGCGTGGCAAGCGGATGAATCTCGAAATCAGGAGCGCTTCCTGCTTCGTGCCCAGGGACGTCATGGGCGTGGATGATTCACGCGAACTTTCTCTGAAGCTCAGCGACATTGCCGTAAAGGCCTAGGGGTGGACTATGCCGTCAGAACAGGTGCAAGGAAGTTGGCTGGGTGCCGCCAAACGGTGGTTGCGGGGTTCCAAGAGGCACGAGGTTCAGCAGGAGCAGCAGAAGCAGTTCCAGACTGAGCTGGATGCCTACATCGAAAGCGTCACCGCCTTCAATGCCTCACAGGCCAATACCGCGATGCTGGAAAGCATTCGCGCGTACAACCATCTGGTCGTCGATGCCTTCAACAAGATAAAGCCCCTGAAAGGAGCGTCGATACTGGACGTGGGGGCGTCTCCCCACGGCTACGCCATGGAGCGGTGCTTCAGCCTGCAAACTGCGCGGTACGTCGGCATCGGGCTGGACATCGAAGCTGCCGAAGACATCAGGATTGGCGACAGTGAAGGGCGGTTGCTTTACATGAACGCCCAGGATCTGGCGTTCGAAGACCAGACCTTCGATATGGTCATGTCGATGTCGACGTTCGAGCACATCGCCGATGTGCCAAAGGCACTGGCCGAAATTCATCGAGTACTTCGTCCGGGCGGTACATGCCTGCTCAGCTTCGAGCCCTTGTGGACTTGCGCCTATGGGCATCACCTGCACCATTTCGGCGAGGTTTCCAATCTGCTGCCGGCCTGGGCGCACCTGCTTTGGGACCGCGACCGCATGCGGGCCGAACTGCGCGACAAATGGCCGGAAAACGCTCCGATCACTCTGGACGATGCGATCGAATGGACGTACGACAGCGTAGCGATCAACCGCATCGGCATCGCGCAGATGCGTCAGCATTTCCACGATTGCCCAATGCGGGTGGAGTGGATCATCCCGATGATGCATGAGGTGGACCAGCCAGACATGCTGGTCGCGGCGCAGGCCAGGACGGGTCTTCCGGCCGAGGACTTGAATACCAAGGGCCTGACCTTGCTGCTGCACAGGGACGCTTGAAAGCACGATTCACGATGAAGATCAGTGTCGTAACGCCTTCGTATAACCAGGGTAGGTTCATTGAGCGCACGCTCGACAGCGTGTCGTCCCAGGAAGGCGCCGATGTGGAGCATGTCGTCTTCGATGCCGACAGCAACGACGGCACGAAGGAGATTCTTGCGTCCTATCGCCACGGAATCCGCTGGGTATCCGAGCGCGATCGGGGGCAGGCCCACGCAGTGAACAAGGGCATCAAGGCCAGCGATGGCGAGATCATCGGCTGGCTCAACTCCGACGACGTCTACTATCCTGGAGCGCTTGCGCGCGTAGTCGACTTCTTCGAGCGGCACCCGGACGTCGACGTGGTGTATGGCCAGGCCGATCACATCGATGTAGACGATCGTGCGTTCGAAAGCTATCCGACCGAACCCTGGGACCTGCGCGCGCTGCAGGAGCGGTGTTTCATCTGCCAGCCCGCTGCGTTCGTGCGCAGGAGTGCGCTGGAAAGATACGGCATCCTGGACGAGTCGCTGCACTACTGCATGGACTACGAGCTGTGGCTTCGCCTCGGCCGCGCCGGGGCCGCGTTCGCCTTCCTTGAGGAGAAGCTTGCCGGCTCGCGCCTGTACCAGGAAAACAAGACACTGGGTTCGTCGGTCGCAGTCCATCGTGAAATCAACGGCATGCTTCGCCGCACCATCGGCGCGGTTCCGGACCAGTGGCTGGTCAGCTACGCTTACATGGTCACCCGAGACCACCTCGACGAGCGGGATCACCCGGTGTGGTTCTCCCGCGAAGTGAGCGCGCGCTCGTTGCTCGCCGCTATCCGCTGGAACAACGCGGTAAGCAGGACACTGATGGCGCGACTCTTTCCTCGCTGGTTCGCAGCGCAATGACAATTTCAATTTCAAGTACACATTCACTGGAGCAATGACCATGAACCTTTCGAAGTACCGGATCGTCGCCGCAGCCAGCCTCCTGCTGGTCCTCACCGCCTGCAACCGGTCTGCCGAGGCCCCGGCGCCGGAAGCACCGGGCGGCCAGGCTGTCGTGGAGGCGCCTGCGGGTGCGGGCGAAGCGGTCGCGCCGGCGGCTGCAGCCGACCAGCTCCAGCCGCGCTATGCGGCGACGCTTTCGGAAGGTATCGATTTCAAGCGTCCGGGGTATCCGGAGTTCGTGACCGAGGTTGCAGGCGTTTCTGGCGCCGAGGATTGGGGGCGCTGGACGGATGCGAGCCTCGCTCCGGCCGCACGCATCCGCTTCAACCAGCCCTTGCCCCAGAACTTCACGCTCAATCTGAAGGTACGCGACTTCTTCGGCGTCAACGCGGACAAGGAAGTGGTCGTCACCGCGGGCGACCAGAAGCAGACATTCGTGCTGGCCAAGGATGGTGACCAGGACGTGCAACTGGCGTTCGCCGGCGTCAATGGCGACGCGATCGAAATCGCGGCACCGGCTTCCTCCGAGCCGACGGCAACCGACAGCCGCAAGATGGGCATCGGCCTGATCACCCTGTCCGTCAAGAACTGACCACCCGTCCACGGCCGGCGGAATCGCCGGCCGCAGGCCGCTGTCGCTGGCCGGGCGGCAGCGGTTGGCGTCGGACCATGAGTCGGCGGGCGGCGCGGCATCGCGTAGCGGACATGCCGGTCGACTGCATCCGGCGGCAAGTCGCACTGGCCGGTCCTGGGCCGTGGTCCCGCTGCCGGTGTGAGATATGGCACAATAATATGTTTGAACCAATGCAAAGAGCGGAAGGAGAGGTGTCGTGACGTTTGGCCGCATGGAGGCCCAGGATGGCGTGGGACGCGCTCGTCGCGAGATGTTCCTTTCTGCGTCGCGCGGGCCGTCTTCGCGATGAGGACGGCTCTCATCACCGGTATCACCGGGCAGGATGGATCGCTGCTCGCGGAATTCCTTCTCGGCAAGGGATATCGGGTCGTTGGCCTCGTTCGACGCGAAAGCTGGTTCCGGCAGGGGAGCTCGCCCGAGCTGCCTGAGGGTGTCGAGATTCTGTTCGGCGACATGGCCGAAGGAGTCGACATCGCATCGGCCATCCACGACGCCCGGCCCGACGAGGTTTACAACCTGGCGTCGCAATCCCGTCCCGGTGAGTCGTGGTCGCGCGCCCCGGAGACGCTGCTGGTCAACGGGTTGGGTGCGGTGCGCCTGTTCGAGGCGGTTCGTCACCACAGCCCCGAATGCCGCATCTACCACGCTTCGTCCTCGGAAATGTACGGCCAGGCCTGCGAATCGCCGCAGGATGAGAGCACGCCATTCAATCCCGTCAATCCGTACGCGGCGGCGAAGGTGTATGCCCATCAGATGGCGCGGATCTACCGCGACAGCTACGGACTCTTCATCGCAAGCGGCATCCTGTTCAATCATGAGAGCGAGCGCAGGCCACTGCATTTCCTTACGCAGAAGGTTGCCTATGGCGCCGCCTGCGCCTCGTTGGGTATCGCCACTTCGCCGGCAACCAACGAGATGGGGCGGCCGATCGTCGAGGACGGTGTCCTCTCGCTTGGAAATCTGGAAGTCGCGCGTGATTGGGGTTATGCCGGAGACTTCGTTCGTGCGATGTGGCTCATGCTGCAGCAGGACATCCCGGACGAATTCGTTATAGGAACCGGGACGCTGCATACTTTGGCCGGTCTGTGCGAAATCGCGTACGGCGCGGTTGGACTGGACTGGAAACAAAATGTCGTCAGCGATCCGTCGCTGGTAAGGCCTTTGGAGTCGGGGCAAACGCTTGCCAATCCGTCCAAGGCGAAACAATTGCTCGGCTGGGAGCCCACCGTAAGCTTCGAGGATATGATTCGAAGAATGGTGGCCGCCCAGGTCGAAAACCTCAGATCGCTGGATCGCTAGTTAATTTTGTTGATTGAACGGAACTAATATGAAGACTGCACTTATCACGGGCGTTACTGGTCAGGATGGCGCGTATCTCGCCGAGTTTCTTCTCGGCAAGGGATATATTGTCCATGGAATTAAGCGACGCAGTTCGATGTTCAATACCGACCGTATTGACCATCTCTATCAGGATCCGCACGTCAGCAAGCGTAATTTCGTGCTGCATTACGGCGACATGACGGACTCCTCCAGCCTGATCCGCATCATCCAGGAAGTGCAGCCGGACGAGATCTACAACCTCGCGGCGCAGAGCCACGTGGCCGTCTCGTTCGAGGAGCCGGAGTACACCGCGAATTCCGATGCCCTGGGTGCGCTGCGCGTACTTGAGGCAATCCGCATTCTGGGCCTGGAAAAGAAGACCCGCTTCTACCAGGCGTCCACGTCCGAGCTTTACGGCCTGGTCCAGGAAGTGCCGCAGAAGGAAACCACGCCGTTCTACCCGCGTAGTCCGTATGCGGTGGCGAAGCTGTATGCCTACTGGATCACGGTGAACTATCGTGAGTCCTACGGCATGTATGCCTGCAATGGCATCCTGTTCAACCACGAGTCCCCGATCCGCGGCGAAACCTTCGTCACGCGCAAGATCACCCGTGCGCTGGCGCGCATCAAGCTAGGTCTTCAGGACTGCCTGTATCTGGGCAACCTGGATTCGCTGCGCGACTGGGGTCATGCCAAGGACTATGTCGAGATGCAGTGGCTGATGCTGCAGCAGGAGTCGGCCGAGGATTTCGTCATCGCCACCGGCGTGCAGTTCAGCGTCCGCGATTTCGTCAACGCAGCGGCTGCAGAGCTCGGCATCGCCGTTCGTTGGGAAGGCACCGGCGTGAACGAGAAGGGTTACGACGCGGACGGCAACTGCATCGTCGCCGTCGACGAGCGTTACTTCCGCCCCGCCGAAGTGGAAACCCTGCTGGGCGATGCCAGCAAGGCCCGCCAGAAGCTCGGTTGGACGCCCAAGATCACCTTCAAGGAACTCGTCTCGGAAATGGTGCGCGAGGATCTGCGCAAGGCCGAGCGCGACGAGCTGGTCAAGAGGCATGGTTACACGGCCCCCAACCACCACGAGTAAGCACTTCAGGTCTGTCCGATGCCTACAGCAATGAACAAGGACTCGAAGATCTATGTCGCGGGCCATCGCGGCATGGTCGGGTCTGCAATCCTGCGTCGCCTGCGTGCGGGCGGTTACTCGAACTTCGTCACTCGCACGCACGATGAGTTGGATCTCATCAACCAGGCGGCGGTGACGGAGTTCATGTCGACCGAACGGCCGGATTACGTTTTCCTGGCGGCCGCCAAGGTTGGCGGGATTCATGCGAACAACGTCTTCCGCGGTGATTTCATTTACCAGAACCTCATGGTCCAGGCGAATGTCATCCAGGCCGCATACGCGTCCGGCGTGGAACGCCTTCTGTTCCTGGGTTCAAGCTGCATCTATCCGCGGGACTGCCCGCAGCCGATCCGCGAGGACTACCTGCTGACCGGGCCGCTCGAGCAAACCAATGAGCCGTATGCGATCGCGAAGATCGCGGGCGTCAAACTGTGCGAGAGCTTCAATCGGCAGTATGGAACCGCGTACGTGAGCGTGATGCCGACCAATCTGTACGGTCCCAACGACAACTATGACCTGCAGAACAGCCATGTACTTCCGGCGCTGATCCGCAAGGCGCACGAAGCGAAGCTGCGTGGAGACAAGCAGCTGATGGTCTGGGGCAGCGGTCTTCCCCGTCGTGAGTTCATGTACGTGGACGACATGGCGGACGCCTGCGTCTTCCTCATGGAGAGCGACGTGCGCGACGGTTTATTCAACGTCGGGCTGGGAACGGATGTCACGATCCGCGAGTTGGCCGAAACCATCATGAGCGTGACCGGTTTCGAGGGCGAGATCGTTTTCGATGCCAGCAAGCCGGATGGAACGCCGCGTAAGCTGCTGTCGGTCGAGCGTTTGGAGCAACTTGGCTGGCGCGCGAAGGTGAGCTTGCGCAACGGTATCGAGCTGGCTTACGAGGACTTCCTGAAGAATGCGGACTTGCGGAACTAGGACGGGCTGTCCTTTCCACAAGCAGCTGCGATGAAACAGAAAGAGCGCTCCCATGGAGCGCTCTTTCTGTTTGGAGCAAGGCGCAGGCGGCGCACGACCAAATGCGCCCCTTTGCCTACTGCTGGATCAGTGCCGTGATCTCGTCGGTGCGGTTTCCACACAGGCGCGCGTCCCCGCGGGCTTCGACGTTCAATCGCAGAAGTGGCTCGGTATTGGAGCTGCGCAGGTTGAACCGCCATGAACCGAAATCGGCACTGATGCCGTCGGTGGTGTCGATGTGGGGCGACTGAGCCTGGAAGTGCGCCATGACGCGTTCTATCGCCGCCTTTGCTTCGGCCACCTTGAAGTTGATTTCGCCGCTGCAAGGGTATGCCTCCATGCGGTCCTCAACCATTTCCGCCAGCGATTGGCCGGTGCTCGAGATGAGAGCGGCGATCAGCAGCCAGGGGATCATCCCCGAATCGCAGTAGGCGAAATCGCGGAAGTAGTGGTGTGCGCTCATCTCGCCGCCATAGATGGCGTTCTCGGCGCGCATGCGTTCCTTGATGAAGGCATGCCCGGTCTTGCTCTGGACCGGTACGCCGCCGGCCTGCTCGACCATTTCAACGGTGTTCCAGGTCAGGCGGGGGTCGTGGATGATTTTCTCGCCCGGGTTACGCGCGAGCAGCGCCTTGGCGAGCAGGCCGACCAGGTAGTAGCCCTCGATGAAGCGGCCACCTGCGTCGAAGAAGAAGCAGCGGTCGAAGTCGCCGTCCCACGCGATGCCGAAGTCTGCACCATGCTCTCGCACCGCATTGGCCGTGGCGTCGCGATTCTCAGGCAGCAAGGGGTTTGGAATGCCGTTCGGGAACGTACCATCCGGTTCGTGCTGGATGCGGATGAACTCGAACGGCAGGTGCGGCGCCAGTTGGTCGATGACGAGTCCGGCTCCGCCGTTTCCGGCGTTGACCACGATCTTCAGCGGCTTGAGTCGATTGAGGTCGATGTAGCCCAGCAGATGCTTGATGAAGTCCGACTTGTCGTGATGCTCCCGAACGCTGCCGCGCACGGCTGCGTCGACGAAGCTGGCTTCGGCCGCCGAATCCCTGATGGTGAACAGGCCGGAATCGCCACTGATCGGTCGCGCGCCTTCGCGCACCAGCTTCAAGCCGTTGTAGTCCATAGGGTTGTGGCTGGCCGTAACCATGATTCCGCCCGCCGCGCCAAGGTGGAACGTCTGGAAATACACCTCTTCCGTGCCGCCCACGCCGATATCGATCACGTCGCGGCCAGCCGCCGTGAGGCCCTCGGTGAGCGCTTGCTGCAGCCCCGGGCTGCTGAGTCGCACATCGCGGCCCAGCACCACCGGACCCGGTCCCAGCACAGCGGCCGTCGCGCGCCCGATGTTGCGGGCGATATCTTCATTCAATTCGTCCGGCACCCGGCCACGGACGTCATAGGCCTTGAAACAACGCAGTTCCATCCCGTTCCCTTAGTTCAGGTAGGTTTCGAGTTCCGGAAGGATCGTGAAGAGATCCCCGGTCAACCCGATATCCGCAATCTCGAAGATCGGCGCATCGCCGTCCTTGTTGATCGCGACGATCGTGCCGGCGTCCTTGATGCCGGTCAGGTGCTGGATCGCGCCGGAGATGCCGACGGCGACATAAAGCTCCGGAGCGATGATCTTGCCGGTCTGGCCGACCTGGAGTTCGTTGGGCACGTAGCCGGCATCCACCGCGGCGCGCGAAGCGCCCACGGCCGCACCGAGCTTGTCGGCCAGCGCGTAGATCACCTTGAAGTTCTCCGCCGAACCGACGCCGCGGCCGCCGGAGACGACACGCTTGGCGCTCTGCAGGTCAGGGCGGTCCGACTTGCCGGCGGCAAGGCCGACGAAGCGCGTGTGCGAGGGCAGGGCGGCATCGACGGACGCTGCTTCGACCGCCGCGCTGCCGCTACCGCTCTCATTGGAGCGGGCCGCTTCCGGCCACGAGGCCGTGCGCACCGTGGCGACGACGGTGTGATCGGCCGGCGCTTCGACGGTGATGATGGCGTTGCCGGCGTAGATCGGACGCTTGAAGGTGTGGCTGCCTTCCACGGCCATGACGTCGGATACCTGCGCGACGCCCAGCAACGCGGCGACGCACGGCATCAGGTCCTTGCCGAAGGTGGTGCTCGGACCGAAGACGTGGCTGTAACCGGCGGCGATCTTCGCCACCTGCGGTGCCAGCACCTGCGCGATGGCGTTGGCATTGGCGGCATTGGCGACGGTCAGCACCTTGCCCACGCCGGCGATCTGCGCGGCGGCGGCAGCGACGGCAGCCGGATCGGCGGCCAGCACCACGATGTCGATGGACTCCGGCTTCAGCGCCTGCGCGGCGGAGACGCACTTGGCGGTGGAGGCGTTGAGCTTGCCGTCCAGGTGTTCGGCGACGATCAGAACCTTGCTCATTACAGGAGCCCCTTCTGCTTGAGTGCGGCGACCAGTTCGGCCGCGTCCTTCACCATCACGCCCTTGGTGCGCTTGGCCGGCGCGGCGTAATGCGTGGTCTTGAGCGTGTCGCCGGTGTCCACGCCGAGGTCGGCGAACGAAATCGACTCCAGCGGCTTGCTCTTGGCCTTCATGATGTCCGGCAGCTTGATGAAGCGCGGCTCGTTCAGGCGCAGGTCGGTGGTGACCACGGCCGGGAGGTCGACTTCCAGCGTCTCCAGGCCGGCATCGACCTCGCGCGTCACCGTGGCCTTGCCGTCGGCGACTTCCAGCTTCGAAGCGAACGTCGCCTGCGGACGGCCCCACAGGGTGGCCAGCATCTGGCCGGTCTGGTTGGCGTCGTCGTCGATGGCCTGCTTGCCCAGGATCACCAGGTCCGGCTGTTCCTTCTCGATCAGCTTGAGCAGGGTGCGGGCGGCGGTCAGCGGCTGGATCGGCTGGTCGGAGACGACGTGGATGGCGCGGTTGGCGCCCATCGCCAGGCCATTGCGCAGGTGCGCCTGGGCGTCGGCCGGGGCGATCGTGGCGACCACGACCTCGGTCGCGATGCCCTTGTCGCGCAGGCGCAGGGCCTCTTCCAGGGCGATTTCGTCGAACGGGTTGGCCGACAGCTTGACGCCGTCGGTGACCACGCCGGAGCCGTCCGGCTTGACCTGGATGCGGACATTGAAGTCCACCACGCGCTTGTAGCCGACGAGGATCTTCATCGTGCGGGGGTTCCTATGGGTTGCGCGGCCGGAAACGGGCCGAGAACCGCCGATTCTAGCGGAGTGGGGCTCCCTACGCTGGCGGATGGTATCGGCAGTGGCGTCCGGCTCCACGGATGTTTTCTCCGCGACCGATTCCGCCGCAGCCCATGCGCTCCGGTATTCTTGGCGTCCCGTTCAAGAAGTTCCGGAGCCAGGATGCTTCACCCCGTAGTTCTTAGTGGCGGCAGCGGTTCCCGCCTGTGGCCGCTGTCCCGCCAGAACCAGCCCAAGCAGTTCCTCACGCTGATTGGCGACCATTCGCTCTACCAGGAAACCGTACTGCGCGCGAGCAAGCTCCCCGGCGCCCAGCCGCCGGTGACGGTTTGCAGCGAGGACCACCGCTTCATGGTGGGCGAGCAGCTCCAGGACATCGGTATTCCCAACGGCGGCATCCTCCTGGAGCCGGTCGCGCGCAATACCGCGCCTGCGATCGCGTTGGCGGCGCTGCACGTGGTTGCTGCCGATGCCGAAGGAACGCTGCTGGTCATGCCGGCCGACCATCTCATCGAGAACGAGTCGGCCTTCCGCGCTGCTGTCGATGCCGCGACCGATCTAGCCGCGCAGGATTGGCTGGTGACCTTCGGCATCACGCCGGACTATGCGGAGACCGGCTACGGCTACATCCGGCAGGGCGAATCGCTCGGCGATGGTTATCGCGTGGATCGCTTCGTGGAAAAGCCGGACCTGGCAACCGCGGAGCGGTACGTGGCTGAAGGAACGTATGCGTGGAACTCGGGCATGTTCCTGTTCAAGGCACGCAGCTTCCTCGACGAACTCGCGCGCCTGGCGCCCGGAATCCTCCATGCGGCGCAGGCGGCGTATGCCGCCTCGGTGCGCGACCTGGATTTCATCCGTATCAACAAGGATGACTTCGCCGCCAGCCCCAACGATTCCATCGACTACGCCGTGATGGAAAAGACCGATCGCGCTGCGGTCGTGCCGGTGAGTTGCGGCTGGAGCGACATCGGCTCGTGGTCGTCGCTGTGGTCGGTGGCCAAGCGCGACGGCGACGACAATCGCCATGAAGGCGACGTCATTTCGATCGACACGAAGGGCAGCCTGGTGCGTGCGTCGGAGCGCCGCATGATCGCGACCATCGGCGTGGAGGATCTGGTGATCATCGACACGCCCGATGCGACGCTGGTCGCGCGCAAGGACCGCGTGCAGGACGTCAAGACCGTGGTCGATCACCTCAAGGCGGCAGGCCGTCAGGAACACCTGTTCCATCGCAAGGTCTATCGCCCGTGGGGTAGCTACGACTCGATCGACATGGGCGAGCGTTTCCAGGTGAAGCGCATCGTGGTGAAGCCGGGCGCGTCGCTGAGCCTGCAGAAGCACCACAAGCGCGCCGAACACTGGATCGTCGTCTCCGGCGTCGCCGAAGTCACCTGCGATGAACGTGTGTTCGACCTGCACGAGAACGAGAGCACCTACATTCCGCTGGGCAGCGTGCACCGCCTGCGCAATCGTGGCACCGAGCCGGTGGAGCTGATCGAAGTGCAGTCGGGCAGCTACCTGGGCGAGGACGACATCGTTCGCCTGGAAGACGTCTACGGACGTTCCTGAGCAAACCGTGCAAGACAAGGAAAACGCCCCGTTCACCGGGGCGTTTTCTTTTGGCGACATCCGTCAGGCGGTAACGCCGCCCAGCGTCTTCAGCAGCAGCGCCGCGAAGCGGTCCGCACTCCCCGGCGCATGCGCGAAGAACAACGACGGCTCGCACAGCTCCAGTTCGAGCAGGCACGCCTGGCCCGCATCGTCGCGGATGAGATCCACGCGTGCGTACAGCAACGCTTCGTCCAGCTGCAGCGCATCGCGCGCGGCGGCGATCACGCGATCGGCCAGCGCGAGTTCTTCCTGCGAAGGCAAACGCGGCGTGATCGATTCGGCGGCGAACAGATGGCTCGTCGGGCCTTCGTCGGGACGCAGCAGCGCGCCCTTGCGGATGGCGTGGCTGAACTCGCCGGCGAAGTACATCAGCGCAGTTTCGCCATGTTCGTCCACCGACGACAGGTACGGCTGCAGCATCGCGCTGCGCTCGGCATCGAGCAGGCGCGCAAGATGGTTGGCCGCGGCGAATTCCTGCGATCGGCAGTAGCGCTGCGCATCCTTCGAGCCCGCACCGACACTCGGCTTCACCACGAACTCCGCCGCATCCGGATGCGCGGTGAGGAACGCCTGCAGCGCCGGCAACGGTTCCATGTTCGGTTCGACGAATGCGGTCGGAACGACTGGAACGCCACGCGCGGCCAGTTCGGCGAGGTAATGCTTGTCGGTGTTCCAGCGCACGACGGGCAGCGGATTGATCAGGCGCGTCTGCGCCGAGACGTGCTCGCTCCACGCAAGGAACTCGCGCAGGCGCGGGACGTAGTCCCAGGGCGAACGCAGGATCGCCGCATCGAAGCGGCCCCAGCCCACCGTCGCATCGTCCCAGGCGCGGACCTGCACGGCGAGGCCGGCGCGCGCGCAGGCGTCGAGGAGCGGCGTCAGGTCATCATCGACACCGGCGGCGGCGATGGCGGTCACGAGGGCGATCCGGGTCATGGTCGAAGTCTAGTCGGTGCCGGCATCGGGCCGCGATGCCCGGGTGGGGCGAACTTCACCCCGCCGAACTGTCCGAACGTACGGTAGGGGACGTCCCCGCCGCCACGGTAAACTCCAGTCCATCGCGCAGAACCGAACGGAGTCCGTCATGGCCGCAACGCAAACCGGCAAGAACAAGCTTTACCCGAGCGCGAAGGCGGCGCTCGACGGCATCGTCGCCGACGGGCAGACGCTCGCCGTCGGCGGCTTCGGCCTGTGCGGGATTCCCGAGGCGCTGATCGGCGCGTTGCGCGACAGCGGCGTGAAGGGGCTGACCGCGATCTCCAACAATGCCGGCGTGGATGGCTTCGGCCTCGGCCTGCTGCTGGAAACGCGGCAGATCAGCAAGATGATTTCGTCCTACGTCGGCGAGAACAAGGAGTTCGAACGCCAGTTCCTTTCGGGCGAACTCGAACTCGAATTCAACCCGCAGGGCACGCTGGCCGAGCGCCTGCGCGCCGGTGGCGCCGGCATCCCGGCGTTCTTCACGCGCACCGGCTTCGGCACCGTCGTCGCCGAGGGCAAGGAAACGCGCGAGTTCGACGGCCACCACTACGTCATGGAAACCGCGCTGAAGGCCGACGTTTCGCTGGTCAAGGCGTGGAAGGCCGACAAGGCCGGCAACCTCGTGTTCCGCAAGACCGCGCGCAACTTCAACCCGGCCTGTGCGATGGCCGGCGCGGTCTGCGTGGTGGAAGTGGAGGAACTGGTCGAGGTGGGCCAGATCGACCCCGACCACGTGCATCTCCCTGGCATCTACGTCGACCGCATCGTCGTCAACGCCTCGCCCGAGAAGCGCATCGAGCAGCGCACCGTGCGCGCCGTCTGACCCCACACGACCATAGGAACAACGACATGGCTTGGACCCGCGACCAGATGGCGCAGCGCGCCGCGCAGGAACTCACCGACGGCGCCTACGTCAACCTCGGCATCGGCCTGCCGACGCTGGTGGCCAACTTCATTCCCGACGGAGTGGACGTATGGCTGCAGAGCGAGAACGGCCTGCTCGGTATCGGTCCGTTCCCGACCGAAGCCGAGGTCGACGCCGACCTCATCAATGCCGGCAAGCAGACCGTCACCGCGCGCCCCGGCGCGAGCTACTTCGGCAGCCACGATTCCTTCGCGATGATCCGCGGCGGTCACATCGACCTGGCGATCCTCGGCGCGATGCAGGTGACCGACCAGGGCGACCTCGCCAACTGGATGGTGCCCGGCAAGATGGTGAAGGGCATGGGCGGCGCGATGGACCTGGTCGCCGGCGTGAAGCGCGTGGTGGTGCTGATGGAGCACACCGCGAAGAACGGCGAGCACAAGATCCTATCCGAATGCACGCTGCCGCTCACCGGCGTGGGCGTGGTGAACCGCGTCATCACCGACCTTGCGGTGCTGGATGTCACCGATGACGGCCTGAAGCTGGTCGAGCTTGCGCCGGAAGTCACCGAAGACGAGCTGCGCGAGAAGACGGGCGTGAAGTTCTCCTGCTGACGAGCGTCAGCCGCGCCTGGCGTAGGGGTAAGCCTCGCCGGGTGCGGTGGCATCGGCTTCGCCGCTGACCTCGGACGCCGTGGCGACGAGGAATCCTGCGTCCTCGACGCAGGCCGCGAACATGCGTTCGATCGCATGCGCGAACGTACCGTCGATCTGCCCGGCCTCGCTTTCGAACTCCCACGTGTCCAGGTGTGCGTCCAGCAACGGGCGCAGCGCTTCCAGGCGAGCCCAGAACATCGACCCCGACGCGAACACCATCTTCGCGTTCAAGGGGGCATGCAGGCCAAGGCGCGCATGCAGGTACTCGAGGTGCGGTTTGTTCGCGCCCACGTAGGAGTGCAGGGCGAGCAGGTGGCCTTCAGGCGCGACCATGCCCAGCTTGGCGTCGCTCGCGAATGCCTTCCTGATCGCGTGATGTCGCGACGCGGATGCGAGTCGCTGCACGAGCTCATCGCGCCAGCGGTTTCCGTGTTCCATGTGGACGGACTGCTTGGTATGCAGCTTCAGGACGACCTGTTCGCCTTCGTCCAGCAAACGGCTGGCGACATGGAGGAACGGCAGGATGTCGCGGCCGCGGTTCTCGAATACCGCAACTTCCGCCTGCACTCCATGCGTGGCGAGCGTCTCGCGCACCGCGCGTTCCTTGTCGAAGCTGGTGGTGACAATCAGGCGGACGGCGGGATCGGCCAGCACCGGTGACGCGAGCAATTCGCCGAGTGCTTCCACATACCACGCATGCAGCACCACGCAGGCCTCGTGCGGTGCCTTCGGCGCGGGAAGCAGCGCGTCGCGCGTGGCTTGGAGCCAGGCGTGGCCGAGGCGTGCATCGGGCTCCAGCACTGCCCCTTCGGCCCACTCGTTCCATGCGTTGACGAACACGAGGCGTTCGGCCTGCGCGGTGTTCGCCAGGCGACGTTCGACCGTGGTGCGCAGCCAGTCGCGATAACGACGCGGCGACGCGTGGAGGTAAACGCGTCCGCGTCCGGACCGGCGGGCTTCGTTGTCCCAGCCGCAGTTCACCGCCGGGTAAAGGCGGTAGGACGGCATCGGGCGGCGTGCGTAGTCGTCGGCGAGCTCGCGCCAGTCCAGTACCTGCCCACGGAAGTCGGGATTGACCAGCTGTTGCGTCGCCGTGATGTTTGCCGGCGTCGAAAGATTGGGCGGGAATTCAACGGCGGCATCGAAGCCGAACTCCGCCGGATCGGCCTGGTCGAAACTCTGCGTGTAGGCGATATGGATCTCGCCCACGTCGTTGGCGCGGCACCAGTCGCGCCAGCGCACCGCGGTGGCCTTCGCATCCGGCAGCAGGCCGGGCCGGTACACCAGCAGCAGCGGCTTCCCGTCGATGCGCAGGTAGCGCGGATCGCGCAGGTACCGGGCGACATGCGCGATGAATGCAAGGTCA
>Ga0102593_1000737_pt1 | contig 44415 bp, 28 predicted proteins | sample AraplaCol_mMS_r2_2_FD_76862 | JGI IMG/M metagenome (GOLD analysis project Ga0102593, IMG submission 76862) | Arabidopsis root microbial communities from North Carolina, USA - plate scrape MF_Col_mMS_r2 (SPADES assembly) (version 2) | ecosystem: Host-associated > Plants > Roots > Endosphere... | reverse complement strand
TCCAGCATTACGAGGAACGCGCGCTGTCGCAGGGCGCCGATGCGAAGGCGATCGCGATCGCCGAGCTGGCCGGTACGGGCGTGCGCGGCAGCGCGTTCGGTGTCGGCGTCGATGCGAACCTGACGACGGCGTCGATTCGTGCGGTGATCAGCGGCGTGAATCGCGCGTATACGCGTGCGGATGAAGTTGCGCGAGCAACCTTATTCGACGCGGAGCGCGCGGTGACGGCCGTGGCGTAACTGCGGCAGGGGCGGACGTGCAACCGGGCGGGTCGATTTCCGGCGTGCACGAGCGTGCGCTCGGGCTCGTGAATCGGCGCGTGATGCGTGAGGCGCGAAGCGTTGCCGATGGCGTACAGCGATACGTTCCTGATCGCGGGCATCGCGATGAACGGGTGTAACCCGGCCAGCGGAATCGGACTGGTCCGATTTAGTCGCGATGGTGCACGCGATAGCCTTGGGAGGTCGACGAACGGGCGGCATCGTGCCGGCCCGTTCGCCCATCACCTTTGACTGTCCGGCACAGCCGCTCGCCGGTCTTCCAGGAATCCGCCATGTCCCATACCGTCGAACTCGCCGGCGCGATCGTCTTCGCGCTCGCGCTATTGCACACCTTCGTCGCGAAGCGCTTCGAACGGCTCGCGCATCGTCATCCGCGCCATGCGGGCCTGTTCCATCTCCTCGGCGAGGTCGAAGTCGTGTTCGGCTTCTGGGCGCTCGTGCTGCTGATCGCGATGGCCGTGCTGGCCGGCCCGGCGCTCGCGCTCGACTATGCGCAATCGCGCGAATTCACCGAGCCGCTGTTCGTGTTCACGATCATGGTGATCGCGGCGAGCCGGCCGATTCTCGATGCCGTCGCCGGGATCGTGCAGCGCATCGCGCGCGTGCTGCCGGTCGATACGAACGTCGCCGTGGTCTGGCTGTCGCTGACGCTGATTCCGCTGCTCGGCTCGTTCATGACCGAACCGGCCGCGATGACGCTCGCCGCGCTGATCCTGCGCGACCGGCTGTTCTGCGCGCCGCTCGCGCAACGCTGGAAGTATCTGTCGCTCGGCATGCTGTTCGTCAACGTGTCGATCGGCGGCACGCTGACGGCCTACGCGGCACCGCCGGTGCTGATGGTGGCGGCCGCGTGGGGCTGGGACAGCGCGTTCATGGCCGCGCAGTTCGGCTGGAAGGCCGCGGTCGCGGTGTTCGTCAACGCGACGGTGCTGGTCGCGCTGATGCGCGGCGCGTTGGCGGGCGCGCCGCCGGCCGCGTCGGCGGCGCACGGCGAGCGCGTGCCGGCGGGCGTGACGCTCGTTCACGTCGGCTTTCTGGTCGGCGTTGTGCTCGGCGCGCATCATCCGGTCGTGTTCATCGGTCTGCTGCTGTTCTTTCTCGGCTTCACGGTCGCGTACGAGCGCCATCAGTCGCCGCTGATGCTGCGCGAGAGCCTGCTCGTCGCGTTCTTCCTCGGCGGGCTCGTCGTGCTCGGCGGCCTGCAGCAGTGGTGGCTGCAGCCGATCGTCGCATCGATGGACGCGTACGCGCTCTATGCCGGCGCACTCGGCCTGACCGCCGTGATGGACAACGCGGCGATCACCTATCTCGGCTCGCTGATCGCCGGCATGCCTGACGGTGCGAAATACATGCTGGTGTCGGGCGCCGTCGCGGGCGGCGGCCTGACGGTGATCGCCAACGCGCCGAATCCCGCCGGGCTCGCGATCGTGCGACGCGGCTTCGCGGACGAATCGGTCAGCGTGGCCGGCCTGCTCGCCGCGGCGATCGGTCCGACGCTGGTCGCGACGGGCGCGCTGTTGCTGCTCTGAGCGACGGCATCGCGCGGAAATAGGACCCGGCTGATTCACGTCGTCGGGCCGTTACGCAATAATGAATTCGTCGGCGGCGGGTGGGCCGCCGGTGGTGATTTGGGTTGGGCCGCCTGTAACGGGCGGCCCCTTTTTTCACCGGCACGACGAGTGTGCCGGCGCGAGTGTCCCGTGGCGGCCGGTGGGCGCGGCCGCAAGCCGGTTTCATGTCGGCTGCTGTTCGGAAAATCACGCTGCCAGATGCGAGCACCGGGCATTCGCGCGTGCGCGTTCGACGCGTATGGCCGCCGCCGTGCGGCCGTTTCTTCGCGAGAAGGACGCTCGATGAACGACACCATCCGTACCTTGCCGACGCAGCCGCGCCGCAGCCGCTAGGCGGCCCCTTCATTCCGTCGATCCGGATGTACGCGGTTCCGGTCGCGCTCGTGTCGCTCGCGTGCGCGATCATGTCGCTGTCCGATCTCGCCGCGAGGCGGCGGATCGCCTGGAAGGCGAACGCGATCCATGCGGCGCCGACGGCCTTCGCCGCCGGGCTCGCGATGGCCGCGGCGACGCGCCTTTTTCCGCTTCCGCGTGTTCGTGCATCGGCACGGCGCGCTTCATCGCAGGACATCCATGCATGCCGTCTTTCGCTATCTGCTGATCGCCGCGCTCGCGCTGGCGGCCGGATGCGCGTGCGCCGGCGAGCGCGCGCGTTGGCCGGCGCCGTCGCACGACGGCGCGCCGCTCGTGGGCGTGCAGGTCAAGCTGCCGTCGTTCAGCGCGGACGACGCCCGGCGCATCCGCGTCACCGGCTTCGATTTCGTGCGGATCGGCGTCTGGACCGACCGGCTGGATCGGCCCGCGTATCGCCGCGCAATCGATGCCGCGATCACGGCGGCGCACGACGCGCAACTGCCGGTGCTGCTGACCATCCGCACGCTCGAACCGCTCGCGCCGCGCGATGCGCCGGCCGAACGGCGCATGGCCGTGCTCGCCAACGCGGGGGCGACGCTGGCGGACGCGTTGACGCGGCTTGCCGATCAATACCGCGCGCAACTGCTGGCCATCGAGCTGTGGAACGAGCCCGATCTCGACAAATACTGGCCCACCGGCGAGGTCGATTCGACGTTCGCGCCGTTCATGCGGGCTGTCTGTGTGCGTTTGCGCGAGCGCCGCCCGCATGTGCCGGTGATCGGCTTCGCATTCTCGCGCGCGCCGTTCGCCGGCTCGGTGCCGGATCGGCTGCTGAAGCCGCTCGTGCCGTCGCTGGCCGGATGCGTCGACGCGATTTCGTACCACGCATACGGCATGGCGCCGGCGCGGATTCGCGCGGCCGCGCGCGACGTGCAGGCGCGCTATGGGCTGCCGGTCGCGATCACCGAGGACGGCGCGACGTCGGTTGGCCCCGGCGGCGACGCGCGCCAGGTGAAACGCCTGACGACTGTGCTCGCCGCATCGAATGAATCGATGACGCCGCTGATCTCGATCTACGAATGGGCCGACACGCCGAACGGGCCGGATGCCGCGCAGCGGAATTACGGTCTCGTCCGCGCGGACGGGACACCCAAGCCGGCGCTCGACGCGGTGGCGCGGGCGCTGCGCGATCGCCGGGGCGCGCTACGCGGGCCCGACTGACGCGGCCGGCGGCGCGGACGGGGCCGCCGCGCGAGCCGTGCGCAACGGCCACAGCACGGCGGCGAACAGCGCGACGCTCGACAGATGCCGTGTGTAGCTGCCCAGATCGGGTTCGAACAGCATCGACACCGCGACGTGCGCGAGTATCAGACACGCGAGCGTGTCGCCGCCGCGCGGCGACGCGGCGCGCGTGTCGGCCGGCGGCGCGACGCGCGGCCACGCGGATGCGAGCACGAGCGCGATGAAGCCCTGCATCGCGATGCCTTTCACGTCGAACGAGAACAGGATCGGCAGGTTGAGCCGCGCGACCGAGTACGCGTAGTTGCCGACGAAATGCAGGAACGAATCGGGCGGATACAGATTGTAGAAGCTCGTCCGCGCGCCGAACGGCGATTCGTACACGAGGTAGTCGACCGCCACGTCGCGCGGGTGCTGAAGCAGCGTGTAGACCGAATCGGGCAGCGCGACGAATGCCGCGCCGGCCAGCAGCAGCGCGACGATCTTCAGCGGCAACGGCGCGCGGCGGAACGCCCACGCGCTGCCCGCGCACATCACGATCAGCGCGAAATAGCTGCGGATGAGCGCCGCGTAGCCGGCATACAGCACGACGGCGACGGCCAGCGTGCGCACCGTGCCGAGCCGGCGCGCGGCGAGCGCGACCAGCACCGCGATCAGCACGACGAGCGTGTCCTTGCTGGCGACGAACAGGTTGAAGAACAGGCAGGGCGCGATCAGCACGAGGTTGGCGAACAGCGAGCCGGCGCGACGCGTTTGCCGCAGCGCGAGCCAGATGAACAGCACGCCGAGCGCGGCGACGAACACACTGGTGCCCGCGCCGCCGAGCGCGCGATAGAAGCGGCCGACCGCATCGAACGACGTGCCGTCGTAGGTCGCGCCGCCGCTGATCTGCGTATCGATCTTGTCGGCATCGCGGAAGATGAACTCGGGCAGCAGCGCCCGTGCGTTCGCATAGACCGCGAGATACAGCAGCGCGACGTACGCGGCGATCGTATCGACGAGCCGGCGGCTCAGCAGCGGCCCGCTTGCCATCAGCTTACGAAGCATCGGCGGCTCCCGGCAACGCGCCGGCCGTGCGGGCACGGCGCGACGCGACGATGCACGCGAGCGCGGCCGTCATCGCGACGCTCGCGGCGAGATGGGCGTACGCCGCGCCGAGCGCGCCGAAGCCGCGAACCAGTGCGATCGACACCGGCACGCAGGCGAGCGTCAGCGCCGCCATCGCGAGCGCGACCGGCCGGCCCGCGCGCAGCGCGACGGCCGCCGCCCACAGCACGTCGGCGAGCGCGCGCAGCACGAACGACGTCGACAGGATCGCGAGGCCGGCCGTCTGCAGTGTTCCGGCGCGCTGGTGCGCGAGCTGGAAAACCGGCCCGTGCAGCGCGGCGATCGCGACAGCGGCGGCGGCCGTCAACGCGAACGATGCGCCGATCGAGCGGGCGAGTTCGCGTCGGAACGCGGCGCGCGCCGCGCCGAGCGCTCTCACGAAGCGCGGCGCGGCGACCACGACGACGGTTGCCGCCGCGACGGTCTGGATCGCATTCGCGATCGACCAGACGAACACGTACCGGCCCAGTTCGGCGGCCGGCAACGCGCCGGCCGCGACGAAGCGTTCCAGATATTGCAGGACCGACATCAGCAGCAATGCGACGAAGAACGGCAAGCCGTCGCGCCACACGGCCGTCAGGCTGCCCGCGGGCGGGCGGGCAGCCGGGCGCGACGCGGGCTGCGCGCGCGCGATGCGCGAGATGACCGCCCAACCGATGGCGACCACCGCGACATCGGCCGTCAGCCACAGCACGAACAGCGCTTCGATCGACCCGATCGCACCGGCCGCGAGCGCCGCGATCGCGACGCCGGCCCACGCGCCGCTGCGCACGAACAGCAGCCACGACGCGACGCGGGCGCGATGCAGTGAAAACAGATAGGTATTGATTTCGAGCGCCGCGTGTTCGGCGCATGCGATCAATGCAACGAGCACGAGCGGCAGGTCGGGCAGCGCCGCGACGTGCAGCACGCGAGCCGCCCAGCCGGGCACCGCGAGCGGTGCGCAGAGCGCCGCATATACGACGCCGTAGCGCGCGAACACGCGCGTCGCGGCGCGGATCGCATCCGCCGGCGCATCGCCCGAAAGCCGCCGGTTCAGTTCGGTGCTGAAGCCGAGCCCGAGCACCTTCGACGCGACGACCGACACGGCGACGGCGAAGCCGTAGGCGGCGACGGCATCGAAGCCGAGCGTGCGCGCGACCGCGAGCGTCAACGCGAACTTCATCGCGAGCGCGGCGATGCGCAGCGCGAGCCGGGAGCCGAGCGCCATCATCGCGCGGCCGGCCGGGACACGGCGTCGCGCAGCGACGCGACGAGGGCGTCGCGCGCCGACTGCAGGCGTGTTAGTCCGCCGTGCGTCGCGTCGCGAAAGCGCGCGAGCGCGCCGGGGGCGAGCAGCGTTCGCGCGACGGCCGCCGCGTCGAAATCCGCCGCGTTCGCGACCCAGTCGGCCACGCCGAGATCGGCGTATGCGCCGAAACCCTTGCGTTCGTAGCTCAGGTGGTACGCCGGCACGCCGTGCAGGATCGATTCGAGCGCGCCGTGCAGGCGCACCGATACGACGGCGTCGGGGGTGTCGTGCGCGAGGACATGCTTGAGTGAACTCGGCGCATCGATGCCGAGCGTGCGGTAGTACGCGCTGTCGTCGTTGCCGCGGCCAGTGCTCTGAACCGCGAACGTCAACCGGCACGCGGGACGCAGCAGCGCGATCAGCGCGACGGTCGACGCGTGATAGCGCGCGCGCTGCGCGTCGCTCCACGCGGGCGGCTTGCGCAGCACGATCGCGATATGCGCGGGCCGCGTGGCCGCCGCCGCGCGACGCGCCGCGACGCCGGCGTGGCGGCGCGCGAATTCGAGTACCGCCAGGTCCGGCGCGCGGCGCGTGTTCGCGTTGCCGGCGAGGAAGGCGACCGACCGGTCGTCGCGTACGAACACGTCGTCGAACGACCCGAGCATCGTCCGCAGATGCGCGGCGAGCCACGGCCGGTTCGCGGCGGGCCCGATGCTTTGCGGCAGGTAGACGGTCGGCTTGCGCGCGGCGCGCGCGAGCCGCATCTGCAGCAGGTGGCCGGCTTCGAGCTTCAGCGCCTCGATCGCGGTGCGTGCGCGCAGGTAGCCGCCGCCCACGCCGACGATCAGGTCGACGCCGCCAAGCAGATGGCCGAGCGCGCCGAGCGAAGGATTGAGCGCGACCGGCAGCGGCGCCGCACTTGCCTGCACGACGCGGGCCGCGCCGCGCGCCGCGAGCACCGGAGCCGGATGGACGTCGGGCAGATGCGCAAACGATGCCGGATCGGCGGCGACCACGGTGACCCGCACGTGCGGGCCGAACGCGTCGCGCAGCAGGCCGATCGACAGGTCGACGAGCAGGCCGTCGCCGGAATTGCGCGTGCTGTATGCGTGCAGCAGCGCGACATGAACGGGGGCGCTCATCGGGGGACCTCCTCGAGGCGTTCGCGGTAGACGGCGAGCGTGCGCTCGACCATCGTGTCCGCCGAGTAATGACGGGCGGCGAGCGCGCACTGCTCGCGCATGCTCGCGAGCCGTGCCGGAGAGCCGGCGAGATGCGCGAGCGCGGCGGCGAATTCGCGCGGGTCGTCATCGTTGGCGACGCTCAGGCCGACCTGGTGGCCGTCGACGAGTTCGGCCGCACCCGCGACGCGGGTCGCGACGATCGGCACCTGCGCGGCGACGGCCTCGATGCATACGTACGGGAACCCTTCGTAGCGGCTCGGCAGCGCGAAGACGTCGAACGCGGAGAAGTAGCGCCGCGCGTTGTCGATACGCCCGGCGACGCGCAGGTTCAGCGGCAGGTCGTCCGCTTCGGCCCCCGCGGCGCGGTTGAAGTCGCCGGAGCCGATCGCGACGATGTGCAGCCGGCCGTCGTCGCACGCGGCGAGCGCGCGCGCGATGCGCACCAGCCGGTCGACGCCCTTCTGCGCATCGAAGCGGCCGACGAAGCCGATGACGAACGCGTCGTCCGGCACGCCGAGCGCGGCGCGCGCGGCGGCGCGCGGCAGCAGCGCGGGCGGCGTCACGCCGTTCGGGATCGTGCGGATCCGGTCGCGCGCGATGCCGAGGGCGTGCAGGTGGTCGGCTTCGTCGCCGGAGACGGCGATCACCGCGTCGGAGCGGCGATTGCCGAGCCAGCGCTCGATGCCGCCGTAGACGCGGCGCTTCACGGCCGACAGCGTCGGGTTCAGCGTATACACGGCGTGCGGCGTGTAGATCTGCTTCCACGGCCCGCCGCACAGGCGCGCGAGCGCGCCGGCTTTGGAACTGTGGCTATGGACCACATCCGGCCGAATCTCCTGCAGCAGCCGGGCGAGCGCGCGTGCGGCGCCGACGTCGTGCAGGCCGACCGAACGGCGGAACGGCAGCCGATGAAACGACGCGCAATGCAGGGGCGTGTCGGCCAGGATGGCTTCGTCGAAACGCGCGCCGCGCGGCGCGATCAGATGGATCTCGACGTTCGCGCGCGCGTGGAGGCCGGCGATCAGGTCGACGAGATGCACGGCGACGCCGCCGCCGGCCGCCTCGACCACCATCGCGATGCGCAACGGCGGCCCGGCGCGCTCGGGTGCGCGCATGGGCGTGGGCGCATGGGCGGCCCCGTGTCGGGAGGAGGGCGTGGCCAGATCGGCGACCGTCATGCCGTTCTCCCGGTCAGGCGGCGCAGCGCCGCGCGCCACCCGCGCGCGGACGCGTCCTCGGGCTCGTTCGCATAGCGGTATTCGGTGTAGCGGTAGCCGCCGTATTTCGTGCCGTACGCGCAGCGCCCGCCGCGCGCGTCGATGCCGTTCAGCACGACGCGGGGCGCCACGCCGCCGTGGCCCGCGACGCGCTTCGCGGCTTCGGCGAGTTCGCCGGCCTTGGTCTGGCCCGCGCGCGCGACCAGCAGGATCGCGCTGGTGTGCTTGCCGAGCCAGCTGGCGTCGGCGGCGGCAAGCACCGGCGGCGCGTCGATCACGACCATGTCGTACTGCGCGCGCCATTGCCCGATCAGCGCGCCGACGCTCGCGCGCTGCAGCAGCGCGGCCGGCGCGTGCGGCAACGCGCCCGTCGCGATGAAGTCCAGATTCGGCTCGACCGCGCGATGCACGATGCCGTCGTGCGTCGCGAGCGCATCGGCGAAGCCGTTGTCGCGCGCGACACCGAAATACTGATGCAGGCGCCCCTTGCGCAGATCGCCGTCGATCAGCAGCACCCGCTTGCCGTCGGCCGCCTGCACCGCCGCGAAATTCGCCGCGACGAACGACTTGCCGGCGCCCGGCGCCGGCCCCGTGATCAGCACGACCGGGCGCGCGTCCTGTGCAAGCGAGAAATGCAGCGCGGTCTGCAGGCTGCGCAGGCTTTCGATCGCCGGCTCGTACGGCTCGGCGAGCGCGAGCAGGTGCGGGCCGGCGTCCTGACGCTCGATCGCGCGCATCATCGCGCGCTGGCCGGCGGCGGACGGCACGACCGCCAGCACGGGCAGCCCGGCGTGGCGCTCGATCTCGTCGACGGTGCGCAGGCCGCCATAGAGGAAGTCGCGGGCGAACGCGATCAGCATCCCGAGCGCGAGCCCGACGAGCGCGCCCACGCCGATCGCGACCGGACGGTTCGGCCGCACGGGATCGTCCGGCGCGACGGCCGTATCGACGACGCGCACGTTGCCGGTCTTGCCGGCCTTGACCAGTTCGAGCTGCTGGATGTTGTTCAGCAGCGCCGTGTAGAGATCGGTGCCGACCTTCACGTCGAGTTGCGCGCGCACTTCGTCGCGCTGCCGCTGCGGCAGCCGCGCGATATCCGTGTCGAGCGCGGCCTGCCGATGCCGCAGCGTCGCGAGCTGCGCGTCGAGCGCGGCCATGTCGGGATGCGACGGCAGGAACCGCCGCGACAGCTCGTCGCGTTTCTGCTGCAGCTCGAGCACGCGGGTCTGCAGGTCCGCGCCCTGCTGCAGCGCGAGCTTGCCTTCCTCGGCGAGGTCGATCGAATGCCCGCTGCTGCGCAGCGTCGCATAGCGTTGCTCGGCTTCCTCGAGCTGCCGCTTGACGGTCGGCAACTGGTCCCGGAGGAACGCAAGCGAGTGCGCGGCCTCCGCGGAGCGGCGCTCGACGTTCTGTTCGACGTAGCGGTGCGCGAGCGCGTTGAGCGTTGCGCCCAGCGCGGCCGGATCGTCGCCGCGCAGGGTCGCGACGAGCACGCCCGACTGCTTGACCTTTTCCTGCACGTCGAGCGCGGTGCGCAGCGCGTCGATCGTGTCGGCGCGGCCGTTGCGGATCAGGCGAAAGCGCGTGCCGGGCAGTGCGTCGAAGCCGGCAACCTCGATCGACAGCGGGCCGTAGCGCGTGGCGAAGGTTTCCGCGCGGCCGACGTGGCCGATCGCGTCGTCGGGCAGATCCCGGCCGGACAGCCGGTAGCGCCGCGCATCGATGCGCGTGAGGCTGAATGTGTCGCCTTGCGCGCGCCGCGGCACGTCGAAGCGCGTGATGTTCGCGCGTTCCTGGCCCCATGCATAGCCGCCGATGCCGAGCAGGCCCGGCTGCACGACGCCGTCGTTCAGGCGCGACACGAAATCGCCGATCAGCGGAAAGCGCTTCGGTTTCGCGACGATGTAGCTGCGCAGATCGTCCACGGCGCGCGTCACCACGAGCCGGGACGACAGGATCTGCGCTTCGGCCGAGGCCGGCGCGTTGACGTTGAAGAACGACGCGGCGTCGCCGAGCAGGTTCTTCGCCGCGCTGTCGCCGCCGTCGTCGGTCTGGATCATCAGGTCGGCCTGATAGGTCGGCGGCGCGAGGAATGCGTACAGCGCGCCGACGCCGAGCCCGGCGGCGGTCAGGGCGGCGATGGTCCAGCGTGCGCCGCCGAGCACGTCGAGCGCGTGAACGAGATCGAACTCGCTTTCGGCAGCGGGTTCGCGGGAAGGCGATGCGGTCATGATGAGGTCGACGGGGAAAGGGCGGCCGGCCGGTCGGGCCAGCGCGCGAGGATGAGCGGGCGCCAGCCGTCGACGGCGGCGGCGATCAGCGATGCGCAGCGCACGAAGTCGGCGCGCGTGCCGCGATAGGGGTCGGGAACGTCGAAGCCGGCACGCGTGCCGCCGGGTGCGATCGCGTGCTCGCCGAGGCGAAACACGCGGCCGCGCGTGAACAGGTGGCGCGCTTCGACGTCGCGCTGCTGCGCGCGGTCCATCACGAGGATCAGGTCCGCGTGCCGGCACAGGTCGGCCGTGACGGGGCCGGCCACGTGCGCGTCGAGATCGAGCCCGCGCTCGTGCGCGACGGCGCGGGCGAGCGGATCGGCCGGATGGCCGGTGCGCGGCGCGAGGCCGGCGGAGCGGACCGTCGCGTGCGGCAGCCGTGCCGCCAGCAGCGCGGCGGCGATCGGGCTGCGGCACAGATTGCCTTCGCACACGACGAGCAGGGACGGGCGCGCGCTCATTTGGTTGCCAGCGCGGCGGCGGCGCCCGTGTTGACGCTCGGCAACAGCAGCGCGAGCACGCGGCTGAAGCGCACGAGGCCGTTGCCGTCGACGTAGACGGTGTCGTTCGGTTCCAGCTCGAACTCGTTCGCGAGCACCATCGCGACCGGCGAGCGCGCGTCGAGATGGAACACGGTCGGCGTGCCGCGCGCATCGCCGCGGATCACGAACATCTGCGCGGCATCCGCCGTGTTCGAGTTGATGCTGCCGGCCTGCAGCAGCGCGTCGCCGAGCGTGAGACGGCCGTTGCGCTTCGGGAGCGCGCGCAGCGGGCGGTTGACTTCGCCCATCACGTATACACCGTTGTCGTCGCGCGCGGCGATCTTCAGCAGATCGCCGGCGCGCAGCACGATGTCGGCCGGATTGCGGTGCTCGCGAATCATCTTCGCGACGTCGATGCGCATCGGCACACCGTCGCGAACGAGCGTCACGTCGCTCTGGTCGGCCGCCGGCGTGAAACCGCCGGCGCGGGCGAGCGCGTCGGCGAGCGTCATCGGCACGTCGTTGACCGCCTGCGCGCCCGGCGCATGCACTTCGCCGTCGATATAGACCTGCTGCGAACGGTACGACGCGACACGCAGCGTCACCTGCGGGTCGCGATAGACGCGCGCGAGCGCCTGCGTGACGCGCGCCTGGGCGTCGGCGGCGCTCAGGCCCGCGACTTTCAGCTTGCCGGCATACGGAAACGTCAGATTGCCGCGATCGTCGACGACGAACCCGGCAACCGGATCGGCCGCGCGCGGCGGCGTCTGCGGCGAGCCGGGCTGTGCGGCGGCCAGCTCCGGGTGGTCCCAGACGGTGATCTGCAGCACGTCGCCGGGGCCGATCCGGTAGCGCGAAGCGGCGGGGGCGTCGAGCGCCGACAGCGCGGCCGTCGCGGCCGCCTTCTCGGCGCGCTGGCGCTGGATCAACTGCGGGTCGATCTGCACGATGGGCACGGGCAGGCGCGCAGGCGATGCGTCCGCGGGTGCGGGTGCACCGTCGTCGGCCGGATGCGCGGGTGCGTCCGCGCGCGCGATGCCCGGCGCCGCATCGGGCGCGCGCGTCGCGCGCAGTTCCTGGACGAACGGGTGATCGCCCATTCGCATGCCGGGCGCGAGCGCGCATCCGGACAGCGCGAGGCCGGCCAGCGTCGCGAGCGAGGCCGTGCGTATCGCGTGTACCGCACGCCGGCGTGCGCCGGCCGCGGTCGAAACGTTCGAGGTCTTCATCTGATCATTCCTTGATGGCGGCGCCGGGGTGCGGCGGCCGCGCGCGCTTGGCCCGGGGGTAACCGGGCGCGAGCGGGGTTCGGGTGAGTGCGCGCCGCGTTCGCTGGTCACGCGAACGCGGCCGGCCGCTCAGTAGGCGTTGGGATGCACGATCCCTTTCAGCACGGTCGCGCCGATGATGCGCAGATCGAGCGCGAACGACCAGTTGCGCAGGTAGTACAGGTCATGCTCGATGCGCGACTGCATGCTTTCGACGCGTTCGGTCGCGCCGCGCAGCCCGTTGACCTGCGCCCATCCGGTGATGCCGGGCTTGATCCGGTAGCGATGGATGTAGCCGTCGACGATCGTGCGGTACTGCGCGTCGTGCTCCACCGCGTGCGGGCGCGGGCCGACCACCGACATGTCGCCGAGCAGCACGTTGATGAACTGCGGCAGCTCGTCGAGGCTCGTGCGTCGCAACAGCGCGCCGACGGCCGTGACGCGCGGATCGTTGCGCATCGCCTGCACGACCGTGCCGTCCCGCTCGACGTGCAGCTTCATCGTGCGGAACTTGTAGATGTCGAAGGTTTCGCCGTCGGCGCCGCGCCGCTTCTGCGTAAAGAACACGGGCCCCGGCGACGACAGCTTCACCGCGACGCCGATGACGAGCAGCAGCGGCATCAGCGCGATCAGCGCGACCGCGGCGAACGTACGGTCGAACGCCGCCTTCAGCATCCGCGCGCGCGGCGTCAGCGGCGACACGGCGAGCGAGATGGCCGGCTGGCCGAGCACTTCGTCGGCCTGACTGCCGAACGGCGCGAGCTGGCTCACGTCGGGCAGCAGCCGCAGATCGACGAAGTCGTGACGGAATTCCTCGATCACGTCGACGATCGCGCGCTCTTCGCTCAGCGGCAACGCGATCCAGATCTCGCTCGCACGAAGCTGCCGCGCGTGTCTTGCAAACGTCGCGAGGTCGCGGTGCACCGGACGCTCGCCGGCGCGCGCCCCGGCGTCCGGCGAAACCTGGTAGATCGCGACGAACCGGTACGGCGAAGCCATGCGCTCCACCGCGGACGTCAGTTGCGCGATGCGCTCGTCGGTCCCCGCGAGCGCGATCGCGCGATAACGCTTGGGCGCGCGCACGCGGCGGCACCGCCACACGAACAGCGCGATGCGAAACGCGATCAGCGACACCGCGACGCCCAGCGTCCAGCGAACGAACCACGCGAACGACGCGACGTTGACCGCAGCCATCGCGATCATCATGACGAACACGCTGCCCTGGGCGATCAGCCATAGCGCGAGCGCGCGAAGCAGATAACGCGCGATGCGCACGCCATTGTCGCTCAGGTCGCGGTCGATCAGGCCCAGCAGGAAGGTCGCGCACAGCACGCTCGTCGCGACGAGCACGGTTTCCGTTCGCAGCGCCGCGAGCGACATGGTCGTTTCGTCTAGCATCACGACCGCGATCGTGACGATCATCGCGATATCGGCGACGAGCACGGCGAGCGCCCGGTTTCTGATCAGTTTTTTCAGCATTTCACGTCGCCTCACGACATGCCGGCTTCGTCCATGCGGCCCGCATGGGGATACCCGTGTGGAGGCGCCTCGGGTGGTTCACGTCAGGTTATTCGAGATCGGACAAATGATTCGCGGTCCGAATCGGATTGGTTCGATTCATTCTATTGACGAGGAATGCGCGGGACCATCAGGCAACGGGAAGATCGGCAGCGGCGGCCGGTCGGACTGGTCCTGTTCTGTACGGCCGGTTCGCCGTGTCGTGCCGTCGCGATGAAACATCATCGTACGGAGATCGGTATCGTCCGCGCGTGTGGACCCGGGGGCGGGCGCTCGATGCTCGCATCTGGCAGCGTTTTGGAGCATGCAGCACGATCAGCATGTGAATCGTGACGTGGCCGCGCCCACCGGCCACCATCGAACGCCCGCTCCCGGGTCTTGTCCCGGCGAAGGCCAGCCCGGCAGGCCGCGCGTATCGCTGCCAGCCGGAAGCCGGCAGCGGATGCTCAACGCCCCCACGCGAAGTAATGAGAACCGGCGACCGCCAGCACCGCGCCGATCAGCGCCGCGTACGGCGCGAGATTCAGCCACATGCTGCGCGTCGGCACCTCGAGCTCCATGTCGCGCTGCATTTGCGCGGGGAAGCGGCCTCGGTCCTGCCAGTAGTGGCGATACAGGAACACCGGCACGATCAGCAACATCGCGATCAGCCCGTTGCGCAGCGTGCCTTCGCCTTGCAGATCGGCGCCCGCGCCCGCATAAACGAGGTTCGCATAGCCGCAGATCGAGCCCGCGACGAGCAGCCACGTCGGGCAGCGGAACGGCCGATCCCAGTTGCCGCGATCCATCCGGTGGATCCAGCCCGACTGAAGATTCAGGAATACGAACAGCATGTAGCAGACGTTCGAGATCGACAGCACCGTCATGTAGTCCGACATCATCAGCAACACGAGGTTGAAGCCGAGGTCGGTCCACATCGCGCGCGTGGGCGAGCCGTGCTCGTTCACGTGCGACAGGTACTTCGGCAGCCAGCCGTCGACCGACGCCTGGTACAGCGTGCGCGACGAACCCATCATCGACGTCATCACGATCAGCAGGATCGACAGCATCAGCATCACGACGACCGCATTCGCGACCCACGCGCCGCCGCCGACGATCTTCGCCATCGCGGCCGCGACGCCGGTGCCGTCGCGAACCGACGGATCGAGCATCGCCTGCGTGCCGAGCGCGCCCTGGAACGCCATCGGCACGAGCGTCATCACGACGAGACACAGCGCGCCCGACCAGAAGATCGCCTTCGCGGTATCGCGCCGCGGATCGCGGAATTCACGCGTGTAGCAGACGGCCGTCTCGAAACCGTACGACGCCCAGCCGGCCATGAACATCGCGCCGAGCGCCATCGTCACGCCCTGCCCGTTCCACGCGCCGAAGGTCGCGGCCGTGAGGTTGCCCTGCGCGTCGTGACCGAGCGGCAGAAGCGGGAGCAGGTTCGACATCGGCACGTCGCCGGTGAAGAACGGCACGATGCCGACGATCAGCAGCGGCGTGAGCGACGCGATGCCGAGAATGCGCTGCGTGCGCGCGGCCTTCGACGCACCGCTGTGCTGAAGCTTGAACGTGACGAGAAGCAGAATCGTCGCGATGATGAACGTCGCGTTGATCCGCAGCGAAAGCCCCGGCTTGATGAAGCCGAGATCCGCAACCTTGAGCTGCCAGTGCAGCACGGCAGCATCGGCGGGAAAGAGACTCGTGAGCGCATAGCTCGCCGCGAGGCCGCAGCCGAGCGCGAGCATCGGCGACCACGCGAGCCAGTTGCACCATACGGATACCGGCGCAATCAGCTTGCTGTAACGGACCCAGCCGATCGCGCCGTACACCGACGCGCCGCCCGATTTATGGGGAAACAGGATGGAAATTTCCGCGTAGGTCGCGCTTTGAATCAGCCCCATCGTGATCGCGGCGATCCACACGGCCCACGCCGGGTGGCCGATCGTCGCGGACACGCCGCCGATCGTGAACAGCACGCCGGCCGGCACGCCGCTCGTGACCCAGAACGCGTCCTTCCAGCTGAGGCCGCGTTGCAGCGTGTGGCCGCCGGCATCGTGGGGCGTATCGGCCGTGACGTCGGCGGCATGGCGGATCGGCGATCCTGCATCGTTCATGGTGCTTGCTCCTGAGTGGTCGAGTTCCCGGCCGGCGGGACCGGCAAGCGGATCGGGCAGGGTGCAGGCATTGTCGAATGCGCGGCTGCGTGAAATGAATCGGCCCAGTCTGAAAATCGGGCGGTGCTCGGACCGGTCCGAGCCGGCGCACTTTTTTCACTCGTCGATCATGCCGCCGCGAACCGCGACGATAGCGATCGCCAATCGAGCCGATATGAATAAGTCAATTCACGGCAGGCTTACATGCGAATTACAGTGAGGCCCCATTTCAAACATGGAGTCGACAGATGTACAACACGCAAGCCGCATGGCGTACCGCTTTGCTGGTATGCGCGACCGTCCTGACCTTCGACGCGAGCGCATCGACACTGACACGCGACAACGGCGCGCCCGTCGGCGACAACCAGAACTCGCAGACGGCCGGCCCCGGTGGCCCCGTGGTGCTGCAGGACGTCAACCTGATCCATAAACTGCAGCGTTTCGACCGCGAGCGCATTCCGGAGCGCGTCGTGCACGCACGCGGCACCGGCGCATACGGACACTTCATCGCCACCCGCGACATTTCCGACTACACGCAGGCGAAGGTGTTCGCGCCGGGCGCCGACACGCCGGTGTTCGTCCGGTTCTCGAGCGTGATCCACGGCGGCACGTCGCCGGAGACACTGCGCGACCCGCGCGGCTTCGCGACGAAGTTCTATACGTCGGAAGGCAACTGGGATCTGGTGGGCAACAACCTGCCGGTGTTCTTCATCCGCGACGCGATCAAGTTCCCGGACATGGTCCATTCGCTGAAGCCGGCGCCGGACACGAACATCCAGGATCCGAACCGCTTCTTCGATTTCTTCTCGCATCAACCCGAAGCGACGCACATGCTCACGCGCCTTTATTCGGACTACGGCACGCCGAGGAGCTATCGCGAGATGGACGGCAACAGCGTGCATGCGTACAAGTTCATCAGCGCGCGCGGCGAAGTGACCTACGTGAAGTTCCACTGGAAGAGCCTGCAGGGCGAGCACAACCTCGATGCAAAGGAAGCGGAGCGCATCCAGGGCAAGGATTTCAATCACATGACGCGCGATTTGCAGGCGGCCATTTCCGCCGGCAACTTCCCGAAATGGGATCTGTATATCCAGGTGCTGAAGCCCTCGCAGCTCGCGAGCTTCGATTTCGATCCGCTCGATGCGACGAAGGTCTGGCCGGGCATTCCCGAGATCAAGGTCGGCACGATGACGCTCGACCGCAATCCGGCGAACATCTTCCAGGAAACGGAGCAGGCCGCGATGGCGCCGTCGAACCTGGTGCCGGGCATCGAGCCGTCGGAAGACCGGCTGCTGCAAGGGCGCCTGTTCGCCTATGCGGATACGCAGTTGCATCGGGTCGGCACGAACGGCCTGCAATTGCCGGTGAACCGCCCGCGTGCCGACGTGGCGAACCACAACCAGGACGGCGCGATGAACGGCGGCATGACCAAGGGCACGGTGAACTATGAGCCGAGCGACGCGAAGGATCTGTCGGCGGATGCGCGGAACAAGTACAGCCAGTTGCCGTTGGCCGGCACGACGCAGCAGGCGCCGCTGGCCCGGACGCAGAATTTCGCGCAGGCCGGTGCGTTCTATCGATCGCTGTCGGAGAACGAGCGCAAGGACCTGATTGCGAATCTCGCGGGCGATCTGGGGCAGGTGAAGAATGAGCAGGTCAAGTACACGATGCTGTCGTACTTCCAGAAGGTCGATCCGGAGTACGGCCGCAGGATCACGCGGGCGGTCAATGCCGACCAGCAGCGCGTCGATGCGCTGGCGGCGCGGTTGCCGGACTGATGCCGGATTGAATTGGTAATGAAAACGGCCGCCCGGTGATCTGCTCTAGAAATCCTGGACACAAATGAGTGTTAGTGTTTCGGAGGCAATTTTCCCAATAGGAACGGGAGGTTGGCGATGAAGCGCAAGCAATATTCGGTGGAGCAGATCGTGGCCGCGCTCAAGCAGGCTGAGCTGGGCATGCCGGTGGCGGATCTGGTTCGGCAGCTCGGGATATCGGAGCAGACGTATTACCGATGGAAGAAGCAGTACGCGGGTCTGGAGTCGAACCAGGTCCGCGAACTGAAGCAACTCCAGGATGAGAACGAGCGGCTCAAGAAGCTAGTTGCGGAACTGAGTCTGGACAAGGCCATCCTGCAGGATATCGCCACAAAAAAGTGGCCGCGCCCGCGCTGAAGAGACAGGCAGTGAGCTACATCGTGGATCACTACGGTCTTCCGACGCAGCGGGCGTGCCGGCTGGTCAAGCAAGCTCGCAGTACCCACTACTATCGCAGCGTCAAGGACCCGCAAACGGCACTGCGTCAACGCATGCGCGAGATTGCGCAGACGCGCGTTCGATATGGCTACCGGCGCGTGCACGTGCTGCTCAAGCGTGAAGGTTGGCGTGTGAGCCGTAATCGGGTCTATCGGCTCTACGCCGAAGAGCAGCTTCAACTGCGTTCGAAGCTACCCAAGCGCCGCAAGATGGTGGTGTCGCGCCGCGAGCGTTGCGTGCCGGTTCGTCCCAATGAAGTCTGGAGTCTGGACTTTGTGGCGGACCAGTTAGCCGACGGCACCCGCTTGTGCGCCCTGACGGTCGTGGACATCTTTAGTCGTGAAGCGCTGGCCATTGAAGTAGGCAAGCGCTTGCGTGCCGAGGACGTCGTGTCAGTGCTGAATCGTTTGGTGGCTCAGCGCCGCGCACCGAGGTTCCTGTTCGCCGATAACGGCAGCGAATTCTCGGGTCGCCTGCTGGACATGTGGGCCTACCACTACAAGGTGCAGATCGACTTCAGCCGGCCAGGCAAGCCCACCGACAACAGCTTCATCGAGACATTCAACGGCTCGTTCAGGGACGAATGTCTGAACCTGCACTGGTTCGAATCGTTGGCGGAAGCCAAACGAGAGATCGAGGCTTGGCGCTGCGACTACAATGAGACTCGACCTCACATGGCGCTCAAAGAGCTAACACCGGGTGAATTCGCCCGGCAATACAGCCTTCGGCCCACGGCCGAAGGCTCATGAAAGACCGAACACTAACGCTCGGCACTGTCCAAGAAATCCAAGCGGTTCACAGCCCTTGGCCGCTTAGATTTTAACCGTCCAACTTCGTGGGGTCAGTTCACGAGAGACTGGCCGTTTCACGTTACTGCGTTACCGCACTGCCGCATTACGTGGCGGCCGGGTTCATGCGAGATCGACGCGATCGCACCCTTCGAACTTCAGTTCGATTGATATTTCAGCAGCGGGCGCCCGTTCAGCGGCTGCGTGGCGCGCGCATTGTGCGAGTAGTGCTGCGTGAACGCGGCGATGTCGGCCTGCGACAGTTCCACCGCGTCCTGCAGCACATACCATTCGACGTTCTCGGTGAGCGGCGGTGTCGTCAGCGAGCCGAGGTAGTGGTGATAGCTGTCGAGATCGTCCGGCATCAGCCTCGCCGCATTGAACGACGCGAGCGGCGATGCGACGTCGCGTCGCGCCGCGCGCACGATCGATGCGAACTGCGCGTTTTTCGCGCCGGCGCGGTATAGCACGGCCACGACGGCAAGCCGGCCGTCCTGCGCACGGAACACGAAGTGGCCTTCGAGCGGATAGCGCCGGCCGTCGATCGTGTGCTCGGCCGGTGCGTGGAAGTGCGCCTGAAGCAATCTGAAGTGACGGCCGCGGATGATCACGTCGCTTTCCTTCGGCACGACCTGGACGGTGTGTCCGTTGTCCACGACGGTCGCACCGCCGCGGGCGACATGCACGACGATCGCGTCGTTCACGCCGGGCAAGCGTTCGGCCTGCACGACGGTGCCCGATCGAATCTCGATCGGCGATTGCGAATCGCCCGACTCGATCTGCCACGCCTGCTGATGGGCGTAATCGAAGTCGTGCTGATCTCGCGTCGGGGCGGTGGCGGCAGCATGCGCGCCGCTTGCGATAGCGGCGGCGAACAGCGGCAGCGCGGCCCGCCGGACTGCCGTGACGACCTGCGTCAGGTTGATGCGATGACTCAAACGGGATCCTCGATACGGGAAGATGAAAGGAGAACGCTCGCGGCGGCACCGGATGCATGCCTGACCGGGAGCCATTTCATTATTCGTATCGGCCCGATGCGTTCCAATCAGACGTGTCTGATTCAGGCGGCACGTCGCGAGTTGTCCACATGGAACGCGGCGCGGGAAAGCATCGCGTGCCATGCCGCGCCGTGGTTTTCATCGAGGTGACAGGAAACCCGCGCGATGTAGGACTAGGCTGATTGTGTCGTCGTCGGCGTCTGCCCACAATGTGTCGGTCGAACGGTTGCATGGTGATCCGTTCGATACCTCGTACCCGAAGCTTGTCTTCGTTCCGAACGCCGCCCGATGCGGGCGGCGTCTTTTTTCCGCGCTCGACGCGCGGCACGGAACGCGGCGTCTGGCCGAGCGACAGGGAAGAGTGCCTTGCGGCGGCCGGTGGGCACGGTCGCGGCCGATCGAGTGGACCGAGCGGCCAACGTAACAACGCTGCCGTATGCGAGCGCAGGGCACTCTTTCCTGTCGGCGGTCGCCGACGGGTTTCGCATGCCGCGCATCGCCGTCGCCGGTCACGGCAACGGGTATGCGGTGCGGCGGCTCGCCCCGTGTCATGTGCGATACCGATACACCCCGAGCGGTGCATCACCGACGAAGCATCGCGATCGAGCGTGCCGCCGGCGCCATGTCGTTTCCATCGTTCATACGCGCAGCCTTCGTGCGCGGTCAATCATCAAGGACTCCATCATGAAGACTCGTATTCAAGCCATTCCCGCCGTGATCGCACTCGTCTGCGCTACCGGCATGACGAGCGTCGTCGCGGCCGAAGCCGGCACGGCCACGCTGCCGAAAGGCGTCGTCGCCGTGGTGAACAACATGCCGATCGCGCAGAGCGACGTGGACGCGATCGTCAGCGCATCCGGGCAAGCCGATACGCCGGCGCTGCGCGACGCGGTGAAGCGCGACCTGATCGTGCGGCAACTGGTCGAGCAGGCCGCCGACAAGGCGAACTACGGCAGCCGCCCCGAAGTGCAGGGTATCGTCTCGCGTGCGCGTGCGAACGCGGCGGCCGATCTGTACCTGCGCGACGCGCTGGGCGCGCAGCGTGTGACCGATGCGCAAGTGAAGGCGCATTACGACTACATCGTCGCGAACGCGGCGCAGTTCGAATACCGGGCGGAAGTGGTGGCCGTGGCCGATCCAGCGAAGGCGAATGCGGCGGCCGCCGAGCTGAAGCAGGGCGCGGCCTTCGACACGGTCGCGAAGAAGTACAACACGACCGCCAACGGCGGCGTGGCCGAGTGGAGCGAGCTGAAGACGCCGCTGGCCGAAGGCCGTACGGGCGGGCTGCCGATGCCGCTCGCGCAGGCGATGACGTCGCTGAAGCCGGGCGCCGTCTCCGGCCCGATCCGGATCGGCAATGCGTATGCGTTCGTGAAGCTCGACGACAAGCGCCCGGTGGTCGTGCCGAGCTTCGACAAGGCCAAGGGCGTGCTGCGACAGCAACTGGAGCAGCAGGCCCGGCAAAGCGCGATGACCGCACTGGTCGACAAGCTGGCCGCGCAGGCGACGATTCAGCAGTAAAAAGCACCAACAAAATGAGGCTCGGCGGGCTGTAGGCCCGCCGAGCCTTTTGTCGGCCTCTTCGTGGTTTCGCTGGCATCCAGTCGCTTCCGCCGCCACCGAAATCACGCCGGGTGCCGATCACGTCACCCTGCAACTACCTCCGATCGAGGCCATCACGCCCATCGGCGAACCCTCCAAAACTCATTCCGTCAGCATTTTCTACGCCGCTTCGACATGAATCATGAAGGTCACGGGCGGGGCGATGCGCGTCATGTCGAGTGCGAGTTCGACGATCGCGGGTGTCGGGTTGCTGCAATCGATCGACGCGATCACCAGCCGGTCGAACCACGCGCAGTGCGCGATTTCCCGGGATGGACGGGCTATCGCGTGCGCGTCGAGATCCGCCAGGAACACGTGATGCAGCTTGTGCTTGCCGGCCGCGCGAAACAGGTAGCGCAGGTTCCGGCAGACGAGCCCGGTTTCTTCCGCGAGTTCGCGGCGTGCGGCGTCGCTCAGCGATTCGCCGGGTTTGGGCCGGCCGCCGGGTAGCGCCCAGCGGGCGTGCAACCGGGCGACCAGCAGAATCCGGTCGCCGCGTCGGCACAGGACGGTGGCGCGTTCTTTCACGATGGTGTCGTCCGTTTGCGTGCGGCGAATGCCGCGGTGTGAAAAAACGCCGCCTCCGGGAAGCGGCGTCAAGACGGAGAGGTTTGCTTCGCGTCGATCGACCGAAAAAATGCAGCGTCGGTCATCGCGCAGCGCTATTGTCCGGAATGGCGTTTCGGCAGGAAATCAGACTGGCCTGATTCTTGGGGCCACGCTCGATCGAATGCGTCGGGCGGCTACTCGGCCACTGCCTCCCGCGCCAGCAGCGCAGCGAGTTCCCGTGCCTGCGGTATCCGCGCGATCGTTTCCAGTGCCGCCGCCTCGAGCTTGCGACGCTGCTCGACGTCACGCACCAGCTCGACGCATGCATCGACCAGCGTGTCATACGGCGCCGCGCGGAACCCGCCCGCATAGTCGGCATCGACCGCCGTCGTCGGCGATACTTCGCCGACGATCGCCTTGCCGTTGGTCATCAGGTAGAACACGCGCACGATCTCGAAGATGTGCGACGCATAGTGATGCAGGTTCAGCACGACTTTCGCACGTGCGATCAATGCGTCGCGCGCTTCGCCGTACACGCCATAAACGGTGCATACCTTCAGCCCGCGCGCGGCCAGCGTGTCGAGCACGGCCTGACGCCGTGGCCCGATCGAGCCGTAGAAGAGGACGTCGATGTCTTGCTCCACGGTTGCCGGAATGCGGCGCAGCGCCGGATGAAAGCCGAGTTTCAGATGGCGCGTATCGCGTATTCCGACGCTGTGAAGCTTCGCGAGATTGCGTTCGCTGTAGTCCCAGGTTTCGAAGCGCGAGGTCCAGAAGTAGATCCGCTCGTTCCAGTCGCGCTCGTCCACGTGAATCTGCTCCGTGTTGACGACGATCGTGTCGGCCGGCACGTGCTCGATCGACCGCGGCTCGGCATGATGGCAGCCGATCATGATGTTGCGCGCGCCGGGCATCAGGACGTTGTCGTTCATGTGGACGGCGTGGCCGAGATCGTGCAGGCCGTATGCAATGACTTCCGCGAGTTCGTCGAACGCTGCCGTATGCGGGTTGTCCGGCGGCCGGACGACGCAGATGTTGTAGTCCATGCTGCGCTCCCGGCTATTCGACGTCGCGGCCGGCGAGATCGCGAAGATCCGCCGCCGCCTCGTCGAGCACGGGCCCCCAGTCGGCGAACGTCCGTTGCCGGTACAGCGACGCGCCCGGATAGAACAGGCTGTCGCGCCGGTCGTGCTGCCAGACCCAGTGCGGGTTCGCGTCGAGCAGCACCCACGTGAACTGGCCGAGCGCGCCGCTCAGGTGCGCGACCGACGTGCACACGGTGATCACGAGATCGAGTGCGCCGATGAACGCTGCGGTGTCGTCGAGCGTCTTCCATTCGCGTGTCATGTCCGCCACTTCAAAGCCGGCCGCGCGCGCCGCCTCGATGTCGTGCTGCGCACCCGGCTGCAGCGAGTAGAACGCGACGTCCTGCTGCAAGTTGCCGAACGCGTCTGCGTAGCGCTCGAGCCCGACCCGGCGGAAGCGGTTGCGCTGGTGCGTGAGGCTGCCGGTCCATGCCAGGCCGACCTTCATCCGCCGTTCGCCGGCGAGCGCATTGCGCCAGGCGTCGGTGGCCGCGACATCCGCGTGGAGATAGGGCACGGGCGTGGCGAGCGTGTCGGCGTCGAGGCCGAGTCGCCACGGAATGCTCATCAGCGGCAGTTCGTAGTCGTGGTCCGGCAGGTGTTCGATACCGACGCCGGTGTCGAGGACGTCGATGTGATGGCCGAGACTGCGCGCGATCAGGGCGCCCAATTCCGGAAATACGTTCCAAACGATGCGTCCGCCTTCGCGATGCACGCGCTCCGCGAGCAGCGGCAGGTAGCGGCTGAACTGCAGCACGTCGCCGAGCCCTTGTTCGCCCCAGACGAGCAGCGTTTTGCCTGCTAGCGACTCGCCGCGCCAGCGCGGCTGCGCAAACACGGGCAGCCTGCCGCGCAGCTCGCCCGCGCCGCGCCAGCGGGCTTCGTAATCGGCCCAGCCCGACGCGAAGTCACCGCGCGCGAGACGCAGCAGCGACAGGTTGTAGCGGTGTGTCGGATCGTGCGGATCGAGCGCGCAGGTGCGCAGTGCATATCGCTCGGCGTCGCCCCACTGCTGCGCCTCCTTGAGCATGGCGGCCGCATTGTTCGTCGCGCGTGGGCTGTCCGGCGCGAGCCACACGGCACGCGTGGCCGCGCGTTGCGCGCCGTCCAGGTCGAATCGGTTGAGGCGCGTGATCACCGCATTCGTCCAGGCCCGGGCGTCGTGCGGATCGTCGTCGAGCGCGCCTTCGACGAGCGCGTGTTCCACGTCGGAGTCGCCGCCCGACATGCGGATCGCGAGCGCGAGATTGTTCTTCAGCGACGGCCACGCGGGTGCCAGGTCGAGCACCTTGCGGTACGGCACGATCGCATCGGCGTGACGCCCGGCCACCTGGAGTGCGTAACCGCAATTGAAAGCCGCCGCCGGCGACGCGGGATGCATCCGCCAGTGCTCGGCGGTAAGCTCGGCGGCACGCGTGACGTCGCCGCGATCGATCAGCATCTGCGTGGCGCCGGCGACGGATTCGTCGAGCCTTCCCGGCGCCGCTTCCGCGCCGGTCGATACGGCCTGAACGGCATCGTCGTGATCGTCTTGCAGATGCGGGATGTCGGCGAGAGTAGGCATGTCGTACGTCGTGATCTGCATGTGAAATTGCTCCGGGAAACCGTTCGCGCATCGGCGCGGCGATCGGTTGCATCGTCAATCGGGGAGGGGACGCCGAACGTTCGTGTCGAGACGTTTCGGGCCAAAGGCGTCGCAGGCGTCATGCCGGTTGCGGCGGAGGCCTGGCGCCGTGATGGGTTCCACTTTATGCACACGCTGCCGGCAACTAAATCGGACCAGTCCTAAAAGGGCTAACACGATGAGTCTCGGGGGCTGCCAACGGGGAGGAGTGGCGTGTGGCCGCCGTGCCTGCGGGTAATGCGTCGCCTTCGTTCGACGGGCGGCGCCGCATCGGCCCGGGCCCGCCGGTGTAGGCCTGGTCCGATTCCTTCGCGCCGCCGCCGGACAATAAGACCCGTCCGATAGAGATTCGCGTCCAACTCGCCTGTAATACGCAGCATCCGCCGATATCGATCGGCATGAACCTGGCGATGGAGGACAGTCGATGAGTGATGCAGATAATCTGGTGAAAGGCGCGGTGGTCGGCATGATTGCGAGTTCGGCGACCGTCGCGCTCGTGCATTTCGTGATCGAAGCCGGCACGCGATGGAATGCCGGCGGCGTGGCGGTGACGCTCGTCTCGGCCGTGCTGATGGCATTCGTGCTGCTCGTGCCGCCTGCGTTCGCCGCATGGCGCAACCGGGAGGACACGATCGATCCGTTCTTCGAGCCGGCCGCATTGAAGCCGATCCTGCAAGGCCGCGCGGTGGGCATCGTGCTCGGCATCGTGTTCGGGATCTCGGTCGTGACGGGCTGGCAATGATGGCGACGAACGCGTCCGCTTTGCTTGCCGAGGATCCGGCCGTGCGCTCGACCGTCCAGGTCATTTCGCTACGCCGCAGCCATGCGCGCCGGCACGCGTTCCGCGCGAACAACCCCCATCTGGATTTCGAGTTCGTCGACGCGATCGACGGACGCGCGCTGTCGGATGCCGATCTCGCGGCATCCGGCCTGTTCGCGCCCGGGCTGCCGTACACGCGCGGCGCGTTCGGCATCGCGATGACCACGCACCGTTTGTGGACCGACATCGCATCCGGCAGCGAGCTGGTGACGATCGCCGAAGACGATGCGATCTTCCGGCCGGACTTCCACGACGCCACGCTGCAATTCCTGCGCGACAACCTCGGGTGTCACGATTTCGTCGCGTGGGGCTACAACTTCGATTCGATCCTGCGCGGGTCGATCTTCAACAGCCGCACGCCGGTGACGATGCGCTTCGACGAAGCGGCGCTCACCGACGCGATCGGCGATTTCCTGAACGACCGCGGCCCGGTGCTCGTGATGAACCTGCTCGAGTTCTACGGAATCTGCGCCTATACGATCTCGCCGGCCGGCGCGCGCTTCCTGCTCGACCGCTGCTTTCCGCTGCAGCCCGAGATGCTGTATTCACACGGGCTGGGCCGGACGATGCCGAACTGCGGCATCGATGTCGTGATGAACAAGTTCTACGGCGCGATGCGCAGCGCGGCCACGTTTCCGCCGCTCGCCGTCACGACGAATGCGCGTGAGACGTCGACGATCCAGGTCTGACCGCGCGAAACGACGAACCGGCCGCCATCCGTCAACGGATGGCGGCTTTTTTACGGGAACGAATCCGAGCGCGAATCGGCTCAGTCCTATTGGATACGGCATCCGGTGACGTTAAGCTTGGTTTGCGCGGCACCGTGACGCATATTCGACGGCGGTCGTTGGGCCCGGCCGTAATGCGCGCTACGTCGGTTGTAGCACTACTCCTCACGCTGCCTTATGCGAGCGTCGAACACCGGCCCACGGTTGCCGCGCACTTCCTTCGTCCGCCGTTCCGATGAACTGAAGCCAGCAGCACGCCCGCTTCGCTCCCGCTCCATGCTCAATGCTTCGCTGCCGCCGCCATCGCGAGCGAGTCGGCACGCTGCTCCGCGCCCGCCTCGGCGCGCCGGTTGAGCGCACTTTCGGCGCTGCTTCGATACTGCTCGAACTCCCGCGCGAACGCCACCGCATCGCCGGCCAGCGCCAGCGCTTCCAGCGACGCGCAAAGGCCCGACACGTCGCGCTCGCCGATCATCGCGAACGCGCCGCGCATGCTGTGGATCTCCGCGCGGGCGGCCTTCAGGTCGCCGTATTCGAGCGCACGCGCGATCGCGGCGTTGGCCCGATTCGTCGCATCGACCAGCGCCGCGCGCAGGTCGCGCGGCAGCGGCCCGCGTGTGCTCGCCGACGCCGGCGGAATCGCGCGGCCCGGCCGCCACGGGCCCGCATATTTCGCGATCGCCTGTTCGAGCGAGCGCAGCGACGTTGGTTTCGTGACGATCTCGTCGATGCCGGCTTCCTTCGACAGCCGCATCTCATCCGGCTCCGCATGCGCGGTCACGGCCAGGATCGGCAACGCGCGGCCGCGTTCGCGCAGCATCCGCGCGAGCGCATAGCCGTCGAGGCCCGGCATGTTGAGATCGGTCATGACGATCGCGTAGTCGTGCCGCTCGACGAGGTCGAGCGCCTCCGCGACGCTCGACGCCACGTCGGCGCGATAGCCGAGCACGTCGAGCTGATCGTGCACGAGCGAGCGATTGACCGGGTTGTCGTCGACGAACAGCACGCGCAGGTCCGGCGCATCGCCGCCGGCCGGCGCGGGCTGCATCCCGTGCTGATGGTCGAGCGGCAGCGGCAGCGACACGACGAAGGTCGAGCCTACGTTCGGCACGCTGTCCACGGCGATGCGCCCGCCCATCGATTCCGCGAGCTTGTTGCTCAGCGGCAGGCCGATGCCCGTGCCGCCGAAGCGGCGCGCGATCGATTCGTCGGCCTGCGCGAACGGCTCGAACACGTGTTCGAGCTGCGCGGCCGTCATGCCGATGCCGGAATCGCTGACGCGGATCATCACCGGCGTGCCGTCGGCCACGGGCGCCGTCACCGAGAGCGCGACCGTGCCGCGGTCGGTAAACTTGATCGCGTTGCTGACCAGGTTGACGACGATCTGCCGTACCCGCAGCGGATCGCCCACGTACGGCCGCGCCGCCTGCGCATCGACGTCGACGCGCAGTGCGACGCCTTTCGCGCGCGCGATCGGCTCGAACAGCTCGACGATGTCCCGCGCCAGCTCGTCGATGCGGAAGCTGGTCGCCTCGAGCGTCATCCGGTCGGCTTCGATCTTGGTCATGTCGAGCACGTTGTTCAGCATGTCGAGCAGCATTCGCGCGGCCGACGTGACCGCATGCAGCCGCGACTTCTCGCGATTGCGGTCGGGCGCCTTGTCGAGCAGTTCGAGATTGCCGAGCATCGCGTTCAGCGGCGTGCGGATCTCGTGGCTGATCGTCGCCAGGAACGTCGATTTCGCGCGGTTCGCGCTGTCGAGCGCGCGCTCGGTGTCGGCGCGCGTCGTGATGTCGGAGAAGCCGCACAGCAGCGTGTCCTTGCCGCGGTAGCGCACGCGCACGAAGTTGACGAGCAGGTCGCGCGCGCGGCCGTCATCGAGCGTCACGGGGAATTCCACGTCGAGCTGCACCGGCGCGCCATCGGCCCCCTGACGGTAGCGCGCGAGCATGCGCTCGTGCAGCGGCGGCGCGCCGGCCTCGCTTTCGTACAGCTCGTGCATCCGGTTGCGCAGCAGCACCGTGTCGGTGTCGAGCGACACGAGCACGATGCCGAACGGCGACGTCGCGATGATCGCGCGGCTCATCTCGTCGGTTTCGAACACGCGGCGCGAGCGGCGGAACACCGGCGCGAACACCTTCAGGTCGAACGCGATCACGAGCGCCCACAGCACGGCAAGGATCAGCGCGGCCACGCCGAACTCGCGCACGATCGTCGGCCAGATCGCGATCGCGATCGTGCGCCACGAATACGCGTAGACGATCGCGAAGCCCGTGTCGGCGATCCGGTCGCTGATCGTGAACACGCCGTGCAGATAGCTTTCGTCGAAGCGGTCGAGGCCGCGCCGCCACGCATTCTCGGCGAGCGCGTGGCGCATCAGCGCGGCGCCGTCGATCGACGCGCGCGTGCGGTCCTCCTCCAGCAGCACGCGGCCGGCCTGGTCGACCAGCATCACCACCGCGTCTTCCGGCGCCTGCTTGAGCCGGTCGTCGAGCACGTTCACGTCGAGATCGCTGACGAAGGTCATGAAATGCCGCGGGCCGTCGAACGCCGGTTCGACCAGGCGGAACACCTTCTTGCCGGTGAGCGGGTCGATCGCGGGCGGCTCCCACGCGATGCGGCGCGTCGAGCGCCAGTAGCGCGCGACCGCCGGGTCCGACCAGTCGGCGATGTTGAACGCGACGCGATCGATCAGCGCCCGCGTGTCGGCCACGCCGATGCGTTCCAGCAAGTCGCGATACGGCATCGACGGCGGCGGCGTGATCGCGAGCACGTTGCGGTCGGGGCTGTACGCGTAGCCCGACAGCGGCATCCCCGATTGCCGCTCGGCGGCCGCCACCGAGATCGTCAGCCGCTCCATCAGCTGCACGTATTCGTCGGCTTCGATGCCGGCTAGCCCGTCGGGCGTCACGGCTACGAAGATGTCGCTCACGTTGCGCAACGGCGACAGCACCACGTGGCCGTCGCGCGCGAGCGCTTCCGCCGCGCTGTGCGAATGGCGCGGGTGGCTGTTCCACAGCAGCTCCGCGTTGATCACCGAGCGCCGCACCGACGCCTGTTTCGCATCGATCTCGAGTTCGACGAGCGCCTTGTGCGTGGTGAACAGCTCGCGCCGCTTCGCGATGTAGTCGCGCACCGAGCCGTCGAGCAGCACGCTCGTCGCGAACAGGATCACGAGCGACAGCACGGCCGCACCGCCGTACAGCGTGAAGCGCTGGTAGCGGTGCAGCAGGCTCAGGTCGCGCGCCTCGCCGTCGATCGACGCGAACGGCGCGTTGGCGTCCGCCGGGGACGCGAACAGGTTTCGGATGGGCATGGGACGAATACCGTGAAATCAATGCGCAAATCGTGGGCCGCGCGCGATGCGGACGGCGAAGCCGTCGGCGCATCGCGACACGTAGCGATATCCGTAAGCCGTGTGGGATGGCAGGCGTTTGCACTGCCGGCTCGGGGAACGAGCCAATTATCAAGATGGCGGGGGCGCCGGTATGTAGGGCAGTCCGAAGCAATGTGTCTGGAGCGGTAGGACTGGTCCTAGTTTGCGACGCGGCCCGCGGCTGCGTTTATAAGGCGCGACCGGCGCGCGTGTCAAACGAAGCCGTGTTTAGGCGAAGCGCCGTGTGGTGTTTTCCTCGCAGAAGTGTCAGGCATGGTCATATTCGGACCAGTCCGAAGAAATAAGTTTTACCGCGTCTGGCTGTCTGATTACCGAACGCACTTGTAAAAAATATATTGACTCACGTAGCTCAAATCTCGTCTCACACTTTCGTAAAGAGGCAATCGACGTGAACAAAACATACCGAACCGTCTGGAATCCGACGACGGGTACATGGGTCGCAGCGGCCGAAACGGCGCGTGCGCGCAAGAAATCGAATTCGACGATGCGTTCGTCGGTAACGGCCGCGGTTGCGGTCATGGCGGGTGTCGGCGGTGTCGGGTTTGTGATCGACGCGGACGCGCAGACGGCGAACGGGAATGGTGCGCTGAACCTGTGCGGGGGCACGAACGGGGCGGTTGGCCATACGTTCGGTTACTCCGGTCAAACGGTGAACGCGAACTGCGCGCCTATCGCTACCAACAATCCGACCTACCAGGGGCATGCGCCTTCCTTTGTGCTGGGGAACGGTGGTGATCTGAATGGCGCAGCCGGGACCGGCGCAACCGCCAGCACCGCATCCGTGGCGGGCAGCCGGGACGGTCATTTGATGATCTACGGCGCCAATGGCGTTCACATCACCGGCGCAACGGATTTTGCCAATACCGTCAGCATGACGAACAACCGCATCCAGAACCTGGCCGCCGGTACGGCCGGCACGGATGCGGTCAACTTGAACCAGTTGAATGCTGCGATCGCTGCGACGGATAACGCCTATGTGGCCTTCAGCACCGGAACGTATGCAGCCAATGCGGCCGCAACCGTTGGGAACAATAGCGCGACGGCTATCGGTCCGAATGCGAGCGCCACGGGGATATCGGCCGTCGCGCTCGGCGGCAATACGGTAGCAAGCGCGCAAAATGCGGTGGCGCTCGGTACGCTCGCGCGAGCGACCGGATTGGAAACAACGGCTGTTGGCGTGGGCGCTGCCGCCACCGGCGCGTCAGCGATGGCTTTGGGTCGTGGCGCAGCGGCGACCGGCACCAACTCCACGGCGCTTGGGACATTCGCATCGGCGATTGGTACCGGCAACCTGGCGGTGGGCGGCGGAGCCGCCGTCGCGCAGACCGGTCGTTTTGTTCCGACGAACATGATTGCGATCGGAACGGGCGCCAGGGCAATCGACGGCGACGTGACGGGTGCGAACGGATCGATCGCCATCGGTAGCAGTGCAACGGCTGCCGGTACCGGTTCGATCGCAATCGGTACGAACGCACGGCATTCGGGGTCTTCCGCGACGGTCCTTGGCGGCGAAGCGAGCGCGATGGGTGGCGGAGGCGGGGTCGCGGTGGGTTATGGCGCGATGGCTTCGGGAAGCTCCGGTGTTTCGCTCGGTACCAATTCGACGGCGAGCGCGACTTCATCGGTCGCATTGGGCACGAACAGCGTAGCGAATCGCGCCAATGCCGTATCCGTCGGGTCGGCGGCGCAGCAGCGCCAAATCACGAACGTTGCCGCCGGCACGGCGGGTACGGATGCGGTCAACGTGAATCAGTTGAACGCTGCCATCGCGGCAACGGATAACAAGTATGTGTCGATCAGCACCGGGCTGTATGCGGCCGATGTGGCCGCAACCGCCGCGGAAAGCGCGACTGCCGTCGGGGCGAATGCGAGTGCGACGGGGAGATCGGCCGTTGCGCTGGGCGGTAATACCGTGGCGTCCGCACAAAACGCAGTGGCGCTTGGCACGCTTTCGCGTGCGACCGGCTTAGAGTCGACCGCGGTCGGTGTGGGCGCCGCGGCCACCGGGGCGAACACGTCGGCATTCGGGCGCGGCGCGTCGGCAGGTGCGGGGAATTCGGTCGCGCTCGGTACTTTTTCCGTTGCGGACCGCGCGAATTCGGTCTCGGTCGGCTCGGCGTCGGCCAGGCGCCAGATCACGAACGTCGCCGCCGGTACGCAAGACAACGACGCGGTGAACGTCGCCCAACTGAACGAGGCCATCGCGAATGTCGACGGCAACAGCCCGTATTTCAAGGCGAACGGCGCAGGTGACGGCAGCGATGCCGCAAGTGCGACGGGTGTCGGCTCGGTCGCTGTCGGCTCGAACGCGAAAGCGCTCGTGGCCGGCGGCGTCGCGATCGGCGGCAGCGCAACGGCCAGCATGGCCAACAGCATCGCAATCGGCAATGACGTGATTGCCGCGCAGGATGGCGTGGCAATCGGCCACGGTGCGCGTGCGCAAAACTCGAATGCCATTTCGATCGGTACGCAATCCGCGGCCGGCCCGAACGGCGTCTCGCTCGGCAATAACGCGCTTTCCGTTTCGGACGGCATTGCGTTGGGCACCAATGCGTCGGCGGCCGGCGCCAATTCGGTTGCGTTGGGTAGCGGTTCGATCGCTGCGTCCAACACCGTATCGGTGGGCAGCGTCGGCAACGAACGCAAGATCACCAACGTGGCGGCCGGCACGGATCGTCAAGACGCGGTGAACCTGGGTCAGCTGCAGGATACGGGCCTGGTTGCGCCGGTCGATCCGACGAACCCGGGTGCGGGCCTGACGTCGCTGGCGGTGACGTACGGCACGAACGCCGACGGTTCGGCGAACTTCGACGAAGTGAAGCTGAAGGGCGCGAACGGCACGACGCTGTCGAACGTGAAGGCAGGTGTTGCCGATACGGACGCAGTGAACGTGAGTCAGCTGAAGGGCTCGGGCCTGATCGGCGACGACGGCAAGACGATTGCGGCGGTCACGTACGACCGTAACGCGGACGGCACGGCGAACTACAACGCAGTGACGCTGGGCGGCGGCAAGTCGACCGGCCCGGTGACGCTGTCGAACGTGGCCGCGGGTGTCGCGGCGACCGATGCGGTCAACGTACAGCAGTTGCAGCAGAGCGTGGCGAACGGTAACCCGTATATCGGCGGGCGCGGCACCGGTGTCGCTGCGCAGGCGACGGGCCTCAACGCCATCGCACTGGGCCTCGGCTCGGTCGCGGACGAGATCCGCACCGTTTCCGTCGGTAACAGCGCAACGGGCCTGCAACGTCGAATCACGAACGTGCAGAACGGTGAAGCCGACAGCGATGCGGCGACCCTCGGCCAGGTCAACGACTTGCTGGGTGTCTCGTCGACGACCACGCAGGCGGCCATCGACAACGTCAACACGACGACCAAGCAAGCGATCCAGGACGTGAACAGCCGACTGGACGCGATCGGCACGCTCGCGGGCACGGATCCGTATGTTCAGGTCGACGGCCAGAACGACGGCAGCGACAACGCGTTTGTTCGTCCGGGCACGTTCGGCGTGGCGATTGGCGCGGAAGCCAGCGCGACCGGCGATACGGCGATCGCAATCGGCGCACAGTCGATCGCAACGGGTTCCGGTGCAGTCGCGCTCGGCGCGGGTGCATCGGCAGCGGGTACGGGTGCCGTCGCATTGGGACACGGCGTGGCGACCGGTACGAACGCGCTCGCGCTGGGCAACGGCACGGTCGCTTCGGGCAACAACGCTATCGCCGAGGGCTTCAACGCACGAGCCGCGGGCGTCAACGGCCTCGCGCTCGGCAATACGGCGCGGGCCAATGCGGCCGATTCCCTGGCATTCGGCACGACCGCGCAGGTCGACCCGCTCGCCACGAACTCGATCGCCATCGGCCGTCAGGCCAACGTCACGAGCACGGCGTTGAACTCGGTCGCGCTGGGCGCGAGCTCGGTCGCGGATCGACTGAACTCGGTTTCGGTGGGCTCGACCGGGCAGCAGCGTCAGATCATTTATGTCGCGCGCGGTACGGCCAACACCGATGCGGTGAACGTGAGCCAGTTGAAGGAGGCCGTGGCAGCCTTCGGCGGCAATGCATCGGTCGACGCGAACGGGGCCATCGTCAATCCGACGTACACCATCGGCGGCACCACCTATCGCAACGTGGGCGATGCGCTGAACGCGCTGTCCAACCTGGGCGGTGGCGGTACGGATCCGCTGGCTGTGACCTACGGCACGAACGAAGACGGTACGCCGAACTTCGCAGTGGTCACGCTGAAGGGCACGGATGGCACGACGCTTTCCAACGTGAAGGCCGGTGTTGCTGATACGGACGCGGTGAACGTGAGCCAGCTGAAGGACTCGGGCCTGATCGGCGACGACGGCAAGGCGATTGCCGCGGTGACGTACGACCGTAACGCGGACGGCACGCCGAACCTCGGTTCGGTCACGCTGGCGGGTGGCACGGACGGCACGATCCTGTCGAACGTCAAGGCCGGCGTTGCGGACAAGGACGCTGTGAACGTGAGCCAGCTGAAGGGCTCTGGCCTGATCGGCGACGACGGCAAGGCGATTGCCGCGGTGACGTACGACCGTAACGCGGACGGCACGCCGAACCTCGGTTCGGTGACGCTAGCGGGCGGCACGGACGGCACGATCCTGTCGAACGTGAAGGCCGGTGTTGCCGACAAGGACGCAGTGAACGTGAGCCAGCTGAAGGGCTCGGGTCTGATCGGCGACGACGGCCACGCGATCGCCGCGGTGACGTACAACCGCAACACGGACGGCACGCCGAATTACAACGCGGTGACGCTGGGCGCCGGCAAGTCGACCGGTGCTGTGACGCTGTCGAACGTCGCGGAAGGTGTCGCGGGCACCGATGCGGTGAACGTGGACCAGCTGACGGCAGCCATCAAGGATCTGGATATCGGCGTGAACCCGCTGGCGGTGTCGTATGACACGGTCTCGAAGGACAAGATCACGCTGGCTGGCGGCACGGACGGCACGACGCTTGCAAACGTGAAGGCGGGTGTTGCCGACACGGATGCAGTGAACGTGAGCCAGCTGAAGGATTCGGGCCTGATCGGCGACGACGGCAAGGCGATTGCTGCAGTGACGTACGACCGTAACGCGGACGGCACGCCGAACCTCGGTTCGGTGACGCTGGGCGGCGGCACGGAAGGCACGACGCTCGCCAACGTGAAGGCCGGCGTTGCCGACAAGGACGCGGTGAACGTGAGCCAGCTGAAGGGCTCGGGGCTGATCGGAGACGACGGCAAGTCGATCGCCGCGGTGACGTACGACCGTAACACGGACGGCACGCCGAACTTCGGTTCGGTGACGCTGGGCGGTGGCACGGATGGCACGACGCTCGCCAACGTGAAGGCCGGCGTTGCCGACAAGGACGCGGTGAACGTGAGCCAGCTGAAGGGCTCGGGCCTGATCGGCGACGATGGCAAGGCAATTGCCGCAGTGACGTACGACCGCAATACGGACGGCACGCCGAACTACGGCTCGGTGACGCTGGGCGACGGCACGAACCCGACGCAACTGAAGCATGTGGCGAACGCAACGGACGACAGCGACGCGCTGAACCTCGGTCAGCTGAAGAACTCGGGCCTGGTGGGCGACGACGGCAACGGCAACCTGACGTCGTTGGCGGTGGTGTACGACAGCGCGACGAAGGACACGGTCACGCTGGGCGGCGGCACGGAAGGCACGACGCTCGCGAACGTGAAGGCTGGCGTTGCCGACAAGGACGCGGTGAACGTGAGCCAGCTGAAGGGCTCGGGGCTGATCGGAGACGACGGCAAGTCGATCGCTGCAGTGACGTACGACCGCAACACGGACGGCACGCCGAACTACGGTTCGGTCACGCTGGGCGACGGCACGAACCCGACGCAACTGAAGCACGTGGCGAATGGTACGGATCGTCAAGACGCGGTGAACCTGGGTCAGTTGCAGGATTCGGGCCTCGTTGCGCCGATCAATCCGACGAACCCGGGTGCGGGCCTGACGTCGCTGGCGGTGACGTACGGCACGAATACCGATGGTTCGGCGAACTTCGATGAGGTCAAGCTGAAGGGCACGAACGGCACGACACTCGCGAACGTGAAGGCAGGTGTTGCCGACAAGGACGCGGTGAACGTGAGCCAGCTGAAGGGCTCTGGGCTGATCGGAGACGACGGCAAGTCGATCGCCGCGGTGACGTACGACCGTAACACGGACGGCACGCCGAACTTCGGCTCGGTGACGCTGGGCGACGGCACGAACCCGACGCAACTGAAGCACGTCGCGAACGCAACGGACGACAGCGATGCGCTGAACCTCGGCCAGCTGAAGAGCTCGGGCCTGGTGGGCGACGACGGCAACGGCAACCTGACGTCGTTGGCAGTGACGTACGACAGCGCGACGAAGGATACGGTCACGCTGGGTGGCGGCACGGACGGCACGACGCTTGCGAACGTGAAGGCGGGTGTCGACGACAAGGACGCGGTGAACGTGAGCCAGCTGAAGGGCTCGGGCCTGATCGGCGACGACGGCAAGGCGATCGCTGCTGTGACGTACGACCGTAACGCGGACGGCACGCCGAACTACGGTTCGGTCACGCTGGGCGACGGCACGAACCCGACGCAGCTGAAGCACGTGGCGAACGGTACGGATCGTCAAGACGCGGTGAACCTGGGCCAGTTGCAGGATTCGGGCCTCGTTGCACCGGTCGATCCGACGAACCCGGGTGCGGGCCTGGCATCGCTCGCGGTGACGTACAGCAAGAACGCGGACGATACGGCGAACTTCGACGAAGTGAAGCTGAAGGGCACGGACGGCACGACGCTGGCGAACGTGAAGGCGGGTGTTGCCGATAGGGACGCGGTGAACGTGAGCCAGCTGAAGGGCTCGGGCCTGATCGGCGACGACGGCAAGGCGATTGCCGCTGTGACGTACGACCGTAACGCGGACGGCACGCCGAACTACGGTTCGGTCACGCTGGGCGACGGCACGAACCCGACGCAACTGAAGCACGTGGCGGATGCAACCGACGACGGCGATGCGCTGAACCTCGGCCAGTTGAAGAACGCGGGCCTGGTGGGCGACGACGGCAACGGCAACCTGACGTCGTTGGCGGTGACGTACGACAGCGCGACGAAGGACAAGATCACGCTGGGTGGCGGCACGGACGGTACGACGCTGTCGAATGTGAAGGCCGGTGTTGCGGACAAGGACGCGGTGAACGTGAGCCAGCTGAAGGGCTCGGGCCTGATCGGCGACGATGGCCAGGCAATCGCTGCGGTCACGTACAACCGCAATACGGACGGCACGCCGAACTACAACGCGGTGACGCTGGGCGGTGGCAAGTCGACCGGCCCGGTGACGCTGTCGAACGTGGCGGATGGCGTGGATCGTCATGACGCGGTGAACCTGGGCCAGTTGCAGGATTCGGGCCTGGTGGCGCCGGTCGATCCGACCAATCCGGGTGCGGGCCTGACGACACTCGCGGTGACGTACGGCACGAACGCCGACGGCTCGGCGAACTTCGATGAGGTCAAGCTGAAGGGCACGAACGGCACGACGCTCGCAAACGTGAAGGCGGGTGTGGCCGACACGGATGCAGTGAACGTGAGCCAGCTGAAGGGCTCGGGCCTGATCGGCGACGACGGCAAGTCGATCGCCGCAGTGACGTACGACCGTAATACGGACGGCACGCCGAACTACAATGCGGTGACGCTGGGCGGTGGCAAGTCGGCCGGCCCGGTGACGCTGTCGAACGTGGCGGATGGCGTGGATCGTCATGACGCGGTGAACGTCGGTCAGTTGAAGGATTCGGGCCTGGTTGCGCCGGTCGATCCGACCAATCCGGGTGCGGGCCTGATGTCGCTGGCGGTGACGTACGGCACGAACGACGATGGTTCGGCGAACCTCGACGAAGTGAAGCTGAAGGGCGCGAACGGCACGACGCTGACGAACGTGAAGGCCGGCGCGGTAAACACGGCCAGCACGGACGCGGTGAACGGCTCGCAGCTGTACGGCGTGTCGAAGAGCGTCGCGGATTCGCTGGGCGGCGGCTCGACCGTCGACGCGAACGGCAACGTGACGGCGCCGACGTATTCGCTGACCGATCCGACGGACGGCACGGCGAAGGCCGACTACCGCAACGTCGGCGACGCGCTGGACAACCTGGATGGCCGTGTTGCGACGAATACGAAGAACATCACGTTGATCAACAACCAGCTGGCCGATTCGGGGCTGGTGGATCCGGTGACGGGTCAATCGATCGCCGCGGTGACGTATGACCGTAACGCGGACGGCACGCCGAACTACAACGCGGTGACGCTGGGCGGCGGCAAGTCGGCCGGCCCGGTGCAGGTGAAGAACGTCGCGGCCGGTACGGACGACACCGACGCGGTGAACGTGGCCCAGCTGAAGAGCGCTGGCCTCGTCGCACCGGTCGATCCGACGAACCCGGGTTCGGGCCTGACGTCGCTGGCAGTGACGTACAGCACGAACGACGACGAATCGGCGAACTTCGACGAAGTGAAGCTGAAGGGCACGAACGGCACGACGATCACGAACGTGGCGGCGGGTGCGGTGAACTCGACCAGCACGGACGCGATCAACGGCTCGCAGCTGCACGGCACCGCGCAGAGCGTGGCGGACACGATCGGTGGCGGCACGACGGTCGGCGCGGACGGCACGCTCGGGAACACGGCGATCGAAGTGAACGGCCAGAAGTACTCGACCGTGGCGGAAGCCGTGCAAGCGGCGGCGGCCTACGGCGCGACCGATTCGCTCGCGGTGCGTTACGACCTGAATAGGGACGGCACGCCGAACTTCGGTTCGGTGACCCTCGGCGGGTCGGGCGCGGCACCGGTGCGGCTGACGAACGTCGCGGACGGTACGAGCCAGTACGACGCCGTGAACTACGGGCAGTTGAGCGCGCTGAACGACAAGATCGGCAACCTCGACGACCGTGTCGGCGGCCTCGAACTGCGGCCGGGCACCCCGGGTGACGGTAACGGCGGCGGCACGGGCACCAACCCGTACTTCGGCGCGACCGACCTGACCGCGGGCGGCTCGTCGGCGGCGAACCCCGGCACCGGCACCGGCAACGTGGCGGCAGGTTCCGGCGCGTCGATCGGCACCGGCGTGAACAACGGCACGGTGATCGGCTCCGGTTCGACCGTCGGGTCGAGCGGCGGCACGGCGATCGGTGCGGGTTCGGCTGCGAACGGCGAGAACGCGACGGCGATCGGCCAGGGCTCGAACGCAACCGGCAGCGGTTCGGTGGCGATCGGCTCGGGCTCCGTGGCGAACGAAGCGAACACCGTCTCGTTCGGCAACGGCACCGACACCGGCAACCGCCGCATCGTGAACATCGCCGACGGCGTGGGCGCGAACGACGCCGCGACGAAGGGTCAGCTCGATCGTGCGGTCGGTGGTCTGGGGAGCCAGATCAACGACCTGTCGAAGAACGCGTACTCGGGTATCGCGGCAGCCACCGCGCTGACGATGATCCCGGGCGTGGATCCGGGCAAGACGTTGTCGTTCGGTGTCGGCGGCGCGACCTACAAGGGCTATCAGGCAGTGGCGTTCGGCGGCGAAGCCCGCATCACGCAGAACCTGAAGATGAAGGCCGGCGTGGGTCTGTCGAGCGGCGGCAACACGGTTGGCGTGGGTGCGTCGTACCAGTGGTAATGCGCGGGGCGGGGCCATGTGCCCCGCCCGTGCAACGCCGTTCCGATCTTTCTAACCCTCTCATACAAGCGCGTCCGCCTTCGGGCGGACGCCCATTCAAGACCATGACTTCAAAGCTTTTGCGCGTCGCGTCGATCGGCGCGCTCGCGATGGTGCTCGGTGCGTGTACGACGCAATCCGGGCTCACCTACGACATTCGCGCGGTATCGATCCCGGGCAAGCCGGACAACGTGTTCCGCGTGAGCTGCGACGGGCTGCTCGGCAGCGCCAATGCGTGTGCGCGCGCGGCGGAAGAGTTCTGCCAGGGCAAGGGCTTCACGCCGCTCGAGATGATCGACCGCGTGTACAGCCGTGCGCCGATGAAGGACCCGCGCGAAATCACGTTCATGTGCGGCAAGCCGCAGCCGGTCGTGCAGCCCGCACCGGCACCGGCCCCGCAGCCTGCGCCGCAACCGGTTCCGCAACGCCAGGTGCTGCTGCAGGGCGACGCGAATTTCGCGACCGACAGCGCGGCGCTGACGTCGCAGGCCCGCAACGACCTCGATCGCTTCATCGCGGCCAACCGCGGCGTGGAATTCGCGCGCGTCGCGATCACCGGCTTCACCGATTCGACGGGCAGCGCCGCGCATAACCGCACGCTGTCGGAAGCGCGGGCGCGCACCGTGGTGAACTACCTGCGCTCGAACGGTCTGCAGGCCCGCTCGTTCTCTGCCGAGGGCCTCGGCGCGGCCGACCCCGTGGCATCCAATGCGACGGCCGACGGCCGCGCGCAGAACCGCCGCGTCGAGATCCGCCTGGACGTGAAATGACCCATTGACGTATCGCGGCGCCGGTTCGCCGGCGTCGCCAGGGCCTTCGTCGGTCACGAGCCGATGGAGGAACGGGGCGCAATCGACCGCCGCACCCCGTTGTCCCGGCAGGCATGCCAAGCCGCCCGCTCCGATCGAGCCGGCGGCTTTTTTCTTTTGCGGCGGCCGCTCCCGCCCGATCTTGTCTGATCGCCCCGGATTCATGCGAAACTAGCGCCCAATTACGATCCAGAAAGAACGGCGCGCATGCGCCGTCGCCGGCAATCGGGCGGCCGTTCGGCCTCCCGCGACAGCGGTGAATACTCGGACGACTATGGGAAGCTATCAGATACGTGTGGTATTGGCCGACGACCATCCGGCAACGCTCGGCGGCGTCCAGCATGGGCTGTCGTCGGTGCCGACGATCCGGCTCACTGGCTCGGCCGGCAATTCGACTGAGTTGATCGCGCTGCTCGATGCGGGAGTGTGCGACGTATTGGTATCCGACTACGCGATGCCCGGCGGTGCGTACGGCGACGGCATCGCGCTGTTCTCCTACCTGCAACGCAATTACCCGGCTGTGAAGCTCGTCGTGCTGACCATGCTCGACAACCCGGCTGTGATCAAGGGGCTGCTGGGGCTCGGCATCTCGTGCATCGTCAGCAAGTCGGATGCGGTCGACCACCTGATTCCGGCCGTGCATGCGGCCGCGACGGGCGGCACCTATTATTCGCCGTCGTTCGAAAAGATCGTGCGCACGTTGTCCGCGCATTCGAGCGCGCGGATCGTCGATCAGGCGCAGAACCTGAGCAGCCGCGAGATCGAGGTCGTGCGGCTGTATGCGTCGGGAATGACCGTCAACGAGATCGCGGAAAAGCTCAGCCGCAGCAAGAAGACGATCAGCACGCAGAAGGCGCGCGCGATGCAGAAGCTCGGCGTGGAAAAGGATATCGACCTGCTGCGCTACGCGATGGAGCACGGGATCGTCGCCGCGCCCGGCGGCGAGGGCAAGGCGGCGGAGCAGGATGGAGAAGGGGAAGGGCGCACCGATCCGGCCTGACCGGCGTACCGATCAGGATCGGGTGCCGGATCGTTCGTCCGGGCGGCCGGCCATCGGCCGGCGCCGTCGTCGCGGCGTCAGCGCGGGGGTTCGTCGACGGCCGGCAGCGCCGTCGCATAACCGTAGTCGGACACGAGCCCGCACGCGATCGCATAGCGGACGAGATCGACGTCGCGCTCGATGCCCAGTTTCTGCATCGCCGAACTCTTCTGCGTGCTGATCGTTTTCTTGCTGCGGCTCAGTTGCTCGGCGATGTCGTTGACCGACAGGCCCGACGCGAAGAGGCGAATCACTTCAAGCTCGCGCGCGGACAGCGCCGGCGCCTTGCCGCCCGAATTGCCGGCGGCCCGCAGGATGCGGTCCATCGACGGCGACAGGTAGCGACCGTTCGTGTAGGCCGCGTGGATCGCCATCGTCAGATGGCTCGTCATGTCGGATTTGCTGACTACGCATGCGATGCCGAGGTCGAGCAGCGCGCGCAGCGCCACCGCGTTCTCCATCATCGTCATCACGACGATGCGCAGATTCGGGTAACGCTTCAGGATCGCGGAGAACATCGCGAGGCCGTCGCCGTATTCGGTGCCTGGCATCGCGTAGTCGGACACGAGCACGTCGCACGGATGGTTCGCGAGGGTTTCCATCAGTTCGGTCGAATTGTTGGCGCTCGCGACCACCGCGAGCGTATTCGTCGCGGACAGTTCGTAGCGCGCGCCGATGACCACCGCCGGATGGTCGTCGGCGATCACGATGCGGATGGGGAAGTTTCCTGGCATGTCGGTTGCACCTTCATGTTGCGCCGCGCGGCGGGTGCCGTGCGGTGGAGGTCGGCACGAATGCATGCGCGTCCGGCGTGCAAAAGCAGGCCGGACGCGATGTCGTCGCGCCGACGGCCGGTGGCGGCTCATTCGGAACCGTCACTGGCCGTCGGCCGAAAAAGCGGGGGATCGCTCCCCCGCTTCGGGTCGAGGCTCCGCGCGAGGCGGAGCCGTCCGGTCAGAACTCGTAGCCGACCTGTGCACGCACACCTGCATCGCCCGTCGACGTGACGGACACGGCGCCGTTCATCAGCCACTTGCCGTCGCGCGTCCGGTAGGTCGCGCCGGCTGCGATCGCCGAGCCGCTCTTGTAGTTCGCGGCGCCGGCTGCGACGACGGTCTTGCCCGGCTGCGACGGCGTCAGGTTCGGCATCGCCATCGCTGCCGCGACACCGGCGTACGCGTTCTTCGCGACGTCGTTGATCTGGCCTTGCATGCCGTTGATCGCACGATCGAGCTGGCCCTTCGTCGCCGCGTCGCTGGCGTTGACGCCGTCCGCGATGTTCACGAGCCGGCGATTGCCTTCGGCGGTGCCGTCACCGAACGACACGGTGTTCGCCTCGGTTGCCACCGAGCCCGCGCCGATCGCCACCGAACCGCTGCCGGTCGCGCTCGAACCCTGGCCGATTGCGGTGCTGCTGTCGCCCGAGGCCACCGCGCCCTGGCCGATCGCCGAGCTGTTGCTGCCCGATGCGTTCGAACCCTGGCCGATCGCCGAGCTGTTGCCGCCCGATGCGTTCGAACCCTGGCCGACCGCCGTGCTGCCGTCACCCGATGCGGCCGAACCCTGGCCGATCGCCGAGCTGTTCTCGCCCGAGGCTGCGGAGCCGTCGCCGACGACGAGCGAGCCATCGCCGCCGGTGCCGGGGCCGACGCTGCCGCCACCGTCACCACCACCGCCGCCACCCGAACCGCCACCGGTTTCGAGTTCGCCGACCCGGCCGTCGAGTTCGGCGTATTTCCGCGCGAACTGATCCTGGAGGTCGTGCAACTGACCACCATTCACGGCTTCCATGCTGCCCGCCGCGATCAGGCCCGGCCCGACGTTGAGCAGCTTGGTGCCATCCGAACCGCCGAAGGTCACGCTGGCAAGCGAGATGTCGTCATACGTCACGGCCGCGATTTCCTTGCCCGTGTAGTCGATGAGGCCCGTCGCCTTCAACTGGGCGATCGTCACTGCATCGTCGTCGTTCACGCCGTTCGCGACGCCCGACAGCTTGCGTGCGCCAGCCGTGCCGACGAAGCTCACCGCAGCGCCGTCGGTGTTCGCGCCGACCGTCAGGTTGGCGCCCGGGGCAGCTTGCTGAACCAGGCCGAGCGTGCCGCTGCCGATCTGATCGGCCAGCGACGCCACCGCGCCTTCGTTCGTCGTCACGCGACCGTCGATGTTGGTCACGACGTCGCCGATCGAATGGACCGTGGTCGAACCGCCGCTGCCGTCGCCGACCGTGAAGCTCGGCGCCGAGATCGAACCGTCGGCGTTCACGACCGAGCCGCCGCCGATGGCCGATGCCACGCTGTCCGCCACGCCGTGCAGTTGCGAGCCGTTCACCGCGTCGGTGCTCGATGCGGAAACCGCGCCTGCGTCGACGCCGGTCAGCTTGCGAGCGCCGGTCGTGCCGGTGAAGTTCACCGCTGCGCCGTCGGTGTTCGCGCCGACGGTGATGTCAGCGCCCGCAGCCGATTGCTGAACCAGGCCGACCGTGCCGCTGCCGATCTGGTCGGCCAGCGATGCGATGTCGCCTTCGTTCGTCGTCACACGACCGTCGAGGTTGGCGACTGCGCCGCCGACCGAGCGAACCGTGGTGGTGCCGCCGCTGCCGTCACCGACCGTGAAGCTCGGTGCGGAGATCGAGCCGTCGGCGTTGACGATCGAGCCACCGCCGATGGCCGATGCGACGCTGCTCGACACGCCGTGCAGTTGCGAGCCGTTCACCGCGTCGGTGCTCGTCGCCGAGACCGCGCCTGCATCGACGCCGGTCAGCTTGCGTGCGCCGGCCGTGCCGGTGAAGTCGACGGCTGCGCCGTCGGTATTCGCGCCGACCGTGATGTCTGCGCCGGCAGCCGATTGCTGGACGAGCCCGACCGTGCCGCTGCCGATCTGGTCGGCCAGCGATGCGATGTCGCCTTCGTTCGTCGTCACACGACCGTCGAGGTTGGCGACCGCGGCGCCGACCGAGCGAACCGTGGTGGTGCCGCCGCTGCCGTCACCGACCGTGAAGCTCGGTGCCGAGATCGAACCGTCGGTGTTGACGACGGAACCACCGCCGATGGCCGATGCGACGCTGCTCGACACGCCGTGCAGTTGCGAGCCGTTCACCGCGTCGGTGCTCGTCGCCGAGACCGCGCCTGCATCGACGCCGGTCAGCTTGCGTGCGCCGGCCGTGC
>Ga0102593_1000736_pt1 | contig 44436 bp, 53 predicted proteins | sample AraplaCol_mMS_r2_2_FD_76862 | JGI IMG/M metagenome (GOLD analysis project Ga0102593, IMG submission 76862) | Arabidopsis root microbial communities from North Carolina, USA - plate scrape MF_Col_mMS_r2 (SPADES assembly) (version 2) | ecosystem: Host-associated > Plants > Roots > Endosphere... | reverse complement strand
TCTTTGTTTTTTCCTTTCTTCCTCTTTCACCGCTATGCAGTACATAACCCTTTTTTTTTTCTTTTTTCCCCCCCCCCCCTTTTTCCCCCCCCCCCCCCCCTTTCTCCCCCTTCTCCCCCTCTCCCCCTCCCCCTTCTTCTACTATCCCATCTTCTCGATGGGCCTTTTTTATAAACTCCGCGCTCGTCCTCGACGAAGTGCGGGGCATGCGACCGAAGCATCGCCGGCCAATTCGCCCCGCCCATTGAAAAGCACTGGTTATGATTATACGCGCAGACTACCCCGTCCAGTGTTGGCTTATATCTTTGCTTTGACTTGTCCACACACTCTCGATGAGTCCTACGATACATCCGAGGAGTCGATGAGCGATGGCTGCATGCTTTGTGATATGCGCGACTTGGCGCATTGTGCTCAAGTCTGTCGGCGGTGGTTCATTGAGGCCCGCGCGCTATTGTACGTGTGATGAGCATAACCCCCCTGGCAGACTACCTGGTCATATTAATGACTTTTTTTTTTCATTTAGATACACTCATGTTCGCATCGATCCTGTTCATTATTGTGAACTTGAGGTTCAATTAGCCGCGAAACGGAAACGTCGCTCATTCTTCGATCGCAATGGTGATCCCATCGATGCTCCTCAAGTTCGACTGGAGCTCTTTATGCGCACGGTTCGAGATGACCAAAAACTCGCAAATATGGTCCTTTCTCTTCGAATGCCCTACATGACTCGAGAAGCAAACAAAGCCAACATCGCCCGGACGATCTCCGTGCTCCACAATCTTCGTTTTGTCGATCTGCCGTCCGGTTTGTTTAGTGACGAGCCGTCATGTACAGCCTTGAAGCAGGAATTGATTGTTCAATGTCCTGACCTTCGCCGTATGAGTTATCGACATGGTGCAGAGGGTAGCTTTGCTCGTTTGCCGGGGGCGCAGCTTTGGACGAACTTGGAGAAACTGGAGTTGTCCGGTTTACATATGGAAGCCAGCATATTGCGCAATGGATTGGCATCTTTCCCTCGTTTGAAAGATCTGACCTTGGAAGATCTGTCTTGGCTGGACGATACCGCATTTGCCATGAGACCTCCATTCCCTCCTCTTCCTCCTCTATTGCATCTTACCCTTCGAGATACCCTGAATGTTACAGCCGCTGGGCTGATCTCATTCCTTTCCTCTCCGTATACACAGAACACGCTGCAGTCGTTGACTCTGGCTTCCACAGGCGTGCTGCCTTCTACGCTGCATCAGATCCTCTCCGCCGCCCCGAGACTCACGAGCCTCTCCATCATTCAGGATGTTCACCGATCGTTCCCGACAGAACAAATCCCTCAAATGACATCCACATCTTTGCGGCTGCTACACTATGAAATCACCTCTGAAACTGAAACCCACGGGCTACCGTCAGCTGCAGGCTCATACTACACGTACCTCATCTCTTCGTTAATGTCTCGCTCCTTACCAGCTCTCCGGGATCTTTATGTTCGAGATGCAAACTTCCCCGATACACTTTTACTGGCTCCTCCCCCAAGGATATTTGGCGGAGGCGAAGGTGGGCCACAGCCAAGGAATCGAGGACTCACGCAGCCCTTGAATGTATACAGCAAGGGTCTTGACGAGCTGGAATGGAATTTCACTCCATATGACCCAGGAGTCGGGTCGGGACGACGTGGCGTGAACACTCGACCAGTGAGTTTCCACGAAGCACAGTTGAACCGCTCCTGGGGCGGCGATTCACGCAAGAGTGTGTTGGTAGGCAATGGCTTTGGCGGGTTCCTAGCCGTGCCAGCAGATGCAGATGAGCGCCCTCAGAGTAGCGGAGGGTATAAACGGTCGAGAAAGTCGGATTTATGGCGATAATAGGATATTGGAGATTGCCATGCATTATTTTATTACCGTCTACGATGCATCCAAGAGATATTATTGGGGGGGAGGAATAATATCAAAAGGTTGTAGTTAGGGCACGAGTGCATTTATGATATAACGAATCTATGCAATGCATTAATTGCGAGTCTTTCCTACTCATTCCGATCCAGCGGTCTACATTAAAGTAGTAAATTAAGTATTATACAGCTGCGTCTCGCAAAGCCTGCCGTGATGTATCACTGATATCTGGGAGTTCATCTGCGAGTGCGAGACTGCGCTTACGCGATGAATTTTGCACTTCACTCGATTCAACATGCTCTGCGGACTCTTTCGACTTGTCTGCCTCTGTTGACTCTGTTGATTCTTTCGGATCTGTCGGTGCCTCTGGCACATCTGGCCATCCTTCTGGAAGAACCAAGCCACGCCACTGCCACTGATTCCGTAAATCTTCATCTGTCATGTTGCAGTATCCATAGGTATTGCAGAAGCACTCGCGAACATCGAGACAAAATTGCGAAGGTTTACCAAACATAACTGTCCAATAGTTAATTAGGTTCAGTAAGGTCAAGCTTTGCAAGTTTAGTTGAGTCAATATCAGCTTACTATGCCATGAGTATTCAAGGACACGCCCAGTAATAGAGGCATCCAACGGTGAATCCAATAACCACTGTCTCACCCTGATATAGTCCTCAACTGGTCTTTCGTGGATTTTCTCCCTCGACAGGGCAAATTGACTGCAACAAGGAACTCCAACAATCTCTGGCATTTCCACGCCAGGGAACAATTCGGCGAAACTATCCGGGAATACCACTGCAGTTGCATGACCTGGATCATCTGGACGTTCTCGCATATACCGTGCTGGTTCAAGTTCGGCTGGACAACCGATTGCCCATGTACAGCGTAAATTGACATAGCCTGCTTGACGGACGAAGGCCGGCTGGAGGTCTCGAATTGATATCACGGAGTCATAGAGTGGATTGTCGTTATGCCATTGATACCGACCACCGTGGAGGAAGAGACTGACGTCTGGGAGGGAATCATAGCGATCTATTAAGTAGCTGTAATATAATCAGAAATTTGAACTTGGAAGGGGTTGAGCCCTGACTTGATCAATCATACGTAAGGAATACCATCGCTTCATTCCCTCGATTTGCAGGAACGGTCAATTCCGCTTGTTCCGGTGATGCATCAGCACGGTAAATATTGCTGTACCACCCCGGAAGATTACTTGTTACCCAGGACATATTACTTTTCATCATTGCAGCAAGCACCAACTCCTTTTCCCGGGGAGGAGTAGGAGCAGTCAGTGATGGAGATGGCGTCGCTGTCGATATCATGACACTAGTCTTGATACTGGGACTAGGAGTTGAGGTCGGGGTGGCGATCTTCAAGTTAGTAGCATGGCTGCTCTCTGTAGAGAGTCTACTCTCATTCTTTTCGTATCCATTGGGAATTTCTTTGGGTAACTGCGTGGAATTGCTAGAATCAAAGCCTAGCGATGGAAGTGCAGTCCCCGTAGCCCAATCTGCGACCGAACCGAGTAGTTCACGATTGAGTACGAGCTGATAAGAAATCAACAGGAATACGACCGTCAGACCAAGATAGAGGAAGACTCTTGAACGTGAACGGCCGGGGGCATCGGATTGTTGAAGAGATGGCCAACTCATAGTTCGCCGTTCATTTTATTACTTATAACCATGTAAAGAATGAAAGATAATCAAGTAGAAAGTTGAATTGAGAATAGGCAAACGTATTAATCAAGCATGATCAGGGATGATTCCAGACCAGCCGGACATTTGAAAAGTGGATAAGACGAGATGGAAGATCCTTGGTTGAAAAGTGTAGACTGATCCACTGGCATCTGTCCCAAAAACAAGCAACTCGCATGACAGAAGAGCTCCACGAGGAGATGAAATGGCCTCAGATTGGTGCGAATGGAGTCAGCCTGGCTAGTTTAATACTACATACTGCACGAGAGTATACTAGTGTACAAGCTAGTGTAGTTCAATCATCATTTCAGATTAGTGTCCTTCGTACGGAGTACATAGTATGTATGTATGCTAATACTCCGTGTTCAAGTTGATGCGTTCCCTTTCCCATCTTAAAGAATAATCTATGTACTATCTCCATTTCTCATTCAACTAGTCACCAGTCACCAGTCACCAGTCACCAGTCAACAAGTCAACCAATTAACCAATTAACTATCAGGAGACTCTGAGACAAACCGATCGGCACCCCGAGGTGAGACAGACTGCGGATTCTGCCAGGCACATTCGCAAATCTGCATATATAAATAGCACATGTTTTGTACTTTGTATTTGCACTGCTGTTCTATACATAGGCAATTCAAAGAATACAGCAGCCCCCCTCTCTCTCCTCTTCCCACTTCTTGTTCATCATCATCCTCATCATGGACCCTCAAGTGACATTCGTCGCTGGGCCCACGTCAATGCGGGCTGCCAGCGAGGATCTCCCGGGCGCAGCGCCGCCAACAATTCCGTCACCAAAGCCCGTCCTGCATCACGGGCCCACCACCGTCGTCCATCAAGTTCCCCCAAGAGAACTCCCCAATACATCAGAATGAGCAGTGAGAATGGATGGCGACATCGAAGACTCTCCACAAACTCTTTTCTCACGGCCGCTAGCCACGCTAGGACTGGGGCGGGTTCCGGCTCAATTCTAAATTTCGTATAGCAATGTCGTAGATGGGCGATGATCTCCCGGTTGATCTGGTGCTGGCTCGCGTAGATACCGGTCATAACCTCATCATTCAATCTCTCTAATTGGACCATGGCTGATTCCGTATCTGTATCCAAAGAAGTGCTGCTGTTCTTCCAGAATTCACCCCGTGAGAAGAGCTCCAGATTGATCCAGGATTGGCCAACGCCCACTTGGATAATTTTCTTGACCCCTTGTAGTAATTCAAATACCACAACCATACTCTCTGTCATGGTCAAGTTCTCGTCTCGAATCTCCGTTAATCGAGGAGATGCAATTCCAATCGCTGTCATAATGATAGAATGAGCAAAGACAGCATCACAATTTTGTGAAGTGAGTGAGTCAATCGCATCCCGGAACGGTTTCAAACTCCGATTATACCGCTGAAGCCCAATATCAAGATACTTCAAAGCTTCCGGTGATTCCAACGAAGATGCGATGTGCATGGCAGCTAAAGCCAGAATCCCATTCATCAAAAACTCATGCTTCAACGCGAGATTCGGCACACTCGTCTGCCAAACCTCGAGCTCCGACGCGCTCACACAGAGACTGCGAAATGTCTCCGTCGAAAACTTATGCATCAACTCCAGGATCATCAGCTCCGATTCCAAAAATGGAGCATCTAACAACCCTTTCCCGTTACCAGTGCCATTGCCAGTGCCATTGCCATTGCCATTGCCATCCCATCCCTTCCTAGATACGTGTTTGGCGTGGGGAAGTGGGGCTGTCTGGGATGCAGCTCGCGCGGCTGCGACTTTCAAATATGTGCAAGTCAACTCGCGCGCGGTGCAATTCGAGCACGGCGGTCCTTTCTCATCGCATTTGACTTTACGCGTCCGGCACTGATCACAGCCCTTCCGTGACTTCGTATGTGACCGGAGGGGGGGCATCGTGGACCGGCCATTGAAAAGATATGGAGTTTGTAAATGCCAATTGACAGACGACGTCGACGACAGCTGTCATGTGACTGTTCTTTATACATCACACGCGACGGCGAGGACGTCGCAAGGAGATTTTTGTGGACAAAGCAGTGAGTCAGATTTGTTTTCATATGCACTAAAAGGTATAGGTACATTACTCTAGTCGTCTGGTACATTATGACCTGTTTTTCAAATTACGGAGGAATGGTTGTACTATGACTATGCAAAACTAGTATGACTTCATTGACTTCCTCAAATCGATATCGTATACATAGTTAGCTTGGATTATTAAATACTATGAGCAATACAGTGAACATGATGATTATCAAGATTCAAAGGAAACCACTTTTCAAGATAGCTCCCTCCAAGCAGTCCAGAAGAACCAGCATTTCCATGCTCAGGTTAGACCAGCATGGCAGCGACCACGAGAAGTGCACCGGCCACAGTACTCAGCCCACCGACTTTGTTCTCAATGGCTCCGTTGAACATTGGAGAAGAAGAAGCTGACATCGAAGGAGAGGTGCTGCTCATAGGACCAGTCATGGAGGATGAAGGTGTTGGCATGCTACCCATGCCACCCATCTTGGACCCAACCTATCCGAACCAAAGCATCAGCCATGCAAATTGACGAGAAATGGGACACAAATGGATTTTGAAAACAAAACTATTTCTAAATTACCTCGATGATGGCGGGACCAGCGACAATGTTGTCATCAGTAGCCTGCTTGTTGCCCTTGGTGAGAACAACGTAGCTTTGACCGGCAATACCCTTGGGGATAGTGACAGAGAACTTGCCACCACCAACAGACTTGACGGGAGTCCAGATAGGTCCAGTAACGGTGATGAATGCGGCATAAATGTCGCTAGTATTAGAAGAGTTCATGCCCTCACCAGCCATAAGTTGAACCTGAGATCCAGTCATAGCAGTTCCCATGGGAGTCATAGTAAGGGTGGGGAAAGCCTTGACTGGCAGCTTTCCATTGCTTTCAGGACAGGAAACAATGAAAGGAGCAGCAAGGGTATAGACCTCGTTAAAGTCGAGGGGGTTGTCGAAGGGCTGAGCAGATGGGGCCTCGCCAAGGGCAGCACGCAGGTAGGCACTGTGACGAGCTTCAACAGTGAGAATGCTTCCAGCAGCAGTGAGGTAAGTTTCGTTCATGATGCTGGCGGCGGCACCAAGGTATGCGCTAACTCCCACACCTTGAGAAGTAGTAAGCTTAGTGGATATCACCCAAGAGGGATACAGAGAGGAGACTTACCTTCCAGGACACTACCGAGAGCAGCGAATGTCTTCACGTCCGTAGCAGGGAATGCATACTTGCATCGCTCGACGGGGTGAGCTCCAGCAGCTAGTATACCTGTCAGCACATATACAACGGGGTTTGAAAGACCATTAAATTCACAACACTTACCCTTCAGAGCTTGAGTGAGGAATTCCTCGTGGGACTTTTCATCTTTTGCAACCTCCTTCAAATTGGCATAAAAGGGATCCATGAGTCCAGCCTTCACAAAATCCTCGTGGGTATAGTTCTTGAGACCCTCCTCATAGAAAGAGGCTTCAAGGTGCTCCAACGTCAAGGCATAGTTCAGGATATCGGCTGATATAGGTATCGTTAGTCAAAGCAGCCAGCATACCAGTACCTGAAAGGAGAGAAATATCTTACCATCACTGACTGCACGCTTGGTGACTGGACCAGCTTGGGCAAGGCCCATGGCAGCACCGGCCAAAGCAATGCTAGTAAGCTTCATCGTGGAGAGGTGGTTATTTAAACTTGGTTAATGAAGCCAATCTGCCAATTGATAGAGGAGAAGATGCTCCTCAGACAGGACATGAGACAGCCTCTTTATAGGACAAGAAAAAGGAAAACCTCGGGATTATCAGTCATACAATCCTCGCGGAAGACGGCAAACCATTGAATTCCCATATCTTGGCTTGACTGCGCACTTCCAATGTTCGAGGAACCATGAACGACGATCATCGAGCGACATGCCGTATTAGGCAATCTGTTTGAATGTAATTTCCGAAGAACGAATGCGACTCAGCTTTTATTCATTGGTATACATGGTATACCTTGATGATCCATGTGGGTTAAATGGGTTAAACTGACTGCAAGGGCCCAGAAATGCGGAGAGAACAGGGAGCTTAGACCTACCCTGCCGATTATTCGTTGATTCCAAGAAGCTTTGGCTAGATGTACAAGATCGGAGGATTATTCATTGTCCACGTTGGGTTTAGACACGAAGAGATGCGATGGAAAAGAAGCGAATGCGGATGCGAGACCGAGACCGAGACCGAGACCGAACTATGCCTCGACATCCGGTTTGTTGGTCAACTTGGCGAATTATCTAGACTCTACACTATTACTTTTCACTAGTTTGAGGACATTACACAACCTACGCATTAACTATTAGTAGAAGTTACTCAACGTATATACAAAAGTTTCAAGATTGGTTCTCGGGATTTGAAATATCAATGGAAATTCACCGGATATCAATTTTGGTCTAGGAGTGGGTTTTTGGACATATGCTAAAGGCTATTCATACATCAATTCACTCTATAGAGGAAGCCCAGAAGTTGGCTACACTATTTGTCAGCTCCTGATTGAGTTCTTTCACGTATGCTTTATCGAAGGTGACGTGAGGTTTTTGTTGCTGAAATTTTTCGGAAACGGATTGTTCTAGATCAAGTTCAGACAGTTCCAACAGCCGAGAATTTCCATGTTCCCGAGCAAGCACAGTCTCTGCCCATCGCAGATGTTGATCGAAAACAGGTAATTCTTTTCTGATTGCTGAAAATCGATCCCCATCCGACCATCCAGCCCTAACTGTCTCTATTCTCTGTCCAACCGGACCGAATACCACAGAATCATAGTGTGTCTCGATAGCTGGATAATGGTGCCTGATATGATTCATGATAGCAGGGAGAACAAATACTGGACGATAATCAGACCAGTCGGCTAGAGAATAAAGACTAGGATTTTGACTCTTTGGACTCATGGGCTCAATTTGATATATATCCTGCACGATATCCCGCAGTACCGTGGGAGTTGCATGTTCCATAGCAGCAGTGAATCTATTCATCGCTAATAGCTCAAGGGTCTCCATTCCCAAGTATCGCGCAGCGTAGAACATACTCAAATGGAAATTCAGTAGACGGAGGTGGTTCACACAACTCTTGCACCCATTCGGGTGTGACTTGCGGTCAATTGGGAAATTCATCACGTCAGGTGCTTCAACAGCATAGTCTCCTGTATAGAAAAATTGACGTAAATATTTCAAATGCACTGGAAACACTGGCATATCCAAAGAGATACCATTGACGGGATAACGATTCTAAAAAAAAGGAGGTTGCGTTGTTAGCAGTGAAGACCACAGCATGGGATACTTCAAACCAGGGGTTTTGAATGCTTGATTGACAGATTCAACGTATTAATAGAGTTTGGAAAAAGAGACTTACCTGTTGAGTGATGATTGCTTCTGTCAAGAGCGATGACTCCCGAAATATATCCGATTTTTGTACTGAAACACGGAACTGCGGGTGCACAATGCTTTTAATGTAGAAATCAGGTTCTCGTTGGCGGGTATAACTATGCATATGAATGTTAGAACAAGTTCTCGTGTCTATAAAAGGACAATACTTACCTTCTCCATGCCTTCAATACAGCATTTTGGTGATCTATACCCTCGTCTGGACCAAGATAGCAAGAGTTGAGGGTGCGATTTGGGTCACACCCGCAGATAGGATTCATGACCGTTTACTCTTCGCTTGTGTACTAGTATATTGTATATTTGATGAACAGTGGTCTAGAACAATAAGATTGTGATCTTGAGCTACTGTTAGCCTTGGGATCTCTCGTAATTTATAGCAATGGGCCCATGCCCTCCCGACTTCACATGGATGTCAACTATATAAAGCGACGTGATCAAACAATGAGAGCAGCTAGAAGATACACAATGTATTGTGATCGATTACAAAGCTCAAATGTCTTATTATCGTGAATATTATAGAGCTCGTTTACTACATAGGTGAGTGACCAGCTTATATGATGAATTTGCATCAAGGGTAGCATTAGCAAGACTCGATATTTTAAGATTTTATGCACAAAGAACAACTTCAATGACTTCGACAATCGGCTCTTGCTGAATGGAGATATGACTGGTTCATTTAACAATGAACTGAGGTATTCGTCTCACCTTTTTATAGGCTGGAGCATATCATCGAGGGATCAAGTCGGTTCGCCAACTCGAAGACAATGAAACCAGGGGATCTACCAATACAAATTTACTAAAAGAGGAACTATCTCAAAGAATGTCAGTGCCATTCAAAAATTATCTTGATCCTTCAGCGAGTATCTCCATTGGACGTTGCGCTACAAAAAACGCCTCGGCTAGCATTTCCCCTTGACCAACAGGATGGAGACATCATGGCTAGACAAAGATGCAGTATACTGATTTTTCACGCATCCCAGGTTCTTCCCGGTCCAAGCATCAACGACTTCATATGAATCACTACCTAGCTCTGGAATCTCATTCCACACAGCTGTCCGAGTAGCAGTGGTATTTTCGGAGTTGAGCATCAAAACCAGTGTGCCTTCTAGAGTAGACGATGGACCCGACCAGTACTCTGCAGGATGCTCCTTATCAAAGGTCCAATCGGGATTAAATCCCCATTTATATGGATGAGCGGATCTTCCGATGACAGGATCTTGGTGGAAATCTAGGAGGTATTTATTCTTGAGAACGGCCAGATTGGCGTCGCTAATATTATTGAGCTGAAAGCAGTATCAGTAAAGCCGGCACTGAGAAAAGAACAATCAACACTTTAAATAGCGTAAACTTACCGCAGTTCCAATGATCAATGGAGATTTCATTATCGCCCATAGAGCAAAGTGTGCTCGGTTCTCTTCAGCTGTGAGATTCCCATTGCCAATTTCCAGCATATCAGGGTCGGGATAGCCCCAGAAACCAACATAGTTCATCTTGAAGCTATTTTCGTTGGCTATTTCCGCAATGCGCGCCCAGTCCGCTGAAAGATATTAGGATTTGTGCTTTTTTTTAGTTCATGAGAAAAGATGAGGCTCACCGGTTATATCTCCTGAGATACGCCAAGAATTACCGGTTTCATTCCCCCAGGTATTCACATCTGCCTGACCCCAGTCGCAAAGGGAATAGAAGATAGTTCTGTTAGCACCGAGAAGAGCATCCCGCATGGTGGTATATCGCTCAAATGTTTTGGAGGAAGTCCAGTCGTATCCCTTTGGTGCTGGATTCTCGATATCAGGACAAGTCCCATTGGGAAAGTTTCCACTGCCATCAGGGACACAGTCGGTATACTTGTCAGTCCAATTTGAAGGGACGCCGCAGTTATCATATTTCAGATCTGAATATTAGAATCGAAGCTGTATGAATGAGTACAAGTATCCAATGAAGAGGCACTCACAGTCAATACCCCATTCTGCAAAAGCTTCGGCATCTACCTTTTCATAGCCCAGACTAGCTGGATAGCCAGCGCATGTGGTATCACCAGCACCTAAGAGATTTAGAAACCGAGACTACGGGGCCTAATAAAATACTCACTGCTGTAGATGCCGACTTTCAAGCCGAGATCATGTACCTGACTAGCAACTCCTGAAATACCATCAGGGAATTTCGAAGGATCTGGGATGATGCGATGGGTAGTGGTATTTCGGGTGTTCTTGATAGACCAGCAATCATCAACTATACTGCCGGTTAGAAGGGGAATAAACAGAACTTGATGCAGATGAACAATACTGTTGACATATTCATATCCAAGGTCCTTCAGACCTAATTTGACCATTTCATTGGCTGCAGTCACGATCTTTTCAGAATCAACATCACAGCCAAATGCATTCCACGAGTTCCATCCCAGCGCAGGCAATTTCCCCTATTGTCGAAGGTCAGTAAGAACTAATTTGTACTATATTGATATCAACCAAGGCTGAGCCAATTCACCACATCGTCTTCCCTCACAAGAGCATTCGCTGCTGGGGAAAAGGCTAGGGTAGTCAGAAAGAGTTGCAGCATCATCAAATCGAATAATATTCAATAGTGCACCGTTATCTTCAACTTAATGTTACTCGACATTTGAACTTATAGCCAGTTTCCGTGCGGGGAATACTAATAGAAGTCCCGGATAAATACGTGCCTCCAACATATCCATGGACGAGGAGAAATGGCAAGTTTGATGTCGATCTCTGCATTCTGAGTACCGCACATATTAAGGTGACATCCGGCCAAACGCATACTAGATTGCCCAATCACTTCAGTAATACCGAACAAGCATTGAGTCATACTTGATCCAATGGAGAATTTGAAGTGGTCCCGAATACTCCGAATTCTCCATTAGGCCAAATAAGAGAGGTTTCTACCGAAAACCCCGTGGATCAAGGCGGGGTTTATACTATCCAAATCATGTACATGGATGTATACACTCGCAGAAAAAGATCGACACTTTACTACATTCAAATATTACAGTAGTAGTTAAGCAGTCTCTGAGGTAGAAAGGTTCGCTCATGATACATATCTATCGTGATTTCATTATTCGTACAATATTATACCCTAATCCTATGAGAAGGTTTCCAGGTCACAACTATACACAATGCTTTCATTGTCCTTTCATGATTAGCGCACGGGCTTGACCAGGGTCAGTGCCGAGAACAGTGATGAGATATTCGATGCTAAATTGAAGTGTAAGCTTGATGAAGCCTGATATCAATGGAAATGTTGCAGTTACATACCTAGCTTCAGAAGCTAAACGCCGCTTCTCATCCTGGAACTCCTGTTGGCAGATTTCCCACGTCGCAGCTCGTTCCTGCGGCAAAATTGTTTTGACGCGAACTTTGAAGGTCGCACTGACAGGTCGATGATCGGATGCACGGACTTCATGGCGTCGGTACTCGAGTTGCTTGACGCGGCCTACGCCACGATACAACACGCGGTCACACCAGGCAGGAGAACGCTTCTTATCACTCGAGTCATACTGATCAGTACCCACATCATATTTATACGTTGGTGCAAAGGTGATCGGGGCTTCAATAAAGCTGCGGAGCCGAAAACCTGGGTTCTTTCGTCGTGATGCCAGGAGTTGATCACGCTCAAGAAGTTTATTCAGATTGTTTTGACGGACGGCGTCTATAATGACGTTCCGAGGGATGGAATCAATGCGATAGTTCAGGTCACCGTTTAAGAAACAGATCTCGTGATCCATTATCATTGAACCATCGCCGCCGCTCGCAAATTGATTGATTCGAGTACCCAAGTTGGTTTCTGACGGCAATGGCTCAGCTTCGAGGATCGCGGCAATGTCATTGTTGCGATGAGCAGTTTGTGTTTGTCCCGCTGCTAAATGGCAATTAACAAAACACATTGAGCTGTCGTCCAGAACAAAGCGGAAGACAAGAGCGCCCTAGAATCAAATGATTAGTTATTTTTGCGTCCTATTGTCCAAATGACTGTCACGAACCTTGTTTCCGTGCAACCCGCCCATGCCTCTCTTAATCTCCGAAGCATTTACACTTTTGATATTGTGGCGTTCTTTGTGCTTGACAAATATGCAAGTAAAGAGTCCCACCATGTTGGAGCTGTGCAGAAGAACATAAGATTCTTCAAGCGGCATGCACTCGTGCAGTGTACGGGTGAGATGGTCGATCCACACTCGGTATTGTCGACTCATGTGCTCTTTCTCGCCATTCTCTTTCTTTTTGCTTCCAAGGAGCAAGCTCTCTGCGAGAAATGTCAGTTACTAGCTATAAACAACAAGGATAATGATACATACTAGCCGTGATCTTCTTGTTTTCTAGATCAACAAGCTCTTGGAAACCAAAGACCACAATTTCCGGGGGGTTTTCAGGATGAACGGCATCACGTATGAATTCTGATGTGCGCACACTACCGGGCGTTGAGGCGCCAGCATTCCATGTCACGATTGCAGCACGAATTTCTCGAAATTTACAAAATTCAACGTCCCTACTTTGCATGCGGGCATCTGAGATTCGTCAGTAAGAGTTTGGGCCTTCGTTAAATAGCCGTCATGACAGAACTTACCAAGCCAGTCATCTTCCAGCATGCCGTCCCAGAGACGAATGCAATTGTCCGTACCAAGCGACGTCACCTGCAGGCGGTTCAAAGTCCATACACTGCTAGTATCAAGGACAAATGTCGACACAGGATTATCATGAGCACGCCAATCCTTCTTGACCGTCCATGGATTGGTGGAGACATCGTAGACATAGATCATGCCGGTTTTGTAGCCCGCCCACAAGTAATTTCCAACAATGGCGAGACAACTGATTCTATAAACGCTGACATTGACAACAGCTATACACGAGTAGTCCACTGAAGAGTAAATGGTTACTTTGCCGTCCGCATGACCAAGATATATGCGACCTCCGTCTTTCGTGGTATATGTACCAGAAGTGACGTCGCCGGAGTGTTGAAGTCCCAGTGGCCGTTTGAAGACCTTGAAAGAGATATCATCGCGTGCATTAGGGCGGTATACATGGACGTCTTTCCCAGTCGCCAGCCAAAATGTATCATCGACAACCATGGAGAATGTATGGCCACGCGCCACCCGCTCGTGGGGATCGTGATAGCTATATTGCAAGCTAGGAGTGCCCGATTCATCTGGTGGCCAGACCAAGAGACGGCCCTCGTCATCCAATGTCCACATCTCCTTCTTATGTCGCACAATCTTAATGACCTCCCGACGAGAGGGATAGGCTCGGGTGGTCACAATTGACTGTGAGGCAATGTCTACTTCATGAATATCGCCGGCGGAGGTTCCAAGCCAGATACGCTTTCCTTCTTCCTCGAGTGTCGATCCGGGCTTGAAAGCTAGAGTCAGAGCCTTCACCGTTTCACCGTGCATCAGGCTCATGACCTGTTCACCAGTGGTAAGATCCCATATGCGAGTCACATAGCCGGTCGTGCATACGTATTTGCCGCACACGTCCAGTAGGCGGGTATCGTATCGGGTAAAGATTTCCTTAGGCCCGGTTTTAAACAGTGGTGGCCTCCGGTTCGCTAGCGAGGCATCGGGGTAATCAGTCCGTGAGATTGGAGGCTCTTCCGTGGGTGGCTCCTCCTCTTCGGTATCCGTGCGCGCTGGACGGCGCTCCTGGTATGAAGATGTAAGATGAGATTCACGAGGCAGGGACTGTTGTCTTTGTATAGGGCGCGGGTTCTGAGAATGATTCGAATGCGGATGAGATGGCGCAGATCGAGCAATCGGTGTCATTGGACCATTGCTATTGGCCGGCCGAGGGGTTTCTCGGGCAGGCGAGGGCGCACTCTGCCGAGGGACAGTGGCACTTGGCCGGGGAGGAAGGCCCGGACGGTCATAAGGGCTGTCGCTTGCGCGAAGCTTTTGCGTTGAGAGTGGTGGAGCAGTAGAGGATTCTGGGATTGCAGAGGATGTCGGTGGTATTTGCACCATCAATGGCTTGGTAGCCCTAGAGGGCTCAGGGACAGGACGACTTCGAGAAAATCCCAATTCCCGTGCATCCTGCTTTGCTTGGTAATTGGGGATAGGCCTGCGTTCATCAAATGATCGTCGAGTTGGGGTTTCCGTGGTAGGGCGTCCAGGTGGAAGCTTCGGGGGAAGTTTACTGGACGAAGATGGCTTCGCTGGGGCTTTCTCCGGGCTGCTGGGAGGGGTGTTGAAAGGGGAAACATGGTCATCCGATGAAGCTAACTCTGATCGTGGAGCTAGAGAATTAGAGTCCGGGTGGGAGAATTGTGGCGGTTTCGCAGGTATTTTCGGCTTGTTTGCTCTATTAGCGGGAGGAGGGAGTGAGGCACTCTTCAGCTTCCTGTCAGCCGGACTCCCATTCCCATTTACCATTAGAGAGTTCGGGGATAACCGTTGGGCTGATTCTCCCACTGGAACAGATGAGCCAAGCTGCGGCGTAATCGGTCTTTGAGGAGGTGCGGGGGAAACTCCGGCGGAGACTGACGCCCTCGGAAGATGGATCGAGCTCCTAGCCATGCGATTGTCATCTTGACGAGGCAAGGAGAGGTCCCGCTTTAGTTCTCGTGGCGGAGATTGGGGTGAATCAACAGTCAAGGTGGGCGGTAGCTGTGGGGAAGAACGATTCAAGTTCATAGAAATGGGCCGGCCATAATGACTTCCGGGGGAGCCGCGAGCTCGTAATTGAGCACTTCCAGATAGATCAGGGCGTCGGCCTTGTCTTTCATCGACTGTCGCATTCCATGGAGACTGTGAGCGAGGCAGATCCAAGGAGGCGCGGGTGGAGTTGCGTGGCTCATCATTGGGCTCCGGGGTTCGCAAAAAACGATTAGTTGATTCGTGTGGTTTTATACCGACTGATGACTGGGTTTTGCGGTGTGAGAGGTTTTCGAAATGAGAGAGTAGAGAGGATACGGGTCTCTGTTGTTCATGAAGCCAGACTGGTTAGTGTCTCCGCAAGCCACATCGGGGGGGAGCTAAGTGTATACATACAGAGGGTGCATCCTCATTCTCTGAATCCCTGCCATTTCCCTCCATGGCCATGATCATATACTATATTATTTATCGCCGAGGCCAGCTGGGCCGATCAATCATAAGTCTGGCCACCGGTGCCTGAAGGAGGTCTCGTGGACAATATGTACTGTAGAAACAACGCAATAGGTTCGGCAGTGTTAAGTAGACCAGGGACGAGCGAAAAATCGGATAAGAAACTGAGAATGAGTAAACAACAGGTGGCACAGAGGCCGAAGAAACAAAACCGGCGTTCAAGAGGAAATGCGAAAAGGAAAGGGAGGTAAAATGAAGTGGCGGGGAGGGAAAGTGGAGGACTGACGACGATCACGGGAGTCAACTGGTTCCTGCGCTTCTTCCGCAACTCCCACTGGACAATTTTTTGGCACTTTCCCACTCGCTCGGCCAACACAATGTGGTAAGTTGATCCCTTTCAGTCAAGATATCTAGCAGCTACTTTGTCTGGTGCCTGGTACCGGTCATTGTCAACTTTACCAGTGCTGCCCGCATTCCATATCGTTGACTAACTTCCCCCCGCTGTGCAGTAAACACATCCTCAACGCTCAAGTAGCTATTCGCTCCGCCTGCTGTATGCCTCTCTCAGACCTCATTTTCCTCGAGACCAATCAATAACACATCTTTCAGGCCGTAAATGGTTCGATTGCGCCGAATGTCACCAGGAACAGGAGTCACACCAGCTCGCAAAGTCCAGTGAAATGGTATGGCATCAAATCCCCTAAACAATTGAGAGGGAGAAAGAGGAACACAGCAAAGATCAAGGTTTTATGTCTAACCATCGCCAATCTAGATCTTTGCATGCAAGAAATGCAAGAAGTGTTTCCGGAAAGATGCCTCCGAGTTTGAAGAGAGGTTCGCATACCCCGCGCGTTCGTCGACATATATCAAGCTAACATAATCCTCGTCTTTTTTCAGTGATGAATACTGCCCGCACTGTGATAACCACTTCGTCCTTGAAGCTGTGACACCACAAGCATCTCTCCAGGTGGAGGGTGACGATGCGCGCATGGACAACCGGTAAGTTGTGGAAATCCGTTGATATTCTTTTCTCGCAGAGACTAACCATTTACTACCTCTAGTATGCTCAAGGATGACCGTGTTCGCGGTGATACAGACCGTTCTCTCTTTAAATTCCGCGATGTTTCCGACCGGATGGGTTAAAGGGTTGTCCTGCACATTGGATAATTTATGATGTTGACGATACGATGATTTTCTTGGAGAGGCCAGGCTCCCTAGCATCAATACCCTGCTGATTTCTGTTGTACATTATGGGAGCTGCAAATCGAATTGAATATAGATTGAGAGGCCAGAGAATTGGCAGGGGTTCCGACATTTCTGTAGTTGAATGATGCCAACCCTAAGTAGTATTTATTATTCAAGACTGCTTAGTGTCTCAACGGAGTATAATATAATCTTTCATGGTTTTCTTCATCAAAAAAAGGGACCGGCGCTGCAGTAAATTGGCAATATCAAAATCTAGTCGCCTTAGGCGCCAGATATTCTTCTATCTAGAAAGATTTACTCACCACCGGGCCGAGTCAGAATGGCCGCTGTGGTGGTACCCGTCCGGCTGGTCTTCTTCTTAGCGGCCTCCTCCTGCTTCTCAGTCTCGATGCTCTTAACGTAAGACTCGATCTGGTCATCTGGAAGCATCTCAACCCGCTTACCGGGAGCCATGATAGCCACCTCAATGTTTTTCGCGCCAGTCTGCACAACCTCCAGCAATGACTTGATAGTCAGTTGAATTGTCTGCTCACGATCCATTCCCTCCTGGTGGTTACGCTCGAGGAACTCGCGAACGGTCTTGCTGGACCGACCAATGGCGTTCGCTTTCCTATTTAGAGAGAAAGATTGGATGAGTCTAGAAGAACTCCAGGAATGCTTACAGATCAGTCGGAGGGTACTCACCAAGCAGAATAAATTCCAGATGGCTCGGTCTGGTAGAGGCGCGGGGTACCATCATTTTTGTCAAAACCGACAACCAAAGTACTAATACCGAATGGACGGACACCACCACTCTGAGTATATCTCTGTTGGACACTAGCAATGTGTTTGGTAATGTATTCGATGGTGACGGGGTCCTCGACGGTCAGACGGTGGGACTGGGCCTCTAACCGGGCCTTGTCGATCAGGATACGGGCATCGGCATTCAGACCAGCGAATGCAAGGCAAACGTGGTCATCGACCATGGCGATCTTAGAGGGTGTAATGCGGGTATCTTGAAGTTTGAGGGCGGAGCGCTTCTCGCAACCCAGCACGACGATGTCATCACCTTTCACACCAACAGCACAAGTACCTACAGATGATAATATGTCAGGTCAAATATTCTCCGTAGCAATCTAATAGCTAAAAATCCGAAACAGTAGGGATCGTGGAAAACCGCATCGTGATCAATGAGGTTGAGCTTACCGCGCTTAACGGCCTCCATGGCATACTCGACTTGGAAAACGTGGCCATCGGGACTAGACTGGATTAGAGTGGTTCATAATTCGAGCTTCGACTCGAAGTCGCATACCTGAATACTGCGATGGGTTAGCTGTAGGTCTCTAATGGAGGGCTGGAGCAAAGGGAGCTTCCCGGTGGGGAATAGCTAGCTGGCTTACCTGAGAGAGCTCGGTCGTAGCCGGACATTGTGGCGGAGGATCAAAGGGATTTAGGGGATTTAGGATAATGAAAAACAGAGAAATTGCCGTAGGATTGATGGGGCAGGAGGTGGAAGAGTACTAAAGCAGAGCACGACGAGTTGCGGGAGAGCAATGACGGGGGTTCAACTTGCGGGCGGTGGACGCGACAGCGGACGGTTGCCTTGGCGCAGCCGCGCGGATACGGCGAGAGCTACAGCTACCTTAGGTATACTATACATGGTTGTGAGGTTGTGAGTATGGGATTGAATTTTGAAATACTCAAGGGCTTCCAAATAAATATAGATGCTCATTTCATCAATTGGAAGCTAATAGATAGCAATAAACATCTGGGTTTTTCAGTTTTCAGATGTTATATAATCAGAAACGAATCATTGGCAAAGATGCATTAGGGTGTAACAACTGTTGATTCTTACTAGGCTATTAGGTATAGCTCGGTTTTTCAACTGACAGCATTCTTTCAACGGTATAGGGTTGTTCCAAGTAGATTCTACGTGATAAAATGAAACGAGAAGTGCCCATCCCTGTACCAATTGAATTCAACGCTTTCCATGTTATACAGGTCAGACCTCTCCCGAAGTCCCCCGGAACAAATACAGAGAAGAAAAGAGATACAAGAAACAGGAGAAGTATGGACAAACAATCTTTTTTTGCATTCACAAGAGCCTGGCAGAGGTTCGGTCGAGAAGCTCAAGAATCTTGATCGAATGCCCGCACAAGCGCAAAAGGAAATCCCCCAACACCCTCAACGGAGTCCGAGCCATTGTGTATCCCACCCGTGAGATCAAATACCGTGAATTCTCCGACGCTTGCCATGGACCCAACGCAGAAAGAGATGACAAAAGATCTAAAATGCAAAGCAGGTTGAATGCTCAACCAAGGCTCACAATGCGCTCGCGTCCCGAAAACTCACACAGACAACGGCTGATATAAAACAGAACCCACGCCCCGGGATCCCCGCGGCCGCCATCCCTGAACAAAGAGAAAGAAAGAAAGAAAACAATGACAAGATGAGAGGAAAGAAAATGACACGAACAAGAGAACAGACCAAAAGACCATATAGAGCTGTAAATGATGGGACCAAGGATATGACATAAATAAGAAAGCATCCCACAAATCACTCGGTAAGGCGAGAGAAAAACATCCAGGACCATCAAGACGCTACCCGCCTGCTCCTTCCAACCCGATGCACCGAAACCCTTATACAAAATGCGTATCAACGAATATCAACCAACGCATATACCTGCCACAGTGCAGGGTTGCAATATGGACAACGTAAATGTGACCGCCCGGCTGGGCTATCTTTTTGTTTTGGTGTTATAAACAGTCTATACGCTTTACGCGGGAGACTTGTTGGCCCCGGCACCGTTACGGCGCGAGTGAGGATCGTCGGTAACAGTCAAACCACCGAGACCAGTCGACAGGAAGGCGAAGGGGTCGCTGGATCCCTCTGCACCGCCGTAGAAAGCGCCGTTGGAGGAGGCACTAGTCGATGGAACACCGTGGTCTGCGCCAGTGAACGCGGCCTGGGTGGCCGGGTTGGCGAAGGAGGCAGCAGAGTGAGAGGTGCTGGAGGAACCATAACCGGAGTTCACCTGGCCCATGGGTGGGTAAGCACCTGGGGCATTGCCCAATCCACCACTGGGGAGAGCATAGTTGTTGGGAGGACCACCGAACTGCTGGCTAAATCCGCCAAACCCACCAGCGGTGGAGGCGAAGGGAGCCGGGGCCGGAGTGCTGGCCATCGAGTTAGGTCCCATACCGAATCCCGATGGGGGATCCATTGGGGATGGGAAGGCCGAGTCAGCCACGACAGCAGCCCCCGAGCGAGGCGCACCACAACGGAGACAGTTGATGTTCTTAGCGAAGTTATGATAACCGCAACCTTCAGAACCACACTTCCAGTCACCGGCGCGGAAAGGGACAACACCACCATTACCACCCATACCACGCGAGTGACCGCCCATTCCGTGGCCGTGACCCATGTGAGGAGGCATCATGTTAGGCGGGCCGTAGCCGTAGCCGTAGCCCATTGGGTCGGGAGCCGCTGCCATTGCAGGGAAGGAGCAACGGAAGCAAGCAGTACGACGCTGGAAGTTGGAGAAACCGCATGAAGGACAGGTCCAGTCACCGGGGCGAGGGCGATTCTTAGAAGGAGGGAAAGGTGTGAGAATTTCGGCAGCACGGTCCAAAACACGGCTCGACGATGGAGAGACCTCGATAGCCTTCTCGTTCAGAGCCCGACCATTCATGCACAAGCTCTCGGCAGCCTCCTCGTGAGAGGAGAACACGGCAAATCCAGTACCGGTAGGCTTGTGTTGATCGGGGGTTCGGAGAGTCCAGAAGGCGATCGGCCGGCCACCAAACTGAGTAAACCAGCTTTCCAGTTCGGACTGGGTTGTGTCGTGGGGCAGACCACTAAGGTGAAGAACCTTGCTTCGCTCAGCCAGGAAGGCTCGCACATCAGCGTGAGCATCCATGGGGCGGGTGAGGATCTCCGGGTGGTCCTGAGCAGGCTGAGACTTGCGAATCAAACCTTGAAGCACACGGGCGAGAGTAACGGATTCGTCCATGGCACGGCGAGGGGAGGCGGGAGCCAGTGCTTGCAGGTGGAAAGGCAAGTTGTGTTTGATGGGGGCCGAAGTCTGAACGGGCTCGACCTCAAGAGCCGCACAAATGTTGGAGAGAGAACTAGGACCGAAAGGAAGAGACTCGGGATGATGGGTTTGCCAACGCTGATATTCGGTCCGCAAGTCAAAAGTGCGGGAGTGCTGCAAGTATGCGGGCAGTACGACGGCCTTGTCACGGGCCTCGCGGGGCAGCTGCACGCGCAGATCCCACGAATCCAACGTCACAAAAGCAAACTCGAGTTGTTTGCTGGTAAGGTGTTCGTTGGCAAAAGTATCGAATCGAGAGATGGCATCACGGAAGGTACCTGCGGTGCGGACATGTTCCCATGTGAGAGTAGTCAAGCTTGCTTCAGTAAGAGTTAGTGTTTGTTCTGCTGGATCTCTTTCCTTTCGCCTTTTTTGTGTCGTTGACAAAAGAAAGTATTCAGAAGAAGCGCTTACTGCAGAGTGGGGTGATGGGAGTGTTGACAGGTTTGACGAGGACACTTTCACGATGCAACTATAAGAATTGAAAATATGTCAGCTTTGAATGCTTTGTCCATAGACGATCTTTTTTTTTCTTCTTCTTTTTTTTTCCCTTCTCCCATTTCTACCAGCATATATCCATCGTGGACCAGTTGGTAAATACTTCGATGGGTAAAATGGCAGAAATCGGATCGGACGGGGCGTAACGGTTGGGGCGGGAATTGTGTGTGTACCTCCTCACAAGTCTTGCTGTCCAACAAAATCCATCCCAATTCGATCACCTCGGCCGAGTCCTTGGTGACATATACGCCATGCTCATCGCAGGTGGTTGCAACGTGGATGACGATATAGCGATCCAGCTTAGGAGTGGGTGCTGAAACGGCCGCCATCGCTGACTTGGTTGCCAACGGAGCGGCAGGGGGAGGGGAAGAAGAGGGTCCCGGGGAAGGGGAGAGGAGAAGAGAAGAGGAGGGGGTGGAGAGAGGGGGGATTGTCTCTCACTGAGAGACAATTCGACACGAGAACAAAGTGTCGATCAAAAAGAGAAACAAGAGAAAAAAAGAAGAATCAAAAAACGAGGAAGAAGAGAAGCCCGGGGGAGGAAGAGAAAGAAGGGAAAGGGGGAGAAGAGGAGAAAAGAAAAGAAGCAACCGCAAAAGGTGGAGTTGCAAACCTTTCGGCTCTCTCTCTCTCTCTCTTTTTTTTACTCAACTACAGTACTCTGTTCTACTCTACACTACTCTACTGTACTCACTCAGACACTCAGTTTACTCAATTCATTCGATACTTCATTCAATTTGCTAGTGCCTAGTGATCCTTCGTGATCATCTAGTTCCCCTGATCCAGATGGCTCGGTGACTCTGGCCGTGCAACCCCAACCCGAGATCCCTGTCCTGTCCCAACCCCCCCCCCTCTCTCACCTTCGGAGGTCTTCCTCCGGACTCGATTGATTTTATCAGGACAAGTGAATTGATTACGATTGACTCGACAACTTGTCAGAGCAAGACAGAGAGGGGTCTACTGAATTTCCCAACTGTCTGGCATGCTACATGTGGATCCGGTCCCCTGTCAGAATTTCGTGCGGAATTCTCCATGGGCCCATGCTTCATATCAACTGGCGAGACTCGAGAGATTATTTACTTTTGCTGTTACAGCTGTCCCCCGCATGAAAAATTAAAAGAATGTGCCTAGTATAATCATTTCGGCCAACGACAGCAGGATAGTCCATCCGACGCAACAGCCAAATGTCCATTGGTCATTCTAGCCGTGTAACTCATGCTCATCACTACTCACAGGAATATATATCTTACTGTAGTGTATTAGGTACACTATACCATGAATCATCAGAATTAAAGTCTAATATAATGTATTTTCGAGTAGACAACCCTCTTGAAATTAGAGTAATTCAATTACTACTAGTAGGTACTAGTAATTAGTTATCATCTAATGAAGTGGTATGTTCTAGACTGTCCCCCACGAGGTGAGACGCCGATCGTCCAGCGGGGCCAGTTGCCCGCCTTGCCTCAAAAAAAGTTTGTTTTTGTTTACCAGGGAGTATAAGATGTATAGCGAATAGTATCAGGTGTAATTGAGTACTTTAACGAAGTCAAGACTTGAATGAACTCTCTAATGGGATATTCTACCCAATTGTCCAAAGCTGAATGTTCAGTCAAATGTGATTTGACTTGATACTCTTCGTAGGGCTACATTGTTAGGGCTTACCAGTAGGATCTATATCACTTAAGTTCCCTTGAAATAATTACTCTTTTCTATTTGTACTACATTGTCACATGGCCAGAAAGAATACGAATTGACACAATTCAATTCATAGTGACTTCAAGTTCCAAGTTAGATCCTCATAAGACTCGAAGTTCTTTGCGTGCATACCTAGACAATATAATACCTCAAATCTACCATTTCGCTAGTACCCCTCCATCAATTGGCAAACAAATACCGTTGACATGCTATGTCAAAACAATCAGATGCAAGCCAAAGAGATCCTTGTGCAACCTCATGTCCCTGTCCGGACCTGTTTAAACTGGTTACTTTCACGGCAAACTCCTCCGGCGTAGTTCCAATGACCTTCAAAGATGCGGCAGACATATCACTCTACTTCGATCAGCAAAATGAAAGTCATTGACAATATCACCCTCCTTAATCCAGATCACTTGAAGCATCTTACAAAAATCGGACCTGGCGCAATGGAATTTACTCGAATGCCCAAAGGACCGCCTTCATTGGATGCATGTTTGGTCAATCCGATCAACGTATGCTTGGTCGATGTATAAGCCAGCATATTGGGCACAGCTAAGAATGAGTTGACAGAGGCGATGTTGACAATAGATCCTTTACTTCCCTGCTTTTTCATCTGCTGCATCTCATATTTCAAGCATAAGGCAGTTCCTGTCAGAGTGACATCCATCGATCTTCTCCAGCTCGTTTCGTCGAACTCCATCAACGGCGTCTTCTCGGGGCAATGAACTACATTGTTGATTGCAACATCCAACCGTCCAAAGAACTCGACAGTTCTCGCAATCAAATTCTCCACCTCATCCGACTTGAGATATCCGTTTTGACAAATCGAATATCTCCGAAGGGGGAGAGCTCTTTTTCTACTTCTTCGCCTTGTTCCGACTTGATATCTGCAATGACAACCTTCGCGCCCGCTTGCAAGAACACCGCTGCAGTCGTCTTTCCCATACCTTGGGCACCCCCCGTGATTATTGCAACTTTGCCCTTGAGCAATGGGAAACTCGGAGCTTCTGGGATATTCATTCTCACTGTATATCTCGTTCAAAGAATCTCACATATCTACTTGAGGGGAAAACATCTATTTCCGACGTCACTTTGATAGGAACTCTTGCACTTCAGTACTATGAAACTAACGTGAGAGAAAATGATTGGTTAATAGAAGCCATCGACCATCTTTTGGCCCCAAACTCTAAGTACGTCCGTACTAGGATGGGATCTGATTCGCACCATATCAAGCCATCCATGAATACATCTCGCACTCCCTGGCCGCTGTGGGGGCAGAAAAGGTACATTGTACGAGCTCAGCATGTGTTAGTGCGAGTTTCCCTCCACTCGCTTGCAGTCTGCTCGTTGACCTGAGTGAAATCTGAGTGGGTGTCGTGTACTGTAATCCGTTATTCGCCCTTAGAAGCTCATGCATCATGACGTTCGATGATATCTCGGGGTGGAGAGAATATTGATCCAGTCACAAAGAAACAGTGGATAGTATCAGCTGGCGAGAATTTCAGTGGCAAGCACCATTCCCATGCTAAATGTAGAATCTACTTCGTCCTGTTGGGCAACAATGTGATCACCTGGGCAATGTTTTCGAACAGTACACCAGAGGAGCCTCAATTAACATTAATGATACATCGGAAATTCATGTTTGAAAATGAAAGATAGGATTTGCTGGCCATGAAATTCCCTGTTATAAATCGGAAACGCCAGGTTGAAATCTAAATCATGTACAGCCTGAAAAAAAATAGCTCCTGTCACGCATAACCACCGAAGTTACAAACCCAGGGCATCCTATCCTAGCCCAGCCAACGCCGATCACTCAGAGCAAAATGAAAGAAACAAATCATCATTCATCAGCAACCTCCTCTTTGATAATCGTGCCACGGCTGGTATCATTATCGTCTTCTTCGTCCTCTTCCATGATGCTTGGTTCGACAGCGACTTCACGACGGTTGGCACCACTGCCTTCAATGGAGGGTTTCACGCTACCAGATCGAACGCGGCTGTCATCGTTATCGCCTTCGTCCTCTTCCATGATACTAGGCTCCACGCTAAAATGACGGCGGCCAGCGGTGGGTTCAACAGAGCGGCGAACACTGGCAGAGCGGACACTGCCAACATCACTATCCTCCGTTCCTGCACGAGGACGAACACTGGCGGCACGCGCATCTTGAGCGACAGCGAGAATCTTCAGAACAGAGTTCTTGGTCTTGACAAGAGCATTTCGGCTTGATGCCTCCGCGGCAAGGCCCTCCTCGATGGTTTGATCCAGAAGCTCTTTGACTTCCTCGGCCAATTGAGCATTTTCGGGATCAATCTCAATTCCACCAGCAGTAGCACTACGAATGCTACTGCGGAACTGGTCTTCCGTGCTTTCGGGGGCGCGTGAGCCGGAACGCGAAGGCAGGGTTGGTGCTGCAAAGTAAAGCTTGCTCAGCAGAGTGAAAAGCAGCTTACGCTCTTCCCGGGAACAGCGATTGGTGGATTGTGTGACACCTAGAACACGCTCTAAGATATCTTTAACCAGGGCAAGGTGCACCCAGCCACAGGCTGTCGAGCTAGCTGCTCCGCCAGCAAGAACCCGCTCACCACCTAAGCCGACGACTCTTCGCTCATCGGTCCATTCGGCAAGCATTCCAATAACGCCAGTCATCAGGGCCTTGATTTCACGCTCTCCAATGCTCTCATCGATCTCACCATCGCTATCCTCTTCAGCCTCTAGCGAATAATGTTCTTCCGCCGCGTTGATGACAGCGCGGACTACTGGCACTGCAATCCGGCGCATGTGATTTGTGTTATCAAGACGCGAGTGACAATAGACAGGGAAGAAGTATGCTAGCGATTGACGCAGAGCAGGGTTCTCACGAGTGCGTGGGTGGAAGAAGGATAAGACAAGAGATTGCAACAAAACCTCGACGTTGCTTTGGTTGAATTCTTGGATGGCAAGGGGAACGTTTGAACCAGAGGGCTCGAATGTGTTTGTCAGTAGTAGCTTTGAAAGCGCCGTGGCAGCACCAGACTGAACACTCGGTGGTGAATTGGCCTTGAGAGCCCGCGTAAACACCTTGAACAGAGGCTTCTGCATAGGAGGAGGGACAACAGTCTCGCCATCAGCTTGGGTGACAGGGGTGAGGAGAGTTGGGTGAGTAGTAACCATATCACAGATGATCTGAATAGCAGTTACTTGCAACCCCTCATGACCCTTGCTGTAACAGTGGATAAAGAGTGTCATGTTCTCTTCGGCCAGGTTCTAATATAATGTTAGTAATTATATTACACTTTTGACTCAATAATCTCTCTAACACACCTTATCAAGTAGACAACAGAGGCCCAAGCAAAGGAGACCACGCTCACGGATGGGGGCCTCATGACTTCGAACAGCAGGAACGACGAGGTTGTTCAACATCGTCACCAAGTTCATGTTCTGCTGCAGGTGGCCCTGGACATTCTGAAGCATGCATTGGGCGATGTGAAGACACTTCATATTGACCACAATTTCCTTGATGATCTTGGCCTTCGCCTCTTCTTTGTTGAAGGGGACATCTGGCTCTTCCCCAGGTGTCTCGGATCGATGGCGACTGCTAGTATCATCACTGATTTCAGACTTTGCGGACACGAAACTATCTTCTGTGATGATTGTGTCATGAACCTCAGCAATAGCTTCAAGGACTACACTGCAGAATTCGCTCTCGCCGGCAAGGTCAGCACCGCAAGCGCACCGCAGTGTCTCGACAACAAGCTTGGTACACTCCTCTGGGAGCTCTGGTACAGCCAGTGATTCTCTCAGGAGAGAGAACATCTTTCGACGACCAACCTCATCACTATAATCCAGAGTAATTGCGATGTGCAGTAATTGTTCGACAATGAATTCTTGCTCTACCGCATCCTCGTCATTCGCTTCGCCGGACTCTTTAGTGCTCTTCTTGCGCTGCAAGAGCTCCTCCAAGTACTTCCCAAGGAAGAAAGCAAGAGCCGTAACTTCTGGCATCTTCTCCTCCACAAGATCATCGTATTTACCCTCGTTCTGAACACGGCAGAAGTCGTTGAATGATCGAATTAGGAAAGCTGACTCGGCTGTGAGGGAGTCCCAGAAGGGTTGATCGAAGACCACCGCGTCTCGGTAATCAGCACGGCCTTCCCAGAAGCTACGCATCGCTTCGTGAGCAATGCCGGTTTCGACTCCCGAGTTAACCACATCGATACGTTCCAAAAGCTCGAGAAGGGCATTCGGATCAGCTGGAGAGCGTTGAACAGTAGCAGCCTCCTCGCTCTGGTTTCTGTTTGTACCGGCACAGTCCTCGACCCAACGGTCATAAAACAGCTTACCGGTCGCCTTGCGGACACTCTCGTCACGGTCTCGCAAGCCCCACCGAAGAAGCTTCTCACGCATAGATAGGGACAAGTGACGGAAATCGCCCAGAGTCGGTAATATACGAGCATATAGTGTGCGGCGTGTCGGAGCATCGAGATCACGGGCTCTTTCTAGTAGGTAAGGGAGGGTATCGGTACCGATCTGGAGATTGGCAAGAAGGTTCTTCCGGACATCAGCGCTGGTGTCATTTTGCATGATTTCGATTAATTTTTCAAGCAGAGCGGTCGAGTTATCATCTTCATCTTCGCCGTTGCCCGCCAGGCGTGCAAGTCCTAGCACAGCCTGTACTCGAACAGAGGATTCTTTGTCACGGATACGCTTCAGTAGACCTCCTCGGATAGTATGATATAGCTCGTCGTCAATCGCATCGAGCGAGTGGACAATATGAGCAATAATTTGCGTGGCGCGGAATCGAATCATCTTATCCTTCGCAGCAAGCACAGGTATCATCAGAGAGACCAGGCTAGAGGTCAGACGAGAAGTCGGAGTTTCCGAGGCGGTTTGCATCTCATCCTCAAGGTCATCCTGTGAAGCGAAGATCTCATTGTCTTTCTCGGTAGCATGGGCGAGGAAAGTATCCAGAAAGCGCAAGACGCGATCACCGACCGGCTCGGACTTCTTGATGGGAAGAATTCGAAGCATGCAGCGACCAACCTCTACATTGAACTCTGTCGTAGCGGGTGTCTCCTCCTCGGGGATCGGGATCTTCTCCTGCTCTTGTTGTGGTTCTTTTCCTTTCTTGTTCTGTTGCGCAATTCCGGCGCAAATTTCCTGTAACTTCCGCAGGCGCACTACTAGTTTGCGGTGACCAGTTGTTGAGCGCTGAGCATCTGCAAATATAGCGCATACATCGCGACGGAGGTTCGGGGAGATGGATGGTAATGCTGGTTCTTCGGGGATAGCGAACGACGGGGTCACGGAGGGAGCACGACCTGTGGATGGCTGTGCCGAAGACCTGCGTGTCGTCGCAGAAGTCGAACGGGCGGCGACTCTGCCTGGCATTATTTTGTCGTTGAGTCAGTCGAGGCGCAGAATTAATAAAAGGCAAAGACCATCGCAGGCGCTCCTCGTCGGATGAGCAAGTCGAAGGTGAAGGACGACGGGAAGGAACGAGGGGCGGTAAACAAACAGCCCAAACGGGGAAGGAACGATAAGAGTCACGTGGTCAATGGGAATCTGCTAGATTAGTCATGCCGTCATCGGAGGTTCCTCGGCCGACCCGCCGGCGCGATGATGTGATCGGAAGTTGTCTGGAGAAGAGGAGCTTGGCTGCATTTGTTTCCTTTCTCAATTGTACCATACTCTTGCACCATGTTTCGTCAAAGTATCAGACGCTTTGGCACGACTGCTCTTCGTGCTGCCGAAGGGTCGACTGCATATGCCACTCGAGTGTCTACTGCTCAAGGCTATGTCAATGGCCTGACAGAAGGTATACTCAAGCTCCCTCCATCTGGACCGGAAATCAGGTTCATGTATAGGCCATACATTCTGACAATTATGTTTCCTTCGTCGCGCAGCAATTGGCAACACCCCTCTCATTCGTCTGAAGCGTCTTTCTGAGGAGACCGGATGCAATGTTCTAGGAAAGGCCGAGTTCCAGAACCCCGGCGGCAGTGTTAAGGATCGGGCCGCTCTATTTGTCGTGAAAGATGCCGAGGAGAAGGGACTGTTGAAGCCGGGCGGTACCGTCGTTGAGGGTACTGCTGGTAACACTGGTATTGGTCTTGCCCACGTTTGCCGGTCAAAGGGTTACAAGCTGGTTATCTACATGCCCAACACTCAATCCCAGGGCAAGATTGATCTGCTCCGTCTGCTTGGTGCGGAGGTGTACCCGGTCCCCGCCGTCGCATTCGACAACCCCCAAAACTACAACCACCAGGCTCGTCGACATGCCGAGTCACTCGATAATGCAGTCTGGACCAACCAATTTGATAACGTCGCCAACCGCCAGGCACACATTGAGACCACCGGCCCAGAGCTTTGGGCGCAAACTGGCGGCAGGATTGACGCCTTTACTTGTGCCACTGGTACTGGTGGTACCCTGGCTGGTATCACTCGTTACCTCAAGACTGCTAGCGATGGTCGTGTCAAGTGCTTCCTGGCCGATCCACCTGGCAGTGTGCTGCACAGCTATATCCAGAGTGGCGGCAAACTGACCGAGCGCTCTGGTGGCAGTATCACCGAGGGTATTGGTCAAGGTCGTGTCACTGACAACTTGAGACCCGATATCGACCTTCTCGATGGCTCTGTCAATATTCCCGATGAGAAGTCCATCGAGATGGTCTATCGTTGTCTGGATGAGGAGGGTCTGTACCTTGGTGCTAGCTCCGCTCTGAACGTTGTGGCTGCGAAGGAGGTCGCCGAGAAGATGGGCAAGGGCAACACCGTCGTCACCGTTCTATGTGATGGCGCTTACCGCTATGCGGACCGTTTGTTCTCTGATACCTGGCTCAAAAGCAAGGAGCTTCGCGGTGCTATTCCCAAGCACCTGGAGAAGTACATTGTTCTGCCTTAATCTAGTACAATGTATATACACTGTGAATATAGCAAAATTGAGTCGCAATAGAATACAAAGCGTAATACACTACGAAAATCAACCTTTGCGATGTGGTATCCCTAATGAGAGGAGGCATGTCTCAACAAATCTTGCTGACTATTTTCAGAAATGTAAATATTATACAGGTTAGGGGAGTTGAGGTATGTAATGCAGAATAGTCACGTATACAGCACAAATATCCACAGATCAGCTCTGCAAAGATAAAAAGCAGAAAACAACCCAAACGCCTGGTATGCACCTTTTCTATCCCAAATATCGCCAAGCGCCAGATAAATATACAAGTCGAAGGATGCAAGAGATCGAGTAAGAATATCAAGCACGAGGAGAGATCGGCGGAATGATCTGTGGAAACCACCCAGCAAGGACTCTTCCAGCTGCCCTCCGACACGAAGCTGAGCCCGCTTACTCGGACTCAGGCATGCGCATATAAGCATCAATAGCAGCACTGAAAGCTGCAAAACCAGCGCAACCAAAAGCAGCCGCCTGCGGCCCAGCCTTCGCACCGAGGATACCACCGGTCAGACAACCCGCAGCAACGCTGTTGGTCAGGTCATTCTTAGCACGGAGACCCTCAATGCAGCACTCAGTTCCGGAGTACAGTGCACCGACAATGCCGAAGTTTTTCGCAGAGGACCACGAGCGCGCGCCCATGTCCTTGAAACCGCGACGGACTTGCTCGCGCCAGGGGAGATTGGCGATTTCGCGGCCTTGGGGGGTAAGGGAGGAATCGTAGGACATCTGAGAGAGCCATGTTAGAAAGTTTATGTACATGATTAGATCAAGACATCTCTGGTATTCTGATCACTTACACTGGCCATGAAAAGACCAAAAGCACCACCCAGACCGAAACCCATTGTACCGGAGATGACTGTCTTGACGGGACACGATTCCATTCCAGCTTGCATCTACCAACGCGCATTAGTAGGGACTTCGCAGCTTCATAGAGTAGCATATCTCACCATCTTGACCATTGCCTGTTCTTGCTCGTTCATTCCTTGCATCTGGCCGTTGGCGCCCATGGCACCCGCTGACATACCCGGGAGACTCATATTGAACGAGAATGGTGATTCAAATCAAAAAGACTGATGATGTATGAATTATGCGGTCGTTAATCAGATCTGAGTATCTCCACCAAAAAAAAAAGAAAGAGAGAATGGGTATCGGATCCCCTTAAGGATTTTGTAGATTGCAACAAGACGATCTCGCCAGGCGCGGAGGATCTCGCGGAGTGGCAAAAATAAATTTGCGGGAGCGGCGGGTCATGTGACCGACATATGCCGGGAAAAGTCCAGAAGTATACGAGGACAGCACACATATTATGAACCTTGGATAGTACGTTATTGAAAATGGTTATTTCTTGAAAATATCTTTGGTTTAAATTTGTTCTTGGAAGATGTGTATAGCAAAGACAAGTAGAAAGAAAAAAGAAAAAGAAAATGTAAAGAGAAAAAGCAATTAAAGCAGACGCTCCCAAAGCATACGCAGGGGAAAGAAAACAACGCTCTCTGAACAATCGTAGTCTTGCATGAGTCCGTGGTGTATTCGTGCCAGTTCGCCCAACGGGAGACCCTCAATGATGGGGCCGAAGAAGGAAATGGGGGTCAATATTTACAACGAAAGGTAAAGGGTAAAAGTTATAAGACGTAGTGGTTATAGTGGCAGAGAACCGAGCAATCAGTCCTTCTTGCTGCTCTTGGAAGAATCGGGGCTTTGGCGCTCTGGGGAAGGTGAAAGACTCCGCTCCCATTCTGCCATGAGATTAGAGGCAGTTCTTTGAAGTGTGGATGGTGCCAACTTCGTGATGGTGGGCCAAGGGATGCCTTCAGTAACACTAGGGTCTGGCGCGGCGAGGTTCGGATTCCAGTCGCCAAAACTGGGGACGGCGTCAGCGCATAACGAGGTTGTCATAAATGAAATCAGGAAAAGTTGAAATGTACCTAGCACTCGTGCGAGGGCTACTGCCCTGAGTTGTGGGAGATTGATCGTGTTTCGTGGACTCCACCGTTGATCTACTTGAAGAGGGCGTATGCTTCATTTTGGATGCGGGTAGTGGTGTATCCCACATATCCCAATTGCCAATCGTATCATCCTCCGTTTCGGCTGGACTGCTGGAGCGGTGATCGGGATGCTCTGGTTCGTTCTCGCCCCGAGGGGTCGTGGCGACGGCGGCTTTGTTGTTTCTGTGGTGGGAGGAGCTGCGGCGAGCGCCGGGCGACATCTGCGCTGGTGAATCAACGCCAAATTCGTGCCAGAATGACTTGGAGATGTCTGCTGGCGTGGTGTCTTTACCAGATGTATTCTCGGCCGCTGGGCCTCTACCCCGTGACGACGACGATGATGATCGTGACAATTTATCCCCCGCAACTGATAGTCGCTCCCTACTCCGTGATTTGGCCTGAAGAGATTCTCTCTTGCGTGAAGAAGAATGTCCTAATGAATTTGATGGCGACATGGTGCGTGATTCTGTCGCGCTAATACCTTCTTCGCCCACCGTTGCCTGTCGAATATCCTCGAAAAATGTCCATAGTCCCTCGCGTAGATCAGAAGCCATTTGCTTGCCGGTGCGCATGAGCGCTTCGCGCGATGGCGGGGGCATAGTCTTGCGCCACTGTTCAAGCACATGATCTGGCACTTGGCTCTCATCGGTCGGCATCCCAATGCTGGACACATTATTACGTTCAACCGATGGAAGAGTTGCCGAGCGCGGAGTGCGTCCCACACGATCCATTTCCGACGGCCCAGGGCTTCCAATGGAGGAGCCAGGGGCTGTGGTTGGGGACAAGAGGGAGAGCGTCCGAGCATGAGATCCTTGGAACACCCGACGACCATTCGCAGAGATCGAGGTGCCCTTGGGTGCAGCAGCAGCACGAATGCTATTTCGTCGATCCAGCTCCCGGCTGAGACGTTCCTGTGAAACCGCAGAGCTCCCCACTGAGCTCATGCTTTGCTCACGGCGGTGGGAGATGGCTGACCCCTCTGGCCCACCAGCAAACTCGGGGGATCGAAGTGGCATCATCGGTTCGGCATGGTGATTTATCTCAGTGCGTTTCTTGGACTTTTCAGACAAGGCCCACTGCTTCTTGAGGGAGGCTAGATCTGATTCGGCGCGATTCAGCTCCTCTCGTAGTTCCATCACCCTCCGTTCCTGAGAGGCGATGGCTCGGAGGAAGTCATAGCCATCGTCTTCCGAGTCGAAGGGTAGAGGGGTCCCGGCGGGTAATGCTGGGGAAGGGCGTGTTGACGACTGTGTAACTGGGGTCATGGATTCTGGTGAAGCTACAGCGTCGGAAGCTGAGGCAGGTTGATCCAATGGAATGTTGATGGGGAAGTTCAAGGTGAGACGTTTGGCATGACGAGCCCCGGTATGGGCTCTTGGAGGAAGCGATGAACGTTTCTGTAGTAGAAGAGAAGATGAACGAGAGAGATGAGAGGACTTCTCGGAGACGGAGTCCGTTGACGTGCCAGTCGAAATCAAAGAATGGGACGCATCCGGTGGAGGACCGTGGCTGATGGTCTCGCCCAATCCGGGGGAACTCTCCATGGTGGGCCAGCCAGCAAGGAGAGAGTTGAAAAAAAAAAAAACAAATGACTAGGAATGAATGGGCATGGACAGAGCCAATATATATATATATAAGCGGGATTGAGGAGGAAGGTTTAAAAAAAAAAGAGAGAAGAGGAAAAGAAAAGAAAAGAAGAAATCGAGTCTGGACGTTCTCCTGAGTCCACCAGAGCGGGTCACCGCGCATCTTCGCCACGAGCGCCGAGTGTTTCAGGGGCCGTGGGGGAGTTGGTCAATTCCACTACAGTAGACTAGACTAGACTATCTTGGGTGAGAGCTTGTTTGAATTCGTGACTTGACAGATGGAGCTTATGACATTGGAAATAGAGGGCTGGAACTAATTTCATTTCTTGGGTTTCTGGTTATAGTAAAGTGGTCTGGTGATCCCTATTATTTACATAGTATATTCGTGTCTGATGTTGTCCTTCAAATTACGGAGTATACTGTAGTGTCATCCACTGTTGTATGGGACGGATCGGCATGCTTCATCTCGTGGCATCGCAAAAGGGGTTTATTAGACTTAGACTTATGTAGGAATTATTCACTCGGTACTTTCCGGACATAATCATAAAATTAAAGGCTGTATATATATATATATATTTTTTTTTTAAAAAAAAATTATATACCTATATAATTAATTTAAAAGAATGCGAGAGTATACAGAACATTAGTATTGCTATACTCCATGCCCGGCAGGCCACATTGTAAATGCTTCGGTACTATGATATTGCACTAAAGTCTATTACTATACTATGAATTCCAAGTTGAATATACTTTTAAGGTATTTGTTCTTGCTAAAGATCGCCGAATACTAAACATCTTGCACAAACACCGCTGAACTCCTATGCCATCGCAAGGCAAATGCCAAGATTGAGTAAACAAAACCATCACCCATAACGCATACACGGGATATCCCAAACCAACATGTCAGATTCATCACGTACGAAAGATTATGCCTGGTTACGGTAGATCTGGGATCCACCAGACCGAATTTGTACCGTTTCACGCCGTTGCAAGACAACAACCGCACGGTTAAGGGCCTGCTCCGAGTAACCCTTGCCATCCACGAAGTCACGACGCAAAGTAGCCAAGCTCGTGCTCCATCCAACGGGTAATCGGCGCTTGAGCTCGTCCTCAATTTTGCTAGCCTCCTCCATAAGCTCCTTGCTGCCTTGCTGACCCTCGCCTTGGGTGATAGCATCCATGGTCGAAGCCAAGAAGAGACGAATCGCTTCGTCAACATGGGCTTCAGTGGCAATAGGCGAGAGAGATAGCTTGGCCAGGGACTCCGTGATACGGACAATGGCTTCCAGTTGACGCACAGTGATGGGGATGGAGGAGCGGTTGTTAGATTCAACCTCAGCCCGGTGTACTTGCTTGCGGATGGACACGAAGTGGGAGGATAGCTTCTCAGCAGCCTCTGGTGAAAGACGAGGAGCACAGCGGCTGTAATCATGCTGTTAGTTTCCAATCGATTGGAGTAGCGTGTGTCAACAAGGAACTTACCTGCGGCAGTAACTGATATAACGTTTCATCTGATCCACCGGAATTTCAGCCTCAATCTGCTCTTCAACACCACGACCACCCATATGCACACCCATAACGTGGCGGGCAATATTCTCATCGCGACCACGCTCATGGTCATCACGCACAATGAAGATCATATCAAAACGGGAGAGAATGGTAGTTTGGAAGTCAATGTTCTCGCCGGGGGTTTTCAGATCATCGTAACGACCGAAGATTGGATTTGCAGCGGCCAAAACGGAGGTTCGCGAGTTGAGAATGGTAGTAATACCAGCCTTGGCAATGGAAATGGTTTGCTGTTCCATGGCTTCGTGAATAGCGACACGGTCCTCGTCACGCATCTTGTCGAACTCATCAATACACACAACACCTCCGTCAGCCAAAACCATGGCACCACCTTCCAGATAGAACTCCCGAGTGGCTGGGTCGCGCTGTACAGAGGCCGTCAGACCGGCAGCTGAAGAACCCTTACCTGAAGTGTAGATAGCGATGGGAGCAGCTTTCTCAACGAACTTCAACAATTGGGACTTGGCAGTACCGGGGTCACCAAGCATGAGAACGTTAATATCACCACGGAGCTTCATGCCATCGGGAAGGATCTTCTTTGAGCCACCCATCAGAAGACAGACGATGGCCTTCTTGATGTCAATATTTCCGTAAATGGATGGGGCGATGCTGCGCGCCAGAGCATCGTACAGGTCAGGTCGGCGGCTAATCTCCAAAAACTCTTGTTCCTCCTCTTCAGTGAAGACAGAGTTACCCTTGGCGGTCTGATCAACGTCCGTATTGAGACCGACGGCTCGCAGATACGGGTTGCGGATGGCCACTGCAGCCTCTTTCTTACCCCCCTTGGCTTGATAGATAGAGAAAATGCCCATCACGGTACAACGAGATCCGGGTACAACGCGGTTGGCTAGATACCGATCGGCAGATATCAAGACGTGACGCGGCAGCTCACCAACTGGGACTTGATCCGGGGCTTCTTGGAGTTTGAGCACCTGCTGGTCCACGAACTGACACTTTTCATGGTACACCACGTATGGATCCAGCGGACATTGCTCGCCGGGCTGATCACCGGGCTCTTTGGTGCGACCGCAACGGCGTGGGAGAGAAAGTCCCGAGAAGCCACCGTCAACATGAATATTTTCGCTGTGGTCGCAACTCTTGCAGCGAATGTGGACCGTGGTCGCCTTAGATGAGATTGTAGATGCGCCGATCACGATACCCGGGATTCGGACAAGATGAGAGATATTGGTGGCATTAAGGTCACGGATTGAAATGTGCGATGCTGAGGAGTGGAGGAGAAGTTGGTGGGAAGGGAGCTCAATATCACGCTGACCAGGGAAAACAATTCGGCGAGTGCAGTCCAGAAGAGCTAGCTCGAACTGAGTGAATAGTCAGTCAGGATGTACGCATGAGAAGAATAGTTGCGATGGTTCTCTTACCAGGGGTATGATATCGGCCGGCTCGGTGGTCAGTTTGTGGGCTAACTCCTCGTTATAAGAAATCAAATGCGCAATGTCAATATCACAGTAGTATTGCTTCACCAACACATTCTGGCGTAATTGATCTCTACAAAATGGTTAATATGAATCTTCAACATCTCTGTCTTGCGATGGACTCCCTTCTGGGAAAATGCAGGTGGGATGCGTACCTGTAGATAAAAGCATTATCCAGCTGGAATTCGAGAACAAAATCCCTCAATTTATTTTGGATCTGACTGCGAGACTCATCAGCACCATTGGTGCTAGGAGCGAGAACGCTCAGAGTATAGGGAGTGCGTCGGTCCATGGCGTTGTTGAAGGTTGGTTTTGAAGCGGTGGTGGAAGACCCGAGCGACTTTAGGAAAGGGAGAACTTTTGGTGGATGGGGCAGTCGCGAACGCGTCGCGAACTCGTTGCTCTTTCCCTTTTCACGCGTTAAGTGGTTCCTGCCTGGGTAGATGGGCAACAAGGCAACAAGGCACTAAGGCGGCAAACCCCATGGCCCGCTTCCACGTGACTCCGTTCGACCAAGCGTCTTTCCCGATTGGGTGGAGTTGCGCATAGCGTTGGAAACAAAGCCACCTTGACTACTACAACCAGTACAATCCTTGACTTCTGTGAACTTTGTCGCGCGAAGGAGATCAACACGTGGGAGCTGACAACACCCAGCATAAGTCGGCGCTGGTAATCCTGGAACCTGTCAGTCAAGGGGCCAATCTGTCATGATCAGATAACTCAGAGCTTCCCCAAACGATCGACTTCTGGTGGCCGTCGCATCCGCCTTGCGGTTGTGTACAAGATGGCGTCAGCCAGTCCACGCAAGTCAATTGATAGCCTGGCATCTGGTGTATCGACCCCTGCTTTATCCAACTACTCAACACCTCAGTTGGAGTCTCCGCGGGTTCCCCCTCAGCGGTACCCCCTGAGGAGGGGATCTACTGCGAGCTCGATTGTGAGCATTGGAGGAATCTTGGATACCTCCCAATCCCATGGCTCGATTGCTGAGTCTGGCCAAAATGGTATGTTATCTATGCCGTGACCCTAACCTATCGAATCTTGACCGGCTCATCTCTCCGCAGCCATTTCGACCCTCCTTCAAGCACCGATAGTTCGCACCGGCTTGACCCCTCATACTGCCGTTTCCTCGAACGGATACAAGCCCCCGTCATCTCGAGATATTCCGCCGGTCACACTGACAAATATCACTCATGTGGACTCCAAAGCGTTTCAGCCTTACTTGTCGCAAGTGGGATCCTTATACGATGTCTTCCACCAGTCGAGAGAAGGCTCCAACGATGACAATCAGCAAGCGCCAGGAGTGAGATCACCCAAGTTTGATGATACGGACTCTTTGATGCCATGGAGCCCCGAACGGAGACCGTCAACAGTGTCAACTAGCTCTCGACCCACCTCGCCTTATAGCCCTCGGGGTCGACGTTCGTCGAGTGGCCGAGGCCGTGGTCCTGCCGTGACACCTCTATCGACGATTCCGCCCGTTTACTTCGAAGAAGATTTTCACCTTGAGAATCCCCGCACTTTCGACGTGATATCGGAGAAATCGGAAGTAGTTCGACCTCCCCGGCCCCCAATCAAGGATGACAAACACGCCAACGGCGGCGTCCCCGAACCGGCTCTAACAGGCAGAAAAGCACTAGCGACGAATGCAATTCTGCAGGAAAAGCTCTCTTGGTATATGGACACGGTGGAGATACATCTCATTTCTTCTATTTCTACTGCATCGAAATCGTTCTTCACGGCACTTGGCTCATTACGAGAATTGCATGCAGAAGCGGCAGATTCAGTTCAACGCATACAGGTATTGCGACGGGATCTGCAAAAAATCGACAAGGAAATGGCTCTTGGTGGGCTAAAAATTGTAAATCTGAGAAAACGAAGAGAAAATGTGCGTATGCTGGCAGCAGCAGTCGCTCAGCTTCGTGACGTGGTTGGATCGGTCTCTCGATGTGAAGAACTGGTGGAGAGGGGCGACATTGAAATTGCTGCCGACGAACTTGAGGAAGTGGAAAAGCTTATGGCCGGCGAGAAACCGTCCAGTCAAAGCAGTGAGGGTAATGAACAAGATCTTCCACGCCAAGCTATTGATCTTCGAAGACTCAAAGCTCTAGATGGGGCATCAGAGGACCTCTCACATTTGAGGCAACGAATTGGAATGGGATACGAAACTCGATTCTTGAATGACTTACTTGGAGACCTAAGAAAGCATGTGGAGAATGTGTCCTCAGATATTACTCTGCAGCGTTGGGGTGCCTCTTTCCAGCGCCAACGTGGAGGACAACGTCCAGTTTCAATGTTGTCACCAGCATACATGAACATTGATAGTGAACTTCGAGCTCAACTTCACACCCAGCTCACTGGACTAGCACGGGCTCGGTACACTACACCGGCAGCTACCTCATTCAAAAGCGCAGTCTTGCGCGAAATGAAGGGGCTCATAAGAAAACACTTGCCTAGCTCCAGCGATGATGATAACGAATCGATGGTTTCAGTGTCTACGCACAGCGATCGTCAACGAAGTCAACAGGAGAAGTCTTCTACTCTTGCACGTAATTTGCGCGCTCTTGACCCTGAAGATGCTTATGCCATGCTGGTTGGAATCTATACTGGAATTAGTGAATCTTTGCGTCGGCTGAGTGTTCAAGTCAAGATTCTTTTAGACATTGCCAGTGGGCTAGGGAGTTCTCCCGTCAATGGAATGAGATCTCCACCTCGAAGTCCCAATCCGCAAAGCCTTGACCAGGCTACGAGTGGGTCATCTGTTTCTGCTATGGCCCAAGATGAAATACTGCAGGTCTTGGACATGTCGAGCCTCCTTGGCCAGGCAGTTGACATCGCCCAATCGCAGATTACGAAGGTTCTCAAGGTCCGCTCAGAGCAGACAGCGCAGCTCTCGAAAGAAGAGTTCTTGAGATACTTCACACTCAATCGACTTTTCGCTGATGAGTGCGAAGCAATCTCTGGGCGAGGCGGAACTGCACTCAAGACGATCGTCGGTAACCAGATCCACGATTTCATTGATCGCTTTGGTGATTCACAACGTCATCACATCGTCAAACTTATGGATGCTGATCGGTGGGATGCTCGTGACTTTGGAGATGATGAAAATGTTATTCTTAAACGCATTTTGGATGCAAGTACCAAGGATATTGAGGCCTGGGTTGAAGTCACCAAGATTTGGGTACCGCAGGGTGAGAAGTCACCAGCCAAATCTCCCGATGGCGACTCTTCTGCGAATGGCAACGGCAAGGACAAAGTGCGCACCGCGATCATCGACGATCAAAAACACATCTTACCTGAGTCGGCAATGGCTATGATGCGTAGCATGGAAGAGTTTGAATACCTGATGGCGAACATTCCTAGCATGATCCAGGATATTGCTCCTCAGCTTCTTGAAATCTTGAAGCAATTTAATTCTCGTTCTGCCCAGCTTATCTTAGGTGCGGGTGCTACGAGGAGTGCTGGATTGAAGAACATCACGACGAAGCACCTTGCTCTTTCTTCTCAGGCGTTGAGTTTTGTCATCGCTCTTATGCCTTACGTGCGAGAATTTGTCAGACGTCATGGACAGTCGAACCAGGTTATGGCCGAGTTTGACAAGGTCAAGCGACTCTGCCAAGAGCATCAAACCCAAATTCACGAAAAGCTCGTGGACATCATGAGCTCGAGATCATCGGTCCATGTAAACGCTATGAAGAAGATTGATTGGGACGCAGAGAAAGATTCCACAGACATTCATCCATTCATGGAGACTCTAGCCAAGGAGACGGGCACACTCCACCGCGTCCTGAGCAGACATCTCCCTGATATGACGATCGATATGATCATGGGTCCAGTATTCAATAGCTACCGAGACCAGTGGGCGAAAGCCTTCGAAGATGCTAACGTCACTAAAGAGAGTGGAAAGAAGAGGTAAGTCTCAGTAGAGTGAATGTCTAGTCTTGACCAAAATTAACAATTTTATAGGATGCTACAAGATGTCGAGCACTTGCAAAGCAAACTGAGCAAGATAGATGGATCAAAGGAGCTGACTGACAGATTGCTTGAGATTGTCCAGTCAAAGACCATCGCCACACCCACAGAAGAACCAGAGAAAGACAAAGAGAAAGAGAAGGCCGAGACCGAGACCGAGGATGACAAAGGAGATCAACAAAAAGCATCAGATGCTGCTTGATGAGGCGTTTTTACAAACCCTGGCCTTTGCTTCGCCGGGCAACCAAACTACCATACATAATTTTCATACACACTTCCATGACACCTATATCGTGGTTTTGGCAGCTGTACAGAAGCCTTATCATTTGTCTGATTCAGCCACATATCACCCATTCCATGAGATGCATTTTATAGATAGCCTGGCGTTGCCTTGTGAATATCATTGGAATAGTTCAGCAAACTCTCAGACAGGTACTCTATAGCTCTTTCAAGGTAGTTGGGTTCACACTCGCCTCTAAGATAATCCTTCGTGCTCATATTCAATCTGTTACTTCATACCCTGGAGTTGGATACTTCTAGGGTAATTCAGAAACTTGAATTCTGGGGCAGTGCTAGTATTATACCAGTCCGAAATACTCTACAACGCACAGCACGATACATTAAAAAGCTGATTCATTCGAACAATTTCTTCATTCATTGTCAGCTAGGCTAAAGAGTGATAGATGCCTGCTCATATACTAGGATTAACTCCCATCTTGGTTCAACTTCTAAGCAGAAGCAGAGACTTCAAGACGCTTATATCCACCCTTAGAAGCAACCTCCTCTTGGAGCGCAGCCATACGCTTCTGGTCTCCAGTGGGATCAGTTGAGTCCGCATCCAGAGTCCATCCAAGGAAACTGTTGGTGTAGTTGGACTCGAAGCTATCGTCCAAGATACCGAGACGCTTGCCGTAGTTAGTGACCTTGTTCCAGTCACGAGGGACATTCTTCAGATCACGGCTGAAGTAAGCAAACGAGCGCTCGAAGATCTTGCGGTTGACAGGAGTCGCCATGATAGGCTTGACATCAATGTATTCCTCGTAGGTCTTAGCCGGATCAGCGAGGACATCATCCGTAGCACGCTTGACAGCCCGCATGAACGCCTTGACCTTCTCTGGGTTGGCGGCAATGAAAGCGTCATTGGCAATGTATAAGATAGAGCAGAAGCAGCAGCAGCCCAGCTCAGCGAGTTGGTCGATGCGCAGCATCTGAACGTCAGAGCGAGGACGACCCTGTTCGGCCAGCCACTCGGCCAACTCGACCATTTGGACGTTCTCCAGACCAATGCCAGCGTCGATGTCACCGCGGATAATGGCCTTGGTGACGTTCATACCGCAGCGAACGGCGGTGTAGTCATCCGTGGTCATACCGTAGTACTTGGTCAGCTCGTCGATCTGAATCTTGCCGAACTCGCCGACATATCCGATACGCTTGCCCTTCAGGGAGCGGAAGTCCTCGGTGATTCCGCTGGATTTCAGGTAGACAACACCAGTGAAAGGTTCGTCCAGAAGAGACCCAATGGAAGTGACGGGGAAGTTGCGAGCTTTGGCCTGTATTGTGTATTAGTAAATATTCACCAGATCCTCTCTCGAATTGAGTTGATATTATGAGACACGAACCGCGAGAGTGTGAATCATGGCCTTGAAGCCCATATCGACCTTGCCACTACCAATGATCTCAGTGACATCGGAAGGGTCATTGGGCTCCAACAGGGCAACCTTGAGGCCTTCGTCCTTGAAGTAGCCACGAGACTGAGCGAGGTACAGAGGGGCGTGGTACGGGGTGGCGTGCCTAGGGAGACTTAGCCGGTGTCTTTTATACAAAGAGGGAAGAGATAGATAGAGCTATTAAATGCTGTTAGCATACCAGTTGGTCAGGAAAGTAATCTTGTCGGTAGCCATTTTGACACAACAAGAACTGTATGTACTGGAGGAGGTCAGTATCCTTGCGAATAGGCATTGCATCTATCATGAAGAGAGAGAAATTGATTCTAATGTGAGTCAATTCCAAAACACTTCAAGATAGAGCAATGCAAAACAACAAGGGGGGAACAATCAAAGTCACGCATGTCCTTTCGCTAGTATTATCTAGATCAAGTTTTGACAGTATAATCTCAGAACTACCGTCTATTCCTTTGCATGATGATGAAGAGTAACAATTGTTACAACTTCAGATCATCAAACCAAAAGAATAGAACGGTCGAACACCTGTCATGCGTGCGCTGACTGTTATACCATGAACAAATACCTTGATCCACGATGATCATCGTAGCGAGAATCTTGTCTGCCCCTAGGAAGCTCCGAGAGCTTCCCAGGCAATGGAGACTAGGACGTACGCGACTCCATTTTGGAGAGTCCTACCGAATAGATTGGTAGCGTGACGGTAAAATTGGTGAATAGGTTGAATTATCCAAAGTAGATGGAAATAGAGAGAGAGCAAAGAAGAGGAAGAGGAGGAGAGGAGAAGATGGAGGGGTAGAAATACGTGAAGGTGGGGTTTCTCCACGGTGTGTTTTCATCATGACTGCACGCCACGAAAAGGGCTCACCGGACGGAAATGGGCAGATCAACGAAAATAATAGAAGATTGTGATTGGATTGGATTTGTTTTCTCCATTTTCAAGCTGCTTCATTTACAGCTCCGAAGCCAACCGGTCTCGGTTATTACATTGTGCAGCTATGGGAGTAAGTAAGTTATGGAGTATCAAGTAGACAGTGATGGAATGGCATTTCTCAATTTCTGTTTAAAGCATGGCTCCAAAATGCATGTGAATAGAGAGACAGATTACAATGACCACTATGGACGGAATGCGAGTTTGCGAGAGATGAAACAATCAAGAAAGAAGAAAGAAAAGAGAAGAAAAGAAAAGAGAAAGGAATCACCAAAAGGACCCTGGAGGATCCACCGTAAGCTCCGAAACACTAAGACTTGGCCGGGGGACTGCCCTCCGCTGCTTGGCCCCCATTGATCGAGATGCTATCCAGTGGAGACTGTGGACGATCGCCGGATTTGCGAGTACGGAGAGTCAATGGGAAAAAGTGATCATCCGGTTCTTCCTCCTCACTACATTCACAGATGTTGATGTTAGCTAAGAAGCGGAGAGCATGGTGGAGATGATATACAGAGATAACTTACGGGAGCTTCCAGGCAATATAATCCTCGGTACTCAAGCCCTCACGACCTTCCTGCAATGATGCAAAATCACCAGGAGTCATCATCCCAGAACGATCCCGGGGTGAGCCAGGAACCGATAAAGGTCGGGAGATCTTCTGATCAGTTCCGCCGATGATGTCGAAGTAGTCCTCAGCTCCTTCAAAGGAGGAGGGATAGGCTAGGATGGACAGGTTAGTTAGTACTTTGGCTCCGTTTCTTAGGGTAAAGTCGGGGGAGGGGAGGGGGGGGGGGGGGTAGGGGAGCGTGCTTCAGCGGGGGGGGGGCACGGTGGGGTGTTTTGA
>Ga0102593_1000734_pt1 | contig 44533 bp, 40 predicted proteins | sample AraplaCol_mMS_r2_2_FD_76862 | JGI IMG/M metagenome (GOLD analysis project Ga0102593, IMG submission 76862) | Arabidopsis root microbial communities from North Carolina, USA - plate scrape MF_Col_mMS_r2 (SPADES assembly) (version 2) | ecosystem: Host-associated > Plants > Roots > Endosphere... | reverse complement strand
CAGACGATCGTGTCGAACCGCCTCTCGCCGCCGGTGGAAACGCTGAGCTGATGGCCCTCGACATCGCGGACGACAAGCGAACAGGTGGCGTCGAAGCCGATCGCGCCGACCGAGGCTGCTGCGATGCCGGATTGCTCCATGGCGCTACGCACCGCCGTGCAGGCGGCGGACCAGATGTCTTCGGAATCGTGTTCGGCATGATTTTCGCGCGGCCGGTTCATCACGATCGGATGTTCGGCCTTGGCGAGCAAGCGGCCACGGGCATCGAAGACGCCGGCGCGCGCACTGCCGGTGCCGACATCCACCGCAACCACATGATCCCGCATCAAATCTTGATCCCGTCCAGCTTATGGTTGCGGACAAGGTGTATCAATTCAGGCATGGCGTCAAACACCACTTCCGGCGAAAGCCGGTCGAGTTCGGCGCGATAGCCGGCGAAGTTGGCATGCGATCCACCGGTGAAGGCAAACACCGTCATCCCCGCCGCCTTGGCGGCGGCAACGCCGGCCGGGCTGTCCTCGACGACAATGCAATGTGCAGGTTCCACCCGCATTTCACGCGCCGCATGCAGGAAAAGATCGGGCGCCGGTTTGCCGCGCTTGACCATTGTCGCACTAAAGATGTCGGGCAGCCTGCCGAGCAGCCCGGTGACGGACAGCGACAGCCGGATCCGCTCCATCTGGCTTGAGGAGGCAACGCAGCAGCGAACGCCGAGCCCATCGATTGCTGCGGCGATACCGTCGATCGGCTTCAATTCAGTGCGAAAACGGGCGTAGAGATCGGTGCGGATGCGCTCGAGGAATTCCTCGCCGGCATGGACGTTGAATTCGGTATCCAGCGTGTCGACCATCGTCGACAGACTGCGGCCGAGAAAGCGCTCATAGGCCTGGTCCTCGGTGATCGAGACGCCGAGATCGTTCATCGCCCCGACCAGCACGCTAATCGAGATCGGCTCGCTGTCGACGAGCACACCGTCGCAATCAAAGATGATCAGCTGTGGTTCAGCGTCAGCCATGGAGGACCCAACCTGAGTTCAATTTCGGACGCACGACCGTCCCGCTTCCTCGCAAGGCCGGATGGACGGCGGCAATGAATGCCGTCATCCGGATTCCCTACACTGCGAGCTTGCCGTCGAGATAGAGCTGCAGCGTCTCCCGCGTGCCCTTTTCCCACAGAGTTTTGAGAGCATGGGCGAAACGCTTGCGGAAAAGTTCGGATTTCGCCACCTCGCCGAAAATATCGTCGAAGGCGAGGAAAGCCGACGGATCGTCTTTTGCCTTCAGCGCCGCCGCATGCAGGCGCTCGGCGCTGGCGTCGTTGAAGACGATATCCTTGCCGCTGTCGCTCTTGCCGGCGAAATAGCGGCACCAGAGCGCCGAGACCAGTGCCAGCCCGACGACATCCCGGCCCTGGCTGAGATTGTCGAGCGTTGACGGCAGGATGAATTTCGGCTGGCGGTTGGAGCCGTCCTGGGCCAGCCGCGGAATGGTGTCGGCAATCTTCGGATTGAGCAGCCGATGTTCGATCAGCGCGAAATAATCCGTGAGCGACGTGTTCGGCACCGGCGGCACGATCGGGATGATCTCGTCTTTCTCGAGCTTGGCGAGGAAGGCGCGAATCAAAGGATCTTCCATGGAATCATGAACGAAATGAATGTCCATCAGCGCCGCCGGATAGGCGATCGCCGCATGCCCGCCGTTGAGGATGCGGATCTTCATATGCTCATAGGGCGTGACATCGGGAACGAAGGTGACGCCGACCTTTTCCAGCGCCGGCCGGCCGGCGGTGAACTTGTCCTCGAGCACCCACTGCTTGAATTCCTCGCAATAGACCGGCCAATTGTCCTCGATCTCGAAATTGTCCTTGAGGAAGTCGATCTCCCGCTGGCCGGTTGCCGGCGTGATGCGGTCGACCATCGCATTCGGAAAGGCCACATTCGCCCGGATCCACTCGGCAAAGCCGGGATCCGACAATGCCGCCGTGCCGACCACGGCATTGGCGGTGACGATGCCGTTGTGGGGAATGTTGTCGCAGGACATGACGGTGAAAGGATCGATACCCCTAGCCTTGCGCACCTTCAGGCCGGCGACGATCAGGCCAAACACCGTCTTCGGCGCGTCGGGGCTGTTTCCGTCAGCGGCGATTGCCGGATGGGCCGGATTGAATGTGCCCGATGCATCGATGAAATAACCGCCCTCGGTGATCGTCATCGAGACGATGCGGATATCGGGATCGGCGAGCTTGGCGATGATCGCGGCGGGATCGCCGACCGGCAGGATGTCGATCATCGGCGCGGTGACGCGCGCCGCCGTCTTGTTGTTGTCCTGCTCGACCACCGTCGTCAGAAAATCCTGGGCTGCAAGCTTTTCGCGCATGGCGGCATCCGACGGCAGCACACCGGCGCCGACGATCGCCCAGTCGTGATCCGCGCCTGAGTTGAAGAGGTCGTCGAGATAGACCGCCTGATGGGCGCGATGGAAATTGCCGACGCCGAAGTGCACGATGCCGGCTTTCAGCGACGCCCTGTCATATCCAGGGACGGCGGCGGTGCGCGCCGCGTCGGAAAGCGTTGCCAGCGATAGTTTGCACGTCATGTTTCAGTCCTCTTGAAGGTCTTGCCGAAACGGCCGGGCGCCATCGCCCGGCTCGCATGCCTGCCCCCAGCCGGCGGCCTGCCTCAGATGGCAAGGCCGCCCTCGTTGAATTTGTGAATACGCGAACGGTCCGGCGTCAGATAGACCGTGTCTCCAGCCTTGGCGGCAAAATCACCGCTGCCGCGCGCCGTCACCATGCCGATGCCGTCGGCATCGATATGCAGGAAAGTGTCGGATCCGAGATGCTCGGCGACCACGACCCTACCCTTCCAGTCGCCGCTCTCCATCGACAACAGCATGTGCTCGGGGCGGATGCCGATCGTATGGGCGCCGAGCTGTGCGGCGTGTTGGCCTGTGATGAAGTTCATCTTCGGCGAACCGATGAAGCCGGCGACGAAGAGGTTGCGGGGGCGGCTGTAGAGTTCGAGCGGCGAGCCGACCTGCTCGATATTGCCCCTGTTCAAGACGACGATCTTGTCGGCCATGGTCATCGCCTCGACCTGGTCGTGGGTGACGTAGACCATCGTCGTCTTCAGCTGCTGGTGCAACTCGCTGATTTCGAGGCGCATGTTGACGCGTAGCGCCGCATCGAGGTTCGACAGCGGTTCGTCGAACAGGAAGGCCGACGGCTGGCGCACGATGGCGCGGCCGATCGCCACGCGCTGGCGCTGGCCGCCGGACAGCTGACGCGGCTTGCGTTCGAGATAATCGGTGAGGTTCAGCACCCGGGCGGCATCGCTCACCTTGCGGTCGATCTCCGCCTTGTCGACGCCGGCCATCTTCAGCGGGAAGGCGATATTGTTGCGCACGCTCATATGCGGATAAAGCGCATAGGACTGGAACACCATGGCCAGGCCGCGCTCAGACGGCGCCTTTTCGGTGGCGTCCCTGCCGTCGATAACGATCTTGCCGCCGGAGACGTCCTCGAGCCCGGCGATCAACCGGAGCAGCGTGGACTTGCCGCAGCCCGACGGGCCGACGAAGACGACGAACTCGCCGTCCTTGATGTCGAGATCGATCGAAGGGATGACCTTGGCTTCGCCGAAGACCTTGGAAACCTTCTGAAGGGTAATGCTGCCCATGTTTCTCTCCCTTTTATGTTATTTCACAGCGCCGAAGGTCAGGCCGCGGACGAGTTGTTTCTGGCTGAACCAGCCAAGGATCAGGATCGGCGCGATCGCCATCGTCGATGCCGCCGAGAGCTTGGCGTAAAACAGGCCCTCGGGGCTGGAATAGGAGGCGATGAAGGCCGTCAGCGGCGCCGCCTTCGAGGCGGTGAGGTTGAGCGTCCAGAATGCCTCGTTCCAGGCAAGGATGATGTTCAAAAGCAGCGTCGAGGCAATGCCGGGCACCGCCATCGGCGTCAGCACGTAGACGATCTCCTTCATCAGCGACGCCCCATCCATGCGCGCCGCCTCGAGGATCTCGCCGGGGATTTCCTTGAAGTAGGTATAGAGCATCCAGACGATGATCGGCAGGTTGATCAGCGTCAGCACGATGACGAGGCCAGTGCGCGTGTCGAGCAGGCCCGAATTGCGAAACAGCAGGTAGATCGGGATCAGCGCGCCCACAGGCGGCATCATCTTGGTCGACAGCATCCACATCAGCACGTCCTTGGTCCGCTTGGTCGGCGAAAACGCCATCGCCCAGGCGGCGGGAATAGCGATGATCAGGCCGATCAGCGTCGAGCCGAAGGAAATGATCACCGAGTTCATGAAGTGGCTGAGATAGTTCGACCGGCTCTGCACCTCCGCATAGTTCTCCGTCGTCCAATGGAAGAACAGGAACTGCGGCGGCGAGGCGATGGCATCGGCTTCCGACTTGAAGCTGGTCAGGAACGTCCAGAGGATCGGGAAGAAGATCAGGATGCCGAGCGTCCAGGCGATCGCGGTGACGATGACCTTGCGCCGGGTTGTGACTTTTCTGGCCATCTCAAGCCTCCAGATTCTTGCCGACGAGGCGGACGAGGAAGATCGCGACGATATTGGCAAGCACGACGGCGACGATGCCGCCCGCCGAAGCGCCGCCGATATCGAACTGCAGCAGTGCCTGGGCGTAGACGAGGTAGGTGAGGTTGGTGCTGTCGGTGCCCGGCCCGCCATTGGTGGTGACGAGGATTTCGGCAAAGACCGAAAGCAGGAAGATCGTCTGGATCAGGATCACCACGGTGATGGCACGCGCCATGTGCGGCAGGATGATGTAGATGAACTTCGAGATCGGCCCGGCGCCGTCCATTTCGGAGGCTTCCTTCTGCTCCTCGTCGAGCGACTGCAGCGCGGTCAGCATGATGAGGGTAGCAAAGGGCAGCCACTGCCAGGCGACGATCAGAATGACGGAAAACAGCGGCGCATTCGCCAGCCAGTCGATCGGCTGCAGGCCGAGCGCCTTGGCAAGATGCGCAAACAGGCCGTTGACCGGGTTCATGAACATGTTCTTCCAGACCAGTGCTGCCACCGTCGGCATGACGAAGAACGGCGCGATCACCAGAATGCGCACGATGCCCTGGCCGTACATCGGCTGGTCGAGCAGCAGCGCAAAGGCGATGCCGCCGATGACGGTGATCAGCAACACGCCGGCGACGAGCAACAACGTATTGATCAGCGCCGCAAAGAAGGCCGGATCCGTCAGGAAGTATTCGTAGTTCAGAAAGCCGACGAAGCTCTCCATGCCGGGGCTGAGCAGATTGTAGTTCAGCAGCGAGAAATAGATCGTCATCACAAGCGGGACGATCATCCACGCAAACAGCAGCAGCACGGAGGGCGCAATCATCAGGCGCGCGGCGGAGCGGGTATGTAACGTTGCCATGGCAATCACCGAATATGTAAAAAGGGCCGCCGATGCTGTTCGGGGCATCGGCGGTCCAGAAGGGCGGTGGGCTGTCAAGGATCCCACCGGCCTTGGGAGGTTGTTATTTGTTGTAGCCGGCCTTGGTCATTTCGCGGGTTGCCAGCTGCTGTGCGCTCTGCAGGGCCTGGTCGACCGAAAGCTGGCCGGCAAGGGCTGCGGAGAACTGCTGGCCCACTGCCGTGCCGATGCCCTGGAATTCCGGGATCGCCACGAACTGCACGCCGACATAGGGGACCGGCTTGACGGTCGGCTTGGTCGGATCGGCCGAGTTGATCGAGTCGAGCGTCATCTTGGCGAACGAAGCCGCCTTCTGGTAGTCCGCATTCGCATAGAGCGATTTGCGGGTGCCCGGAGGTGCGTTCAGCCAGCCTTCCTTCTCGGCGACGAGGTTGCTGTATTCCTTGCTGGTTGCCCAGGCGACGAACTTCTCAGCAGCTTCGGCCTTCTGGGTACCTGCCGGGATGGCCAGGCTCCAGGCCCAGAGCCAGTTGCCGCGCTTGCCGAGGCCCTTGTCCGGGGCGAGCGCGAAGCCGACCTTGTCGGCGACCTGCGACTGCTTCGGATCGGCGACGAAGGAAGCGGCAACCGTTGCGTCGATCCACATGCCGCACTTGCCGGTCTGGAACAGCGCCAGGTTCTCGTTGAAGCCGTTGGAGGAGGCGCCCGGAGGGCCTGCATCCTTCATCAGCTTGACGTAGAAGTCGAGCGTGTCCTTCCATTCCGGCTGATCGAACTGCGGCTTCCACTTCTCGTCAAACCAGCGGGCGCCGAAGGAATTGGACATGGCCGTCAGGAAGGCCATGTTCTCGCCCCAGCCGGCCTTGCCGCGCAGGCAGATGCCGTAGATTTCCTTGTCCTTGTTGGTGATCTTGCGGGCAGCGTCGGCGACGAAGTCCCAGGTCGGCGCGTCGGGCATCTTCAGGCCGGCAGCGTCGAACAGGTCCTTGCGGTACATGACCATCGAGCTTTCACCGTAGAACGGTGCAGCATAGAGCTTGCCGTCTACAGTCAGGCCGCTGCGGATTGCCGGCAGCAGGTCGTCGACGTCGTAGTTGGCGCCGAGATTGTCGAGCGGCAGCAACCAGTCCTGTTTTGCCCAGATCGGAACTTCATAGGTGCCGATCGTCAGAACGTCGTACTGGCCGCCCTTGGTCGCGATGTCGGTCGTGACCTTCTGGCGCAGCACGTTTTCCTCGAGGGTTACCCATTCAAGGTCGATGCCGGGGTTCTTCGCCTTGAAGTCATCCGTCAGCTTCTGCATCCGGATCATGTCGCCGTTGTTCACGGTCGCGATCGTCAGCGTTTCGGCCAGAACGGTGGAGCTGAGTGCTACGGAAATAAAGGCGCCGAGCGCGCCTGCCAAATAATGTCTCATGGATCCTCCCAAGACAACTCACCCCGAAACGTCAGCCATTCCTCCAAAGGTGAGCGTGGGATGCAATTTAAATGGCCAGTGGGAGCAAACTAGCGCTTGAGGAGCCAAAAACCGATACTCTTATGCAAATCCCCGACCGTAAACGATTCTGATCTCCTGCAATTGTATCAGCGTGGCATCGCCTGACTCAGGGCCGCGACGGCCTGTAAGGCTGATGAGGCGAATTCAGCGCGCCAAATGGACAATTCAAGCGAATGTGGAAACGTTACCACATTTTCTTGACTCGCAATTCTCCTGCGTTTATTCGAATGTGGAAACGTTGCCATATTTGGGAGGGAGCCTGATGAAGTCCGCGCGGTTGAACCGACTTTTCGGCGTGTCTGGAAATTGTTTTGACGTTGCTATCGATCACGGCATGTTCAATGAACGGACTTTCCTTGCCGGCATCGAGAACATGAAGACTGCCATCGAGGTGATCGCGCAAGCGGCGCCGGATGCCATTCAGTTGCCGCCGGGGACGGCACCCCTTCTGCAGGCTATTCCCGGCAAGCATCGCCCGGCACTGGTGCTGCGCACCGACATCGCCAACATCTATGGCAATCCCCTGCCGTCTCAGCTGTTTTCCGAGATGATCGACAGGGCGGTGGAACAGGGCGTCGCGTTGGATGCTGCCTGTGTCGTCGTCAATCTCTTGATGCTGCCGGACCAGCCGGACGTCTACCGCGCCTGTGTGCGCAATGTGAACAGCCTGAAACGCGAATGCGAGATCTACGGCATGCCGCTGATGGTCGAGCCGCTCGTCATGCAGGACAATTCCAAGGGCGCCTACATGGTCGATGGCGCGATCGACAAGATCCTGCCGCTTGTGCGCCAGACCGCCGAACTCGGCGCCGATATCATCAAGGCCGACCCCTGCGACAATGTTGAGGAATATCATCGCGTGGTCGAAATCGCCCAAGGCCTGCCGGTGCTCGTGCGCGGCGGCGGCCGCGTTTCGGATCAGGAAATCCTGATCCGCACCAAGCAGTTGATGGAGCAAGGCGCCCGTGGCATCGTCTATGGCCGCAACGTCATTCAACACAACAATCCCGGCGGCATGACGCGAGCCTTGATGGCGATCGTCCATGACAAGGCTTCCGTCGAGCAAGCCTCGCTGCATATTGGCTGACGCGCGTCTGGGGAGGAGAGGTCATGACGAAAATATTCCGCTTCGGCGTCATCGGCTGCGGTCTGATGGGGCGCGAATTCGCGAGTGCCGCGGCGCGCTGGCTGCATCTGGCCGATTTGAAGGCGCGACCGGAAATCGTCGCCGTCTGTGATACCAACGCGACGCTGCTCGACTGGTTCAAGGATCATGTACCGACTGTTCGGCAGTTCACCGCCGACTATAGGGAGCTTCTGGCCAATCCCGAGGTCGATGCGGTCTATTGCGCCGTCCCGCATGTGCTGCACCAGCAATTCTACATCGACGTCCTGAAGGCGGGAAAGCATCTTCTCGGCGAAAAGCCCTTCGGCATGGACGCCGCGCAGAACCGGGAAATCATGGCGGTTCTGGCCGAGCATCCCGAACTCCTGGTCCGCTGCTCGTCGGAAATGCCTTTCTTCCCCGGCGCACAGAAGGTCATCGCGCTCGCAAAAAGCGGCGAGATGGGGGATATAATCGAAGTCGAGGCGGGTTTCCTGCACTCTTCGGATATCGACCGGCAGAAGCCGATCAACTGGAAGCGCATGGCCGAGATCAATGGCGACTATGGCTGCATGGGTGATCTCGGCATGCATGTGCTGCACGTGCCGCTGCGTCTCGGCTGGCGCCCGACGACCCTGCATGCGCAACTGGTCAAGAAGGTTACCGAACGTCCCGACGGCAAGGGCGGCATGCTGCCCTGCACCACCTGGGACAATGCCACGATCAGCAGCCGCGTACGCACCGGGGATCAGGATTTCCCGATGGTGCTGAAAACCTGGCGCATCGCGCCCGGCGAATCCAACACCTGGTACATCAGGGTTCTCGGCATGAAGAAAAGCGCATTCTTCAGCACGAAGTCGCCGCGCCAGTGGCAGTGGATGGATTATAATGGCGGAGCGCAGGCCTGGAGCACCGAGGATCTCGGCTATGGCTCGCTGTTTCCGGCCATCACAGGCAAGATCTTTGAATTCGGTTTTGCCGACGCCATACAGCAGATGTGGGCGGCCTTCGTCGATGAGCTTGCCGGCGGGGATGCGAACGGTTTCGGCTGTGCGACGCCGGCGGAGGCGCAGGCGCATCATGCGGTCCTGACGGCAGCCCTCAAATCCGGTCGCGAGGACGTCGTGGTACCGGTCGCGTATGACGGGGTGTCCGTTTGATGCAGCGCTCCGCGATCAACGCCGCGTTGCTGCGGGCAACCGAGACCCTCGAGCGCTGGCATTGGTCCCTGCCGGCATGGGGATATTGGACGGCGGCGGATTTTGCCTCTCATCCGGAGGCATCGGCCTATTTGCGCGCCCACCAGCTGGGTTGGGATGTCACCGATTTCGGCTCGAACCGGTTTGCCGAATGCGGCCTCGTGTTGTTCTGCCTGCGCAATGGCATCGTTGATGTCGAGGGGGAGCGGACCTATGCCGAAAAGCTGCTCTTCGTCGAAGAAGGCCAGGTCACGCCGACGCACCGCCATGCGGCGAAGATGGAAGACATCATCAATCGCGCCGGCGGCGATCTCGTCATCGAATTCGCCGCAACCGACGCCGATGGCAATGTGCTGACGGAGGATGTGACGGTTCCGGTCGACGGGCTGCCGCACCGGCTCGCGGCATGGGAGCCGCTGATTCTTGAGCCTGGCCAAAGCGTGACGATCCGCACCGGGCTTTACCACCGCTTTTACGGCAGGAAAGGGGGCGGACCTGTCCTTGTCGGCGAGGTCAGCCAGGTCAACGACGACAACAGCGACAATGTCTTTCTGGAGCCGATCGGGCGCTTTGCCGTGATCGAGGAAGACGAGCCGCCGCTGAGACCGCTCTGGAACGAAGGAGGCAGTTGATGCGGGGCGGGGAGGAGGTTTGCGATCGCGATAGCCAGAAGCACGGCGGCATCGTCTGTGCGGGAAACTTCATTGTCGATCGCGTCCACACCCTGTCCTATTGGCCAGAACAGGGCAATCTCGCGCATATCCTGCACCAGGATCTGGGCGTGGGCGGCGGAGCGGCCAATGTCGTCACCGATCTGGCCTCGCTCGGATTTCCCGGAAAGCTGGCGGCGGCGGGATGCATCGGCGCCGATCAGGACGGAGAAATCGTCAAGGCCCGCCTTGCACTTGCCGGCGTCGACGTCGGTGGGTTGACCGCGCTTGCCGACCGGGTGACGGCGCATACGCATGTCATGAATGTGCCCGGCCAGAACCGGACCTTCTTCTATCATGGCGGCGCCAACGATGCCGTGACGGATGAGCTTGTCTCACCAGCAGCCTTCGCCAAGGCCGGCTATCGGCTGTTCTATCTCGGTTATCTCATGCTGTTGCCGGGTCTCGACAGCATTGGTCCTGACGGCCGTTCGGGAGCGTCGCGCCTGCTGGAGGCCGCGCGCCGCGCGGGGCTTACGACCTGCGTGGATTTCGTATCGAGCGAAGACCCGGAATTTGCCGCCAAGGTCGGCGTCGCCCTGCCCTTCTGCGATTTCCTGATCATCAACGAGATGGAGGCGGGTCGGGCAACCGGCGTCATCGTTCGCGATGCGAAGGGAGATTTGATCGAGGCGGGACTTTTGGAAGCGGGCGAGCGCCTGCTTGCCGCAGGCGTCACCAAAGGCGCGATCATCCATGCGCCGGAAATCTGCTTCTGGTTTGCATCAGGCGCCTCCCCGATCATGACGCGTTCACGACCCGTCGATCCCGATGACATCGTCAGTACGGTCGGCGCAGGAGACGCCTTCTGTGCCGCCGTGCTCTACGGCCTGCATGAGAACTGGCCTGTCGAGCATATTTGCGCCGTTGCCCATGCGGCGGCTGCGCATTGCCTCGCGGGTGCGACGGCCACCGACGGCATCCCCGACATGTCTGTGCTCCTTCGGGAGGCGCAGGAGGCGAGCCCGCAATCCGCATAGCCCATTGGCGTCGTCTCAGGAGAGGGCGGTTCCAATCACCATCCAGTCAGAATGGAGGAGCAGACATGAAGCTATTCACTATGGCAGCCGCGCACGGCACCCTTGCCGGCGCAGGTCCGAGCGGGGAGGCAGTGCGATGACCTATGCGGAAACGGCGCGGCTCTCGGGCAAGGTGGCATTGGTCACAGGGGGAGCGAGCGGTATCGGCAAAGCAGTATGCGAACGCTTCGCCGCCGAAGGCGCCAGGGTTGTCGTGGCGGATCTCGACGGTGAACGATGCGCACGGGTGGCGGAAGCGATCGGCCTTGGTGCCTGGGGTGTGGCGCTTGACGTGACCAGCCAGGACAGCATCGATGAAGCTGCACGCTTCGCCATCGCCACTGCCGGCAAGATCGATATCCTGGTCAATGCCGCAGGCATTTACGAGGTCGAGTCCATTCTGGAAATATCCCGGGAGCGCACCGCTAGGGTATTTCAGGTCAATATCGAAGGCGTGATTTTCATGACACAGGCCGTTGCCCGGCACATGGTGGAGAGAGGGGAAGGTGGACGCATCATCAACTTCTCGTCCCAGGCGGGGCGTCGGGGCGAAGGACCTGCTGTGGCTTACTGCGCATCCAAGGCGGCGGTCATCAGCATCACGCAAAGCTGCGCTCTGGAGCTGATCCGTTACGGCATCAACGTCAACGCCATCGCTCCCGGTGTCGTCGATACGCCGATGTGGGACGTCGTCGATGCAAAACTCGGCAGCCGGGAAGGTTTGAAACCCGGTGACGTCAAGCGCCGCGTGGCTGCCGCCGTTCCCGCCGGACGATTTGGCGCTCCCCAAGAACAAGCTGCAATGGCTGCCTTCCTGGCCGGGCCTGATGCAGCATATATCGTGGCGCAGTGCTACAATGTCGACGGCGGCAATGTCATGAGCTGAGCGCTTGAGCCGCGTCGCGGGTGCATCATCCTACAAGGCGGCTTCATCAGCACGACCGGCAATCGAACTTTAGGTCTGGGGGAGTGGAATGAAGGCTGTACGCTTGGAGTCGATCGGGTCTTTGACCATGCGCAACGTTGAGAAACCGGTTGCCGGGCCAGGCGAGCTGCTTATCCGGGTGGCAGCAGCCGGCATCTGCGGTTCCGATCGCCACATGTACAAGGGCGAATATCCGACAGCGATCCCCGTCACGCTGGGCCACGAATTCTGCGGCATCGTGGAAGAGATCGGCGATGGTGTGACACGGTTTAGCGGCGGGGAGCTCGTGACGGTCGACCCCAATATCGCCTGCGGCATCTGTCCGGCTTGCACGCAGGCGCGGCCGAACCTGTGCGAGAGCTTGACTGCCATCGGCGTGACGCGGGATGGCGGCTTTGCGGAATATGTGGCGGTGCCGCATGCGCAGGCCTTCGTGTTGCCGGCCAACCTCGATCCCGTTCACGGCGCCTTCAGTGAACCGCTGGCCTGCTGTATCCACGCCATCGACAAGGCAAGGATCCGTGCGGGTGAAAGCGTCGCGATCCTCGGCGGGGGCGTGATCGGTCTGCTGATGGTGCAACTGGCCCGTCTGGCGGGGGCGAGCGAGATCATTTTGATCACGCGCCAGCAGTCGAGACGCCAAACCGCTTTGCGCCTGGGGGCGACACATGCCTTCGACCCGGGCTCCTCGGACACGATCGCTTCCGTGCGAGAGGTTACCAAAGGCGGCACAGACGTGGTCATCGAGTGCGCCGGCGTGCCCGACACGCTTCAAAGCGGTCTGAGGATAGCTCGGCGCGGTGGCACATTCGTGCTTTTCGGGGTCACGCCGGCAGGCGTCGAGGTGCCGGTTCTGCCCTTCGATCTGCTGGTGAACGAAGTCGATATCAGGCCGGCCTACCTCAATCCTTTCACCCATTCGCGCGCTGCTGCAATGGTAGCAAACGGGGCATTGGAGCTGGACGCGCTGGTCACCAAAACCATCGGTCTCGAGGAGGTCGCCGACGTGGTGGGCAACGCGCCATTACCGGGCGAGATCAAGGTCATCGTCCGACCCTAGCTTTGCCGCGCCACCCTGATCCGCACCGCCTGCTCAGCTGCGGATGGGGCCGGTGGAATCGCGCTCGATCAGCGTGACCGGCACCTTTACGATCGCACCCTGCCGAGATGCGTCCCCTGTCTGGTGCCCTTCGATCAGCGCTTCCAGCAACCGTGCTGCTTGCTGCCCGACATCGCGGATCGGCTGCGCGACCGTTGTCAGCCGCGGAAAGACATAGGCTGCCTCCGGCAGGTCGTCGAAGCCGACGACCGAATAGTCGTTCGGAACGGAAAATCCGCGATCCTGGACGGCATGGATTGCGGCAATCGCCGAAACGTCGGTTGTGCCGATGATCGCGGTGACCTCAGGTCGAGATGCCAGCAATTCTCGCGCCAGCCGGTAGGTTTCCGCAAAGCTGTGCTCTTCCGCCATCGCCACGATGGCAGGTGCGATGCCATCCTTGGCCATTTCCGCCGTGATGCCCTGAAGGCGAAGCTGGATAGGTTGGCTGTGTGCCGGCGCGCCGACGATGGCGATCGCCCGGTGGCCGAGGTCGATCAGATGGCGCGCCATCAGCCGTCCGCCTTCCGCATGATCGGCCATGACAGCGTCGTCGGCGATGCCGCTCAGCTCACGGTCGATGGCGATGATCGGTATACCGGCATCCCGCAGCACCCCGAAATGCTCGATGCTGCCGAAGGCGCTTGCGACGATGACACCGTCGACGCGCTGGGCAAGCAGCATGGAAATATAGCGCGCCTCGTGATCCATATTTTCCGCCGTGCTGCAGATCAGCGTCTGATAGCCGTGCTGAAACAGTTCCTGTTCGATGGCATGGGCGAGGATACCGAAGAACGGCACGTCAATCGACGGCAGCATCAGCCCGATCATCCGGCTTGGTGCACCGCGCAGCATACGGGCACCCTTGCTGGGTGTGTAGTTCAGTGTCCGGATCGCCGACTCTACGCGATGCCGGAGCTCAGGCGAGGCGTAGCCGCTGTTGTTGAGCACACGCGAGACCGAAGAGACCGACGTTCCTGCAAGTTTGGCGATATGTCTGATGCTGGTCGTCACGGCCCGCATTTCTCTCTTCGTGCAACACTGAGCGTCTTTGCAGCTGCGCAAAGGACGCTGCAGCAGTTTGAATGCTGCACAACTTATCCTTAAATCGATTCCGATCTAAGCAATTCGTACGCCACAACCAAGCCATTTCGAATGAATGGCTATTCGGCATGGACAACTGATGAACGACACAGTCATCCTTTTTCACGGCATTGCCCGGACGAAGAAAAGCATGGAGAAGCTCGCAGCCTTCCTGTCCGGGAAGGGGTATCGGGTTGCGAATGTCGGTTACCCCTCCACCAGGTTTTCGATCGGCGACCTTGTCGACATCGTTCGGCCGCAGATCGACGCGGCTGTGAAGGAGGCAGGCGACGGCCGTGTGCATTTCATCGGTTATTCGATGGGTGGGCTGCTTATCCGTGCTTTTCTCCGGAACCATCGCCCGCCGAAGCTGGGAAGAGTGGTCATGGTCGGAACGCCGAACAACGGCAGCCAGATCGCCGATTTCCTCAAGACCTGGCCGCTCTACAGGAAGTTCTATGGACCGGCAGGGCAGCAGCTGATTACCGATCAAACCGCAATGACCAAGCTGTTCGGCACGGTCGATTACGAACTTGGCATCATCGCGGGGAACCGGACCATCGACCCGGTCTCTTCCCTGATCATCGGCCTTAGAATTCCGAATGATGGAAAGGTGTCGGTGGAGAGCACACGCCTCGACGGCGCCGCGGCGCATATCGTCATTCCCGCCAACCACACTTTCTTGCCGGTCAACAAGATCATGTGGAGGCAAGCCCTGTCGTTTCTGCAGGATGGACGGTTCGCAAGCTGAACACAGACAGTTGCCTCATCGACAGTTTCAAAACGCACAGCCTGGGTTGACCTCACCGTTGAACGATGAGGTCCTGCTTGACCTTTGAAATCAGCAGGCGGGAGCCGTCAGCGGTGAAGTGCCCGTAGTCGAATTGCACCGGGTCCCCGCTTTTTGTCCACACGATGCAGTCGGGATTGCACATGGTCTTATAGGTGGAGATGTACATTGCTCCGCTTCCGGCCAATGCGTCGTGAATATCTACACCGATGCGCTGCCGAGGCGCCAAATGATCGGCGGCATGAAATGGCTGCTTCTCATAGAGACTATGAGCGAGCAGCCGCGGCAGGGAAGATTTATATTCTGCCACTGGTCCGAAGACGACGATCTTTTTGGCAAAGGGTGAGAGGTAGTCCACCGTCTTTCTGATGAGTTTGACGTCATCTTCAGTCCAGCGTCCGGCCAACACGAGAACATCGACCTTGTGGCTCGGCAAAAACTCTTTGAAGACGTAGTTCATGAGGTCTAGGCAGCGCTCTTCGCCTTCGGCTTCAAGAGTAGGACGGCATCCTGATGCGTTAGCTTGAAGGACGTTGGTCCCCGGCAGCGTTTTCAAGCCCGGATATAGGTGCGCAGCGTGACTATCACCGATGAGCGCTATGTTTTGCTGACTATTTGAGAGAGCCAAGCAGGTATCGCGATCGTATTTTTCGATACCGTCGTTTGACGTAAGGAAGCATTTTCCACTGCGGAAGGCTTTCGAGGGGTCGTAATCGGCAAATTCCGCCACCCGCTCAACGAGCTTGTTGTCGTCCTTCATTTGATCGGCGGCGAGTTGCCCGACGAATGCCAGCATTGCCACGGAAGCAATTGAGGCAGCCCCGGCGGCCACGGACACCAGAGGCCGGTATCGCATCGTTCGGAAGGGCGTTTCGATAAATCGCCACGAGAAATATGCGACGACAAAACTCAAAGCGACGGGCACCAATTGCCAGCCATGCTCCCACGCCCCGTACTGGTTCGAAAACACCCAGATCGGCCAATGCCACAAATAGAGGGAATACGAGATCAAACCTATCGAGGTGGCGACCCTCAATGATAGAAGCCTGCTGACCAGCGTGCCTGGACCCGCCCAGATGATAAGAGCCGTGCCTGCCGTCGCGGGTAAGGCCATTAGCCCTGGAAACTCAGAGGTTTTCGACAACAGCAGCGCGCTGAGGCCGATCGCCAAGGCGCCGATTGCCGAAAGCGCATTATTGATCCGCATATCGGAAAATTTCGTCAATGCCGGTGCTGCGATGAGGGAGCCTACCAGCAGCTCCCACGCGCGATATTGCACAAGATAGAAAGCTGCAGAGCGGTTGATTGGAACAGCGATGATGGAAGCAATGATGCTGACTGCGAAAAGTCCCGCAATGGCTATCCCGGTTGCCCTGCGGCCATAACGGCTCGCTGCCATGACGATCAGCGGAAAAATGACGTAGAACTGCTCTTCGACCGACAACGACCATGTGTGCAGGACCGGATTGAATTCCGCGGAATCATCGAAATATCCAGTCGTCAAATAGAAATAGGCATTGGAAGCAAAGAGCGCGGAGGACGTCACTGACTTGAAGACCCGCAGGCTTTCGTCAGGCAGCATCGTAAAATACGAAACCGCCATCACGACAGCATACATGGCCACGACAGCGGGAAGAATTCGTTTGGCCCGACGGCTGTAGAAGTTGCCGATCGAAAATCGGCCATCGCTTACTTCGGCGAGGATTATTTTTGTTATCAGGAAGCCCGATATCACGAAAAAAATGTCCACCCCGATAAATCCGCCGGGGAGAATGCGATCAAATCCGCAGTGATAAAGAATCACAAAAATGACGGCTACGGCTCGCAGGCCGTCGATATCTTGACGATGCGTAATCATTGTCGGCCTCGGTGTTTGGCCTCCCGGGATTTCGTAACGTGAGACCGATCAATATGCAACCAGAGTCATGGTAAAATGAAAACAACTCGCCTTAGAGGCGCTTTCGGCCCAGAGATAGAGGCCCAGCGAGCGAGCGCAAGGTCATCTAGGCTTTCGAGATAGTGTTTTTTTTACCACTGGTCCGATGGCGCCGACGAGGAGAAGAATGGCGTCCATCAACTCAACAGTGATTGACTAAACAGCTGCCTTTCAACGGTCCCCAACTCAGGCCACAGAAGAAGACTGACGGGCGATTAAAATGAGCTGCTGAAACGCAGCGGCGGCGTTGCCAGAACGCCATGCAGGAAAAATCGGGCGAACATGTGACGAGCCCGGTACCGGCCGATCCTCGACCCGAGATGCAATGCGACTTCAACTCGCTGCGAGGGCGTCGGCTGGTTGAACGCGATAATCGGGGCGGACTGTCTCTATTGGTCTATGTGCAGAGATTTCTCAGCGGCCGTTCAGGTGAAGATAATTTTCAGATATTCAAACATCCGCCACACCGTCGCTCACTATTGTCAGCGACAAGCGTATCGAAGGAAGATCTGATGCCCGCCATCTTGCGAAAGAAAATTCATGGAGCATCCACACGGGGGCAGGTCATCGACGGTGCTGAGGATATCGGCGTCGCTTATCAGGTGTTTTCCGACACGGTGGTCGAAGACGTGGTGGTCAAGAACTCTCCGCGCGGCTTCAAATTTCACAACGGCAAGAATCTTGTCGTAAGGCGCTGCGAAACAGAAAATGTGAACGGTGACGGCATTTACCTTACGATGACGTCGAATGTTTTGCTGGAAAACAACCGCGTCGGCGCAGCGCCCGGCCAGGGAGCGGATTGTTGCCAATTCGCCTACGAAAACAAAGATAGCTATATAAGTTCCAATGTGGTGGTCCGGGGCAACCTTCTTTTACAAAGACCGACCAGCACCTCGAACAAGGGGGCGCTGGTTTGCGGCAGGACCCGAAACTACCTCGTTGAATATAATTTCATCGGCGGGAAGAATTTTTCTTTTTCATCGATCGGCGACAACGCCGTCGTGCGCAGTAACATCATGCGTGACGGCAGGATGAACGATTATTCCTTCGGTTATGGAGTTGGCGATCAAGTCAGCCATGCCGGCCACCATGTTTATGACAACAGGATCGAGAACAGCAATCGCGGCGTGAGTTTGAGCGGTTATTCCGATCAGAATCTGGCATTTCGCAAAGATATGAATATCCACGATAACGTCATCAGCGAATGTGACATCGCTTTTTTCGCCAATCGACCATGGTCCGGAAGCTTTCGGCGCAACATATTCCTGCGGTGCAAGCAGGGCATTCTGCTGAAGGGAAACGGGGAGGCGACTGCGGGGGACATTGACGGCAACTATTTCAATGACGGCAGCTTTCTGAACGTCACTCCGCCGCCGCTTCGCGTCAAACCCGACGGAAAGGCTTCCGTTTCTTCAGGTGAATGGACATCCGAGCCCGACGAAATCCGCATCCAGTGGCGTAACAAGGGGATCGATATACCGGGCGCCAACCGGCCATCTATAACGGTCGAAGCCGGCATGGAATTGTCATGCGTCTTGCTGGCCCGCAAGGAGCAGAATTGGATGTTGGCGATCGCTGAGACTGCTTATGACGATTTCACGCCGCGTGCGTGGCAGGAAAACATGCTGCCCTGGCAGAAGCGGTATTTCTCGATTTGAACGGCTGCTCGCATGCCCATCCGGCCGCCGACGATATTGACCGATGCGACAAGAAGGACGGAATGAGGCGCTCTATCGCCAGACGTCGAACACACCCTCCCTCAAGGCTGGCGTTGATTCCGGTTTGTTCGCAACCTGGGACGCAGTTCCGAGAGTGCGATGACCATATGTGGCCAGCAAATGAAAGGTGCCAGCATCATGCCTGCCTCGGTCATGGCTCCAAGCATGATGAGGATGATGATAACAATCTCCTTTCGCCTGGCGCCGGATTCTGCCGGATCGGGGTCGACGATTGTCATCTTCCGGAACACGCGGGTCAGCGCAAACAACGTCCATGCGGTAACGCCTGGAATGCCGATATTGAGCGCTAGCTCAAGATAGGTGTTATGGGTCGATCGTGCATCGAAGGTAACCTTGACGTACTCTTCCATGACATCGGGCTGACGAAACATCGCAAACCCATAACCTGTTAGGGGCCTATCCCAGATCAATGGCAATAGCTGTTCCCAGATATTGGTGCGACCGGAGAAAGTAATATCTTTGCCGAATGCTTCTGCAACCGCTGAAGCCACGCCGAGGTAAACGAAGCTGGCGCCGAACCCGATGATCACGAACAACAGGAAAACGACGAAGGAACGAAAAAGGCGGTTCGGGTAAATGTGAATAACGCGAATGCCATACAGCATCATGCTGCCGAACATCGTCAAGACGACAGCCGTCGAGGACTTCGTTGCCACAATCAAGGCGAGAAGGCAGAGCATTGCAGCCCAGCGTACCAGGGTACTGTAACGAAGCCGGCCGAATTTCTCCGTCGATAGCAGGCAGACAAAACTGACCGAGCAAAACTGCCCCAACGTGTTCTTATGATAAAATGCGCCTTTGACCATGCCCGCATAGCTGCCGCGCATGATGGCGAATTGTGGGAAAGCTGCTGTGTAGAGAACGTTGATGAATGCGGCGGCAATCGCAAAACGCCCGAGGACTCGGAAGGCTTCGACATTGCCGTAGCGCGCGCGGTACAGAAGAGGCGGGATGGCGAGAACGATGACCGCAGCCAATCCCTTTAAGGATGCGGTCTTGTCGATGGAGAAGACGATCGATGTCAGGCAGGAAATGCCGACAACCACGATGAACGGCGAAAACCTTGAAAAGACCCGTAGGAACTGTTTCTGTTCCAACAGAAAATATAATCCTGACAAAGGGATAAGGCCATAGAGCAATATTTTCATCGGCAGCGGGTCGACCGCGGCGCCGTCGTCGAAGTTTGCAGGCAGGCCGTACCACATGCCTGTCGCCCGCCATAGAGACGCGTAAAATGCTATCGTAAGGACCAGCTTTGCCAGCACATCGCGCCGGACGCGCCACCGAGGCACAGACTGCCGGTGGTAGCCCGCCGGATAGTGGTGTCTTGCCAAAGCTGCATTTTCTATCGTCATCAAAGGCTCATATAAATCAATCTGCAGAACCCCGGCTGTTCGCCACGATCAAGGCGATGCCGGTATTCGATTGAACGGAGGCGGGAACTGATCTGCGCATCCTCGGCTTCCGCTCGCGAAGAACGAATTCGTTTTTGGCGGTTTCGATAACGTCGTCCTAGTTTCCCAAACTGCCCGTTTCGGTGGGCGATCTGGCCAGGGCAATTTGACCAGTGGCCCCAAGCTTCTCGAGGCGGCACGTCTCACTTCGCCATGCGGCGCGACTTTAAGCGAACTCATTCCGCGAATCCAGCCGATATAATCATGTCATCATGTCGCGCCGTTAACCATCCGATCGACTCTGGACTATTGGCACTACCCAGGCGATTTTACGGCGCACCCAATTTTCGGAACCAAACATCGGCTCCGCCGTTGAATGCGATGTCCAACCGTGTCCGGGAGACAGACATGGCACGTCAGACATTCTGGAAGGGCTACCTCAAGCTCTCGCTGGTGACGGCAGCCGTCTCGCTGACGCCGGCGACGACCGAAAGCAACAAGGTACGTTTCCACGTTCTCAATCGCCAGACGAAGAACCGCGTCGAAAGCCGCTATGTCGACAGCGTCACCCACAAGCCGGTCGCCGACCGGGATCAGGTGAAAGGTTATCCCCGCGGCGAGGACGACTATGTTCTGCTGGAAGACGAGGAGATCGAGGAGGTCGGGCTCGAAAGCACCCGCACCATCGATATCGACAGCTTCGTGCCGCGCGGCTCGATCGACTGGATCTGGTACGACAAACCGCATTTTCTGGCGCCCGAGGATAAGGTCGGGGTGGAAGCCTTCTGCGTCATCCGTGAGGCGATGAAGGCAAACGATGTGGTCGGCATCGCCCGGCTGGTGCTTTATCGTCGCGAGCGTGCCGTGCTCCTGGAGCCGCAGGGCAAGGGCATCATTCTCTGGACGCTGCGTTATGGCGACGAGGTGCGGGAACCGGTGGCCGAACTCGACAGCAAGGCCGAGATCGACAGCAAGCTTCTAACGTTGATGAAACGGCTGGTGAAGGAAGAGACCAAGGATTGGAGCCCGGCCATGGTGCAGGATCCGATCCAGAAGCGCCTGAAATCGATGATCCGCGGCAAGCAAAAGAGCCTGAAGAAGGCCGCTCCCGCGAAAAAGCCCGCGCCGGTGAAATCGACCGGCAACGTCATCAACATCATGGATGCGCTGAAGAAGAGCCTTGCCGCGGATGACGGGCGCAAACCGCATTAGCGAAAAGGTGAGGGCATTTCACTCGATAGATCTCAAAAGCCAGCTCAGCTCGCCTTCTTGCTGCGGCTGTCGCTGCGTGCCGGTGCCTTCTTCGCCGGCGCCTTCTTTGCAGTGGCCTTGCCGCTCAGCCCGGCGCTCTGTCGCAGCGCCTCCATCAGGTCGACGACCTTACTTTCCCGGGGCTGCTTTTTCTTTGGCAGTGCCCGGCCCTCGATTTTTGCCTTCACCAGCTCGACGAGGGCAGCCTCGTAACGATCCTCATATTCGCTCGGCTCGAAGGTGCCTTGCTTGGTCTTGAGGATATGGCCTGCGAGCTCGAGCATCTCCTTGTCGAATTTAAAGTCGGGAATGTCGTCAAAGACGCTGTCGGCCGAGCGCACCTCGTAGTCGAAGTTCAGCATGGTCGCGACGATGTGGTCGTCATGCGGGCGGATCAGCAGCGTCCGGTTGCGTCGGAAAAGCACGGCTTCGGCAAGTGCTGCGACTTTGCCGTCAAGCATGCTCCTGGCAATCAGCGCCAGCGCCTCTTCATCATGTTCGTCTACGGGCGCGAGATAGTACGGACGGTCGAAATAGAGCTTGTCGATGCCGTCATAGGCGATGAAAGCCTTGATATTCAGCACCTTGTCGCTTTCCGGCATGAGTGCGGCGATCTCGTCGCCCTCGATGACGATGTAATCGCCATTCTCCAACTGGTAGCCCTTGACCTGGTCGTCCCGCTCGACCGGTTTGCCGGTTTCACTGTCGATGAATTGCCGCTCCACCCGGTGGCCGGTCCTGCGATTGAGGATGTTGAAGGAGACGCGGTCGGAGGAGGAAATGGCGGTGTAAAGCCCGACGGCGCAGGCAAGGTCGCCCACTTTCAGATGACCTTTCCAGCTTGCCCGCGCGGCCATTCCATCCTCCGTCGCAAATCAGAGCCGACTGTTGCTCTTGTCGGTTTCGAGTTCTTGAAAGGCCCAGCCGCGTCCGTCAGGCGCGGGATAGGCGAGCAGCGCGTCGCCATCGCCGATCTTTTGGCGCGACGCGGCGTCCCTGGCGTGAAAGATCGCTTCATCGGCCGTGGCATAGGTTTCAGAAAGCGTGTCGCCGAGCTTGTAAGCCCAGCCATTGTCATGCGGCACGACCTGATAGGTGATATCGGCCATTTCGGATCTCCTCTTTAGTTCCGATTTGGTTTGCGCCGCTCGTCGAGGGCGATGATCTTCTCCACGGAGGCGATATCCTCGCTGGTGACGACAGGCACCGGATCGCCCGCGATCGCCTCCAGCACCTCTTGTGAGACGGCGCCGTTGCGAATCGCCCATTCCAGCGTCTCGCGTGTTTCGCGCTCGGCCTTCAGCTGCGCATAAAGCGCGACGATCAGCCGATCGCGGGCGTCCATGCGCCGGCCTTGGCGATCCATACTGCGGACATCAGGCATCGCAATCCACCTTTGGCACCGATTTCGTTCAGGTGTAATCAACTGATGACGGATGGAAAGGTTCCGAAACCGATGGGTGGCACTTGCCTCTTGCGGCGCCGGGCGGCGATTGCCATCTGCAGAATGTTCGTCAAAGGATTTCACCATGGTCGATCTCAAGGCCCGCCCCCGCCCGACCGGCGCCACCGCCGCTCTCGGCCGCACCGGTTTTCCGCATGTCACCTCCGCCACCAAAGGCGAGATCGATATCGTCACCGCGCCGTCGCAGCCGGGTTTCAATCCGCTCGACCTGCTCTATGCCTCGCTCTCGGCCTGCCTCGTGCTCAGCGCCCGCATGGCCGCCAGCCAGATGGGCGTTCTCGACAGGATCAGCGGCATCACCGCCGAGGTCACCGGCGAGAAGGCGACGGAAGGCCTTTCGCGCGTTGCGAGGTTCAATATCGCCTTCTCGATCAGAGGCGATATCGATGAGGAGACCCGGCAGAGAATCGTCCATGCGGCCGAAGACGAGATCTGCACGGTGAGCAATACGATCCGCGGCAACCCCGATTTTTCGACGACGATATCGGCATAGGTTCAATCTATATAATATTTATAGACAATTGCCGGCAGAGGATTGCGCGGCCCATGCCCGGCTTCTATGCTTGGGAATCTAAAGCGATGATACGGCCACCATGCAGTCCAAGCCTTTCCCGAAATCCGAACGGCCTGTCGTCGCCATTATCGGCGGCGGCGTCTCCGGCGCCGGCGTCGCCTATCATCTCGCCCGGGCGAATTGCGGCGAAGCTCCCGTCATCCTGGTCTTCGAGCCGCGCGCCGAACTCGGCCGCGGCCTTGCCTACGACACGGATGATCTGGCGCACCGCATCAATGTCCCGGCTGCCAAGATGAGCCTGCAGCCGGACGATCTGGGCGAATTCCAGGCCTGGATCGAAGCTCGCGATGCCGTTGCCGGCGACAGCAAGGCCAAACAGCCCGATGGCTCGCTTTTCCCGCGGCGCCAGCTGTTCGGCGAATATGTCGCCTCGCTGCTGAAACCACTGCTGGAAGACGGTCGCGTGCGTCATTGTCACGCCGCGGCCACCGGCGTCGAGCGTCGTGCCGGCCGCTGGACGATCCGCGACGATAGAGGCGGCGTGACCGAGGCCGATATCATCGCGATCGCCACCAGCCATCCGCCGCCCGCAGCCCCCGGCCAGCTGGCGAGCCGGCTCGCCGACCATCCGCGTTTCGTCGTGGATACCACCAAACCCGGCGCGCTCCAGGTCATCCGCCCGCATGACCGGGTGTTGGTCATCGGCAACGGCCTGACGGCGGCCGACGTCATCGCCTCGCTTGCCGAGCACGGACATGAGGGGCCGGTGACCGCGATCTCGCGCCGTGGCCTGCGTTCGCGCGGGCATGCGCCGGTGCCGCAGCCGCTCTTCGGCGATTTCCTCGCCGATGCGACCCATTCCGCCGGCTCGCTGCTGGCAAGGATCCGCGCCGCCATCGATGCGGCAAAAGCGGAAGGGATCAGCTGGCACGGCGTGATCGATCAGGTGCGGGCGCAGGGATATGATCTCTGGCAGGCGTTGCCGGTTGCCGAACGCCGCCGCCTCGTCCGCCATCTTCGTCCCTATTGGGACGTGCACCGGTTCCGCATCGCTCCGCAAGTCGAGGCCGTGCTCGACGCGGCGATTGCTACCGGCCGGCTCGAGATCCTTGCCGGCTCCGTCGCCGATGCGCGCATCGAGGGCGAGTTCATCCTGTGCACCTTGCAGCCGCGGCAGCACCGCCAGCCGCTGGAGCGGAGTTATGACGCCGTCATCGTCACCACCGGCCCGGCCCATGGCGGCATTCTCGAAACTCAGCCCTGGCTTGCAGCCCTTGCGGCAAACGGCCACCTGTCGCTCGATCCCACTGGCCTCGGCCTTGCCTGCACCGGGCATTCGGAGGCGATCGGCCGGTCAGGAGAGGCGGATCCGTCGCTGCTGATCTCCGGCCCGCTGGCGCGCGGCACCTTCGGCGAGCTGATGGGCCTGCCGCAGGTGACCGAGCATGCCTTCTTCGTCGCAAACGAGATTGCCGGAAAGCTGCGGGTGAACACGACACACACGCATCCGGCCTGATTTTACATTCCCCTGATTTTACATTCCCCCTGATTTTACATTCCTATGTCGCTTGGCGGCTGTCGTTCATGATCGACATCTGATACTCACGGCAGCCAACATCCCATCGCCCTGCTTTCGGGCGACCAGAAATATCGAGATCATGTTGCAGGCTGCCTCCACCCTTTCCGAAGCCTCGCCTTCCAATCGCCTCGCCCTTGCAGCCCTCATTCTCGGCGGGGCGGCAATCGGCGGCTCGCCGATCTTCGTCCGGCTCTCCGAGGTCGGGCCGATGGCGACGGCCTTCTGGCGCGTGGCGCTGGCACTGATCCCGATCTTCATCGTCTCGCTCATGAAGAAGGATGCGGGGGCGAGGCCGCAAAGCCTTTCCGATTACGGCATGCTGATCCTGCCGGGCGTCATGCTGTCGCTCGATCTCGCCGCCTGGCACCTTTCGCTCACCATGACTTCGGTTGCCAATGCGACGCTGCTGGCCAACCTCGCACCGGTCTTCGTCACGATGATCGCCTTCGTCTTTTTCGGAGCGAGGATCAGCGGCGTTTTCCTGTTCGGGCTTGCCTTGGCCTTGGCAGGCGTCGTCGTTCTAAAGGGCGGGCCGGCAGCCATCGGCAATGGCGACCTCAGCGGCGATGGCATCGCGATGATCGCGGCCTTCTTCTACGCTTGTTATATCCTGGCGATCGGCAGGCTGCGCAGCCGGTTCGATACGATCAGAATCATGATGTGGAGCACGGCGTCCGCTGCCATTTTCATCTTCCCGATCGGCTTCTTTTACGAAGGTCAGATGCTGCCCGCGAGCCTCTATGGCTGGTCGATCCTTTTCGGTCTCGCCTTTATCAGCCATGCCGGCGGGCAGGTGGCGATCACCTATGCGCTGGCCTATCTGCCGCCGGCCTTTTCCTCTTTGACGCTGCTGCTGCAGCCGGTCATCGCGGCTATCCTTGCCTGGGGGCTGCTGAACGAAGCGATCGGCACGATGCAGGCGCTCGGCGCTGCCGTCGTGCTCGCCGGCATCATGGTTGCCCGCGCTTCCCGCGTTCTGGTTTAAGCATTTCGGAACCGGCGCCTAAAGCGCGTCGCGATCTTTCAGATTCGCTCCCCGCGCCTTAGCTCTTTGTTTTTGCGCATGTCGTTGCCGCAAAACCGCTGCGCAGTTTTGCGCGATATGCTTTAGCGGTTTTCCTGCAGCAGCCATTTCTGGATGATCGGCACATCGGCATCGCCGAGATCATGGCCGCCGGGAATGACGTCGGAATCGACCGTGGCGCCCGAACTCTTCAGCCGATCTTCCAGCTCGCTCGCATATTTGCCGTAGGCATCCGTCTTGCCGCTGATGACGAGCAGGTCGGTGCCCTTCAGGTCGGCATGCGGATAGTCGCTGAGCACCGGCATGGAGCGCAGCAGCACCGCCTTGTGAACCAGGTTCGGATGCAGGTAGAGCAGCGAGTTCAACAGGTTGGCGCCGTTGGAGTAGCCGACATAGACGACCTTCTGGGGATCGAGCCCGTAGGATTTGACGGCGCCCTCGATGAAGGCGGCGAAGGCCTCCGCCTCGGTCTTGATGTCGTTCTGGTCGAAGGAGAAGGGAGTAATGCGCTTGTACCAGCGCGGAAACCCTTCCTCGGTCGCCCTGCCGCGCACGCCGAGCAGAGTCGCCCGCGGTGCCGCCTTGTTCAGCAGCGGCATCAGCGTCGTCTCGTTGCCGCCGGAGCCGTGCAGCAGCACGAAGACGCTGCCGTCGGGATCCGGCGGCGTATAGAAACGGTGGACGAAAGGCAGCTCGCGGTAATTGATGCGCGGTTGGCCGGGCATTGCAAACTGCGGCAGCACGACCTTCAGGTCATGGAGATTGGTGATCGCTTCGGGCGGCGCAAACAGCTTCGTCCCGAGAGCGGCCTGCTCTTCATCCACGATCATGCCCGGCTTGTCGGTCGCAAGCTCTATCAACGTGCCGCCGGGCTCACGGGCATAGAGTGAGCGGAAATATTTGCGGTCGTGCATGTTGGTCGGCGATGCGTCGGTGGCTTCCAGGGCCTTGCGGACGGAATGCAGCGTCTCCTCGTCGGCAGCGCGGAAGGCAACGTGATCGACGGTCCCGGTGCCCGGCGCGCCGGACCAGAAGCCGCGGGCATCGCGCACGTCGATGACGTCGCCGGACTGCGAAACCAGTCTGTCGATCGTGCCGCGATTGGCATGGAAGCGGTAGCCGAAATGGCTCTCGAGGAAGCTGCGGCTTTCAGTCGGCTTTTCCGTCAGCATGGTCGCGCCGCGCACGCGCTGGATGGCGTGCTCCGCGGGGATCGAGGCGCCGTGCCAGGCCGCCGGCGATGTGACGTGCTTTGCACCGGCGAGCTTGAGGATGATGTTGTCGGGGTCCTTCAGCCGGAGCACGGGCTCGCCGAATTCGTCCGCCGGTCCTTCCGAGCGCAGGCCGAAGCTCATGGCGCGCGTCAGCCAGTAACCGATGCTGGCGGGATCGATCGACAGTGATATTTCACTGATCTGGCCGTAGCCGGCCCGGCCGGGCGCACCGTCTTCCCATGCGAGGAAGGTAAGCAGCGAACCCGGCGTCCCTGCCGCATCGCCGTAGAACAGATGGAGTTGCGTCGCGTCCTCGTAGCCGGCCGTCTGCTTGACCAGCCGCAGGCCGAGAAAACCTGCGTAAAAGTCCACGTTCGCCTGCACCTTTCGGGTGACGGCCGTGACGTGATGTATGCCTGATACCATCGGAAGCAGTCCTGATTGAAGCGGAGTCGTCAGGAGCGCGAGTATGAGAGTTGCGAAGGTCATACCGTTGCCAATGACCACCGCTTAGTTTTGTTCCGCACAAAGCGCAAGCGAATCGCCGCGCTGCAGCAATTCCAGATGATCGACATATTCGAGTGCCTCTTCGAGTTGCTGCAGGGTCGGCGGCTTGACCATATAGGCGCGCGCACCGAGATTTCTGGCCCGTTGCCGGTCGGTCTCATCGCTTGACGTGCTGAGAATGCAGACGGGAATCTGGTTGAGGCGGACATCGGTGGAAAGCGCACGCAGCACCTCGAAGCCGTCCATGATCGGCATGTTGATATCGAGCAGCATCAGGTCGATCTGCGGCACCTCGGCAATACAGGCGCGTTCTTCGAGCAGCCGCATCGCCTCGCGCCCGTTGGTGGCGACATGCAGATTGAAATTCACCTTCTCCCGCCGCATCAGCTTGATCTTCAGAAGCTGGATATCGGCCGGGCTGTCCTCCACCAACAGCACTTCGGCAAGCCTGCCTTCGCCTTCACCCGGCTGCTCCGCAGGCTTGCCGCTGTGCGGGATGGCCGCTGCCGGCAGCGGCTCGGGCCTCGTCTCGGCGAGCGGCACGTCGAGAACGAAAGTGGCACCCGGGCCATCCTCCGCCTCGCACCAGATCGAGCCGCCATGCAGTTGTGCGATGCGGCGGCAGATGGCAAGGCCAAGCCCGGTGCCCTCGATGCCGCGGCCGACGAGGCGTTTGAACGGCTGGAAGATCAATTCGCGATGCTGAGGATCGATGCCGGGCCCGTTGTCGCGTACGGTGAGGCGGCAGAAATCGCCATGGGCTTCGCCTGAGATCGTGACCTCCGGAACCTTCTGCTCGCAATAGCGGATGGCATTCGACACGAGGTTCTGCAACAGCTGGGTCAGCAGCGTCGCATCGCCCATGACCTCCGGCAGCGCGCCGCGGATGATGATCGCGCCGCGGCTTTCGGTCTGCTGGCGCAGATTGTCCTCCACCTGGTCGAGTACGGCAGAGAGCGAAACCGGCGTGAGCTCCGGCCCGCCGGAGGCTTCGAGCCTGGTGAAGCCCGAGACCTTGACGATCAGGTCTTCCATATGGTCGGCGGCACTCAACACGTAATCGAGCAGTTCCCGGTCGTCGGCCGGAAGCGCAGCAGAACCGTGCAGGATGCGGCTGAAGGATTTGATCGTCCTGAGCGGCTCCTTCAGATCATGGGCCATGGCGCGTGTGAAAATCTCGAGCGATTGCCGCTTCTGTTCCAACTGCGCTTCCAGCATGCCGTGCATGATGGCGTTCTGGATGCAGCGATGCAGCGTTTCCGGCGACAGCGAATCCTTGGTGAGATAGTCGCGTGCGCCGGCCTTCATCACCTCGACGGCGACGGTTTCACTGCCTTGGCCGGTCAACATGATGACGTTGGCGGCGGGATCGTTCTCCAGAATATCGGCAAGAACGCCGAGCCCGTTGCGGCCCGGCAGCGAATAGTCGAGCAGGATGCAGTTCGGCCGTTTGCGGCCGTTCAGCGCAAGGCCCTCTTCGCCCGTCTCCGCCTCCAGCACGCTATAGGCGGTGCTGGAGACGCGGCCCAATATGCGGCGATAGACCTCGCGATCGTCAATATTGTCGTCGATGATGAGAATGCTGCACTCTTCGGCCAATCTGTCAGTCCTCGAGCGGCAGAATGGCGATTTCGAACCAGTATTCCTTCAGTCGCTGGATCGCCGCGAAGAGCCCGTCGAGATCGACCGGCTTCTGGACATAGGTATTGGCGCCGAGCGCATAGCAGCCTTCGATATCCCGTTCGTCGTCGGACGTGGTGAGGATCACCACCGGGATCTTGCGCCAGCCGGCGTTCGATTTAATCGCCTCCAGCGTCTTGCGGCCGTCAAGGCCCGGCATGTTGAGATCGAGCAGGATCAGCCCCGGTTTCGGCACCATCACGGCCAGCATGTCGAGCGCTTCCTGCCCCGAGGCTGCCCAACGGATCGAGTTGCGCAGATTGGTGCGTTTGAACGCGCGCATCGTCGCTTCGAAATCGTCTTCGCTGTCCTCGACGATCAGGATCGGTTGCGTGTCACGCTGCTGCATTCTGCCCCTCGCGCTTTTTTCCCAGAGTGAAGTAGAATGTGGTGCCGGCGCCGACCTCGGATTCCAGCCAGATATCGCCATTGTGCCGCGCGATGATCTTGCGGACGAAGGTGAGGCCTGCTCCGGTGCCGTCGTCGGAATCCTGCGATTTTTCCAGCCGTTTGAAAATGCGGAAAATATCCTCATGGAATTCCTGGGGTATGCCCTTGCCGTTATCCCTGACGAAAAACACGTTGCGGGCAATCGTGCCGTCCTGGCCGACGAACCGATCGAGATAGCCGATCGACACCAGCGGCGCCGGTTTGTCGTTGTATTTGATCGCATTGGTGATGAGATTGCGGAACACTTCGGTCAGCCGCGGCGCGTCGCAGACCACATCCGGCAACTGGCCATCGATGATGACCTTGGCATGGCGTTCCTCCAGCAGCAGCTCCATGGTCGCGACGACATCCTTGACGATCAGGCCGATATCGCTGCGCTTGACCGCCAGCTGCTGCCGCCCGAGCCGGGAGAAATACAGCAGGTCGTTGACGAGTTTTTCCATGCGCTGGCTGAGGCGCACCAGCCGGTTCAGTCGGCGCACGCCGTCGTCGTCGAGTTTGTCTTCGTAGTCCTCTAGCAGGAATCGGGAGTGGTTATGCAGGCCGCGCAGCGGTTCCTTGAGATCATGCGAGGCGATATAGGCGAATTCGTCGAGGTCGTGATTGCTGCGCTCGAGTTCGGCCGTGTAGGCCTCGAGCTGGGCAAGCGTCGTTTTCATCCGCTCTTCCTGCCGGGCCCGCTCGCTGATATCGCGCACGATGCCGACGAAGATCTTCGCATCGCCGGTGGAAACGGCGCTGATGGAAACGTCGATCGGAAAGACGATGCCGTTCCTGCGTCGTCCGGAAACCATCCGCGTCGTGCCGATGATGCGCTCCTCACCGGTCTTCCGGTAATGGGCGAGATAGCCGTCGTGCTCGGAGTGGTAGGGTTCGGGCATCAGCATCTTGATATTCCGGCCGATCGTCTCCTGCGGGGTGTAACCGAACATGCTTTCAGCCGCCGGGTTGAAGCTCCTGATCGTTCCGCTCTCGTCGATGACGATGACGGCATCGGGCGTGCCGCGCACCAGCGCGCCGAAACGGACGCGCTCGGTTTCGAGGTTATGATTGTTGCGCATGAAATAAAAGACGAGGATCGCGATCAGCCAGAGCGTCGCAGCCGTAATCGTGCGGTTGGCGATCTCCTGCCAGAATGCCGCCTCGTTGTGCCTGACGGCGAAGAAGCCGAGCATCAACAGCACGGTGCAGGCAAACGCGAAGAAAAGCGGCGCATTCCTGTTGCCGAACCAGAGCGCCGTCAGCACCAGCGGCACATAGAGAATGCCGTTGGCAACGCCGAGCGGCGTGTAGAGATCGACGAGGAGGCCGGTGAAGCAGACCGCAGCCGGGATCCAGAGCGGAATCTGTGCGCGGTTTGCCGGCTGCATCCACCAGGAGCGCGCCAGCAGGCCTGAGCCGAAGATCACCATGCCGACCGCCGTATGCAGCGCCATCGCCGCATAAGGCCCCCAGCGGTAACCCTGTTCGGCATCGGTGACATAGCTGGCGAGCGCGATCATGCCCAGGGTGATAACGATGTAGCTCGTCAGCTCCTGCACCACCTGGCTTCTCCTCTCGACGTAGAGAGAGAACAGCAGCGAAAGATTGGCGATCAGGAAGACCAGGGCCGTGTTTGGGCCCATGCCGCCGCCGATCTGCGCGATGAAATCCGGCGGAATGACGAAGCGGGTGATCAGCAGGTCGATATTGTGGAACGTCCGGCCGATGGTGACGATTTCCAAGAGCCGGGCCGCAGCGATCGCCGCCGCAATCCCTGTCATGACCGTTGCGGCAATCAGAAAGCGACGGGCAGCCAGCGTCGAGGCGGCAAGCCCAAGGCCGGACAGCACGAAGCAGAGCGCGGTGTTGAAGGCCATCGACGGAAAGTCGGGAACCAGCGAAATGATCACCTGGATCTGCAATAGCCAGCCGGCAAGGGCGCTCATTCCGAGAAGGAACATCAGGCAGCCGACCGCAATCGCAAAGCCACGGTAGCGCTGCCGCTGCCGCTGGTCCTGCAGGTCCACGTTGCCACTATCCTGCACCCGTCATGTCCTCCTCGGTTCGCGCGGCCATTTTTTCCGAAATCGAGGAATACTCAATAGGCAGGGGAGAACGACGCCGCGCTTTTTCCGAAACGATTTTTCGACAAGATGGATCGAATTTTCGCGAAATCGCGATATCGTGAGGTCGAAGGACAGCAAGGTTCATCGAACAATATCCAAATCATGGTGCTGAATGCCAACCATAATTTACGTCGACGACAGCAGGGATGATCTCTTCTATCTCGACTATATCCGCAGGAAGCAGCAGATAGATGTCGATCTATTCTGTTTTTCGACCGCCGAGACGGCACTGGCGGCGCTGGAGCAGCGCGCGGCGGAAGGCTGGGCGCTGCCGGAACTGCTGGTTGCCGATCTGTACATGCCGCTCGACAGCGGCATCGCCCTGGTAACAAGGCTGCGCCGGGACGACCGTTTCAAGGCGATGCGGCTTGCCATCTGCAGCGGCTCGGATGCTGCCGAGGACCGCGCGCGCTCGCTTGAGGCCGGCGCCGACGCCTATCTGGAAAAGCCGCTTGATCTTGCCGGGATTATTCTCAATCTTGAGCTGTAGGAAGCGGCGAAGGCCCGGTAACCTGTTCCCCGTCCCATGTCCCAACCATTTGACAAAGCGCAATTGACAAGGTCGAGGCCGCACCACAAGATGCAACCGAAGCGAAGCAAATGATTGGCAAAATAAGCGCTGAGAGAACCGATCGACCCGCGTTCGCCGCCACGAACATCAGCCAACCCCTTAGCCAAATGGGTCTGTCGGCTCTCTCGCGCTTACGTCTGGCACTGCCTTCCTGCATTCTTGGATGTTGAATGCAGGAAGAAAACGATACCCAGGTAAGAACTACTGCGCTCAGTAAAATCTGCCCGTGCATCACCTGTAGCTGAGATAATTGATGATTTCCGCCTTTGAATGCCGAAAGTCCCCGTTTCGATATTCGTCATCAACTGTCTCGCAATTTTTGTAGCTCTTCGCGTTTAAGACGTATATCCCAAGATTTCGGGATCGGAGGCATCGAGGAGAGGAAGAGTGGGAATGAACAACGCCCCGGCAATTCCCTTTCATGCCGGACCGGAGCTGAGCCGGGCGATCAACCGCACCGATTTTTTCCGGCTGCTGAAGTCGGCGGCACAGCACTACAACTTCGACAATTTCGCGCTTGCCCGTATTTCCGAGGCGTCTGCCCCTTTCGGGGAACGCGATATCGTCATCACCAATGTCGCCGAACGGCGTGTCGGCCTTTTCATCACGACGTTGAAGGAAGCGCTCGGGACCGTCCGGGCAAAGTCCGCCCAGTTTCTGGCAACGCCGGTTCATGGCAGGAGCGTACGGCCGGAAGATTATCGCTCGGATCTCGTTTTCAATGAGTTCCTGAGCGGCGTCTTTCTGTTCATCCCGTTGTTCACCCCCGAAGGGCGGCGCTATTGCCTCGTCCTCAGCGGCGAGCGTCAGGAGCCGGATCAGAGCGAGATCGCCGATATGCTTCTCGACGCGATGCGGATTTTCGACAAGCTTTATGAGGAAATCCTGACACAGGAAATGTCCGGGCGGCTCACCCAGCGCGAGCAGGAAATCGTCAAATGGACGAGCGAAGGCAAGACGTCGGCTGAGATCGCCATCATTCTCGGTCTTTCCGAACATACGGTCAATTCGCACATCACCGCGGCTGCGCGCAAACTTGACGCCGTCAACCGCGTTCACATGGTGGCGATCGCCTTGCGGAACGGCTTGGTCACGTGAAGCCGGTTTCGGGATTGGGGAAATTAAGTCGATGATCACCGAAACTGTGCGAAAGAATGCCGTGAAGGTTCTCTTCGTCGACGACGAATTCATCGAATTCCGTGCGCTCAAGAAGAAGATCGCCGATCTCTCCGAGCCGGCCGTCGAGGTTGAATATTCGCCATCGATCGGTGACGCGCTGGAAAAGATCCGCTTGGCGCGTTTCGATCTCATCCTGCTCGACAACCGCCTGCTGCCGAACGCCGATTTCCGCGAAACGGTGCCGGAACTGCGCGGCATCGGCTTCACCGGCCCGATCGGCGTCGTCTCGACCGACATATCGGGCGGCTATTTCCAGGAATTCCCCGATTACGGCGTCGATTTCCGCATCGGCAAGGACGAAATCGACGCCCAGACGCTGCAGCACATCATCCGCGAATATGTGAATTATGACGTCCCGGATTTCTGGAAGGACGATTACAGCATCTGAAAAGACGCACGCTTTCAGATGCATGTCGCCTGGTAGTGTGCAGCGGTTCCGGGATAACGACATGCATCAAAACAAAGAACTAAAGCGCGTCGCATGAATCAAGTTTGACGCGGCGCGCTTTAAGCTCAGGCGACCGGAAGGCGGATGAGGAAGCGGCTGCCGCTTTGATCCGAATGTTCGAGGCTGAGATCGCCGCCAAGCGCTGCCAGAAACTCTCGCGCCGTCGTCAGTCCGAGGCCGGCGCCCGGCACCGTTCCCGCCTTCGGCAATTTCCAGAACGGCTCGAAGATCCGCTCCCGATAGGCCGGATCAATGCCCGCCCCATTGTCGGAAATCCGGATGAACCAATTCGCCACCTCCCGCTCCGCGCTGATGACCACATGAAGCGGCGCTTCGCTGCGATAGGTCAGCGCATTGATCAGCAGATGCTGCAGCACTAGGCCGAGCAGGGCGGGATCGCTCCGGAGCGAGGGCAGACCCTGGCTTTCCAGTGTCGCATCGGAAACCGCGGTTTCATCGGTCAGTTCGCCCCAGACATTTTCGGCCAGCGCCTGCAGATCGACTTCTTCGGGCGTCACCTGAGGTGCTCCACCGGCAAGGCTCATCAATGCCTTGGTCAGGCGCTGCGCGGCTTGCGCCTTTTCCATGATCATCCGGAGGCTCTGAAGCTGTTCGCCGTCGAGCGTTCCCTCGAGATCGTCGAGCAGCAGTTCGGCATACATGGCGATATGGCGCAGCGGCGATTGCAAATCGTGCGAGGCGGTTGCGAGAAAACGCTTGATGCGCTCCTCGCTGCTATCGTCCTCTTCCGGTCGTCTCGTCGGGTTTGATGACATTTGGCGGTTTCCCCGATCTCTGCTGCTAGCGCCCCACATCCTATCAGACGCGCCACGGGCGCGGTAATCCTTTGAATCGCTGCAGGATTTTATCCTTGCAGTCATCGACAATAGAAAGAGGGCGCCGGCTCTGCAACCGGCGCCCTCTTCAAGGATGTGTTAACAGGCGGATTTTAGCTCGCCGACTTGCGCGGGCGGCCCTGTTCCGGCGGGATGATTTCGACGGCGCCATCGGTTGCCGCTGCCGCCTTGGCATGGCGGCGGCGCCAGTCGCCGAGGAAGAGCAGGATCGGTGCCGCGATGAAGATCGACGAGGCGCCGGCCACGAGAATGCCGAAGACCATCGGGATTGCGAAGCTCGAGACGGCGCTGCCGCCCCAGATCGCCATCGGCACCAGGGCGAGGAAGGCCGTCGCATTGGTGTAGAGGCTTCGTGCCAGGGTCTCGTTGATCGACTTGTCGATGATCTCGCGCAGCGGCATCGACTTGTAGAGCCGCATGTTTTCACGCATGCGGTCATAGACGACGACCTTGTCGTTCACCGAGTAACCGACGAGCGTCAGGATGGCGGCGATGGCCGTCAGGTTGAAGTCGAGGCCGGTGATCGCAAAGAAGCCGATCGCCTTGGTGACGTCGAGCACCAGCGTGACGATGGCGCCGACGGCAAACGGCCATTCGAACCGCACCCAGATATAGATGAGCATCGCGAGGCTGGCGATCACCACCGACAGGATGCCGGCCCAGGCAAGCTCGCCGCTGACCTTCGGCCCGATGACATCCGTGCCTTCGACGGTGGCGGTCGGATCGATCTTGGCGACTTCGGCCTTCAGCTTGGTCACCGCTGCCGTCTGCGCCTCTTCGCCGCCTTCCTGCCGCTGGGCGCGAACCAGAATGCTGCTTTTGTCGCCGAAGGACTGCAGCGTGATTTCGCCGAGGCCGAGACTATCAAGACCTTCGCGGAACTTTGCCAGATCGGCGACCCCTTGGGTCTTGACGGACATCTGGATGCCGCCGCGGAAATCGACGCCGTAGTTGAGGCCGGGGTGAATGAAGAGCACGACGGAGGCGATCGAAAGCAGCGCCGACACGGTGACGCCGAAGAAGCGTGCCTTCATGAACTCGATGTGCTTGTCATAAGGGCTGAACGGGATCAACGGCCGGATATTCAGCACCTTGAACTTCCGACGGCGGGTGATCTCGATCATCGCAACGCGAACGAAGGCGACCGAGGTGAACATCGAGATGATCAGGCCGAGCGCCATGGTCACGGCAAAGCCGCGAACCGGGCCGGAACCGAAAAAGAACAGGATGGCCGCAGCGATCAGGGCCGTCATATTGCCGTCGATGATCGTCGAATAGGCACGATTGAAGCCGGTATCGATGGCGGCGAAGGCGCCCTTGCCCTTGCGGGTCTCTTCACGAATACGCTCGTTGATGAGGACGTTCGCATCGACCGCAAGGCCGATGCCGAGAACGATACCGGCAATGCCCGGCAGCGTCAGCGTCGCACCGACCAGCGTCAGGGCCGAGAAGGTCAGGATCGTGTGGATCAGCAGCGCGATATTCGCCAGCACGCCCCAGGTGCCATAGAGAACGAAAATGAAGACAGCAACGAGGATAAAGCCGACGATGCCGGAATAAATACCCATCTTGATGGCATCGGCGCCGAGGTCGGCGCCGACGGTGCGTTCCTCGATGACCGTCAGCTTGGCGGGCAGGGCGCCGGCGCGCAGCATGGCGGCAAGCGTCGTTGCGCTGTCGGCCGAGAAGTTGCCGGAAATCTGGCCGGAACCGCCGGTGATCGGCTCGCGGATGACGGGCGCGCTCAGCACCTTGTCGTCGAGGACGATAGCGAAGGGATTGCCGACATTCTGACGGGTGATATCGGCAAAACGGCTGGCGCCGGCGCTGTCGAAGCGGAAGCTGACGATCGGCTCATGCGTGTTCGGGTCGAAGCTGACGCGGGCGTCGGAAAGCCGGTCGCCGGAGAGTTCGACGCGGTCAAGCACCGGATAGGTCCGGCCTTCATCGTCCTTCAGCATGGTCACGCCGGGGCCGGGCTGGTTGTTCGGCGACAGCATATGGAACGACATCTTCGCCGTGGAGCCGAGAAGCTGGCGCAGTCGCGTCGGATCCTGTGCGCCCGGCAGCTGCACGAGCACGCGATTGGCGCCGATGCGCTGAATGGTCGGCTCGGAAACGCCGACCTGGTCGACGCGCTGGCGGATGACTTCAAGGCTCTGCTGGACGGCGTTGTCGACATTGGCGGAGATGCCGGCCTTGGAGAAGCCGATGGTAATGGTCGCTCCGTTCGCTATGACATCAAGATCCGACTGGCCGGCGCTGAGGCCGGTGCTGATCGGGTTGGCGAGCGTCTTGAGGTCGGTGACGGCAGCATCGCTCTGCGTGGCATCGGTCAGCGTCACGACGATCTGGTTCTGGCTGCGGACGACGGCCTTCGGCTGGATGCCCTTTTCGCGCAGCACGCGGCGCGCATCCTGAAGCAGCGATTGCAGCCGCTCCTTGGTCAGATCCGCCTCGTCGACTTCCAGAACGAGATGCGAGCCGCCGCGAAGGTCGAGGCCGAGCGACACCTGTTCATGCGGCAGCCATGCCGGCACGCGCTGAAGGACAGATTGCGGCAGGACGTTAGGCAGGGCGATCAATAGGCCGATCAGGATGATCACCGTATAGGTGAACACCAGCCATGGTGAAGTACGCATGTTGTATTCCTTAGATAATCGAGGGCCGGCGCTCGGGCGCTGGCGGCATGTCGTCAGATGTCGGAAGCGCCTCGGCGCAAACGTCAGGCAGCAGCCGGCGGTCCGCGCGGCTGATGGGTCCTGGAGATCGCGGCATGACGCGGAGCATCAAATGCCGGAAAGGCGGCTGCAATGGTCCAGCCGGCGAGATCGACATCCGGGGCAGCGGCAAGCATGGGCGATCCGCCGTCATGGGCCGCCTGCTTCGGCGCAAGCCGGCGCTCGGTGGCAAGCACGCCACGCACGGCATCGCGCGCGGTCAGCTGCGGCGGCTGTGTATCCCGGCCGGAAGAGGAAAGCGTATTGACGGCGGCAGCCGGCGAAATGACCAGATTGCCGCCGACGAGCAGGCCGATATAGGCAAGGATGGCGACAAGCAGGGAAGCGGCGACACGGCTGGTCAGATGGTGCTGATCCAGCTCCACCTTCTCCGTCCCGGCGATGTCACTCCCGTATCGGCTCAAAAGCGCGCCAATCTCTCATTCTTTTGGCGGCGGAGGCTCATCCGCCGCAATAATTGTATCAGGCCCATGCCCGTCTTCATAGGGCACACTGTCATGATGCACTTGAGCGAGCCGGTCAACCATGCCAAGCGCGATTTCACGCTCGCCCATGATGACGGTGTCGGCGCCATAATGCTTCAATTCATCGACCTCGGCATCGGAATGGGCGCGGGCGACGATGAGGATCGACGGATTGACGCTGCGCGCCTGCTCGGCAATGCGGCAGGCCTCGAAGGCGTTCGGGATGGCGATGGCGATGCTGCGGGCGCCGGAAAGATTGGCGAGGTCGAGGGTTTCCCGCATCACCGCATTGCCCATCAGGGTTTCGACCCCTTGCGCCCTCAGCTCGCCGATGCGCTTGTCGGAATCCTCGATGACGAGAAAAGGTGTGGCTGACGATTTGAGATTCTGTCCGACGATGCTGCCGACCCGCCCGTAGCCGACGAGAATGGCGTGGCCGCGGAGAGCAGTCGGGTGCACCTCGTCGTCTTCGGGCTGCACCTCTTCATGAGCGACCGCCGCATCCGCGGAGGGGGCGGATTCCACCACGGCTTCCTCTCTTTTTGCGCCTTCTAGCATCGGCCGCATGCGGTCGCAGAGGAAGAACAGCAGCGGATTGAGGATGATCGAGATGATGGCGCCGGCCAGGATCAGATCGCGGCCTTCCTCCGGCAGCAGCCCGAGTTCGACGCCGAGGGCGGCGAGAATGAAGGAGAATTCGCCGATCTGGCCAAGGCTGGCCGAAATCGTCAGCGCCGTGCCGAGCGGCTTCTTGAAGGCGAGCACGATCAGCAGGGCGGCGACGGATTTGCCGATGACGATGATGAAGATGGTGGCGAGGATCGGCAGCGGCCTGTCGATCAGGATGTTCGGATCGAACAACATGCCGACCGAGACGAAGAAGAGCACGGCGAAGGCGTCACGCAGCGGCAGGCTTTCCTGGGCGGCGCGATGGCTGAGTTCGCTTTCGGCAAGCACCATGCCGGCAAAGAAAGCGCCGAGCGCCAGCGACACGCCGAAAAGCTTGGCCGCGCCGAAAGCGACGCCGAGCGCGATCGCCAGCACGCCGAGCCGGAAGAGCTCGCGCGACCCGGTATGGGCGATGCGGTGCATCGTCCAGGGAATGAGCTTGCGGCCGAAGACCAGCATCAGCGCCACGAACAGCGCCACTTTCACCAGCGTCATGGCGATCATGCCGCCGATGCCGAGATCGAGCCCGAACAGCCGGTTCAGTCCGGCCGAGAGCGGCTCGACCGGCGCGTGACCCTCACCGCCGATGCTGGCTGCGGCCGGGATCAGCACCAGCGCCAGCACCATGGCGAGATCCTCGACAATCAGCCAACCGACGGCGATCCTGCCGCGCTCCGTCTCGACCAGGCGCCGCTCCTGCAGCGCTTTCAACAGCACCACTGTGGAAGCGACCGAAAGCGCCAGGCCGAAGACCAGGCTGCCGCCGGTCGGCCAGCCCAAGAAGGCACCGAGCCCCCAGCCGAGCAGTGTCGCAAAGGCGATCTGGGCGATCGCGCCGGGCACGGCGATGCCGCGCACCGACAGCAAGTCCTTGAGCGAGAAATGCAGCCCGACGCCGAACATCAGCAGGATGACGCCGATTTCGGCAAGCTCCGGAGCCAGGCTCTGATCCGCCACATAACCCGGCGTATGCGGGCCTACCAGAACGCCGGCAATCAGATAGCCCACCAGCGGCGGCATGCGCAGCCGATGGGCAAACGCGCCGAAGATGAAAGCCAGCACGAGGCCGCCGACGATTGTCGAAATCAAGGGCGTATCGTGCGGCATTGCTGTCTCCCGATCTGGAAATCCCGTTTATAATGTGACATATATGGTTTATATCGACCAATATGGGCAAGTTGTAATCATGGGTCAAGGCGCAAGGGAAACAATTCTGACCCCGGCTCTCTGCCGGGCGGCGCGCGGCCTGCTCGACTGGACCCAGACCGATCTTGCCGAAAGGGCGGCCGTCTCCCGCAGCACCATCCGCGATTATGAGGGGCGCCACCACGGCATCCACCGCGCGACGGAGGCGCAGCTGCGCCTCGCCTTCGAGGAAGGCGGCGTCAGATTCGTCGAGATCGAAGGGGCGGGCACCGGCCTCTGCCTGCCCACGGCATAATTTCCTAAAGCGCGTCGCGATTTTCAGATTCGCTCCTTGCGCTTTAGCTGTTCGTTTTTACGCATGTCGTTGCGGCAAAGGCGCTTCGCGCTTTGCCTGGGAAAACCGCGGCACGGGTTTGCGCGACAGGCTTTAAATCGGAATCGATTGGCTCAGGGTGCCAAGCAGGCTGCGGCGACCTTGTAGACGGAGAGCGACTTGCCCTTGTAATAGCCCTCGGTCGGCTGCCAGTTCTTCAGCACCTCGGGCGTCTCGGAGGCGCAGCTGAAGGGCCCGATCGTCAGGTAAAGCACCTTTCCGGGGATGTCGGCCGGCAACGCGAATTCCTGTTCGTAATAGCTCTCCGGAAGGCCGGCGGGCGCCCGTGCATAGATTCTGTAGGGCGCATCGCGCAGCGTGTAGAAAAGATCGGCGACCATGTCGCGATCGTCGGTGACGATGATGTCGGTGCCGGCCTGAGCCGCGAGTGCGGCGGTCTCGCGGCTGACCTCGGCGCGGCCGAGATAGCGCTTCATCACTTCGTCGCCGTTCGGCAGCAGCAACTGCTGCGGAAAGATCGTCGCCAGCGGAAAGAGCAGGCTGGCGATGCCGTTGATGCCGAGCGACAGCCGCAGGCCCTTCGGCCACATCCGGTAAAGCAGCCAGACGGCGAGGATGGTGCCGGCGACATAGGCGGTCACGGCCCAGTTGGCATAGGCCTTGGCGACCGTTGCCTGCAGCGTGATCAGCACCACCACCGGCATCGACAGCCAGACCAGCATCTTTTCCCGGTCGTCGCTCCTGCCCCTGATCATCCGATAGACCGCCCAAAGCATCGCAAAGAAGATGATCGGCCCGACGACGCCGAACTGGGCGGAGAAGAATTCAAGCCCGCGACGGAGATTGATGCCGAGATCGCTCCAATGGGCGATATCCTGCGTATGCCGCACCGTCGTATTGTTGTGCTGCAGGTTCCACCAGAGGTTGGGCAGGGCGACGACCGCCGCGACCGCAACCGCGACGATGAAATCCCGGATGGCGATGCGCGCCGCCGGAATGAGGAGGAGGGCAAGCGCGCCGCCCGGAACAACGAACAGCACCGCATATTTCGTCAGGAAGGCGAGGCCGACGCCGAGGCCCATGACCAGCGCCAGCCCGACCGAGCGCCGCTGTGTCAGGCCGAAATAGGCAAGCAGGGTGATCGCGATGAAGAACAGCAGGATGACATCGGTCGAGAAAAACACCGAAGAAAGCGCCACACCCGGGAGGGTAATATAGGCGGCGCCCGTCCAGCCTTCGATCTCCGGGCCGACGAAACGCTTTGCAACCTTCATCAAAACAAGTGCCGCCGCCATGTGGATGAGCGGCCCGGAGAGCCTGATCCAGTAGATGGCGTCGGAGCCGGAAAGCGCGGTCATCGCCCGGATTACCCAGGCGATCATCGGCGGCTTGGAATAATAGCCGAGATCAAGATTCTGCGCCCAGAACCAGTATTGCGCCTCATCGACGAAAAGGTCCGTCCGGTCGAAAACTAGCGTGACGACGCGCCAGAGCGTGAAGCCGAGAACGATGAGAAGACCAGATCTGGGGGACATGAACCACGTGTTCCGCTGACATGAAAGGCGCCAGTGCGATACACCAAAGGTGCCGGACTGCCAACGGGCAGGGAGGGGTTTTAGAAAACCCGAAGCGCGCTGATATCGCGGTTTGCGGCGAGAGAATCGAGGCGGGCGACGGCGGCAAGCAGCGTCATTGCAATCAAGCAGGCACCCAATCCGAGAACAATCATTGCTCTGTCCTTGTCGACGTCATGTCTTGGTTATCGACCGGCCTATAACATGGAGCTTGCGTGTGCCTTGTAGCAGCCGTGCAACTCCGCCGCAGTATTTGCTGCAAGCGGCCTTGAATTGCTTCAAAAGCCGGCAACGCGAAAGGCTTATTAACCTTCAAGCAAGGAATTAACCATAAACATTGGTTTACACGTCGGAATGGGAAGATGCACTCGTTCCCACCAGGCATGACGCCGTCCCGCCGTACCGGGTTGATCCGGTATCCATCTCTTCAGACAGCTCCGAACCATAGCTGATCAGGGGGCTTCGACCCGCCGGTTGTAACCGGTGGTGAGAACCGTCTCGAGGCTTTGCGTTCTCTGGATGCTGCGAAAGTTTTTAACCAGGCATTCGCCTGGACAGTGGGTCGGGGACAGGCGTTGAGGCAGGACATGCCATCAGAACAGGCTCGTGGAGCACAGGCAGGCAGCTTGCGCGACCGCCTGCGCTTTGCCGGCCTCGATGCCGACCAGTGCGAGCTGGTGCGCCGCAACCGGCCGTCCCTCGAAGCGCATCTGAAGGCAGGCCTCAGAGATCTCTTCCACAGGTTCCAATCTTTCCCCGACGCGGCGCGCAATTTCGACAGCGAGCGCCAGGTCGAGCGCCTGCATGATCTGCAGTCCTCGCATTGGGACGTGCTGACGGATGCACGGTTCGATAGCCTCTATGCCGAACGCGTCAAAGTTCTCTCCGATACCGAAAGCAAGATCGGCCTCGATCCGCGCTGGCACGTGGCCGGCCACGGCGTCATGCTGGAGCATGTCGTTTCCGGTCTCGCCGAGGAAATTGCCGGCCGTCCGCTGCTGCCGTCGGCCAAGCGCCGCACCCGCGAAATCTCCGATCTGATGACGGCGATCATCCGCCTCGTCATGGTCGATGTGGAAATTGCCGTCTCGCTGCGCTTCAATGCTCAACGCGCCGCCGAGAGCCGTGCGCTCGCCGATCAGCGCGCCGACAACGAAGCCGAGATCGTCAGGATCTTCGGCGATGTCATCGAAGGCCTTTCCGCCCGCGACTTGACGCGGCGCGCGCCGGTCGACGGCGCCCATGCGGCGACTGCCGCCGCGCTGAACTGCGCACTGGATGGTCTCCAGGCAGAGTTTACTGCCATCACCGAACGCACGTTGAAGGCCGAAGCGGCGACGGGTTCGCTTGCCGGCCTGTCCAGGCAGTTCGCCGGCACGGCGTCCGGCCAAGCCGACCGGCTGCAGCTTTCCGCCGCCGCGCTTGCCGGCATCGCCGCCAGCGTTCGCGACGGGGCCGCCGACAGCCGCGCCGCCGAGCAGGCCGCCGCCTCGACGCGCGCCGCCGTCGAGGAAAGCGGTGAGGTCGTCGGCCGCGCGATCAGCGCCATGGCCGATATCGAGCAGTCGGCCGAAAAGATCGGCCAGATCATCGGCGCGATCGACGAGATCGCTTTCCAGACCAATCTGCTGGCGCTGAATGCGGGCATCGAGGCCGCCCGCGCCGGCGATTCCGGCCGCGGTTTTGCCGTCGTCGCCCAGGAGGTCCGCGCGCTCGCCCAGCGTTCGGCCGAAGCCGCCCGCGAGATCAAGACGCTGGTGACGACGACCAAATCGCAGGTCGATGCCGGAGTGCAGATGGTCGGCCGCACACAGGATTCCATCGGCAGCATCGTGCGCCAGGTTACCGACATCAATGCCGCCATCGCCGGCATCGCCACCCGTACCGGCGAACATGCCGCGAGCCTGGATAGCGTGACTTCAGACGTCAAGGGTCTGGGCGGCGAAGTGGCAGGCAGCGCCGGCCTTGCGGAGCGCTCGGCCGAAGGCGCCGACCACCTCCATACCGTCATTGTCGAGCTCGGCCAGACGATTCGCGAATTCCGCATCGCCCGGGAAAACGCCAATGCCGGGCGCCCGGCGCCGGTTCGTGTGACGCCGCCGCGCGCCATCGAAGCCGCCGCCCGTCCGGCAGTGGCCGAGGACGACTACGAAAATGATGATTTTAGCCTTCCACAGCCTTTCGCAGGCGTCGGAGGTGGGCGGAATGTTTACTAACCTATCGGATGATTGCCTCAGCTCGTCTGCTCGAGCCGGGGATAAGGGGACAAGGAAAAGCTGATGGTAGCAAAGAAGAGTGGCAAGACGCTGGATCTGACAGCGGTGCTCGACCTCAACGAGGCTTCCGCCTTGCGCGATAAACTCCTCTCCCTCAGGGGCAGCGGTCTGTCGATCGACGCTTCCGGCGTTGAACGGATCGGTGCTCTGTGCGCCCAGGTTCTGATGTCCGCCGAGAAGACCTGGGAGCAGGACAAGCAGCCATTCACCTTTTCCAAGGTGTCCGACGCATTTCAGAAAACCATGCAGCTGGTGGGCGTCAATATTGATCACCTGCTTGCCAAGGAGATTCGGCAATGAAGAAAAAAGTTCTTACCGTGGATGATTCCCGCACCATCCGAAACATGCTTCTCGTGACGCTTAACAATGCCGGCTTCGAGACGATTCAGGCGGAAGACGGCGTCGAGGGTCTTGAGGTTCTCGAAGAGTCCAATCCTGACGTCATCGTGACCGACATCAACATGCCGCGCCTCGACGGCTTCGGCTTCATCGAAGGTGTCCGCCGCAACGAGAAATATCGGGCGATCCCGATCCTGGTCCTGACCACCGAAAGCGACGCGGAAAAGAAGAACCGCGCCCGCCAGGC